>Ga0210027_1003480_pt1 | contig 12745 bp, 12 predicted proteins | sample CryGeymeta201510_FD_183978 | JGI IMG/M metagenome (GOLD analysis project Ga0210027, IMG submission 183978) | Groundwater microbial communities from Crystal Geyser aquifers in Utah, USA - Crystal Geyser metaG 2015-10 (SPAdes) (version 2) | ecosystem: Environmental > Aquatic > Deep subsurface >...
AAAGTAACTCCTATCGCGCGGCTGCCGTTATCAACAGCGCCTTTACTAACAGCTTCCATTATTCCTTTATAACCGCCCGTGCAGACATCAAATTTGTTTAAGGCAAGTTTTTTGCCGAGTTCGTATCCGGTTGCATATTCATCATCGCCGGCTTTCGGAATAGAACTGCCGAAGACAGTAATAATCTTATTCATAAAAATTCTTGTCCCATTTATGCACTCTTAATCTTGCAAGAACATTTTTTGAGAGGGGACCTTCGTTAATGCTTTTAATATTTGCAAGCAGGTTTCTTTCGCTGCGCATACCCGGGATTACGGTTGTTACAGCATCAAAACTTAATATGTAACGAAGCGCGGCTTCTGCAATATCATCCGTCTCACTTTTAACATCATCCCATATATGTTTAACACGAAGTTCAATTTCCGATTTTCTTTTATCCCGGAAATAATTGTTCCTAAAATCGCCGTGTGGAAATAAAATATTATGGGTTACATTTCCTGTCAGAGCGCCCTCGTCAAAAGGAACGCGCGCAATAACAGCGATTTTGTTTTTTTTACAAAATGGAAATAAGCTAACTATTGGCTTCTGTTCGAATATATTAAAAATTACCTGGAACGAATCTATCAGTCCGGTTTTACCGGCTTTCATTCCATTTTCCGGCTCGTGGTCGTTAATTGAAATACCGAAGAAACGGACTTTACCCTCTTTCTTTAATTGTTGAACAGCTTCTTTCCATTCATCCCTATCCGTCCATTTATCGTTCCAAACGTGGAACTGCATTAAATCAATGTAATCTCTTTTTAAATTGCGCAGGCTTTTTTCTGTGCTCTCAATTATATATTCCTTTGGGAATGATTCTTTTAAAGTTGAATCATCGTTTGCGGGCCACTCATATTTTTTTGATGGTATTTTAGAGGCGATGAAAATATTTTTGCCCGATTCTTTCTCTGCTTCACCCACTAACTGTTCGCTGTGTCCATCGCCGTAAGCAAGCGCTGTATCAAAGAAATTTATTCCTTCATCAATAGCGCGAAGAAGCGCTTTTTTAGAAATGCTGTCCGTTGCGCCCATCCAATCGGATTTGCCGATGCCCCAGCATCCAAAACCAAGTAAAGTTACCTCAACGTTGGAGTTTGCAAATTTTTTTTTAATCATTCTTGTTCCTTAAATATTATTTGAAATATAACTTTCAGGAATTTAAATAGTAATAACATTTTAATTGAACTTACACAAGTTGACTGCTTAAATTGTAATGTGATAAAGCCCCCGCATGTATAGCCGGATTATTTTTTCGTCCTAAAGCTTTGCGCTAATAACACGCTCTGCCTGAATAGTTCCGACCTAGAGGGCGCGGAGGAGAAAGAACTCTCGAAACACATAATAGCTTTAGCCAAAAAAACTGTCAACTTAATTTAGTTAAATAATCTAAAGTGATGCTGAAAAGTTATATAAAAGATGTTAGTTTTACGAATAATGTAATAAATATTTTTTAATTATATTCTTTCAAACATGTCCACACCAAAATTATATGATGTTGCCGTTATTGGCGGAGGCATCGCCGGAACAGCTACCGCAATGCAGCTTCTTCAAAACAAAAACCTTTCATTAATAATTATTGAAGCAGAAGAAAAGCTTGCCCGACATCAAACGGGGAACAACAGCGGAGTTGTGCATTCGGGTTTGTACTATAAACCCGGCTCGTTAAAAGCAAAAAATTGCGTTGAAGGCAGGACTCTGATGTACAGCTTTTGCAAAGAGCATAATATTGCACATGAGCAGTGCGGAAAACTTGTGGTTGCTGTAAATGAAAATGAAATTCCATTTCTCGATGAGCTTGAAGCAAGAGGAAAAGCAAACGGACTGATTGGAATTAAAAGATTAAAGGAAGAAGAGATAAGTGAATACGAACCGCATGCTGCCGGTATTGCCGGGCTTTATGTTCCCGAAACCGGAATAGTTGATTACGTGCAGGTGACAAACGCTTATTCAAAAATTATAAAAGAACATAACGGCGAAATAAAAACTTCAAGCAGGTTTTTAAGATTAAATAAAGATCATCAAAATTTTGTTCTCGAAACAACTTCGGGGGAAGTGCATTGCAAATTTATTGTTAACTGCGGAGGCTTGTACTCCGACAGAATAGCAAAACTTTGTGGAGTGAAACCGAATCTTCAAATAATCCCTTTCCGCGGTGAGTATTATGAAATCAAACCGGATAAAGAACATATCGTAAAAAATTTAATTTATCCCGTCCCCGATCCAAAATTTCCGTTTCTCGGTGTTCACTTTACACGAATGATACACGGAGGAATAGAAGCCGGACCGAACGCAGTGCTTGCATTTAAGCGCGAAGGATATACGAAAAGAGATATATCTATACAAGATTTGTCACAAATGTTTTTGTATTCCGGTTTCTGGAAGATGGCATCAAAACATTATAAAATGGGTGTTGATGAATTTACCCGTTCATTCAGCAAAAAAAGATTTGTTAAAGCGCTTCAAAAACTTATTCCCGAAATCAGAGAAGAAGATATTCATCCCGGCGGCGCGGGAGTGCGTGCGCAGGCGCTTGAGCCGAACGGAAAATTAGTGGATGATTTCCGGATTGTTGAAGGGGAGAAAATGGTGCATGTATTAAATGCGCCGTCGCCTGCAGCAACCGCTTCAATAAGCATCGGAAGAACAATAGCAGAACTTGTAAGAAAGCGGATGAGTTAAAATTTACGCGGATTGGCAGCTGCCGGATGAAGAGATCTCAATTTTGAATTAATAACAGAAGATTGCTTTACTCGAAGACTCGTTCGCAATGACTTTTTCAACTTTTGAGACAGTCCCAACAAAATTTGAATCCGTTAGCTAACGGATCATATTGCGTAAGGAGAGTTATACAAATATAATTTGCCCAAAAGGCAAGAAAGAAAAATCCTTTAGGAAGTTGAATTCTAATTAAAGATTCATTATTATCACAATCATTAGTACTGAAATCTATTAAAAAAAATATTTTTGCAATTAAGTCATCATTAACGAAAGGAAGTTAAATGAAAACAGTAAGAGAACTGCTCACCAACAAAGGAAACAAAGTCTATTCGATATCTCCGGATGCAACCGTGTATGAAGCGTTAGTCCTTATGGCAGAGAAAGATATTGGCGCGCTGCTTGTTATTGATGGCGGAAAAATTGAAGGCATTATTTCGGAACGTGATTATGCAAGAAAAATAGCTATACTCGGCAAAACTTCCAAAGATGCGCCGGTAAAAGAAATTATGTCCGAGGATGTTATTTACGTGGAAGAAAGCCAGTCTGTTGAAGAATGTATGGTGCTGATGATTAAAAAAAGAGTTCGCCATCTTCCAGTTTTAACAAACGGCGAAATGAAAGGCTTGATTTCTATTGGCGACGTTGTTAAGGGTATTATTGACGAGAAAGAATTTACAATAGACCAGCTGGTTAATTATATAACGGGACACTCGTAAAATGTATAATGTACAATTGGCAATGAATAATTAAAGAAAAACAGCACGCAAATCTTTTTGATATGCGTGCGCTTTTATCAAAGGGATGAATTTTTTGGCTTAAAATATTCCTGTTTTTCACTTGCGGTTATAACGATAGATATTCTTCCTTTTTCTTTTCTACTCCTTTAAGCAGATCGGTAAATGCATCGGCAAAAAGTTTTACTCCTTCGGTTAAAAGTTGTGCGGTTACTTCCTCAAAATTAATCCCCGCTTCTTTTAGTTTTTTCATATTCGAAGCAGAAACATCCACACTGTTTTCTATCCGCTGTTCGGGTTTCCCATGATCAAGATAAGCCTTTATTGTAGCTGGTGGAACTGTATTTACGGTATCGGCGCCGATTAATTCCTCTACATAAAGCACATCTAAATAAGCTGGATTTTTTGTGCTTGTGCTTGCCCATAAAAGCCGCTGCTTTTTAGCTCCTTTAGCGGCAAGTTTTTTGAAACGTTCGGATGAGAAAATTCCCTTACTTGTTTGATATACAAGCTTTGCATTATCAATGGCGGCTTTGCCCTGCAGCTCTTTGTTCCCTTTTTGTTCGAGGAGTTTATCTGTAAGCGAATCAATTCTGCTTATAAAAAAACTTGCCACCGAAGCAATTCTATCAATCGGCGCTCCCTTAGCGACGCGTTTTTCAAGTCCGCTTATGTATGCGTTAACAACTTCTTCATACATTTTCGGAGAAAAGATAAGAGTTACATTTACATTTATTCCTTCGCTTATAGCCTGCGTTATTGCTGGAATTCCCTCCTGCGTTGCAGGAATTTTTATCATCACATTAGGTCTGTTTACCCATTTAAAAAGGCGGCGCGCTTCCTCAATAGTCGCAGCAGTTTCAAAAGCAAGATCAGGTGAAACTTCAAGGCTTACATATCCATCAATTCCTTTTGTCTTTTCATATACCTGAAGAAGCACATCGGCAACATCCTGTATGTCTTTTACGGCAATCGCTTCATACAAATCTTTAGCGCTTATATTTCTATTTTTCATCAACAGTTTTTTAAGTTGTTCATCATAATCGCTCCCTTGTGAAATAGCTTTTTGAAATATTGAAGGATTACTTGTAACGCCTTTCAAACCTATTTCATCAACTAAATTTTTTAATTCGCCTTTGTTTAGCATGCTGCGGTTAATGTTATCAAGCCAGATACTCTGTCCGTACTTGCTTAGTTCTACTAATGAATTGCTCATCTACTCTCCGGTTTTATTCATATTAATTTTAAATAAAGAATTATAAACCTCTACTTGTTCAGAGATTTATGCGGCAAAGTTACAAAAATAAATTTAGCTTTTTAAACGACGTGGCGATTAACACATTTTTTCTTATCTCCTACCAAATTAAAACTTCTTCATATATCGTCCTCACGGGACTTTCAACATGAATGCTGGATCTGATTTATAGATATTAGAGTTTCTGCAAAATAGCTTCTCTGTCATTTCGAAGGAGTCTTCGACTGAGAAATCTCTTAAGAACATGAGATTTCTCCCTTCGGTCGAAATGACATTAACCTGAAAAATTTATTTTGCAGAAACTCTATTACTTCCCGCCGGGACGAAATGAGGGATTAATTTTTAATTCCTATAATATTGTAGAAAATAGGCTGAATAAAAATTTTTTACTGAGTTTAAAATTATTTTGGACAGCAGTGTTTTTTCTAAAGTAACGAATTAAAACTTTCCCTGTTAATTGTTATATTCCATCCATAATTAATGGAGTTAAAAGTGTTACGAATTTTAGCTGCTTTTCTAACGGTGGCGTGTTTCATTTCGTGCAATGATGACAGCAGTAAATCAACTCTGACAGTCGCAGATTATTTCCCGCTTGAGGTGAATAATAAATGGACATATTCCAACGGCAATATTGAATGGACGGAAGAAGTTACTGCATATAAACAGATTGACGGCAAAGAATATGCAGTTGTGTTAAGAACGTATCAGCGAAGCATCGATACAACATACTACCGTTCAGAAGACAACAATAAAGTTTATATTTATTTTCAGGGTGAAGAATCTCTCTTCATAGACTTTGAGCGGGCTAAGGGTGAAGAATGGGAATCGTATCATGAATTTTACGCCAAAGTAAACAGCACAGGGGGAAAAGTAACTGTTCCCGCCGGAACATTCGATAATGTTGTTGAAATATTTTCGGATAACCGGCAGATATCCGATGCATTTGAATTTCGAAAATATGCGCCGGGAGTTGGATTAATAAAACTTACTGGATTTCGAAGAGAATCTGAATTGATTAGAGCTTATGTGAACGGATCAAATTATCCACAATAATTGAGGTTAATATGTCATTTTTAGATATCATAATTTTGTTAGTTGTAGCCGGATTAGCAGGAGGCATTGGAAAAGCATTGTCAGGTTTTTCACGCGGCGGTTGTTTCTTATCTATTATTATCGGTTTTATTGGCGCGCTGATAGGCACCTGGCTTGCAAGAGAATTGAAACTGCCTGAGATCTTTTCGCTCAATATAGGCAATACAAATTTCCCTGTTATTTGGGCTATCATAGGCGCCGGTTTATTTACGGCTGTATTAGGATTAATAACATCGAGAAAAGATTAATTTCCCGTCTATTAAATTATTGTTAAATCAATCTCAACGCTTTTAAGCTATTGATTTAGTTTTCGACAAAGATTACTTTGAACTAAAACATTTAATTAAAATAGATATGGGCACATATTATAAAGGAAGCAAAGAAAAAAGAGCTGCATTAAACTCGTACATCAAATTAATTAGGTGTGCCGAAAGTTTAACAGCCCGGCTGCATCCGGTATTATACCAAGTCGGTCTGTCCGAGGGGCAGTTTGGCATATTGGATGCACTCTATCATATCGGGTCTTTATCTCAAAAAGAACTTGGCGCTAAGTTGTTGAAGAGCGGAGGCAACATAACAATGGTAGTTGATAATCTTGAAAAGAGAGAACTCGTTAAGCGCGAACGCAATGAAGCTGATAGAAGGTATTTTACAATTCATCTAACAACAAAGGGAAAAATTATTTTTGAACAAACTTTTCCGCTTGTTCTTAAAGCATTGGTTGATGAAATGAAAGCGCTGACCGATGATGAGCAGAGCGCCTTACAACGCATATGCAAATTGCTTGGTAAAAAATCTTAATCCTTCATATTTCTAAAATCTTTTATAGCCTTTACAAGATTAGGTAAAATTTCGCCGGACATACCGGTTATTGATAAATTAACCAAAGATGAAACTTCTGTCGGTTCAATGTTAATCTCAATTAAATATGCACCATTATTTTTAGCGATAGTTATCATTGAAGCGGCAGGATAAACTACACCCGAAGTTCCCACAATAAAAAACAGATCGCAACTGCGCGAAGCCTTTTCGCCTGCTGCGAATTGATCTTCGGGCAAAAACTCGCCGAACCAAACTACATCCGGTCTTATCAAACCGCCGCATGAACATTTCGGAGCTCCCCCTCCTAAATCGAAATCCTCATTATAAAATTTTTTACACTTTACGCAGTAATTTCTTTCGATGTTTCCGTGCAGTTCATAAATGGTTTTGCTTCCCGCGCGGCGATGCAGGTTGTCAACATTTTGAGTAATTACCGTAACTTCTTTAAAAATATTTTGCATCTCCGCAATTGCAAGGTGCCCTGCATTTGGTTTAGCGCTGTGCACAATTTCCATCCGGTGTTTGTACCATTCCCACACAAGAGCCGGATTGCGCATAAAAGCGTCAAAGTTAGCAAGTTCTTCCGGGCGTAATTTATTCCAGATTCCTTCCTTCCCCCTGAAAGTTGGAATTCCGCTTTCAGCAGAAATGCCCGCCCCTGTAAAAAACACAATTGAGCGGGCATTCGATATTCTTTTTATTACATCGTTTTCGATGGTCAACGTTTACTCGTTTTTAATATCTTCAAGCAATTTTTTTGCTTCTACTGATCTTTCGTCGTCGTCTTCATCTTCTTCAGGGCTGCTGATCACTTTCTTCAATTGCTCTCTTGCATTATCATACTGGTCATCTTCAATATACGCTTTAGCAAGGTCTAAGTGAAACATTCTAAAGTTCGGTTTTAATTTAATTGCTTTTAAGTATTCTTGAATTCCAACTTCCAGATCGCCCCAGCCGAGACCGAGAACTGCACGTGCAGGCGCCCATTTTTCGGAAAGCTTAGCATGCGTTCTTCCAAGAATGTAATGAGAAAGCGCCTGATGGTAAGTTCCGCTGTTATTTAGTTTGAGGGCTTTTTCACAATCAGCTTTTACTGAATTAACGATTGACGCAACAGAAAAAACTCCTTTGAACAACGCTATTCTTCCGTTTGCTATTGCACGGCGGAGGTACGTTACTGATTTATCGGAACCGGCTTTTACACTTTTCTCCGCATAATCAAGCGCCTTTTGATAAACTTTTAACTGCTCTTCTTTTTGTTCATCTGTCTTTCCGGGCAGGTGTTCGCCGATATCAACATAAGTGCGGCTTATGCGCCAAAGGATTTCAAAATTTTGAGGCGATTGTTTTTCAGCGGCAAGAAGCAAATCAAGTTCTTCTTTATGTTTTTTCTGCGCAGAAAGTTCGTCCGCTTGTTTTAGTGCTTCCTCAACCGATTGTCCGAAAGTTAAAGCAGTGAAAAAAATGACAAACAACAGGGAGAGATATTTTAAGTGTTTCATATTTTTACTCGAATAATGATTTATTAATAATTTCTTCTTTAGAAGTTTCTATTTCGTGATTGTATAAATCGGTTGATGCCAAAGTGATAAACCTTGTCCATTTTGCATCGCCTCGAATTTCTGTTGCAATTGCATTTATATAAGCATTCACTTTTGCGCTTAATTCATCAGCCTGGTAAAGAGCAATTGCTTCGATGGTTTTGGGAACCACGGGTGACGCATATTCGAGTTTGCCCTGATGACTTAACACAAGATGCATCAAACAGTTTTTTAATTCTTCAGAAAAGCCGGGAATTTTTTCCGCCTCATTATTAATTCTTATTGCAGAGATAACAATGTGACCGATTAATTTTCCTTTATCCGAGTATTCAAAGGCGCTGTTAAAGTTTAACTCTTCAATTTTGCCAAAGTCGTGCATCAATGCGCCACAGACGAGCAGGTCCCTATTTATTTCGGGATGGATGTCACTCATCAAATCGCATATTCTAACTAATTCGAGAGTATGTTCTATAAGCCCGTGTATATATGCATGATGCCATTGTTTACCTGCGGGCGCAATTGAGAAAAGAGCAAATGCATCTGCATTAAAGATGTTTTTCATCAACTGTTTTAACTCAGGAGTTGAGATTTTTTCTATCCGGTCGAAAAACTCTTTGCTCATTATCTCCGGGCTGCGTTTTGAGCGCGCCTGAAAATCGATTGGCGAAACGCCGTCTTTATCGGAAGTCTTGCGTATTCGTGTAACTTTAATTTGCGAAGTTCCCTGAAATTCTTCGATAGTGCCGGTAACCTTAACAACGTCTCCTGGTTTTACCGAATTATAAATGCTTTCGAAATTATCCCAGATGTTCGAGTTTAAACTACATGATTTATCGCCGAGTTCTACAGAGAGATATTCTTTGTTGGCTTTAGTAAGACGAAGATCGCATTTCTTTAGAAGAAGGTAGTGATCTACCGGTTCGCCTTTTTTTAAAGTAATTAGTTCTTTTTGCTGTTTCATAAAATTCTTTATCCTTTTACGGTAGGAAAATATAAAAATAAAACATAAAGGGCATTAATTATTTAAATAAAAAAACGCTCAAAATGGAGGATCATTTTTTTATTCGTGATCTTTAAGCACTTCTATCACACTTTCACGGGGAAGATGCGCAAGCACCGAGCGATTAAGAAATTGAATAGTAACAGCTATTGTTTTATCATTATCTGTTCCCTGAACTGTGCCAATAACATTTTCAAAAGGACCTTCTTTTATTCGAACCTTAACGCCGGGCACCACACCCTCGCGAGTAAAATAATCGTACTTGTATTCGAGCATTTTTTTTAGGTTTTGAATTTGCCAATCCGGTATTCGGGCAGGTTTACCCTGATCGAAAATACATCTTACGATTGAATCCTGCTCAACGGATATTGCTCTTTCCTTTTCCGAAGCGAATATAAAAATATAACCGCGCAAAAGGGGTTCGGTAATCTTCTTTTTTCTATCACTCCATTTTCTTTCTTTAACAATTGTTGGAAGATAGTATTGTATATCAAGTGAGGCTAATTGTAATGCCGCTTTAAATTCACTTCTCGGCTTGGTATAAAGAGCGTACCATTTATTACAATTTTTTTCATCACTCCCAACGGAATTAAACATCAGCTATCCTAAAATGAACTTTATTATAAAATGGTTTTTCTTCCGATTGAGTAATAGACGAAATTTAAATCTTTCAATTTGTCCAAATCATAAAGATTTCTGCCGTCAAAGATAACCGGATCTTTTATTAGACTTCTTATTTTTTCGAAGTTTGGATTTCTAAATTCATTCCATTCGGTTACAATTATTAAAGCGTCAGCGCCTTCAAGGGCTTCGTAAGATATTTTTGCGTATTTAATAGAATCACCCAGAACTGCTTTTGTTGTTGCCATTGCTTCGGGGTCGTATGCAGTAACCGATGCTCCATTTTTCTGAAGTTCTCTAATCACAGTAAATGCCGGGGCGTCACGCACATCATCTGTGTTGGGTTTGAAGGCAAGACCCCATAAAGCAAAATGTTTCCCTTTTATATTGCCATTGTAATGCTTCAACACTTTATTTACAAAATGTTCACCCTGTAGTTTATTTACGGTAACTACCGATTTCAAAATTTTGAAGTCATACTCATTTTCGTTTGCCGTGTTTATAAGCGCCATTACATCTTTAGGAAAACAAGAACCGCCGTAACCAACGCCGGGGAATAGGAATCTTTTTCCAATTCGCGAATCTGAACCGATGCCGATTCTAACTTTATCCACATCTGCGCCTGTTATTTCGCAAAGATTTGCTATCTCATTCATAAAAGAAATTTTTGTTGCGAGGAATGAATTTGAAGCATATTTTGTCATCTCGGCAGATTTTACATCCATAAAATAAATTGGATTTCCGGAGCGAACAAACGGCTCGTACAACTCTTCCATCAAAGCTTTCGTCTTCGGGTTTTCAGTACCGATAACAACACGTTCCGGTTTCATAAAATCTTCAACGGCTACGCCTTCGCGTAAAAATTCCGGATTTGACGCCACATCAAACTCAAAGTCGGGAGCGTATTTCTTTACTGCAGCGCGCACTTTATCGCTTGTGCCAACGGGGACGGTGCTTTTATCAATGAGCACTTTAAATCCAATATTCGGCTCTTCATTAAAAAATTTACCGAGGTCTTCAGCCACTTTTATTACGTACTGTAAATCAGCCGCGCCGTTGCCTCCCTGCGGAGTAGGCAGGCACAAAAAAACTATTTCCGCCTCACGAACCGCTTCACGAATATCTGAAGTAAAAAATAATCGGTTCTTTTTTATATTTCTATCAAATAAAATTTCAAGACCGGGTTCGTAAATAGGGACAATTCCATCTTTCATCTTTTGAACTTTTTTCTTGTCAACATCAACACAAATTACATGATTGCCTGTTTCGGCAAAACATGTACCGCTAACGAGACCAACATATCCGGTCCCCACAACTGCAATTTTCAATCAAACCTCCGTGTAGTTTTTAATAATTGAATTAAAAATGTTTACAAATTTATTCATTTTCACACACCAAAACACTTTTAATTAATTTTAAATGATTTTCTCTTTTTTTTATGAAAGCGAAATTTCGATATGCCGGCTCAACAAATTAAAATCGACCGGTTTCGGGAGAACAGCCTTTGCCTCCAACTTAAAATATGAGTCCTGAATTTCCCTTGAAATATTATCCACAACTGCAATAAACGGGACGTTAAAATTCTTAGTGTCACTTTTTATCGATTCAATTAATTGAAGCCCGTTCATCAAAGGCATATTGTGCTGAAGTAAAATTAATGAAGGAATATCCTTATAAAACTTCTCGATTGCTTCAAAGCCATTTGCAGCCTCGGTTAAATTATACATTGGATAAAGGTCTTTAACAAATAGCCCGAGTTTTGCTCTTTCTGTTTCATTTGGCATTATTAGTAAAATATTATTTTTAGAGAGTGGAATAGTAAAGTGAAACTCGCTTCCTTTCTTTTCTTCGGAATAAAACCAGATTGTTCCATTATGTTTTTCAACTATCTCCTTCGCAAGAGATAAACCAAGCCCGGTGCCTTTTTCTCCCTTTGTCCCTTCGGTAGAAAACATCATTTCAAATTTGAAAAGTTTTTCCTTATTTATTTCGGGAATGCCTATCCCGATATCAGAAACAACCACTTCAACAAAATCCTCATTAAAAAAATCCGCTGTTATTTCTACTTTGCTATCTTCATTGGAAAATTTAATTGCGTTGCTTAACAGGTTTGTTACTATCTGTCCGAGCAGCCTCTCATCCGCAAGCACATTAATTTTTTCTGACAAATTAACTTTGATTTCAATCCCTTTTCGGATTGCGTTACCGGTCAAAGACGAAATGCAGTTAAATATAATCGTAGAAAGATTTAATTTCTCCGTTTCCACTTTAACCCGCCCGGTTTGAAGTCTTGACCAGTCGAGCAGATAATTAATAAACTGAAGTTGATGCTGCGATGACTCATGAATATATTGAAGATATTCGCTTCTCTCGGGAAGCGAAAGGTTTGGCTCGTTAATTAATATTTCCACAAAGCCGAGTATACTTGTAAACGGCGAACGCAAATCGTGAGACAGCATCGAAATAAATTTATCTTTATTTTCGTTTAATTCCTTGAGAGCTTTAAATTTTTCGGTTTGAAGTTCAGCCGCTTCCTTTAACGGAGTAATATCAAAGGCAAAACCGGATAAAGATTTTACTTTGCCGGTTTTTGTTCTGTCTGCAATTATTTCTTCCCAAATCCATTTTGAGGAGCCGTCTTTGCAGGTTATGCCATAATCTCTTATTAATCTGTTTGTGGATGGGTCTTTTAAGAATGTATTGTATTCTTTCTTTAACTTTGCACAATCGTCGTCAACAATTAATGATTCGATGCCTTTCGCCAAATTATTAATTTCTTTTCCGGAATAACCTGTTACTGCTTCTATACCGGATGAAAAACTGATTATGGAGGATTTCGATGGAATTAATTCCCAGGTAAAAAATACATTGTGATTATTCCCGGGAGTAATTTTACTCCTTAGAGCATTCTTTTTGTTATCAA
>Ga0210027_1003486_pt1 | contig 12737 bp, 15 predicted proteins | sample CryGeymeta201510_FD_183978 | JGI IMG/M metagenome (GOLD analysis project Ga0210027, IMG submission 183978) | Groundwater microbial communities from Crystal Geyser aquifers in Utah, USA - Crystal Geyser metaG 2015-10 (SPAdes) (version 2) | ecosystem: Environmental > Aquatic > Deep subsurface >...
ACGCTGAAGGAACAGGTCTTCCACGCTCGTATCTTCCAGAACCTCGAGGAAGTTCGTGTGGCCGTGGCCGAGTTCAAGGAACGCTACAATCGCCATTGGCGTCTCGAACAAATGGGCTTCATGTCACCCCTTGAAGTCCGCCAGGCTTATGCCATGCGAAAGGCAGCCTGAGTTGCAAAAACGTGTCCAGACAATCGGAGCCGGTACAGGTTTTGATGGTCTGCTGAAAGCCAACAAGGCGAAATCGAAGTGGCTGATCCTCTACAACAGTGCCACTCCGTCGGAGGGTCGCAAGCGCTTCACGATTGCGCATGAGTTCGGTCACTACATACTGCACCGTCACCAGCAGGATATTTTTCAGTGCGGCGACGGTGACATCGAAACGGGCGACAACAACGAACGCGACATCGAGGTCGAGGCAGATCTGTTCGCCTCGATCCTACTGATGCCGCTGGATGACTTCCGGCGCCAGGTGGACGGCCAACCGGTCAGTTTTGATCTGCTGGGCCACTGCGCCGACCGCTATGGTGTGTCGCTGACGGCCGCCGCCTTGCGCTGGACCGAGATCGCACCCAAACGCGCCGTGTTGGTGGCCAGCCGTGACGATCACATGCTCTGGGCCAAGTCGAATAAAGCAGCTCTCAAGTCTGGCGCCTACTTCGCGACCCGCAGAAACACCATCGAACTGCCGGGTGATGCGCTGGCGCACAGCAATAACGGCTGGGCTGGCAGCCAGCGGCAGACGGCACGGGCGCAGCTCTGGTTTCCACGCGAACCGGAGAGCATGCAGATCAACGAAATGATCAGGGTTGCCGGCCAATACGACTACACGCTGACCTTACTACTGATGCCCGAAGCCGAGTGGCATGGAGCGCGACACGACGACGAGGAGCCGGAGGAAGACACCTACGACCGGTTCATCCGCAACGGCCAGTATCCGGTTCGGTAGCGCATGGCGGATCGATCATGAGTGTTCACAAGTGGCAATTTGCCTCCCGTTTTCGCCGACATGCGTTCGGCTGGCGCTCCGACACGCCCATTCAGCGCATCAAGGAAGCGCTGACCGAAATCAAGCAATTCACCCGCAAGGAGCCGGTGCTGGCCGCCGAGGGCGCCATCACCTTGCTGGAAAAACTTTCGCCGGCGCTGGAACAGGTGGACAGTTCATCGGGTGCCCTGGGTTCGGCGGTCAACAAGGCCATCGATACCCTCGTGCCAATCATCGTCAAGGCCGACGTCGAGCCGAAGCAGCGGCAACGCTGGCTGGAGCGGCTATGGCAGGCCTTGCAGAACGACGAGATGCCCTACATCGAACTGCTGGGCGACTACTGGGGCGAGTTATGCGTGACGCCAGAGCTGGCTTCGCAATGGGCCGATGAGTTCATGCCGGTCGTCGAAAGCGTGTGGAGCCCGAAGGCGTCTGGCCACGGATTCTTCAAGGGCACCAGCGCCTGCCTTGCGTCCCTGTATGCGGCAGGCCGCCACCAGGAGTTGTTGGCGCTGATCGACAAGGCTCCATTCAAGTGGTGGCATGACCGGCGCTGGGGTGTGAAGGCACTGTCGGCGATGGGCAAGAAGGCGGAAGCGATCCGCTACGCCGAGGAATCGCGCGGTCTCAATGACCCCGGCTGGCAGATCGCGCAAGCCTGCGAGGCCCTCCTATTGTCCTCCGGGTTTACCGACGAGGCCTACCGGCGTTACGCCTTGGAGGCGAATCAGGGCACAACGAACCTGGCGACGTTTCGCGCCATTGCCAAGAAATATCCCGACAAGCTGCCGGAAGAGATCCTGCGTGACCTGATTGCCAGCACGCCTGGCGCCGAAGGCAAATGGTTTGCCGCCGCCAAGGATGCGGAGTTGTTCGATGTGGCGATCGAGCTTGCCACGCGCAGCCCGACCGATCCGCGCACATTGACCCGCGCCGCCCACGATTTTGCGGAAACGCAGCCCGACTTTGCGCTGGCGGCTGGGCTGGCTGCGCTGCATTGGATCTCGCGCGGTCATGGTTATGAGATCACAGGGGGTGATGTGCTCGCTGCTTACTCGGCGGTGACCCAGGCGGCCGTCGGCGCAGGCGTGCCTGCCCAACGCGTCAACGAGCAGATCCGGGCGATGACCGCCGGTGCGCAGCCCGGAAACTCGCTCATGGGAACGATCCTGGCCCGTCATTTATCGAGCTGAACGGGCCCCGCTTTCCGCAATAGCCCGCACCAGCCCGCACGCCTTCGAAACTCCCTCATGGCATCGGCAGCAGTTCATCCGGACAATTTCACTGCATGTGAGTTTGACGGAGAGGACCGCTACCCATGCATCAAATCAACCATCTACCGCCCGAACGAATGACGCCGGAGCAGCGTCGGCGCGAGATCGCGTCTTTGCTGGCCAACGGCCTGGCCCGCCTGCGTATCAGCGGTGCAGAACAGTCCGCACACATCGCCGAAGAGGGCGAGTTTGAGCTTGGCTTCTCCGGCAACCAGCGCGTTCATTCAGACCCCGTCAACAAGACAAATACGGAGTCAGAATGAGTACGCCGAAAGAGACATCTTCAACGCCGCCATCGGTGGCGGCGCAAATCGCCCGATTGCCCGAACTGCCGATGGTCGAGATCAAGGCGCTCTGGAAAAAGCTGCTCGGTGAGGACGCGCCCACGCACAACCGCCAGTTCCTTGAGCGACGCATCGCGTACCGGCTGCAGGAAGCGGAATTTCGCAAGGCCAATGCCGGCCTGCTGGATCGCAACAAGCGGCGGATCGCCGATCTGGTGGAAACCGGCAAGGTCAGGAAGCGCGACCGCGATTACCGCCCTGCGGCCGGCACGGTGCTGACCCGGGAATACAAGGGTGTCGAGTACAGGGTGGTCGCGACGGCCGATGGTCAGTACGAATTCCAGGGGCGCACCTTCGCCAGCCTTTCGATGATCGCCCGCGAGATCACGGGCACACGGTGGTCCGGTCCGCTGTTCTTCGGTCTCAAGCCGTCGGCCAATCCCAAGCCCGGCGCCAGGAAGGGAGGCCGGCGATGAGCGAAGTCCTGAAGCGTCGCATGCGCTGTGCGGTCTACACGCGCAAGTCCACGGACGAGGGATTGGACCAGGAGTACAACTCCATCGACGCCCAGCGCGATGCCGGTCATGCCTACATCGCAAGTCAGCGTGCCGAGGGCTGGATTCCGGTGGCCGACGATTACGACGATTCAGCCTTCTCGGGCGGCAACATGGAGCGCCCGGCGCTGCGCCGCATGATGGTGGACATCGAGGCCGGCAAGATCGATGTGGTCGTGATCTACAAGATCGACCGACTAACGCGCAGCCTCGCTGACTTTTCCAAGATGGTCGAGGTGTTCGAGCGCTACGGCGTGTCGTTCGTGTCCGTCACTCAGCAATTCAACACGACGACCTCGATGGGCCGCTTGATGCTGAACATCCTGCTGTCCTTCGCCCAGTTCGAACGCGAGGTGACCGGTGAGCGCATCCGCGACAAGATCGCGGCCAGCAAACGCAAGGGCATGTGGATGGGAGGGGTGCCACCACTCGGCTACGACGTCGCGAACCGCCGGCTGGTGCCCAACGAGCGCGAGGCCAAACTGATCCGGCACATCTTCCAGCGCTTCGTCGAACTCGGCTCCAGCACCGCGCTGGTCAAGGAACTGAAACTGGATGGCGTGACGTCGAAGGCGTGGACGACCCAAGACGGCAACACCCGCGACGGCAAACCGATCGACAAGGGCCACATCTATAAGCTTCTCAGCAACCGGACCTACCTCGGTGAGTTGAGGCACAAGGACCAGTGGTACCAGGCCGAACACCCGCCCATCATCGACCGCGCACTGTGGGAAAACGTCCACGCCATCCTGGCCACCAATGGCCGGGTGCGCGGCAACACGACGCGGGCGACCGTGGCGTATCTGCTCAAGGGCATCGTGTTCGGCAACGATGGCCGGGCACTGTCGCCGTGGCACACGACCAAGAAGAATGGCCGTCGGTACCGGTACTACGTGCCTCAGCGGGACGCCAAGGAGCACGCGGGCGCCTCAGGCCTGCCGCGACTGCCCGCCGCCGAACTCGAGTCGGCCGTGCTCGACCAACTGCGCGCGATCCTGCGTGCCCCGAATCTACTCGGCGAGATGCTGCCGCAAGCGATCAAACTCGATCCAACCTTGGACGAGGCGAAGATCACCGTGGCCATGACCCGGCTCGACGCGATTTGGGATCAACTCTTCCCGGCCGAGCAGACCCGTATCGTCAAATTGCTGGTCGAGAAAGTCATCGTGTCGCCGAACGACCTCGAAGTGCGGCTGCGCGCCAACGGCATCGAGCGTCTGGTGCTGGAACTGCGCCCCGAGCCCGTCGACCAAAAAGCGGAGGCGTTGGCATGAGTGATATCCGCATCCAGAAGACCGGAGAGCCAGACATCCTGCAGACCAGCGACGGCAGGCTGACCCTGTCGGTGCCGATCCAGATCAAACGCCGCAGCGGCCGCAAGCTGGTCACCTTGCCAAGCGGCGAGACCGCGCCGGTCAGGCCGTGGGACGTGGCGCCAACGCCGCTTCAACTGGCGCTGGCCAGGGGCCACCGCTGGCTGGCCATGCTGGAGTCGGGGGAAGTAAAGTCCCTGAAGGAAATTGGCGCGCGGGAGGGGATCGACAACAGCTACGTGAGTCGGATGGTCAACCTGACCACGCTGGCGCCTGACATCGTCGCGGCCATCCTGGACGATGCACTGCCGAACCACATCACGCTGTTCGATCTCGCGGTGGCCCCGCCAGCGTTATGGGATGAGCAGCGGGAGCGAGTCGGGCTTTGAAGCGGCTGACCTCACGCCAGCCGATTGACCTTGTCCTGGATGGCGACACAGGTTTCCAGGATTGCATCGAAATCCGGCTGATCCGACACCAGCAGGCCATCCTCACGCATCGCGGCAAAGTCCTGTGCAAGGGCCCTGCGCGATGCGCCTTCTGGTACCAGCCGGAGCGAGCCTTTCGTCGTCTCGAAGTAATCGATCCTGTTGCCGTTGGCGTCCTTTTCAGCAAAGAACATCGACTTGTGTTCGGCTACCTGATGCGCCAGTTGGCGATCGGCGGCTGCCTTGTCGAAATGCTCGGTTCTTGCCAGCGCCGCCAGATCGTACCAATGGCGTGAATAGCGTTCGCCGCGCAGTCGTTCCTGACGGCAGTAGACGTGCGCGGCCGTGGCCTTCTCCCAAAAGGTGCGCTCGGCAGCCATGACCAAGGGGCGTGCCGTCGGGAAAGTCACGTCCTCGATCCACGGCGCGATGTCACAGGCCACCTCGTGAAAGTGGTGTGGCTCACCCGTGGCTCGCGCTCCGAATTCCAGCTGGACTGTCGCGGCGACATAGCCCGTGCCGGTCTTGACGGCGGGATAAGCGATGATCAGCTTGTCGCGGTCCTGGCCGGCGATACTCAGCTCCGCCCGTAGGCCGCGTGCGGCCAAGGCGTCATCAATGACGGGGCGTACTGTCTGCTCGATCCAATCGGGAAGCCGTGCGCGCACCGCGCGAGAGATCTTTTTCTCTTGGCTGGGAGACGCCGGAATCGGATTGCCTTCGCGCAGCAGATCCGGCACCAGGGCGCGGATGTCGTAGGTCAGATCGATGTCTTCCGAGAACCGGTCGATGACCTTGTAGACCTTGGAAAGCGACGTGCCGCCCTTGAAGGTCAGCGTATCGGCGATGAGGGAGGCGTAAATCGCCGAGAGCGTCCACACCACCCAGAGATCCTTTTCCAGGAGGTGTGCTGGACGGCCGCACCGACCAGCAGCCACTTCCAGGGCTTCGGCCTGGTCATGGCGGCTGAGCGCGAACCAGGACTCAGCCATGCGCATTCATCTCGCTGACGGCGCGGGCCATCCATCCGGGCAGCGCTGCCCGTGCGGCCTGCAGGGCGGCCCATTCTTCAGCAGGCAGCTTGGTATAGAGGATGTGCAGGGCGGAGGATACCTGCTCTGGTCCCAGCCAGGACAGTGCGCGGATGGCTCTGCCAGCCGGTCGTTTGCCGAGCGCGAGCTGCCAGGGGCTGCCGTGTTTGAGCTCGACGGTGCGGTTGCCCAAGCGCAGCTTGCGTGTAGGCCCCGAGGTTAGGAAGACCTCTCGGGTGGGCACTTGCGTGGTCAGCCCCAGCGCATTGGCTTCCGCCGCACCACTGGCCACGATGGATTCGCCATGGGTGGATTCGATGGCCTCGACGATGGATTCGGTCGAGGGTGGGCGAGAACCGAAGCGGCCGGCCACGGGCAATGCGTAGGCACCACGGCTCACGCGCATCAGCTTCCCCTCCTGAGCCAATCGGGACAAGGTTTTGTCGATGGCAGCCCGAGAGCCTAAGTGCAGGAACTCCTTGGGCGACGACAAGCCACCCTCGGGCATTGCCCGCGCGGCAGACAAGATGTTCTCGGCAAGATGGCTCATGTTCGCAGCTCCTTTGTCAGAAGTGTATAGTAATTTCTGACAAATCGCAATTCGCCGGGCTGCCTCAAGTGCTGGGAACAGGCGGAAGTTTCCTCCGGTAGCCAATGCCGCAATCCAACCGCTTGATTCGTCCGCGCGTAACTCTTTGATCTATATGGGTCCACCTTGTGGCCTTTGCGGACTTCGGGCCAGTTTCAGGGAGCGAGGTCGGAGCGAGGAACGGCCAGGAGATAGTGGAATGTGGCCCGGAACGGCCAATTCGGGTGCCTGGCGAAGTCCGCAGAGTTCCGCAGGAACCCGCATGGGTACGCGGGAACCGGCGCGATCGGGCAAGAAAAAACCCCAACCGAGAACGGTTGGGGTTTTGTTATTGGTGGAGGCGGCGGGAATCGAACCCGCGTCCGCAAGTCCTCTACGGCCAGCGCTACATGCTTAGCCCATTGTTTGATTTGACCCGCTGCACGCCAACGGGCAGGCTGGCAGCAGGCGATCCGCTGAGTGTTTCGAACCGTTCCCCGCGGCGAGGAACGGCCTTAGCTCATGAAAATGACGCTGCTACGGGCTACGGCTCAGATCGCGACCCGAAGGCTTCGATCCCATCCAAACGGGCTTGCGCCCGTTTTCCCGTCCGGCCCATGAGCCAGCCGGTACAGCGTCTCGCCGGTGTTAGGCGGCGAGAGCGTAACGCTCGTCGTTGGCGTTTATTGCATTCCAGTGGATTTACGAGGGAACTGGTCCTCGGCATGCACTGCACCGCTTCGCGACCCACGTCGAAGCCAGGTCGCCCCCTTGAATCTTGCGAGGTCATTGACTGCGGAATCCGCGGACAAGTTCCCCGGCTGCCGGCGCATTCTATCACCCGGCGAGCCCGACCAGTTCGAGGAGCTCGCGGGGCGCGGCGATGATCCGGTCGGCCTGCCAGTCCTCGATCGGTGCGCCGGCACCGAGATAGCCGTAGGCGGCGGCGACCGCGTGCATCCCGGCGGCACGCGCGGCTTCCATGTCGCGCGCGTCGTCACCGACATAGACGCAGCGTTCCGGCTCGACTCCGAGCAGGCGGCTCGCGAGCAGAAGCGGCGCCGGGGAGGGCTTCGGACGGGGCGCCGAGTCGCCGCTCACCATGCATCCGCAAGTGCGGGCGTACCCGAGCGAATCGAGCAGCGGCAGCGTGTAGCGCTGGCGCTTGTTGGTGACGATGCCCCAGCGCAGACCCGAGCACCGCAGTGCTTCGAGCGTCTCCGGAATTCCGGCAAAAAGCGCGGTCTTCACACACAGCGACTGCGCGTAGTAGTCGAGAAAACGTCCGGTCAGCTCGCCATAGCGTTCGTCCTGCCGCGAGACGCCGTAGCCCACGCCGAGCAGCCCGCGTACACCATGCGAGGCGTAGGGCCGCAGTACGGGGATCGGAACTTCGGGCCGGTCGTCCTCGCGCAGCATGCGGTTGAGCGCGGCGCCGAGATCCGGCGCCGTATCGGCGAAGGTTCCATCGAGGTCGAACAGGACCGCCTCAACCATCACGCACCGCCTGCACAATGTAATTGACGCCGGTGTCCGGACCGAGCACGTAGGTGCGCGAGAACGGGTTGTAACTCATGCCGATGACATCAGTCACGCCCAGCCCCGCCGCGCGGCACCAGCCCGCAAGCTCCGCCGGACGGATCAGTTTGTCGTAGTCGTGCGTACCCCTGGGCAGAAGCCCGAGCACATACTCGGCGCCGACGATGGCGAACAGATAGGCCTTGAGGTTGCGGTTGATCGTGGCGAAGAACGCGGTTCCGCCGGGACGCAGGAGCGCCGCACAGGCGCGCACGGTGCTCGCCGGGTCCGGCACGTGTTCCAGCATTTCCATGCAGGTGACGGCGTCGAACTGCCCCGGCAGTTCGGCCGCGAGCTGTTCGGCCGCGATCAGCCGATAGTCGATCTCGTGGCCGCTTTCGAGCAAATGGATGCGTGCGACCGCGAGCGCCTTTTCGGAAAGGTCGAGCCCGGTGACCGTGGCGCCCCGCGCGGCCATCGCCTCGGCGAGAATGCCGCCGCCGCAGCCCACATCCGCGACGCGCTTCCCGCGCAGTTTGACCGCATGGTCGATGTAGCCGAGCCGGAGCGGATTGATGTCATGCAGCGGCCTGAATTCCGAGTTCGGATCCCACCACCGATGGGCGAGGTCGCTGAATTTTCGGACTTCGGCTGGATCGACGTTCATTGCGCTGCTCCGTTCATCACCCATCGACACCCGGCGCGCGCCGGAGTTCGCCCCGAACGCCCCGACAAAAAAGCCCTGCATTCGCAGGGCTTCTTCGCAACGGCCGGACCGGATTACTTGGTGGTCGTACCGATGATCTCGATCTCCACGCGGCGATCGGGCTGGAGGCACGCGATGAGCTTCTTGTTCTTGCGATTTTCCGCGCCCATCTTCTTGCACTTGTTGCCCGTCACCGACTGCTTTTCGCCCTTGCCTTCCGTATAGACCCGGTTGGCATCCAGGCCCTTGCTCACCAGGTAGGCCTTGACCGCGTCGGCGCGACGCTGCGAGAGCTTGAGGTTGTACTTGTCGGTGCCGATGCGATCGGTGTGCCCGACGGCGATGATCACCTCGAGCTTCATGCCCTTGGCTTTGGCCGCAGCATCGTCGAGCTTCGCCTTCCCGTCGGTGCGCAGCACGGCCTTGTCGAAATCGAACAACGCATCGGCCGCGAGCGTCACCTTCTTCGCAACGGGTTTGGGCGCCGGCTTGGGTGCCGGAGCGGGTGCGGCGGCTGGCGCGGGGGCCGGCCTGGCGGCAGCGGGCGCGGGAGCCGGCGCCGGCGCCGGCTTCTTCACCAGATCGGGATCGCATTCGGCGATCGCCATGGCGGGCGTCCAGTAGCCGGTGCGCCAGCACAGGTTGGTACCACTGCGCGCCACCACGCCGCGGCTGTCGATCAAGTAACCCTGGGTGTTCGAAGACTGCGCGTAAGCCGCGCCGGCGGTTCCCAGCACGGCAGCCAGCAGGAGCGGTCTTGCAATGTGTTTCACCATGATTTCCTCACAAATGGGCTGGCATCTGCCAGTGAACGCTCGATCCTCTGCGATCCCCAGTTCGTCGCATACGCATTCCGGGAATTCCGGGTGAATATGCCCATGCGCTACGATTCCCCGAGCGCATTGTGCCATATCTCGGCCACCCGTAGCAAATCGCCGTTGCTGATCCGCAACACCGTGCCCTGCTCCACCCGCGCCTCGCCGCCGACCCAGACATGCGTCACATGCTCGCGGCCCGCGACATAGACGAGATGAGACGCCGGATCGTAGCAAGGCGAGAGGTCCGGGCTTCCGAGGTCCACCGCACACAGATCCGCCGCCTTCCCCGGCACGATCGAGCCGATGCGGTCGTCGAGGCCGAGCGCCGCCGCGCCTTCGAGCGTGGCCATCCGCAGCACGCGATGGCAATCGAGCGCCGACGCATCCCCGCTCACCGCCTTTCCGATGAGCGCTGCATGGCGCATCTCGCGGAACATGTCCAGGCGGTTGTTGCTCGCCGCTCCATCGGTTCCCAGGCCAACGGAGACGCCTGCTTCGAGCGCCGCGGCGATCGGGGCGAAACCGCTCGCCAGCTTCAGGTTCGAGGTCGGACAATGCGCGAGATGGCAGCCCCGTTGTGCGAACTGCGCGATCTCCGTCGCGTCGAGGTGAATGCCATGCACCGCGATGAGCCTCGAATCGAGCAGCCCGAGCCGCTCCAGCCGCGCGACCGGCCGCGCATGGTGGAGCTTCAAACTTTCCTCCATCTCGGCCGCCGTCTCGTGCACGTGAATGTGGATCGGCAGCCCGAGCTGGTCGGCGAAGGTGGCGATGCGCGTGAGCGTGCGGTCGGCCACGGTGTAGGGCGCGTGCGGCGCCATGCAGAACGACAGCAGCGGTTCGCCCCGAAACTCGTCGCGCGTGGCCAGGCCCTTGCTCAGATAGTCATCCGCGTCGGTCGCGTAGGCACTCGGAAACTCGACCGCGATGATTCCGATGGCCGCGCGCATCCCGAGTTCCAGCGCCGCACGCGCGGCAGCCTCCGGGAAGAAATACATGTCGTTGAAACACGTCACCCCGCCTCGAAGCATCTCGGCGCAAGCGAGCAGCGTCCCGTCATGCACGAATGCGGGCGAGGCATGCCGCGCCTCGGCCGGCCAGATGCGGCTCTTCAGCCAGCTCATCAGCGGCAGGTCGTCGGCATAGCCCCGCAGCAACGTCATTGCCGCGTGCGTGTGGAGATTGACGAGGCCGGGCAGCAGCACATGCCCGGCCAGTTCGACACTGCGAGCGGGTTCGAAGCGCTGCGCGGCCTCGCGCGCCGGCAGCACCGCAAGGATGCAACCGTCATGGATCGCGACGGCGTGATCGCCGAGAACGACCCCAGCCGGTTCGATCGGAATCACCCAGTGCGGCCGGATGAGCAGGTCGATCGGTTGAACCATCGGAGCCTAAAAGAAACCCCGCCCGAGGGCGGGGTTCGATTTCGCCGGCCTCATGCCGGGGTTGTTACTTTCCCTTGACCAGCACCTCGACGCGACGGTGGGGCTCGAGGCACGCGATCAATTGCTTGCGCGGCAGCTTGTCGCTGCACTTCACGCCGGGCACCGCCTGGGTCTTGCCGAAACCGTAGGTCTCGATCAGGCCCGCATTCACGCCCTTGCTCACCAGGTAGGCCTTCACCACCTCGGCACGCCGCTCGGAGAGTTTCTGGTTGTAGATCGCAGAGCCCAGGCGATCGGCATGGCCGGAGACGATGATGGCGCTGATCGCCTTCACGCTGGACAGCTTGCCCAGGATCTCCCGGTCGAGCGTTTCCTTGGCACCGGGCTTGAGCGTCGCCTTGTCGAAGTCGAACAGGTTCTTGGTCGCGATCGTAACTGGCTTCGGCTTCGCCGCCGCGGCCGCTGGTGCTGGTGCTGGTGCTGGTGCGCGAGCCGGAGCGGCTGCGGGTGCAGGCGCGCTCGGGCGGGCCGGCGCAGGCGCCGCCGCGGGTTTCTTCACCAGATCCGGATCGCATTCCGCGATGGCCATGGCAGGCGTCCAATAGCCCGTGCGCCAGCACAGGTTCGTACCGCTGCGCACGACCGCGCCGCGGCTGTCGATCGCATATGCCGAGTCGCCTGCAGCGGCTTGCGCAATCGTGGCACCGGACCCGATGGACAACGCAAGCAGCGTACCGCAAAGTACCTTCGAAGTATTCACGATTCCTCCGATGAAAGGCGCGGGTTCTGATTTCTTGCGCCAGGCAGGACGCGCCGGGCGTTCCCGAGCCCGGATTTAAGCACAATGCAGGGTACGAAACAACCCCGCACACACGATTTCCCACGCCAATTGTCGCTTGGGCGACAGAGAGGATCGTATGCCGTTTCAATGCATCGCGTTCTTGTGCGGATGCGGCAGGCTGACCACCACGATGCCTTCGTCGCGCAACTCGCCCACCTGTTCGCGCGAGGCCAGCCCACGGATGTTGCGCGCCGGAGCCTCGTCGCGGTGGATCTTTCGTGCTTCCTCGGGGAAATGCTCACCGACATCCTCGCTCGCGAGCAGGAGCTGCTCGACCAGCATCGCCACTGCCTGTGCGGCGGGTTCGGTCCCGCTGGGCGCGACAGCGCAAGGGGCATCGTCCCGCCGTGCAGCCCGGCGGACGCGCGGCCCGGCAGGGAGCTTGGCGACGTCCTGGCTCCCGCAGATCGGGCAGCTCACGAGATGCCTTCCGGCCTGGGTCGCAAACTCTTCCCCGGATGCGAACCAGCCCTCGAAACGGTGCGCGTTTGCGCAGCGCAGATTCAACACGATCATCGAAGTCTCAGATTGGCTTCCAATGGGGCCATTCTACCAGCATGGCGTCCGGACACCCGCGGTAGCTTGTCGTCCAATCACCAGGAAGGCAACGCTGCCTGCACCACCAGCATCGCCTGCTCCTTCGGGCCGGCAGGCAGGATCGCCGTACTGACGCGGGACACCGTTGCCGGCTACGCGCACCAGCGCACTCATGTGTCCACGCGGCATCCTGGTGACCCCATCCTTGTGCCCGGGGCCGGAGTCGAACCGGCACGGCCTCGCGGCCGAGGGATTTTAAGTCCCTTGCGTCTACCGATTTCGCCACCCGGGCGGCGAATTCCTGGATACCGGACAAGTATATCCCGGAACCTTCGCCTGCCCGCCGCCGTAGGAACAAATGGGGTCAGACACGATTATTCGGAACAAATGGTTAATGGTTAATGGGGTCAGACACGATTATTTTGTGCTATCGTGCGGGTTCCCGGATCCTCCTGCAAACCCATCCCCATGGCGCGCCTTCCCCGCTACGTC
>Ga0210027_1003501_pt1 | contig 12689 bp, 7 predicted proteins | sample CryGeymeta201510_FD_183978 | JGI IMG/M metagenome (GOLD analysis project Ga0210027, IMG submission 183978) | Groundwater microbial communities from Crystal Geyser aquifers in Utah, USA - Crystal Geyser metaG 2015-10 (SPAdes) (version 2) | ecosystem: Environmental > Aquatic > Deep subsurface >...
GGAGTCGTTCGATGACAATATATATGACCTAATGCGATTGACTTTACTTTATCCGTTTTGTATGATATATTAGTTTTTTTACTCCCCGTCCTAGATAGTGGGGTTTTTGTTGTTAACAAAATATTATTTCCATCTACTCGATGAACAAAACTATTAAATCAAATATTTTACCCCACAAAAGTTTGTTCCTCGGAAAGAAAGACGAACTTCTTGAAAATTTTAATTTAATCGAAGTCCAAAAAAATTCTTGGGCAGAATTTACTGATGTCCGCTTAAAAGAAATTTTTAATGAATTCTTCCCAATCGATGATTATACGAAAAAAAAGTTTACTATTTACTTTGAAGACCTTTATTTTGATGAACCACGATATGATATTGATCTTTGCTACAAAAAAAAATTAACCTATGACGCTCCTGTTTATTTGAAGTTAAGACTAGTTAATAAAAAAACCAATAGCGAAAAAAAACAAGACATTTATTTCTTCAATCTTCCAAAAATGACTGACCGGGGTACTTTTATTGTCAATGGTATTGAAAGAGCTATTATTAATCAGATCGTTCGCTCCCCTGGAGTTTATTTTACTGCTGAAATTGATAAAACAACCGGTTTGACTCTTTACAACGCAGAAATACGACCGTACATTGGAGCATGGCTTGATATGACAATCAATAAAAATGGCTTAATTGAAATGAAGATTAATAAAAAAAGAAAATTTTTATCAACAGTTTTTCTTAAAGTATTTGAAAATGATAGTGAGAGCGATATTATTAACTACTTTAATGATATTGATAGAAGTTTGGTTGAAAAATATCTTATCCCGACTCTTAAAAAAGACCAAACAAAAAATAAAGATGAAGCTGTACTCGAAATATATCGAAAAATCAGGCCGGGTGAACCATTAATTTTGGAAAATGCTTATGAAACTATCAACAATCTTCTCTTTAATCAAAAAAGATACTCTTTAGCTGATGTTGGACGATATAAAATTAATAAAAAACTTGGGTTAAATCTTGAAATAAAAAAAGAAAATCGATTACTCACTAAAGAAGATATTATTGCCTCTATTAAATATCTTCTTAGATTAACTCAAAACAAAGGTGAGTTTGACGATATTGATCATTTAGGCAATCGTCGACTCCGAACCGTTGGAGAATTAATCAGCTTATATGGAATCAGAGTCGGAATGGTTCGGGTAGAACGAGAAATAAAAGAAAGAATGAGTTTAATTTCCGGTGAAGAATTAAATGTCTTACCAAGCCAAGTAGTTAATTCAAAACCATTGATCGTTGCCATTAATTCCTTTTACAGAACTAGTCAACTATCAACTATCGTCGATCAAACCAATCCATTGTCAGAACTTGATAATTTAAGAAGAATTACGGTCGGCGGACCTGGAGGAATTGAAAAAGAAAGAGCTTCCTTCTCAATCCGAGACATTTCTTCATCTCAATACGGAAGAATTTGTCCAATTAGAAGTCCGGAGGGTCCCAATATTGGTGTCGTCATTTATATGGCCCTTTATTCTAAAGTAAACAAATATGGTTTTTTGGAAACTCCTTACAAAAAATTAGTTAAAGAAAAAGGTGAAAGTAAATTAAAAGTAAAAATATCAGATGAAATCGTTTATTTACAAGCAGATGATGAAGAAAAATATTACATTACCTCAGGAGACGTTAATACGGACGAGAAAGGTTATTTGACCGATCAGATGGTCACGGCACGTCATGAAGGTGATTTGATTGAAGTATCTGTTGAAAAGGTTGATTTAATAGATGTTTCTCCTCGTCAAGTACTGGGTGCATCGGCGTCTCTTATTCCATTCTTGCAAAATGATGATGCTTCCCGCGCTCTAATGGGTTCTCACATGCAATGCCAAGCCGTGCCTCTTATAAATCCTGAGGCACCAATCGTCGGTACTGGACTAGAAGAAAAAGTCAGTATTGCCCTAGGGAGAACCATAAAAGCGTCGGAGGACGGCGTTGTAAAATATGTTGACGGACAGAAAATAGTTTACAAAGGAAAAAGCGGTAAAACTTATGAATATAAATTAGAAAGATTTACTCGCACCAATAAAAATGTTTCTTTTGATCAAAGACCAAAAGTTAGCCAAGATCAAAAAGTAAAAAAAGGTGAAATAATCATCGATGGTCCTTCGACTGATAAAGGCCGTCTGGCTTTAGGAAAAAACTTGTTGGTTGCATATTCTTCGTTGAACGGATTAGGTTACGAAGATGGTTTTGTTATTTCTGACAGGTTAGTCAAAGAAGATATTCTTAGTTCAATTACAATGGAAGAGTTTATTGCTGATGTTATCGATACTAAACTTGGGCCGGAAGAACTTACCCGAGATATACCAAATGTTCGTGAAGAAATTCTTCAAAATCTTAATAAGGAGGGTTTGGTGACTATTGGTACTGAAGTAAAAGGTGGAGATGTTTTGGTCGGTAAAGTTGCTCCAAAAGGTGAGAAAGAATTAACCGCAGAAGAAAGATTATTACGAGCAATCTTTGGTGAAAAAGCCAAAGATATTAAAGATACGTCACTACGAATGCCTTATGGCAAAAGAGGTTCCGTTGTTAATATTGAAATTATCAACGGTAAAAAAGATCCTAATGAACTTGAACCAAGTGTTTTGCAAAGGATTATTGTTAATACGGCTCAACTGAGAAAAATTACCGTTGGAGATAAATTAGCCGGTCGCCACGGAAATAAGGGTGTTATTTCAAAAATTCTTCCTGCTTGGGATATGCCTTATCTTGAAGACGGAACCCCAGTTGATGTTATCTTGTCCCCTCTTTCAATTCTTTCCCGTATGAATTTGGGTCAATTATTTGAAAATTTAATGGGAGTAATTGCAAAACATACAAGTACCGATATTTCTATTCCAGTTTTTGAAAAAATTAAAGAAGATTTTATTTCTAACGAACTCCGAAAATCTGGGCTACCAATTGATAACAAAGTAACTTTATTTGACGGACAAACAGGTTTACCATATGAACGAAAGGCACTGGTTGGAACAAGTTATATTATCAAACTAATTCACATGATTGAAGATAAGTTCCATGCTCGATCAGTTGGACCTTATTCTTTAGTTACTCAACAACCATTAGGAGGAAAATCACAATTAGGAGGGCAAAGATTTGGAGAAATGGAAGTTTGGGCACTTGAATCACATCGAGTACCATATACTCTTCAAGAGTTATTAACAATTAAAAGTGACGATGTTCGTGGACGAACTAAAGCTTTTGAATCAATCATTAAAGGTATTGATATTCCACAATCATCTGTTCCAGAATCATTCCATGTCTTAGTCAAAGAATTAAACGCTTTAGGATTGTCAATTGATTACGCTAAATAATTATGGAAGATATAAATACAGTAGATTTTTCCGGACTAAGAATTACTTTTGCCTCTCCTGAAACTATTATTAAATGGTCTCATGGAGAAGTCATTAAACCGGAAACTATCAACTATCGAACCTTTAGAGCCGAAAAAGATGGTCTTTTTGATGAAAGAATTTTTGGACCTACAAAAGACTACGAATGTTATTGTGGAAAATATAAAAGAATGCGCTACAAGGGAATTGTTTGCGATCGTTGTGGTGTTGAAATTACGACTTCCGCAGTTCGAAGAGAGAGAATGGGTCATATCAAATTAGCTTCTCCTATTGCTCATATTTGGTATTTTAAAGGAACGTCATCAACACTAAGTATTATTTTGGACGTCCCTCCACAGGCCTTGGAAAGAGTTATTTATTATGCGCTTTACTTAGTTAAAGAAGTTGATAAAGATAATCAAAAAAAGACATTGAAAACTATTGATGAACTACAAAAAGGCGAGTTAAAAAAAATCGAGGAAGATTTTGTTATAAAAGAAGAGGAAATTAATAAAAACTTTGAAAAACAATATCAACTCCTTGAAAAAAAAATTACCCATAAAGAACAATGGGAAATTGCTAAACAAGAAGTTGAATTTAAAAAAAGAGAGCAGCTAAAGTTGTTATCTAATGAACAAACTGATACAAAAATCAAAAAATCCGCCTATTTTGAAAGGGTGTTTAAAATTGCCCGATCAATAAGACCCTTTGATGTTATTGAAGAGGATGATTATTTGTTTTTTAAAGAAAATAATGTTTCCGATTTTTTAAATGTTGGTATGGGTTCGGAAGTTTTGTATGAAATTCTTTCGAACTTCGACCTTGTCAAACAGTATGCTCGAACTTTAGAACTCTTAAATGAGGCTAAGGGAGATAAAAGAAATAAACTTCTTAAAAAAGCCCGAGTTCTTGAAGCTTTTATCAAAGCAAAAATTGATCCTAAATGGATCGTTCTTACAGTTCTTCCTGTTATCCCTCCGGATCTTCGTCCGGTAGTTCAATTACCTGGAGGAAAATTTGCTACTTCTGATTTAAATGATTTTTATCGACGTGTCATAAATCGAAATAATCGTCTTAAACAGTTGATCGATCTTGGGGCTCCTGAAATTATTTTGAGGAATGAAAAGCGAATGCTTCAAGAGGCGGTTGACTCGCTGATTGATTTACAAAAATCTCGAGGTAAAAGTCGTTCAACTGGAAGTAATACTAAAGTTCAAAAATCATTGTCTGATATTTTAAGAGGAAAACAAGGTCGATTTAGACAAAATTTATTAGGAAAAAGAGTTGATTATTCCGGACGTTCAACCATTGTTGTTGGTCCAGAACTCAAACTTAACCAATGTGGTCTCCCTCGAGAAATGGCTTTGGAATTGTTTAAACCATATCTTTTGCATGAAATTATTATTCGCGGTTTAGCCCCAAATATCAAAAGCGCTAAGTTATTTTTAGAAAAAAGAGATCCTGTTGTCTATGATATTTTGGAAGAAATTACTAAAGATCATCCTGTCCTTCTTAACCGAGCTCCTACTTTACACAAACTTTCCATTTTAGGTTTTTATCCTGTTTTGACTGATGATAATGCCATAAAACTTCACCCTGCAGTTTGTTCGGGATATAATGCCGATTTCGATGGAGACGCCATGGGTGTATTTTTACCATTGTCAAGTATGGCAATAGGAGAAGTCAAACAAAGAATGTTCCCTTATCATAATCTCTTAAAACCATCTGATGGATCCCCTATTGTTCTTCCAAATAAAGAGATGGCCCTTGGTTGTTATTATCTAACAACAATTGATAGTCGTATGGAGACAGTTAATGCCGAAGATTTAAAATTTTTTGCTACAGAAAATGAAGCAATGAGATTTCAGGCGATTAATAAAATAATGCTTCGCCAACCAATAAACGTCGGAGTCGGTGGCAAAATAATCAAGACAACTGTTGGTCGAATAATCTTTAATCAGGCTCTTCCAACCGAACTTCGATTTGTAAACGCTGAAGTTAAAGCGTCTGATTTAAAGAATATTGTTGTTGCTGCCATGAAATTATTTGAAAACGAAAAAGTTGGAGAGTTGATTGATAAATTAAAAGAAATTGGTTTCTGGGCCTCAACTATTGCCGGCGGACTATCACTTTCAATTTTCGACTGTCAAATAATTCCGGAAAAGACAAAAATCATTGGTGAGACCGAAGATGAAATTAAAAAAATTACTAAAAATTTTGAGCAGGGACTTTTAACTTCTGAAGAAAAAAGACGCTATTCAAATAAACTTTGGATTGATGTTACAGAAAAATTAGCTGACAAAACTTGGAATGCACTGGACGAAGAAAATCCAGTAAAGATAATTATTAAATCAGGAGGAGCTCGCGCTTCTAAAGAACAACTAAAACAGTTAGCGGCTATGAAAGGACTCGTAGTTGATCCGTTGGGAAAAATTATCGAAGTTCCAACTAAATCAAACTATCGTCAAGGTCTATCTATTTTTGAATATGTTATTTCAGCGCGAGGAGCTAGAAAAGGTTTGACCGATTCAGCTTTAAAAACTGCTGATGCCGGATACTTGACTAGGCGCCTTGTTGACACATCTCATGACATGATCGTTCGTGAAGAAGATTGCCAGGTTAAAGAAGGATTAACTGTTTCAACAAGCTCAACCCGTGGAGATAAGTTCAAGGAGAGAATCAGAAATCGTTTCATACTTAATGATTTGGTTACCGAAAATAAGGAAACTATTATTAAGGCTAATGAACTTATTGATGATGAAAAGATTGTTTTAATTGAAAAAAATAACATTACTAAAATTATTGTTCGCTCTCCTCTTTATTGCGGTTCTCCTTACGGAGTCTGTCAGAAATGTTACGGAACCGATCTTTCGACCAATAAGATAGTTGAAATTGGAGTTCCGGTTGGAGTCATGGCCGCCCAGTCAATCGGAGAACCGGGAACTCAATTGACAATGAGAGTCAGACACTTTGGAGGAATCGTAATATCCGACGTAACTCAAGGTTTACCCCGTGTTGAGGAACTATTTGAGACTAGAACTCCAAAAATAGTTTCGCCTATTGCAGAGATCGCCGGTCGCGTCGCAGTCGTTGAAGACACGGAAAAAGAAATTTACGACATCACTATATCCGCCCTAAATAAAGAGTCGACTATTCAGGAGCAAAAATTTACAATTCCGAAGACCCAAAAACTAAAAATCAAAGATGGCGATCTGATAAGTGTTGGAGTAGCTTTGTCTGAGGGTTATCTTGATATTGATGATGTATTGGCTATTAAAGGTTTGAGAGCAGCTCAAATTTATCTGTTAGATGAAATTCAAGATGTATATGAATCTCAGGGCATTGCCATTCACGACAAACATTTTGAGGTTATTATCCGTAAAATGAGCGATAAAGTTATTATTGAAGATGAAGGTGATACTTCACTAATCAAAGATGAAGTTGTTTCAAAAATTCGTTTTGGTGAAGAAAATAAAAGAGTTTTGTCAAAGGGTGAAAGACCTGCTTCCGGAAAAGTTTCCATTCTTGGCATAACCCGAGCCGCTATCCACACCGACTCTTGGCTATCAGCTGCATCGTTTGAACAAACGACCAGTGTTTTGTCTTCAGCTGCCATCAAAGGCCAAACAGATTACTTGTTAGGACTGAAAGAAAATGTTATAATTGGCAGGTTAATACCCGTTACGCAAGATTTAATTAGTAAATATTACGGTAAGTTTGCAAATCAATATGCCAACAATCAACCAACTGATAAAAAGGAAGAGAAAAAACAGGATTAAAAAATCAAAATCTATTGCCCTTAAAATGAGTTTTAACTCATTAAAGAGGAGATACAATAAAACTAATAATCCATTGAAGCGTGGTGTTTGTACTATAGTCAAAACCATGACGCCAAAAAAACCTAATTCTGCCCTCAGAAAAGTGGCTAGAGTTAGATTGTCGAATAAAATGGAAGTGACCGCCTACATTCAAGGCGTCGGTCATAATTTAGCCGAGCATTCAATCGTTTTAGTTAAAGGTGGGAGAGTAAAAGATTTACCAGGAGTAAAATATCATATTGTTCGCGGAAAGTTTGATGCAGCTGGAGTCGAAAAAAGAACCAGTTCGAGGTCAAAATATGGAACGAAAAAGCCAAGAGTTAAAAATGCTTAATATTTATGCCAAGACACAGTTATAAAAAAAGAGTATTTAAAAAGGACAAACTTTTTGATAGTATTGAAGTGGCCAAATTAATCAATTACATAATGATTAACGGTAAAAAATCAGTTGCTGAAGGACTTGTTTATAAAGTCATGGATGAACTAAAAAAACAATCAGATGAGCCTTTAAAATTATTACATCTCGCGATCGAAAACGTCTCTCCTATTCATGAAGTTAAGCCTCGTCGACTTGGAGGCGCCTCATATTTGGTTCCTATTGAAGTACGTAGGGAGCGAAAATTAAAACTCGCGCTTAACTGGATCATAGATGCCGCAAAAGCCCGCGCAAATAAAGAGTTCCATACTTTTGATAAAAAATTATTGGTCGAAATTGTTGAAGCTTCCAAAAATCAAGGAGCGGCCGTTGCAAAAAAAGCCCAAACTGAAAAATTAGCCGATGCCAATAAGGCATTTAGTCACCTGAAATGGTGAGACGATAGATGATAGAAAATAGAAGATAGTGGTAGAAGTTAGAGGGTAGATGATAGATGATCTACTTTCAAACTTCTATCCTCAACCCCTATCTTCAATCATCTACTATCTACCGTCTGAATTTTTTTTCAAAAAATTATGGCTCAACAACCCGTTGTTACAAAAAATCGCGATGTCCCTCTTGACAAAATTCGCAATATTGGCGTGATTGCTCATATCGATTCAGGCAAAACTACGACTAGCGAAAGATTTCTCTTTTATACTGGAAAAACTTATAAAATCGGGGATATTGATGATGGCGATACCCAATTAGATTGGATGCCACAGGAGAGAGAACGAGGAATTACAATAGTTTCTGCTGCCACGACTACATTTTGGAATGGTAACAGAATTAATATTATTGATACTCCGGGCCACGTGGATTTTACAGCTGAAGTTGAAAGATCCCTGCGAGTCTTGGATGGTGGAGTAGTTGTTTTTGATGCTGAAGAAGGAGTGCAGAGTCAGTCAGAAACAGTTTGGCGTCAAGCTGATAAATACAAGGTTCCTCGTATTTGTTTTATTAATAAAATGGATAAGTTGGGAGCTGATTTTGAAGCAACCGTTGGAGAGATCAAAGAAAGATTGGGAGCCAATCCAATTATCATGACCGTTCCTATCGGAAAAGAATCTGAGTTTAAAGGAGTCATTGATCTTCTTACTTTAAAAGCTAAGATTTGGGACCAAGATCCTCAAGGTATCAAATATACAACAAGTGACGAAATCCCGAAAGATATTAAAGATAAGGTTACAAAAGCTCGATCAAAAATGGTTGAGCAAATTGCTGAGCATGACGACGCTCTTCTAAATAAATACTTAAACGGCGAAGAGATCACCGTTGATGAATTAAAAGCAACTTTAAGAAAAGCAACTGTTGCTTATAAAATTGTTCCTGTTTATTGCGGAACTTCTCTTCGTAATAAGGCTGTCCAACCTGTTCTTGACGCAATCGTTGATTTTCTTCCGTCGCCACTTGACTTAAAAGAAATCACTGGAATTAATCCAATTACTAAACTTAAAGAAAAACGAGCTCTTAACCAACAGGAAAAATTTACCGGGTTAGCCTTCAAAATTCAACTTGATCCTCATGTTGGAAAATTAACTTATGTCAGAATTTATTCCGGAGTTTTGGAATCAGGTACATATGTCTATAATGTCAACCGAAATAAACAGGAAAGAGTTAGTCGAATATTATTGATGCATGCAAATAATCGGGAAGAGATAGATAAAGCTTACGCCGGTGAAATTATTGCCGTCATCGGACCAAAAGATTCTAAAACTGGTGATACATTAGGGGAACAAGATAGTCCAATAATTCTTGAACAAATTAATTTCCCAGAACCGGTTATTTCTTTGGCAATTGAACCAACTACTAAAGCTGATCAAGAAAAGTTATCTTATGCCCTGCAGCGACTCGCCGAAGAAGATCCGACTTTCCGAGTTAAAGTTAATCATGAAACCAATCAAACTATTATGTCAGGAATGGGAGAGCTTCATTTGGAAATTTTAGTCGACCGTATGAAGAGAGAAATGGGAATGAATGTCACGGTTGGAAAACCTCAAGTTGCTTATAAAGAAACCATTACAAAAGTAGCTAACGATGTTGAAGTAAAATATATAAAACAAACCGGTGGACACGGACAATACGGACATTGTGTCATCAATGTTGAGCCACTTGCGCGAGGTGAAGGAATTAAGTTTATCAATAAAATAAAAGGTGGATCAATTCCTTCCGAATTTATTCCTTCGGTTGAAAAAGGTGTTATGGAAGCAACGGAAAAAGGAGTCTTACTTGGTTATCCAATCACCGATCTCCAAGTCACGCTCGTTGATGGTAGTTATCATGATGTTGATTCATCAGATATTGCCTTTAAAATTGCTGGGTCAATGGCTCTCCATGACGCTGTCAAACGGGCCGGTCCAACATTAGTTGAACCAATTATGAAGCTTGAGGTAACCATTCCTGAGGCTTTCATGGGGGTTGCTATCGGTGATATCTCTTCAAAAAGAGGAAAAATATTAGGAACTGAAAAAAGAGCTCGCGCTGTTGTCATCAAAAGTCACGTGCCATTGTCCGAGCTTTCAGGATATGCTACGATCATAAGATCTTTGACCGAAGGTCGTGGTGTTTTCTACATGGAGCCTTCTCACTACGAAGAAGTACCGAAGAACGTCATTGCCTTAATGCTAAAGAAATAATAACTCGCCTTGTCATTCCCGCGTAGGCGGGAATCCAGACCAAATATACCTTATAATTACTTAATGAATATACTTGTCTTTTCAGATACCCATTTGTATTTGCCATTTGATCAAAAAAAGTTTAACTTTCTTAAAAAAATAATCAGTGAATCAGGCCAAGTAATCATCAATGGTGATTTTTTCGACGGCTATATGAATAAATTTGACGAATTTTGTAAGTCATCTTGGAATAAGTTATTCCCTCTTCTTAAAGATAGAAAGACTGTCTATATTTACGGTAACCATGATCAGAAAAAATTCATAGATAAAAGAGTAAATTTATTTTCAGAAATACGGGAAGAAAGATATAGAATAAAAATCAATAAAAAAAACTATATCTTTGAACACGGGCATAAGACAAGACCCGCCCATGATATAATGTTTACCAATATAAATTGGCAGATTAAACATATCGGAATGATACTTGTTCATTTTATCCGTAATTTTCTCGTTAATACATTTGGTAATTTAGCCATTTTGTTATTGTTTAAACCTCGAAACAAAATTTCAAAAAAAATGATTGATAAATTTTATAAACCACAGGAAAATGAAGTTTATTTTATTGGTCATAATCATTTTGGCGAGATAGATTTAAAAAATCATTTTGTCTCAACCGGCGCAATTCTCTACGGCTTTGCTCAATATTTAACGATCGACTCCCTAACCGCCAAAATCACTCTTCATGAAGAGTGGTATTAGACTCATTTTGTTTTATCTGTTTAAAAAATATTTAAGAAAGAATTTTTACTTCGTTAAAAGCATCAGCTTGTAGCATAGCTAAATATTTATCAGATTCGTTAAAAAGCCTATGAGATATTAACCCTTTATTTATTGCTGAGGTAATTTTTGCAGCTTCATTGAGAGCATTAGCTAATTTTATATCTCCTGTTCCTTTTCTTTGAATATCAAACGCATTTTTATCTACAAAATATCCTATATCAAGCGCTGTTTCATTATCACTTTTTCCATCAGAAACAGGAATTGTTTCGGCAAGCCATTGTCTTAAATGTTGGGCTAAATGTGCTGAATGTTGATCAATTACTGCTCCAGCGCAATATCCTATTTCATAGGCAATTTTATCCTCAACTTTTACATTGCTTTCTCCTTTATAATTGTTAAAACGTTCATCAAAACGACTGGCTCCAGCACCATAATAACCTGCAGTCATAATACCTACATTTCTTCGACCTTTTTTCTCAAATATTCTTGTCGAAATTGTTTGATTATCAGCAAAAATGTCTAATCCTTGTAAAACTCCATCTGCAAACTGTCTTTTATCTATTAACTTTCCCTTTTCTTCTGCATATCTAACTGCGGATTCATAAAAAGGCATAGAACTAATAATATGTCTATCAGCTTCTTTTGTTGCTTGGGCTATTAATTGTTCACGTTTTTTTTGATTTGATTCTAAAGTTTTTTTAGCTTCTTCAAGTTGTCTTTGATAAGTTGTCTTTTGTTCATCTTTTAAATTTGTACCTAAGCTACGACTTTCCAATTGCCGTACTTCATCTGCATTTTTATGTAATTCTTGGTCAATATTATTAAGCGGGGTATTTCTCTTCCCATGTTGATATTTCACTAATCTTTGTCTTAAATCCCTAACTTCTTCAATCGGAAAAGTATATTTAGGTTCCGCAGAATATTTGTGTTCTGAATAAAATTTAATTTGTTCAGCTAATCTGTCTTGGCCTTTCAATGCGTCTTTCATTGTAGGCATATTTTGATTTGTTGTTTCTGATACTGTAATCGGTACAACCCGTTCTTTCCAAGGCTTGCTTCCTTTACTTTCTTTTGAAACATTTCTTTTATTTGCTTCCGCAACTGTACTTGCGTGAACTCCATACTTTGCTGTTTTTTCAGCTTTTGAATCACTTTCAGTTTTTTGTTTTTCTGTAGATTCAGCTTCAGCTATCTTACTTTGTAATCTATTTTTTAAATCTCCTAATTTACTACGTTCTACTTTACCTCTACCTGTAATCCCCATTTCTATTTTTTTTAATAAACCGCGGGTTGCTTTCATTTCCTCTGAAGATTGAATTTGAGATCTTAAATCAGTCTCTGCAGCCCTTAAAGCAGTCGCCTCACTTTGTTGAAGTAGAGCTTTCGAAGTTAAATTATTAACACCTTTTGAACCTGCCTCTGACTTTACTTCATTATTTTTTATAACTCGTACGACCCTTTCCGCAGGTTGAGCTAATTGCCCTTCATTCATATCTCAATAATAAGAGAGAGAAAGAAGAAAATCAATAGATATTTTGTGAACAACTCTTCTGCTTCGCACAACTTTTAACGATTCCTGACTTCTATTATTTAGTGTCCGACCCATTTTTTTGTAGTTTCATGTGTCATCCCCTTGAAGAAGGGGATCCAGACTATAATCACCTTATTCTAAAACAAAAAATGA
>Ga0210027_1003512_pt1 | contig 12655 bp, 7 predicted proteins | sample CryGeymeta201510_FD_183978 | JGI IMG/M metagenome (GOLD analysis project Ga0210027, IMG submission 183978) | Groundwater microbial communities from Crystal Geyser aquifers in Utah, USA - Crystal Geyser metaG 2015-10 (SPAdes) (version 2) | ecosystem: Environmental > Aquatic > Deep subsurface >...
TTGCGAATCTCGACGGTCAAATCCAATTTGGGCAGCGCGATGACCGCCAGGCTCACCAACTCCAACTGGACGCGCAGGTGATACTTCTGTTCCACGTCCGCCAGTTTGGATTCGCGTTCCGCGACGATGGCCGCGATCTTGGCTTCCAGCGCAGGGCGGCGATCCTCATCCGCTTTTTTCAAGCGGCGTTCCGCGTCTTTCAATAAATCCGCGTAATAATCATTCAGGCGGGCGCGATCCAGTTCGAGGAAACGCGCCAATCGTTTTTGCAGGTGGGATAACGTCTCGCCAAGTTCGCCCGTCACCGCCTGGCGCGCCCGCTCGAGGAGCGCCGCGAGAGTCTTCGGGGTCAGGGGCGGTTCTTCGTTCCACCCACCGGGGGCTGTGCCAAAAGCCGGCGCGGGCGGAGTCTGAGCGTAGTCGTTGTCGAGGTCGAGAATCCCCAGCCGTTCGATGTCCGCCCCTGGAACGGGATAGCCGTTTTGCAAGTCCATCCACATTGGCAAAATCAATTCGCGCTTCTCATCGGCGATCAAACCGACTTTGAAATTAAAGCGCACGTAATGATGCAGGCGCGCCTGCTCCTTGGCCATCGGGATGGGGAAAATTTTCGCGTTGGGAAGCGAGAAGGTTTTTTCAATCGCGGCGAAAAGTGCGGGCTTTTCGGGGCGCACGTTGTTGATGAAGAACTGCCCATCCGCGCGCTGCCCGCGCAATTCGTCCACGATGGTTTCGACGAGCGCGTGGCCGTAGTGCAGGTAGGTTGTGTTTTGTCCCTGGTTTGCCGATTCGAGAACGAATCGCTGGATCGGCGCGACGCCCCAACGCGCCGCGACCTCATCGGGCAGGAGGGTTTCGGAAACGCCGTACGCGGGCGGCTCGACCAGCGCGCCCACCTGGCGGCAATATCCAAGCACGAGTTCGGAAAGGGAAGTATCTTGAGTCATAAGGAAAGGATGAATGCGGAATGCAGAATGCAGAATTTTGCATTCCGCATTCTGCATTTTGCATTGTCACTCCGCCGAGAAATCTTCGCCGAACAACGCCTCGTCGTATTCCTGCGTTTTCTGGTGCGCCTTGCGCGCTTCGACCAACGTCTCGCCGAGCTGGTTGAATTTCGAGCGCAAATCTTCCGCGTTTTGCGCGCCTACCCAGATGTCCACCAACAGGTCTTCGAAGTCGCGCTCATCCGAAAGTTGTCCGAGGATCATATCCATTTCGCCGATGACCAGTTCGAACATGTTGAGTTTCTGGTCGAGAATTTCGAGCAGGTAATCCTCCACCGTGCCATGCGCCGACAGGTTGTAAATCCGCACGTCGCGGGTCTGCCCGATGCGATGAATGCGCCCGACGCGCTGTTCGATGCGCATGGGATTCCACGGAATGTCAAAGTTGATCATCACGCGGCAAAACTGGAGGTTACGTCCCTCCCCCGCCGCTTCAGTGGAAAGCAGGACGCGGGCGCGGCTCTCGAAATCGGCGATGGCCTGATTCTTGGAGGCAATGTCCATGTCGCCCTGATATGCGACAAAGTCCACATCCATCCGCAACAGGAGTTCAGCCAAACGGTCCAGCGTGCGGCGGAAGTGGGTGAAGATGATGACCTTCTCGCTGGGATCATGCAAAATGGTTTTGAGTAGTTTTTCCAGCGCCTCCGCCTTCGCCCACGATTCGATTTGTGTGGATTGATCCGCGAGCGCCAGCAAGTGTCGGCGGGTTTCATCGTCCCCTGCGCGCTTCGCCAGCGAACGCAAAGTCGGCTCGGCAGATTGCGGACTGCTGCCAATTTCACGCTGGAGGGTCAGCAGGGCAAAGCGATCCACCTGGCGAAGGTTTCCCTCTTTGACTGGATTTTTTTGCGCGTCAGAATTTGCTTCCACTTCGCCATTCTGCCCCTCTTCGATCACAACATCGTGAGCGATGACAGACGGGGCGAGCGCGCCGCGCACGTAATCACTGACCGATTTGTAGAACGCGGCTTCAGCGGGCGAAAGATTCAAGCGCACGGTATTTGCCTGGCGCGGCGGAAGTTTGATATTCACCTGGCTGCGCGTGTGGCGCACCATCACATCGCCGAGCAATTCGCGCAGTTGTCCGCGATTCTTCGGCAGGCGCGGGTCGCCGCTGACCACAAACTGTTTGCGGAACTCGCGCGGCGTTTTCAGTTGTCCGGGTTTGAGCAGGGTGATCAGGTTGTACAATTCGTCGAGATTATTTTCCACAGGGGTGGCGGTCAACAGCACAATATATTTGCGCTGTAATTCGTTGACAAATTTCCACGAGGCGCTGTTGCGATTTTTGAGATGGTGCGCCTCATCCACCACGATCAGGTCGTAGGAAATGCCGGACAGTCGGGCGCGGTTTTCGGCGCGGCGCGCGGTGGCGAGCGAAGCGATCAGCATTGGGAAACGCTCCCACGCCTCCGCGCCCGCCGCGCGAAAGTCCGCGTCGGCCGTTGTGACGAATCCCGCCAGCCCAAATTTGACCGCCAGTTCCTCGCGCCATTGCTCCACCAGCGCCGCGGGCGTCACCACCATCAAGCGCTGCACGATGTTGCGCGCCAGATACTCCTTGATCACCAGTCCCGCCTCGATTGTTTTGCCCAGCCCCACCTCGTCGCAAAACATCCCGCGTCCGCGAAAACGCCGCAGCATGATCTGCGCGGCGCGCGTCTGATAATCGAACGGCTCAAACTTCAGCAGGTCGAGGCAGATCAGCTCATCGAACCCGCTCACCAGTTGCGCGTACTCCGCCTGCAGCCGCAGGCGATACAACTCGCGGCTGGCAAACTTCCCCGCGCTGATAGCCTTGAACAGGGTCGCGTCCACAGGCGTCAATTGAACATCGGTTTCGGGAATGGAGGGTGATAATGCGGATAACATCGCGGCGTAGTGTACCATGAAGTTTGGTATCATTGCCTTCAACATGACCCGCTGGCTCGACCCTCAACCCGTAAACGCCGCCTCGCTCGACTCGCTGAATCTGCATCCCCTCGTCGCGCAGACTCTCATCCGCCGCGGAATTCAGACTCCCGACTCCGCCCGCGCGTTCCTCCATCCCGATGAACTCCCTCCGACGCCGTTTCCAAATATCGAGACTGCCTCGCACGGCGGAATGGAGGCTGCCATTGCGCGTCTAAATCTGGCTACGCGCACCAACGAAATAATCTGCGTCTGGGGCGATTTCGACGTGGACGGACAGACATCCACCACCCTGCTGGTTCAAACGTTTCAAGCGCTCGGAGCAAATGTTAGTTATTACATCCCGATCCGCGGCAAAGAGAGTCACGGCGTTCACATCGAGAGTCTCAAACCCATCATTGACAACGGCGCGACGCTCATCGTCACCTGCGACACCGGCATCACCGCGTACGACGCGATTGGCTACGCCAACTCGCGCGGCGTGGACGTGGTTGTCACCGACCATCACGATCTGGGCGAGAGACTTCCGAACGCGAAAGCAATCGTCAACCCGAAGTTGTTGCCAAAAGATCATCTGCTTGCGAATTTGGCGGGGGTGGGTGTGGCGTATAAACTCGCGGAAGCGCTTCTGAATTCAGAATTCAGAATTCAGAATTATGAAAGCGCAGAACTACTGGACTTGGTCGCGCTTGGGCTAATCGCCGATGTGGCCTTGCTCAAAGGTGAAACTCGCTCTCTCGCGCAAAAGGGAATTCAAAAACTTCGAGAAACGAAGCGACTTGGCTTGAAAGTGATGGCCGAACTCGCGGGCGCATCTCTCGAAACACTGACGGAAGAAACCATCGGCTTTACCTTCGCGCCGCGCTTGAACGCTCTCGGAAGGTTGGGCGACGCGAATCCCGCCGTCGAATTACTGCTTACCAATGACCCCGCCCGCGCCCGCGTCCTTGCCGCGCAGATCGAGGGACTGAATGCGCAACGCCGATTATTGACGAGCCAGGTCTACGAAGCGGCCGAGGCGCAACTGCGCGCCAACCCGGAACTGTTGACTGAACCCGCCATCGTGCTTTCTCATCCCAATTGGCCGGGTGGCGTGGTCGGCATCGTCGCCAACCGCCTGGTTGACCGCTATCACAAACCCGCCCTGCTTCTGACCGAATCCGACGACGGCATCCTGCGCGGCTCCGCGCGTTCCGTTGAAGGATTACACATCACCGAAGCGATCACCACTCAAAAGGACATCCTGCTCGGCTTTGGCGGTCATCCCATGGCGGCGGGACTTTCCATGCCGGCGGATAAATTGACGGAATTCAAAAGAGGTTTCGGCAAAGCCATCGAGAAACAGCTTGGTGAAATTGTCGTCGAAGAACCGTCGCTCCAAATCGACGCGTGGCTCGAACTAAACGAGAGCAATCTCGAACTCGCGGCGGCTTTGGAGTCCCTGTCACCGTTTGGCGCAGGTAATCCGTCTCTTATTCTGGCTACGCGCAGTGTCCATTTGGTCTCATCCACCACCATCGGGAAAACCAGGGAACATCTCCGTTTGAATGTAGAAGACGGGAAAGGCAACTCCCAAAGCATTCTGTGGTGGAATGGCGCGGGCGAGGCATTGCCGGACCCTTCGACTTCGCTCAGGGAGGGCAGTAAATTCGATGTTGCCTACTCCCTGCGCGCAAACAGCTATCGTGGGCAAAAGCAAGTCACGTTGCAGTTTGAGGAATTCAGGGTTGTTGAAGAAAAGTCCATTGAAATTCGATCTTCGAAAGTCGATATCCGAGATTTACGATTACAGACTTCGACCTTCGAATTTGGACCTTCGACATTGGTGTGGGCGGAAGGAAGCGACAAAGCCAAAGGCAAATCGCGCTTCGAACTATATCCAGCGGACGAGATCGCGATCTACACCACTCCCCCCTCCCCTGCCGAGTTGCGGAAAGCGCTGGAGATTGTCAAACCGAAGACAATTTATGTTTTCGCTGTCCCGCCAGCCGAAGAAAAACCTGATGATTTCCTGAACCGTCTCGCGGGTTTATGCAAATATGCGCTGAAACAACGCGGCGGCAAAGCGACGGTTCACGAACTTGCGGCGGCGATGGCTTCGCGCGAGAGTGCGGTCCAGATCGGGCTGGAATGGCTCGCAGCGGGAGGACAATTGGGCGTGAGCGTGGATGAAGGTCAAGTTACGCTGTCTGCAGAGAAACAGGGGAAGAATCCGTATTTGCAAGCGGAGTTGATTGTGGCGTTGAAAGGGACGCTGAATGAAACATCCGCATATCGGAAGTATTTCGCGACAACGAATGAGCTGGAGGACCTGCTAAGTAGCCGTGTAAAAATAACTTCTCAATTCTAAAGTTCGCGAGCAGTCCCACGGGGATGCTTCGCGATTGAAGCGGGCTCTTATTTTAAAATTTTTGCTCCTGTCTTGCTACCTTTTTGATTTTATGCTAACATAAAATCATCGAGGTTGGTGATGCGTTGATACTGACCCTACAGGGGTCTTTCAGGAGTGCGAGAGATCATGAACCCAGACCGCCGGATCGTCCAAACCCATTCTTTGAGTAAAGCCTACAGTAACGGCGCAGATATTCGCGCTCTGGAAGATGTCACCCTTTCCATCGAAGGAGGTGAGTTTATCGCTATCAGCGGGTCATCAGGTTCGGGCAAATCCACCTTGCTCAACCTGATTGGCACGCTCGACCATCCCACTTCGGGCCAGATCATCATAGATGGGGTGGACGTAACCACCCTCAAGGGCAATGTCCTGGCTGACTTTCGGCGGGAAAAGATCGGCTTTGTTTTCCAGTTGTTCAACCTGATCCCGGAACTGACCGCGCTGGAAAACGCGCTCATGCCGTTGCTGCCCTACCAGCGCGGCCTGGGGTTCAAACTGCAGGACCGCGCCCGCGAGTTACTGGAAAGGATGGGGCTTGGCGAGCGTTTGCATCACCTGCCCGGCCAGTTATCAGGCGGGGAGCAGCAACGAGTCGCCATCGCCCGCGCCCTGGTCAACCACCCTCGCCTGATTTTGGCCGACGAGCCGACCGGCAACCTGGACACGCAAAACGGGGTGGACGTCATCAATTTACTGCGCCAATTGAATCGCGAAAAGGGGCTTACGCTCGTGCTGGTAACTCACGATTCCCTGCTCGCTACCCAGGCTGACCGGGTACTTTACTTGAAGGACGGACGATTAATGGAGTAGGGAAATGATAATTACTCCGGCTTCCTACTTGCTTGCTTTTTCACGCATCGCGACTGGCTTTGTGTTTGCGCTGTCCGGTTTTGCGAAGTTGGGTTTGCGATTCGTGCAATTGGCAATGCCCCTACAATAATAAAATATGCGAAATTTGCAAAAAACCATGGCAAGCTCGGAAAAAAACTTTTTAGTAACCATTATTCTCTCTGCCATTAAATCAGGGAGAATGGTTCTCATAGGGGCCGGTTTAGTATTTGTCACTATGATTACCATCTTGCTGGGGACAGTTTCGAAATCTGTGGTTTTACTGGTAGAAAATGATCTAAAGGCTTACTGGCGCACAACCTACGACATACTTGTGCGTCCTGCCAATTCACAATCGTCAGTAGAGAAAAAATACGATTTGCTGGAAGCGAACTACCTTTCCCAGATTTCGGGTGGTATTGCTTTTGAGCAATATCAGACTATTGCAGCCATACCAGGTATCGAGGTTGCAGCGCCGGTGGCTCTCCTCACCTACATTCAAGGCGATTTGAGCTTTGCCAGCCGGTTCCCGGGGCTGGATACCGATGGGGTATACCTCTACGAGAGCATCCTGGCTGCCAACAATGGGATTAAAGATCAGGAAGAAATTATTACTGCTTATTATTATTACGGAGTACCCCCCTCAGCCCCGCTGGATAACAATAAGATACTTGTTAATCAGCCATTGTACCCGGTTGGGATTCCAGTGTCCCTGGCGCTAGCCGCCATTGATCCGGCCCAAGAAGCCAAACTCGTCAACCTGGAGCAAGCCGTCAGGGAGGGCAAGTATCTGACCGGAAGAGAACCGCTTTTGGTTGACACGCTTTCGAGCCCGTTCGGAGACGCCACCCGCGTCCAGGCTGTCCCGGTTTTGGTCAATACCACGCCTTACGTATCCTTTACCCATCTCAACCGCCTGTCGAAAGTCTTGTTGCCGCCGGATGTTGCGACCCTGGATGCGATCCTCAGCCGCGGAGGGGCGGAATACTTGAGCGCCTTGCCAACCGACGTGATGACTGAAGAACGAATAGACTCGAGCGAGGCCTATCCAAGGTTGATCGAGAATTTAGTAAATCCCAATAGTCCCGGAAGTGAGACAGAGCATTATTCCTTGGAGGACAATTCGCTTCGGCCCGTTCCCCGCAAGTACCAGGAAGTTGCGCCTCCCTTAGCTTATGACGGGCTGGCGCTCGAAGTCATGCCGTTTTCGCCGCCTGAGGGAAGTTCCAAGCCGGGAGAGATAACTTTCAATCTGAAAGCCTTCGGCGTTTTCGACATCGAAAAGATTCCCCCGCCGCCCGACGTCAATCGCGTCCCGCTGGAAATTTATTATCCGCCTGTCGTGGCTCTTCTGTATGACGAGAACGGGCAGGCTGTTACGCCTCGCCCTGTGATGCCAACATTTTACCTGGGGCCAAGAAGTTATGTGTTATCCCCTCCCCTGATGTTGACGACCCTGGAGGCTGCTCGTGCCATTACCGGCGATGATTGCGCTCGATGCATCAGCGCGATCCGGGTGCGGGTGGCGCTGGAAGATTGTCCGGGTGACTATCTGACCTGTCCCCTGACTTCGCAGAACCAGCGCAAGATCGAGACCATTGCTTCGGAGATCGCCCGCCTCACCGGTTTGGACGTGGATGTTATGGTCGGTTCCTCGCCTACATCGGTGCTGGTGCATATCCCGGAAACCGGTTACGTCGAAGAACAATGGATTCAAAAGAATGTGACGGCCGCTTACAAAGAGAAAGTGCAAACCGGCCATTTGCTCATGCTGGGAACCCTGCTGGGGATTGGCGGATTATTTGTCCTTGATCTGGCCTGGGCAGAGGCGGTCGCCCGTCGGCGAACAATTGCGCTGCAAAAGGCTCTCGGCTGGCGGTCTTCCACGGTCTTTCTGCAAATTCTGGGACAGATCGCTCTAATCAGCTTGGCCGCCACTGTGGCAGGTACATTTGCGGCCTGGGGCTTGGCCCGTATTTTGGAATGGGCGATGCCCTCTCCGGCCTTGCTCTGGGGCGTGCCACTGCTGGTCGCCGGGCTGTCCCTGGTCGGTGGCACGTACCCGGCCTGGCTGGCCGCGCGTATCCCTCCCGCCGTTGGTGTGCGTCGCGGGCAGATAATCTACCCGAAAAGAACCACCAGCCTGCCTGCCAGTGGCTTGTTGGTGATTGCGTGGAAGGGGTTACTCCGGCGGTGGAGCCACACTGCGCTTGGCGCATTAACAGCCACGCTTTCTGCGGCCTTGTTCGTTCTCATGCTTGCTGTCACCTTAGACCGCCAGGGAGCGATGAGCGGCACACTCTTGGGTGAGTTCATTTTGGTCCGTATCGAAGGCTACCACTACACCATCGTAGGCCTCGGCTTCGGGCTGGCTGCGCTCTCTTTGGCTAACAGCCTGCTGGCAGGGGTGATGGAACGTCGGCGGGAAATCGGGATCTATAAGGCGGCAGGCTGGCGCACGGCAATAGTGGTTCGGCTATTCCTGTACGAAGGCGCGCTGATTGGGGCGCTGGGCGGATTGGTCGGCGCAGCAGTGGGTTTGGGAGTGTTCGTCGGGTTGTACGAAACGGTAACCCTCAACTTAGCCTGGATCGGCTTGGCAGGTGTGGTTTTACCGATTGCGGTTGGGCTGCTGGCCGCATTCTACCCCGCCCGCGTCGCGGCAAAGGTTTCCCCAGCGGAGGCGGTGCGTTATGAGTAGCGTATCCAGACATAAGTTAGTAGTGTCCATTTGGTCTCATCCACCACCATCGGGAAAACCAGGGAACATCTCCGTTTGAATGTGGAAGACGGGAAGGGAAACTCCCAAAGCATTCTGTGGTGGAATGGCGCGGGCGAGGTATTGCCGGAAGAAGGAACCAGGTTCGACATTGCTTATTCGTTGCGCGCCAGCACCTATCGCGGGCAAAAACAGGTTACATTGCAGTTTGAGGAATTCAGGGTTGTTGAAGAAAAGTCCATTGAAATTCGATCTTCGAAAGTCGATATCCGAGATTTACGATTACAGACTTCGACCTTCGACTTTGGACCTTCGACATTGGTGTGGGCGGAAGGAAGCGACAAGACCAAAGGCAAATCGCGCTTCGAGCTACAGCAAGCGGATGAGTTCGCGATCTACACCACTCCCCCCTCCCCTGCTGAGTTGCGGAAAGCGCTGGAGATTGTCAAACCAAAAACAATTTATGTTTTCGCTGTCCCGCCAGCCGAAGAAAAACCTGACGATTTCCTGAACCGTCTCGCGGGTTTATGCAAATATGCACTGAAACAACGCGGCGGCAAGGCGACCCTCCACGAACTGGCGGCGGCGATGGCTTCGCGCGAGAGTGCGATCCAGATCGGGCTGGAATGGCTGGCGGCGGGAGGTCAATTGGGCGTGAGCGTGGATGAAGGTCAAGTTACGCTTTCTTCCAAAAAGCAGGAGAAGAATCCCTATTTACAGGCAGAACTGTTTGTCGCCTTGCGCGGTATTTTGAATGAGACCTCCGCGTATCGAAAGTTTTTCGCGGCGACAAGCGATTTGGAAGGATTGACGAAGATTAAGTGAGTTCGCTGTTCTCGTGCCAAAAGAAAAAGTCTCGAAATTTTCCCCAAAAACATGCTTCGTCAATTCTCATGGCGTTGGCGTGGACTATGGCTCAATCGGCAAGTTGGGACAAGTTGCCCTATATTCTTCGCCAGGAAAATATTGCACCCATTCTGCCAGTGTGAAGTTGCGCGGTAGACGGCGACAAGCCTCTGCTGCCAAATCCTCAACGCGCCAGTACAAAATGAAAACATGTTTTTCATTGCAAACGCCGTAGTGATTAAAATCGCAGCCAGTGGTAAGGATATAGCGACCATCCGGGCTGAATTGTGACGAGCCAGGGTCAGAAAAATTAAACTCAGAAATTTCGTTTTTGCTTTGCAGATAGCGGCTGTGCGTGATGAAAGTTAGGTTATCCGTCAACTCATCTCGTACCTCAACCTGCGGTCTATCGCTTTGCAGATCCCATACACGGGCTGGATAGCCACCTGCAAGGAGATAACGATTATCCGGACTCAACGAGAGAGAACTATACCCCCAAAGAGGATCGCCGCTCAGAATTCTCACGGCTTCCTTTCCAGCTTGCATATCCCACACCACGATAGTTCCGTAACCGTCAGCGCTCCCAGTAATAAGATATTTCCCAACCGATGTGAAGATCATGGAATATATGCGATAGGGGTGAGAGTAGCTTGCAACTTCACGTCCTGATGGTATTTCTCGAATACTGACTATTCCTTTAAAGTTCATTTTGAATGGATCTGTAGAGCCACTTAATGCGATATATTTACTATCCGTGCTGAAGGCTATCCTATCTACTTGGGATGGGTACGTTATGTGTACTACTTCGCGTCCATTCGATACTTCCCATATTCGCACAGTTCCTTCTTTTGGTAAAACATTGGTTTGTAAAATTTTACCTGGATCAATAGTAGCAACATATTTTCCATTTGGACTAAAAACAGCATCCTTTATATAACCGTTTTGAACTACACGTGAGACTTCACGCCCGCTCTTCGCTTCCCAAACAATTGCCACGCCATCAGAACTGCCAGAAACCACATACTTGCTGTCTGGGCTAAAAGCGATGGATAATACTTGGTCAGCATGAGTCATGTGCGCGATTTCATGTCCGTTTAGCGCATCCCAAACCCGCGCGACGTTGCCCCAAGTGCTTGTAAGTATGTATTGACCGTTTGGGCTAAAAATGGCAGACACAGAGTTTCGATCTTCGCTAGGCGTCACACGAATAATTTCACGCCCGCTTCGAATATCCCAAATTCTCGCAGACCCATCAGAATTGCCAGTTAAGACATAATTATTATTTAAAGGGCTGTACATTATCGAATTTATATTGCCGTAATCGTATTGTGAGTTGCGTTGTGGAATATCAATGACCTGACGCCCATTTGAGACTTCCCATGCTCTTGCAACGCCTTGACAGATAAAAGGCTGTCCATTTTGATAGTAAGTCAAACTTTCACATCCTCCTGTCACAACGTATTTGCCATCCGGACTGAAGACCGCTGAATTTATGCCGGCATCTTCAAAACGCACAAACTCATGCCCGTCCCAAGTATTCCACACTCGCGCAGTTCCATCACTACTTCCAGAGACAACATACTTACCATCTGGGCTGAATGCTACCGAACTTACACTGCTTTCATGAGTCATTCTCGCCACTTCGTGTCCATTCAAAGCCTCCCACACTCGCGCAGTTTTATCCCTACTGCCTGAGATAACATAACGTCCATCTGGACTAAAGGCTATATCATTCACAGTATCATCATGGTACATCTCAGAAATTTCGCGTCCACTATTCACTTCCCATACTCGCGCGGCTCTTTCATCGCTTATGCTTGCAATATATTTTCCGTCTGGACTAAATATAGCCTTACGCACCCATCCATTATGTGCCAACTTTATAATTTCACTCCCACTTCTAACATCCCAGACTCGCGCGGTACGGTCAGTGCTGCTTGATAAAATATATTTCCCATCGGGGCTAAATATTATAAAATGCACGGAACTATGAGGTATTTGTATCGCTTCCCTTGCTTTCTTGATATCCCAAACTCGTATCGCGCTTCCACCGCCCCAAGCGACATATTTCCCATCCGGACTGAATGTCACAAATGCTACTCCGGTATCGGATGATTGGGAGAGAACTTCCTTTCCGCTCTTAACTTCCCAAACTTGTGCGGTTTTGTCGTAGCTATAACTTCCCGCCGCGACATACCTGCCATCTGGGCTAAACGCCACCGAACTCACTGAACTATTAGTAAACATGCTGGCAACTTCCCGACCATTTTGTGCTTCCCAAACCTTTACAGTCTTCCCACCGCCTGAGACAACATATTGTCCATTCCGACTGTATGCCACATATACGGCATAAACATTATCCCCGTGAGACACTTTGGCAATTGGCAAAGCCGCCAAAGCGAGATAATGCCGCAACGCTCGATCTGCCTGCGAACTTGCCCCATATCTAGATGATTCCACTGCCAGCAAGCCGCTTTGAATCATCTTTGTTCCATCATTAATGTCAAGCAATTGAGATTGCCCAGCAAGTTCACCAGCGCGTGCATTGTCCGCCCGTTTACTGGTTTCCACTACTTGTTTACGAGTTTCCTGCAATCGAAAAAAGATAATGCCAGCCAAAACCAGAGCGAGTATTAAACCCGTTGTTGTTTCCGCCAATAACCGTTTGTTTGATTTATCCATTTGATAGCTCCCAAGATAAAAAATCTCAACTTCGCTAACTCCAATAACGCCACCCAACCACAAATGGTTCCAATTGCCTGATTATAATAAAGAAAGCCCCTGGAGATTTGTGACCTTCAGGGGCTGATTGTTACTCTCCGAATTTGATCCCCTGCGCCAGCGGCAGTTCCTTCGACCAGTTGATGGTGTTGGTCTGGCGCCGCATGTAAGTCTTCCACGCGTCGGAACCGGACTCGCGCCCGCCGCCCGTCTCTTTTTCGCCGCCGA
>Ga0210027_1003514_pt1 | contig 12652 bp, 12 predicted proteins | sample CryGeymeta201510_FD_183978 | JGI IMG/M metagenome (GOLD analysis project Ga0210027, IMG submission 183978) | Groundwater microbial communities from Crystal Geyser aquifers in Utah, USA - Crystal Geyser metaG 2015-10 (SPAdes) (version 2) | ecosystem: Environmental > Aquatic > Deep subsurface >...
CCGCTTCTTACGCACAGTTTGGGGTATTTATTCTCCTTTCTTCCCTTGTCCTCGTGGGAATACGGGGGGTGAAGAAGATTGTCAGAATACGGTGATATTGACAATATAAGTATTATAGGGTATAATACATTCCTATGATACCTAGACCATCATTTGGAGATACGACCGCAACACAAATAAATTATGAAGCAAGTACTGGTTTCCAAGATATATGGAAAGGGCTTACGGGTATAGCACAAGGTGTTCTTGGAGCTGCCAAGCTTGTTGATATGGCCGCAATGGGAACTGGCGTTGCCGCAATTGAAGCAATATCATTCGTACCCGCAATGGGAATAGCTATGTTTTCTTCTCTTACTGTGCCCCAAGTTTTGAAAGAAGCCACTCATTTTGCCAATAATCCGATTGCAGCGCGTGCTGCTGGATATGGTGTCCTAGCTCTAACTGCGGGACTAACTTTGAAGGCCTAGTCTTGCAGGAATTGTAACGCCTCGCCAATATCCCTTGACACGATTGAAGAATTAGTAAGAATTAATACTAATACTGCGATTGTAAGTTCCAGTGTAAGTTCCAGTTGACATCTCACTATATATTATATTATCCTGTACATATATGTACAGGATAGATATATTATTAAAGCAGGAACAAAAATTATTTCACACACAGGATTTGGCCTTACTATGGGGGATTGAGAATAAAAATACTCTTTATACCACCATTAAAAGATACGTTAAAAAAGGAATATTAATACCCATTCATAAAGGTTTTTATGCCACAGTTGCACTCAAAGACATTGATCCGTATCGACTTGGGATTGGATATTTACATTCCTATGGATATTTGAGCACAGAGACTATATTGATTCAGCAGGGAATTATGTTTCAAAGCGCTTCTTCTATTACTCTTATTTCTTCCATTTCAAAAACATTTACAATAGGGAGTAATGCATATATTTCTCGAAAAATTGCGGATGAATATCTTTATAACAATGTGGGTGTTATATTTCAGAACGACATACATGAAGCAACGGTTGAGCGGGCAATAGCAGATATCCTATATCTACGTCCTCGCTATCATTTTGATAATGAGAAATCTATAGACTGGAAAAAAGTAAGAGAATTACAAACATTTATTGGCTATATATGATTACTCCAAAACCTAGTGACGCAAAACACAAAGTCCAGCTTATACGACTCCTAACGGCACTAGTTGATGACGTATATATTTCACGTATGAGCCATTTTAAGGGTGGGACATGTGCCGCAATGCTCGGGTATCTTAATAGGTTTTCAGTTGATCTTGATTTTGATAGTGAGAAACAGGCAGACAAGCACAAAATGGAAAAAAACATAGCGACAATAATCACTCAGCTTAGACTTGAGATAAAAAATAAAAGTGCCACGACTCTATTTTATACGTTAAAATACCCCTCCACTGGAGGAGAACGTAATACATTGAAGGTGAGTTTTATGGGTGAGGAAATGGAGGGAAATATCTATGAAAAAAAATACATTCCAGAAATAGACCGTTTTATTTCTTGTCAAACAATTGAAACAATGTTTGCAAATAAGCTTATAGCTCTCACTAATAGATACAAAAAAAATAAGAGCATTGCAGTGCGAGATGTGTATGATATTCACCATTTTTTTGAGCAAGGCTACAAATACAATCCAGAAATAATCACTTTACGAACCGAAAAATCTGCAAAAGAGTATTTAAAGGAAGTAATTCATTTTATCGAAGATAAAATTACCGAGAAAGATATCACAAATGATCTGAGTTTTTTATTGGAGTTTAAGCATTTCCAAGCGCTCCGAAAAACACTCAAACAAGAGACAATTATACTTGTGGAAGATGAGATAAAAAGACTCTAGAGATTGCTTCGCCGGTAATGTTATGATTGGCTCGCAATGACAGCTATAATCCCCTCCGCATCAATTTCTTCATACCTCAATAGTTCTTCTGGCGTACCAGATCGTGGTTCTTTACGGACACAGAGATGAGTGAATGTCATTCTGGCTTGTCCAGAATCATTTGATGATCCTGGAGTCCTCCGACGTAACGTCGGAGTCCCCAGGATGACTGATGCTACTGCTTCGCCAATGCCACCCGCTTCATAATGGTCTTCGACGACGACAATATGTTTTGTTTTTTTTGCAAGCTCAAGAAGAGTTTTTGAGTCAAGTGGTTTCACGGAGTATAAATCTACCACGATTGTATATATTTTCTTTTTTGCGAGTATTTTTTGGGCTTTTAGTGCTTCATGAAGAGTTATTCCTGCTGCTACTATTAGTGCATTAATCTTTGTGTCATCCCCTCGGAGGAGGGAATGACAAAAGTGTATTTTACATCCTCCAATCGGGAATTCTTCTTTCTCCTCATAAAGAATGGGTGTTTTTGCCCGAGTGGTCCGCAGATAGTTAATTCCTGCCCGTGATGCAAGGGTTTGAGTGAGTTTATATGTTGAAACCGCATCTGATGGGTACAGTACTGTGCTTTCCCTGATGCTTCGCATCATTGCGATGTCTTCCAGTCCCATTTGGGAAGCACCATCTGCCCCAATGGAAACGCCGCAGTGAGAGCCGATAATATTTATGATCGTTGGTCGTTGGTCGTTGGTAGAATACTGGCTCATGCGGATTTGGTCGAATGCGCGGGTGAAAAAAGCGGCGAACGTGGAAATAAAGGGAACATATCCCATTTTCGATAAGCCTAAGCCAACCGAAATCATATTCCCCTCATCTATAAACATCTGGAAAAAGTGAGCGGGATTTGTTTTTTTCAGTCGTTCGGTATAAGTAGAGTTGCCGACTTCTGCATCCAATGCAACAACTTGATTATTTGATGTCCCAAGGTCGGAAAGGGCATCACCAAAAGCTTCACGAGTTGCAATTTTTTCTTGTAACTTGTAACTTGTAACTTGTAACATTTCTTCTTGTTTGTCATCCCTGCGGAGGCAGGGATCCAGTCTCAAATGGCTCATTTTTGTATTGGAAATCATAGTCTGGATTCCCGCCTTTTGACCAGAGGTCAATCGCCCTTTGGACGACGCGGGAATGACACATGGAGCAGATTCTTTACTCGTGCCACCTATGATAAAATTCAATCGTTTCAAGACTTGATTTGTTTTATTTTGTAATGTTAAATCAACAACAGGAGGGGAAGCAATAACCCCCTTTATTTTTTTATCATACGGTCCAATCGCATCAAGCGCTTCTTGTAACCGATCTTTTGGAACCGGTATACCGTGCCATCCAAGCTTATCTTCAAGAAAGGGAACTCCTTTGCCCTTTACAGTTCGTGCCAAGATCATGATCGGTTTTTGGGTACGAACGGTGTTCAACCCATTCGCTTTTTCAAATATTTTTTGTATTTCTTCAATATTATGGCCATTTTTTATCTCCAATACATGCCAGCCAAATGTTCCAATCCGCTTTTTGTATGTTTCCACGTCCCATGCAAGCTCCGTTTCTCCGCTCTGTCCCAGGCGATTGATATCGACTATTCCGACGAGGTTATTGACGTTGTAATAGGAGGCTATTTCCATCGCTTCCCACACTTGTCCCTCGGCCATCTCTGAGTCACCTAAAAGCACCCAAACAGTCGGCTCTTTTTTTGGCGTAAGCCCGAGTTCTTTGATTTTAAGTCGTATCCCAAGAGCCATCCCTAAACCAACTGACAGTCCTTGTCCTAAACTGCCCGTCGCAACATCAACAAATGGCAACTGGGGTGTTGGATGTCCTTGGAGAGGTGAATCGAATTTTCGCAGAGTCAGCATTTCTTTATGAGAAAGTACTCCTGCAGCCTCGTAAAGAGAATATAAAAGGGGCGCCGCATGTCCTTTGGATAAAATGAATTTATCATTGAGAACGTTATTAAAGTTAGAAATATCTTGTTTAAAGAATCCGCCAAAAAAAAGGACGGACGTGAGTTCAACCGCAGAGAGCGAGGATGTGGTGTGGCCAGAACCGGCCGTGGTAGTCGAAGTAATAATAGTGAAGCAAATACGTTTGACTAATTCTGTAAGCTTATTTGAGGTCATACTTTTATCGTATCATACTCTTGCTGTTGGGTGTGCTATAGTGAAGTATGGACCTCAAAACATTCTTCAATCCCGCTTCAATAGCCATCATAGGCGTATCAGAAAATCCCAAAAAAGTCGGTTATCTTGTGGCGGAAAATCTTATCCGACAGGGATATAAGGGGGAAATATACTTTATCAATCCCAAGTTCGACAAGTTATTCGATAGGCCAGTCTATAAAGATATAAAAGATATAAAGAAACCCATTGATTTGGTTGTTTTGGCGGTTCCAGCGGATGCGGCAATGCATTTATTGGATGATCTGAAAACGATTGATATCCATAATATCGTCCTCTATGCTGCAGGGTTTAAAGAAGCGGGAGTCGATGGAGCAGTGAAAGAGCAAAATCTTGTCATGAAGGCTAAACAATATGACATGACTATATTAGGTCCTAACTGTATTGGGTATGTGAGTACCATTTCAAATGCGAATGTTACCTTCCTCAAAAACGCATCACCCAAAGGAAATGTCGGATTCATATCTCAATCTGGAGCGTTGGGGAGCCTCATGGTTGATTATCTGGTAGGGCATGAAAACTTCGGATTTTCATACTTTATGAGCTTGGGAAACAAGGCAACGATTGATGAATGTGACCTTTTGGAATTTTTGCGGGACGATCCCGATACAAAAGTAATCGGCATGTATTTGGAGGATGTAAAACGGGGAGAAGATTTTAAACGGATATTGGAAGAAACAACCAAAATTAAACCAGTGATTATTTTGAAGTCGGGGTCAACTGTAGAGGGATCAAAAGCCGCGGGTTCTCACACAGGGAGCATGGTGGGAGATGATATGGTCTATACAACAGCCTTTGACCAGTATGGGGGAATACGTGCAGGGCAGTTCTTTGAATTCATGTCCATGCTTAAAATATGTAGCTTTGGCCGTGCACCCACATCAAAAGATATTCTTATTTTGTCCAATGCAGGGGGAATCGGCGTATTGCTTACGGACGAGCTTATTAAGAATAAGCTAGAATTAGTTACAGTTCCGGAAGACGTAAAAGAAACAATCAAAAAAAATATGGGAGGAGATAAAGTGACAATCCATAACCCCATCGATTTATTGGGGGACGCCAGTGCATTCCAATACCGCCAGGCAATTGCGGCAACTATTCAACAGAAACATATTGGTGGAGTTATCGTGATGTTGACTCCCCAGGCAAATACTGAAGTTGAGGATACGGCAATAACACTCATTGAAGCGCAATCGGCATTTTCCAAACCCATTTTTCCCATTTTCATGGGAGAAAAGTCTGTGGGACAAAGCCATACGCATTTTGAACGGGCAAAGATGGCAAGTTTTTTCACATATGACTTCCTTCCTTCGGCTCTTGCAAAAATAATACATTACCAAGATCATATACAACACAGCGTTGTCCATACCAAGAAAGAAATTGAACCTGCAAAGCGAGTGGTTATTCCTAAGAAAAGCATATTAAATCCGTTCGAGACAAATACAGTGCTTATGAGTGCAGGAATTAATCCGGTGAGCCTCATTTTGGCAAAATCCGAAGAGGAAGTACGAAAACTGGGAAATGAAATAGGGTATCCGATTGTACTCAAAATAGCATCAGAAAAAATCACCCATAAAACGGAGGTAAAAGGGGTACGTATAAATATCCAAAATGAAAAAGAATTGGTTGATAATTATCACAATATGTGTGAAGCAACGGGAGAGCCGAGTGTATTTTTACAGAAAATGATGAGGGGACACGAGTTTATCATCGGTGCAAAACGAGACAACCAATTTGGTATTGTTATCCTTCTTGGCTTGGGGGGTATATATGCGGAGCTTATTCAATCGGTCGTGAGTTTTATCTATCCTTTCTCATTCGAGTATATGATTAAAAAAGTACGTACGTCAAAATTGCAAAAGATTATAGACGGATTCCGTGGCACTGCCCCGGTTGATGAGGATAAATTATACGAGATAGTTGATAAGCTCGGAATGCTCATGAATACGTATCCTGAAATAAAGGAAGTTGATCTGAATCCTACATTAGCTTCCGATTCTGGACTTCATATAGTGGACGGACGAATGATACTCTCTCAGTAAATATGGTATGATAAGGCCAATATACAAATGGCAGAATATATTGTCCATACAGATGCACGGATTTATGTTCAGTTGAAAACTAAGCCGAGCTATACTGTTTCGTGCAGTGTTTGGGAGGACTTTTTAGCAATACCAGCGGATATAAGGCCAGCTAAATTACAGAGCCCTTCAAACTCCTCAAGCCTTCAACTCTATTTATCAATGGGAGCTTTCACCGTTTTTGGATTACAAAGTACTAGAGATCGTATCACCTACCCAGAGGGAACATTTTTTTTCGCTACCCCTACGAAAGCCGGGGGAGTGACGAGAGCAGAAAAAGAAGTTGAGGAACAGCCCGCTGAGGAATGGGTCCAAAACCAACTCATATAAATACTATAAGATATATCGTCTTGACAGAAGAAAAATAAAGAGTATAATCATTTTCATGGTTATCAATCACACAATAGGTTCTTATTATCCTTCGCTTTTTGGCGGGGATAGAGTTGTGTGAAATAATTAACAACGAAACGCACCCGCCCACAGGCGGGTTTTTTAGTAAATGGATATGAATAAATCAAAACTAGTTAGACAATTCAGCTCCTATTATTATCAACTCCTGTACGGTGGGCCCGTTTAGTACCTTATTTTCAACTAAACCGTTTTTAATTACTATTTATTTTATTACACATATGTCAATACCAATATCACCAGTACTCTTAGAAGAAAATCAAGCTAATCAACGAAATGAAATGGAAATGAAGTCCGCATTTCGTTCGTCTGTGAAGGATATATTAGCTAGGAGAGATGTATTTATAAAGTCTTCTGGCGCGTTAAAAATTGGGTTCGAGATGGAAGCATCAATTATCTTTCCCGATGGAAATCCTGTTCCCGAGGTTGTTCGGAACAAAATAAAGGATGAAGTTCCTCATGCGGACCCTGAATTAGGTGCTCAGCAGATAGAATGGCGCACGGACCCTATCAATATTGCAGAACCAAACGGCTTGACTGCCCTTGTTTCCCAAGCGATTAGTCGAGATACCGAAATGTCTCTAGCTGCTTCCCATAGCGGGGCGCATATTGTCCGCTTAGGTACACAGCCACTTATCCCATTGACTGAAATAGTCAGGACGGACAAGGAGAAATATAAGAAAGTTCCCGACTTTCATAACGAGAACAGATTCCGTCGGGATACGAAAGTTGGATTAGTCGAACAGGTAGACATGAATGATGCGGCAGTCGTTGCATTATTGAATAGTCTCCAGTGCAATTTGGAAACAGAAAGCCTGGAGGATGCGGTTGATCTTACCAACCGATCCCTCATGATAGGGCCGCTCGCAGTGGCGATATCCGGTAATGCACGTTTTCTTGAAGGGAAGGATACGGGGTTTAATGATATCCGCGCGACCGCCTGGGAAGTAAGCCATGATACACGGACGGAAGAAGAAAGAAAAAGGAATAAAGGACTGCGAATTGGACTTCCCGAGGATTACTTTGCCCGGGTTGCAAGCCATCCGTTCATTTTGCATAGTCCTGAAAATGCACTCAAGATAGGTATAGGTCTTTTTTGGCAGGATACCCGCATAAAAATCATAGATGATAGTGCAGTTGTCGAATTTCGACCAGTTTCTATTCAACCAAGCGTAAGAGAGGATATTGCGGTCATGCTTTTTTACCTCGGGAGGTTGCAATGGTCGAAAATGACGAGTGAGGAACTCGTTCCCATTGACAACGTCCGAGAGCAACGTGCATTGGCTATGCAGGTAGGGATACAACCTTTTCTGGAAACGCTTCCGCTTGAGTTGCAACGTGCGCAAGATGCGCTTTCAGCATCTGGAATGAGCGGGGAAGAGCTGAAGCCTTTTTTTGACATATTAGATCAACGGGTACGAAACGGAAAAACGCCTTCGGATATATTTTCCGAAAAGGTAAAGCGGAACAGCGGAGTTATTTCGGTTAATACCCTATTACAAAATGAATGATTTATAATAACATTACTATGAACACACAAGACAAACTCAATCTCATTAGTCAGGTAGGTGAAGAAATAATCGGGGGAGAAGAGCTTAAAAAACAGGAAATAACAGGCAATTTGGTGCAGATGTCCGTAGGTATTGAAGATCCTGAAATTGTGGTAGATGATTCACGTCAGGCATTAAAAATCTAATGTTATAAGTTTACAATTGATTTTTTTTGGTTTTAGTGTATAATGTGGCTACAATTTGGTAAAAGCATTGAAGGAGAAATACCCTCCTGAGCTGAAAAGTTGAAAGAGAAGTAAAGACTTAAGTAAACTTTTTCGGATGTTCCCGTTATAGAACTAAAGCATCACTACAACGTCAAGTGCTTGAAGATCAAGGTAAAATCCTTTGAACTTTGAGCCCGCACTAGTGCGGGTTTTTTAAAAGGGGATTTTACGAATCAAGGTGGTACCGTCTTAAATAAAGACCCTTGTTAAGTCAGAAATTACGTTTCTGATTTGGCCCGGGTCTTTTTTTGTGGTTTTTTTCCGTGGGTGGCAGACCGGCGATGCAACGCTCTGTAAAAGCGTATCAAGTAGGTTCAACTCCTACCCCACGGACTTATGATAGGAACAATAATAAATACAATCTTAGTTTTTGTTGGTTCAGCCATCGGGCTTAAAGTGGGTAAAAAAATGTCTGATTCGTTCCATCAAACGTTAATAGGCATTTTAGCCTTAATAGTTATTTTTTTGGGAATAAAAATGAGTTTAGAAACAAAAAATATGACAGTACTCATTTTTAGTCTATTATTAGGAGGTTGTTTAGGTGAGCTATTTAAAATAGATAATCGCCTTAATCGAGGATTAACTATCCTAGTAAATAAATTTCCATCTATAAACAAAGACAAAAATTTTAGTCAAGCTTTTATCACAGCTTGCCTTATGTTTTGTGGAGGCCCCATGACAATTTTTGGGGCAATTAATGCAGGTCTTACAGGTAATGATCAAACTTTAATTATAAAATCTATTCTTGATGGTATCACAGCTATTCCGCTAGCAGCTTCTCTTGGAACTGGCGTGCTATTTAGTACGTTAGTAGTTTTTATATTACAGTCATTTTTAGTTATTCTTGCAGGTTCATTTAAGCAATTTATCACTCCTGGATTGGTAACAGAAATAACAAGCGTTGGAGGAATTTTATTATTGACAATTGGTTTGAGTATGTTTGGGGTAAATAAAATGATTAAACCCATCAATTTGATTCCAGCATTATTTGTTGTCCCTATTTTGTTACCCATAATTCACATTTTTCTATGAAAAACAATATAGGCAATTACACTCATCAAGTGAGCAACCCAGAAAAATTCCTACGGTTTGATCTGACCGAAGGCGATTGCTGGTTTAAAGAGAAAATTGCTCATTGGTTTCAGAAAATTGATATAAGCACTGTAATTCATTACCCAGATGAGAAAATCATCCACACAAAGCAATTATTAGCCCGTTGGCTTCATATGAGAGAAGAAAATATCTCAATTGGACAAGGAAGTGATGAATTAATTGAAATAATTCCCCAGATTTTTATTAAGCCAAAAGAGAGAGCTTTGACAGTGAGTCCATCGTTTTTTCGCTTTTCAGAGTCATCTGTGCGTTCTGGTGCCGAAATTATCACTATTCCGTTAGATAGAAAGAATAGTTATGAATGGAATAATACAACAATTAAAAGATTTTTTAGAGAAGCAAAAGATAAGCAAGTTAAATTGATTTGGCTTGCAAGCCCAAACAACCCAACAGGAATAGATATTCCTCAACATATACTACTTGATGTTATTAAACTCGGGAAAATAATAGTTATTGACAAAGTACTCAATGGTTTTACCAAAGAGATTCAAGAGATATCGCATCTTGTTTGGGAAAATCCAAATTTGATTGTTTTATCTAGTTTCTCTAAAACATTTGGTCTTCCTGGATTGCGATTGGGTTTTGCCATTGGTGCTCCGTCAATAATAAAACAAATTGAAGATAAAAAATTACCCTTTAATATAGCAGGACCAACCCTTTTTATTGTCGAAAAGCTTCTTCAGGCACTTCTTTCAGGAGAAGTGAATATGAAAGGAGGATTACGACTTTTTCAGGAAAGAATATTTTTAGAAGCGGAGATACATAAACTAAAAAACATACAACTTGCAACTCAATCGAGAACTAATTTTATTTTGCTTAAGCCAACACAAAAAATAAATCTATTTAAAGAATTATTAGAGAAGGGGATATTAGTGACCAATCTCAATAAGTTGGTTGGAATTAAAAATAAAAACTTTGTAAGAGTAACGGTACGCAATCGAAAGGAAAACTTCATACTATTACAAGCATTAAAAGAAATTGATAATCATTTTCATTAATTAATAATTTTATCTATAATAAGTGATATGGACATAAAAGACCGTTTGGATCTTATCAGTCAAGTTGGGGAGGAAATAATTGGGGGGGAAGAGTTAAAAAAACTTCTGGAAAGCGGGGAAGAATTAATTGCATATGATGGGTTCGAGCCTTCAGGGCAGATACATATCGCACAAGGATTAGTGCGTGCCATCAATGTAAACAAGATGATTAAGGCGGGTGTGAGGTTTAAAATGTGGATTGCCGACTGGCATGCCTTAACAAACAATAAAATGGGAGGGGATTTGAGTAAACTAAAGACGGTGGCAAAGTATTTTATTGAAGTATGGAAGGCATCTGGTATGGATTTGAAGCATGTAGAGTTTTTATGGGCATCAGATATGGTGAAAGATTCAGACTATTGGCAATTAGTTATACGTGTCGGCATGACAAATAAACTTGCACGATTCATTAGAACCGCAGAATTTATGGGTAGAGAAGAATCAACTGAAAAGTTAACAGCAGCCCAAATTATGTATCCCTGCATGCAGATTGCAGATATATTCAAGTTGGGTGCAAAAATTACACAACTTGGAATGGATCAACGAAAAGTAAATATGCTTGCCCGTGAGATTGGGCCTCAACTTGGATACTGGAAACCAATAGTTGTTTCTCATCATATGTTGATGGGGCTTGGCAAACCTCCTTCGATGAATGCGGATAGGACAACAAGAACGGTGGAAAATAAAATGTCAAAATCGAATCCCGACAATGCAATCTTTATGACGGACACAACAGAAGATATTATAAGAAAAATCAATAAAGCGTATTGTTTGGAAGGCGATATTAAAGAAAATCCAATACTCGAATACTGCAAGTATATTATTTTTGAATCCTTTGATCGACTAAATATCACGGAATTTATAGTTGAACGGCCGGAAAAATGGGGGGGAAATGTCATCCTGAACTCGTTTCAGGATCTCGAAACAAAATTTGTCAATAAGGAGATACATCCTCAAGATCTAAAGATAGCGGTCGTGAAATATCTCGATCAATTATTGCAACCAGTGAGAAAGCATTTTGAAGAAAATATGGAGGCGAAGAAATTACTCGAGACCGTGAAGAGTTATCAGGTGACGAGGTAAATTCGAGTGTTGTTTTTATTTATATATCTCATGTGTTCCTATATTGATGAAGCCAACTGTTTCTTCGTCAATAAACTCAAAAAGAACTCTCAAATGATAATCGATCGAAAAAGACCAATAATTTTCAAATTTGCCCATTAATTTGTGGGTTTTCAAGGAAGGATTAAATGGGTCTGAGATAAAAAGAGCAATTGCTCTTTCAATTTTGTTTCTATGAGACGAGATATACTTCTTAGCTGATTTTTTGAACGAAGAAGAATAAAAAACAGAAATGATTTTCATGTTATTCAAATAATTCTTTCGCAGTTTTCATTTTTGTTAGTTTTTTTGACTTTTTTTCTTTTGTGTAGTTTGCAAGGGAGAGTAAAGCATCTTTTTCTTCATACTCTTGCACTTTGTCCATCATTGTTCGATAAAAATCTGGAGTCAAGATTACAGCTTCAAGATCATTCTTTTTCAAAACCAATAGAGGCTTTTGACCTAATTTAAGAGCTTTCAATAGCTCTGGGTAGCGCCTTTGTAAGTCTGATACGGAAACAAAATCCGGAATATATGATAATGTATTCATAATTAACTACATAATAATATACATATTATTTGTTGTCAAGAGCTATTGAGATATATGTTATCAGGCGACGAGGTAAATAAAATTAAACAGCGTCAATGATTTGTTCCAGTAGTATTCGTATTTTTTCCTTTTTTCAGTGGGTTTTCAGCACAGCTTAAATGATGGGTGGATAAGATTCTGGTTGCTATTATAGTAACAAGTGCTCCTTCCCCTCTTGCTCTAAAGCCACAACCCCACACACAAGAAAACTCAACGACAAGTGTCTTAAGATATTCCGAGATCCCTGTTTTTGGTTTAGCCCCACTCTCCAGAAGTGTCATTGTCGGTATTATAATTCTTCTTCTTCTTTGCAAGTGGAAATACGGTTGACAGACAAATAATTTTCTACTATTATAGAAAAAGACCGTGATGGTTATTAGTATATATAGAAAATGCTTAAGATAGAATATGTCTGGAGAGAACTTCTTGATCGAGTGATTGAGAAAAAAA
>Ga0210027_1003515_pt1 | contig 12651 bp, 15 predicted proteins | sample CryGeymeta201510_FD_183978 | JGI IMG/M metagenome (GOLD analysis project Ga0210027, IMG submission 183978) | Groundwater microbial communities from Crystal Geyser aquifers in Utah, USA - Crystal Geyser metaG 2015-10 (SPAdes) (version 2) | ecosystem: Environmental > Aquatic > Deep subsurface >...
ACCCGAAGGAAGTGGCGGTGCTGGGCAAGGAATACGAGCGCGTCCAGAGGGAGATGGATGAGAAGTTGAGGGAGTGGGAGAGGTTGCAGGGGTGATGATTTGCTATAATGGGAACGAAAAGGAGTCGCTGTGATTCATATCATCCATGACGGTGCCACGCCCGAACAAATGAAAGACATGCTTCAAATGTTGCAGACCTATGTCAAACTGGCTGTGGACATCGAACGCGGCATTCTCGCTGGTGGCGGAGCCATGCACGCCGATTGCGAAGCGGTTTTATTGGACGATGGAAGCAAGCAGGAATTCATCTGGGGCGCGGATTGGGATCCCGCCGCTCAACAAGTGACCTTTGAATCGCTGATCAATATTCGCCCGCGTCAAAACAACCCATCCATGCAAATTCTCGATCCAGAGATTCGCAACAAGGTTGCTGAAATTACCATCCGATTACTTGGTGACAAATGAAAGACTGGTCTCTCATCCGTGAACGCTACATGCGCGATCCCTTGCCTGTCCGTTTGGGCGGACTGGCCGCAAACTTGAGCCGAATCAAGTCGTTTTCTGCAAACGACGCCAGCCGCGAGACAGTCGCCAGCCTAATTGATGAGAGTAAGATGTTTATCGAATGGACGGCGGCACAAGCAGAAATTCACACAGCTGAAAAATTAGTGGAACTTCAAATCCAGCTTGCCTGCTGGCAAGTGGCTTGGGATGTAATCTGGTCGGATGCGATCAAGCGAAAACAGGTTGCCGAGCAGTCTGCCGATTGGTCAAAGCAGGTGCTTGAAATATCTGGATTGTTGAACAGGTAATGGCGAATCTGGGCGCGCAGTTGGAGAGCCCGTTCGTCAACCCGAAGGAAGTCGCAAAACTGGGGAAAGAATACGAACGCGTCCAGAAGGAGATGGATGAGAAGTTGAGGGAGTGGGAGGGGGGGCAGGGATGATGAGTTTGGAAAATGAGAATTGGGCGATTCGAATTTGAGAGCCGCCCAATTTTTTTTGGGGGGAAAATTGACCTATTGGAGTTCACTTCACGAGCGTGAGAATATTTTCCTTTAGGTCGTATTTGTGGGAGGTGCTTACTTTGTCCTGCCACAACTCAATATGCACATCGCTATAGCCCACATCCAAAGCAATGTCCGCCAATATCTGCGCGGTCTGAATGTGAACCATTTTGAAAGCATGAGAATCGCTTACGAGCAGGTGGAATGTGCCGTACGGTTTTAAAATCTTAAGCGCCTCTTTGAAAACAAGAGACATGCCGCCAAAATACTCCCACACTAATTTGACGTACAGTTTTTCAAAGCCGCTTGTCGCGCCATCGGCTTTCAATCTTTCATTGATCAGTTGAGTGATTTTAGCAATACTCTGAATATGTTTGACGTTTTGCTGGTCATTATCCTGATGGTAAATGTTCGTAGTTGAGCCGCGCAACATTCGTTTCTTTATCACTCTAAACTCATCCAGATTTTGAGCGTAACCCATTGCAATCAGTTCAAGGCGAGTATGCTTTGTGTACTCATGGTCGCCCGGGTAAGGAGGGGAAGTTACCATCAAGTCAATACTGTCTGGCTCGAAGTATTTGGCAATTTCCCTGGAATCGCCTTTGATTACTTTACTCGGCGTCTCTTTTTGTAATTCATTGGCTCTTTCAACATCCGCAATCATCTGGTCAACCTTATTTCTAAAGAGAGAGTACACATCAATATCGTCTTTTGGCTTGATAAGGCCGAATCCTGGTCCATATCTTACATTGGATGAAGGGACAAGTATTGCCGCAATCGCCAGGTTGAAAAAACTTTTCACGTTGCCATCTGGAATTCCCTGATCAATCATCTCCTTGATAATGTGCCATTTTGCAAACGGCGTATCGGAAATATATCTTGGATCAAGCATTTTCACGCGATGGCGGGAAACGTAATCGTGGACGCTTTCACCATATTTACCCTTAGACTCAAACAGGGATAGTTGGGCGCTTTGATCCGCCTTAGAGCCATTTCCATTTGAGAACTTATAGGCGGAATATCTATCTGGAATTTTTTGAAGCAATTCAAAACGCCATTTTCTAGCTTGATCTAAATCGACCGTCCAATCCAGTTTTGCATTACCAACATCGATGAAAAAGTCATTTGCCTCAACGCCTCCTGACGGGATGTTTCGTAGTTTGCAGGCAACCAAGGTCGTTCCCGTTCCCATGAAAGGGTCGACAACAAACGACTTATCGTTTACTCTGTACTTGTCGAGAATGTAGTTTGGAAATTCTGGCGAATATCCCAACACAAAGTAATACCAATTATGGAATGGAAAATTCCCTGCCGATGATGCCTTTCCATTGTGCGAATCGATAATGGGCGGCTTCGTCCGTGCCTGCGTTAATTCCTCGCAAATATGACAGTGTTCCCTAGTTGGGGGATGATATTTGAACGGCATTAATTGTCACTCCTATCAGACATTATTATAACACTATTGCCACGCACTTATTGGGGGGTCGAATGTTACTTCGATTGTTTTGTCAACCTCGACAGATTCAACATTTTGTCCTGCTTCGCATGTGGAAAAGACCACTATCAAGATACCATTTCGAATCATTTTCACGGCCAACGGCACGATATGGGCGTGAGTGTCTTGCAAGTTTAGCGATATCGTGTTTACACCACCAACAATTTGGTCAAGATTTATCTCGTCATGTGTTGCGAGGGCTTTGGCTTCAATGGGAAACAATGTCCGAATTCCATCGATGACGCCAACATAAAAGCCGTCCACTTCATTTGGTTGCCATTTGAGCGGATGTTGAACTCGTATGACAACATCCCGCGCACTGTAAAGGACTTGAGACAAAACATCGCAATAGTCAATTACGGAGAACAACGCGCCCTCGTCATTTCGAAGGTAATCCAAAACCAAATCGGGGAGGGATGCTGAACTTACAGTTATCCGAGAAGGATTGGTAGGCCAGGTAATCCAGGAACTCAATACATTTCCAACTCCAACGTGAACAAACTCGCCAGCGAGATTACCGCCTGTCTTCTTTCGCAAATCATAGCCCAATTGAATCAGGGATTCAGGCATACGCGATTCAATTCCACGATTTTGGCGAACCAAATCAAGAATCGTGTTGGAGATAGACGCAGGTTCTTTTACTCGTTTTTTGTTTGCGTGTCTGTCGACACTATAAACTTCCACATTTTCGTATGCCTCAGAAATATCCGCCAAAGTAAACGGAATCACTTTTTTCGACGTGTCGTTTCCGGGGTTGTATTTTTTGAAAATGTACTCAAGCAATGGATGTTTTTGGGAACGATATTCTTTGCCATTACAAATAGCACGTCCGACCCTTTTTCTAGACATGTCTTACTTCTCCTTTTCGGCGTAAATATCGTGGAGCAGTTGTTTGACTTCTCGATCATCAACTTCTAATGTTTCAAGTAACTTGATCAGATTCAAGAAGGAAATATTTCGCTTTCCCGTTTCAATTTCCGTGATGTAAGAACGAGTAAAGCCTACAACTGGCGCAAATTGTTCCTGGGTGAGACCTTTTTGCTCGCGCCACTTGCGAACACGCATGCCAAGCGCTTTCAGATGATCTTCTTCTCTCGGTTCGCGGGTTTTGGAATTTTTTGGGGACATAATTTACTCATATCAGAATGTCACTCAAATTACCACCTAGTTTGAGTGACAAGGTTTTCCGCTGACTTCACAAAAAGTTGTGATATAAAGAAGCCATGAGAACGGATTTCACAGAACGCAAAGGCAAGTTGCAGGAAATGGACAGGTCTTTCGACCTGAAATTCTGGCAGGCGCAACCGCCCAAGGCGCGCTTCGACGCCGTGTGGGAAATAATTGTCCATGCCATGAAAGTGAAGGGACGCGATGTTCGTCAACTCCGACTTCAGCGATCTATTACGCATTATGGACGATTGCAAATGAAATGAATGAAAGATGACGGGGGAACCATCTTCTTCCACAAGGAGTGAACCATGTCCTGGCAAACCCAACTGAGGGGTGACTCTGTATCCTGGCTGCTCGAATCTGACTCGGCCAATGTCCGCTATCTGGCGATGCGGGATCTGCTCGATCTTCCCACTGATGACAAAAAGTTGAAAGCCGCGCGGAAACTGGCGCACAAAGAGGGACCGATCGCACATATCCTGTCGAAGATGCAGGAGGAGGGATACTGGCAGAGGCCAGGGACAGGCTACGGCCCAAAATACAAGTCCACGGTGTGGGCGCTGATTTTGCTGGCGCAACTCGGCGCGTCAGTGAAGGAGGACAAGCGCATCAAGCTGGCCTGCAAATATTATCTCGATCACGCGCTGAATCCAGGTGGGCAAATCTCCGCCATGACCAACAATGCGCCTTCGGGGACAATAGACTGTCTGCAAGGAAACATGCTTTGGTCACTGATGACATTAGGCTACGAAGATAAACGCATGGACTCGGCCTACGAGTGGATGGCGCGCACGCTCACGGGAGAGGGCGTCGCGCCTATCACTGATAAGCACGCGCCAGTCCGTTATTATGGTTACAAGTGTGGGCCGACCTTCGCTTGCGGGGCGAGCAACAAACTTCCCTGCGCGTGGGGCGGAGTCAAAGTTATGTTGGCGTTTGCCCGCCTCCCCGTCCAGAAGCGAAGCGCATTGATTAAACGGGCGATCCGTCAGGGTGTGGACTTCTTCTTTAGCGTGGACCCGTCCACGGCGAAGTATCCAAATGGATGGGCGGAGAAACCCAGCGGCAACTGGTGGAAGTTTGGCTTCCCCGTCTTTTACGTCACAGACATTTTGCAGATCGCCGAAGCGCTGGTGGGGTTGGGTTATGGTCGCGACCCGCGACTCGCGAGCACGCTGGAACTCGTCCGCTCCAAACAGGATGACGCGGGACGCTGGCCGCTCGAATACAATTACGACGGCAAGACCTGGATGAGATTCGGAAAGATGAAGGAACCCAACCCGTGGGTCACCTTGCGGGCGTTGCGGGTTTTGAAAGCGGCGAGTTGAAATATAATGCGGATGGAACCAAAGGAGACTCCCATGCAGATCATCTTTAACGGTAAGTCGTACAACAGCCTCGCAGAAATGCCCGCCAACGAACGGACAGCCTACGAGCAGATGCAAAAGATCTTCGTGGATGCAAACGGCAATGGCATTCCAGATTTTCTCGAAGGCGACATCGCCAGGAATGTAATGACCGCCTTCACCAACGTGGTCAACTACGATGGCAAAGTTTACAACAACCTGGACGAACTCCCCGCCGATGCGCGCCAGAAAGTGCAGGATGCGTTTGCGAAACTTAATCAGATGGGGATCGTCAACGTCAACGCCTCCATGCAGGCATCATCGAAACCCGCCGCCTTCGAACCCGCCTTCCAGCCCTCGAAACCGCTGATCCCGCAGGAACCCGCCATTGGCGAAATCAGCAGGGCGCGCGGGCTGGTCGTCATCGTCGCCGTTGTCGTCGCGCTTGTCGTCTGCGCGGTCGGCGCGGCGCTTTTCTTTTTTCTGGGTTGATCGTTTCCCTGTAAAGGTAAAGGCCGGGAGTGTTGCTCCTGCTCCTCGGCCTTTTTTATTTAATCCATCGTCGATCAATCCAATTTTTCGTGGACATCAACCATGGAAATCTCGTCGTCCACCGGCTCCAGGTGGGTGTGGACGATGGCGTCCGCCAACTCCCGGCGGATGTCGCCCTCGAAATCTTCCGCGATGTGATGCGCGTCGTGAAGCGTCCACGCCCCCGGCACCAGCACATGCGCCGAAACGAAGCGCCGCGCCGCAGATTGACGCGTGCGCAATGCGTGGAAGGCAACCCCTTTTGCGCGGTACGTTGCCATGACGGTCTCGATGACCTTCAGATCCTGCTCCGGCAGGGACGCGTCCATCAGCCCCGCCACCGAACGACGGAGGAGCTGGTACGCCGTCCAGACGATGTTCAAGCCGACAAGCATCGCGATGATCGGGTCGAGCATCTGCCAGCCCGTCAACGCCACGAAGCCTATGGCTGAGATGACGCCCACCGAAGTCCACACATCGGTCATCAGGTGTTGCGCATCCGCTTCCAGCGTGATCGAATTCTCGCGTTTGCCCGCCTTCAAAAGGATGCGTGAGGCCGCGAAGTTCACCACCGACGCGGCCGCCGAAATGACGAGGCCGAGGCCGAGTCGTTCCAGCGGCTGGGGGTTGAAAAAGCGCTGGATGGCTGTGAAAATAATTCCCCCCGCCGCCGCCAGGATCAGGATACCCTCGGTGATGCTGGAAAAATATTCAGCCTTGCTATGTCCGTAGGCGTGATCCTCGTCAGGCGGGCGCGCGGCAACCGTCAGCATCGCCAGCGCCATCACGCCCGCCACCAGGTTCACGAGCGACTCGACCGCGTCGGACAAAAAGCCGACCGAATTGGTTAACAGGTACGCGCTCGATTTCAGCGCAATAGTCGTAATGGACGCGCCAATCGAGATCCACGCGAAGCGGGTCAACGCGGCGCGGTTGCTTTGCGGTTCATTCTTGTGTGTCACGCCTGCATGATACTTGCGCGTCCGTCAATTGGGAAGAGGCAAACTGCCGCTATGATCCCTGTCATGGATTTACCACCCGATTTTTTACAGAACCTGGTTGGCGCTTTCGGACGCGACCAAACCGACGCGTGGATCGCCCGCCCGCCGCGTCTCCTCGCCGAGGCCGCCTCGCGCTGGGACCTCGAGCTGGGCGCGCCCCTCCCGGGCCTTTCCTACAACCATGTTTGTTCCGCCACCCTGCTCCCCTCTCCCATGTTCTTTGGGAGAGGGGCCGGGGGTGAGGGCATCCTCAAAATCGGCATCCCCAATGTTCTTTGGGAGAGGGGCCGGGGGTGAGGGCATCCTCAAAATCGGCATCCCCAACCGCGAACTGACCAGCGAAATGGAATGCCTGCGTTTGTTGGGCAATTTGCCAAATTGCCCTACAGTCCGCCTCCTCGACTGCGACCCCGAAAACGGCCTGCTCCTCCTCGAACGCCTGCGCCCCGGCGCGGACTTGACCCCCATCCCTGACGATGATCGCGCAACTGAAATCGCCGCGGACGTGATGTCGCGTCTCTGGATTCCTGCGTTACAAAGTGACAGTCACTTCGGAAGTGACTGTCACTTTGTAACGCTGATAGGCTGGTTCGATGGACTCCAAAAACTCCGCCCGCGCTTCAATGGCGGGACAGGCCCCTTTCCCGCGCGTCTCGTCGAAACCGCCGAAGGTTTGATTCGCGAGTTGTTCGCGGAAGAGGAGACGTGGCTCATCCACGGCGATTGCCATCACTACAACATCCTCTCTCACGGCGACGAGTGGCGCGTGATTGACCCGAAGGGAGTCATCGGCGCGCGGGAATACGAAGTCGGGCCGTTCATGCTCAACCCTGTCTACCAGCCGCGCCCGAACATCAAACGCGAGACGCAACGCCGCCTCGACATCTTCTCCGAAAGACTCGGCTTCGACCGCCAACATCTCTGGGCATGGACGGTCGCGCACTCACTCCTCTCCGCGTGGTGGGATTTGCAGGAGGATAGCACGGGAGGGGAATTTGCGCTTGCGTGCGGGGAGGCATTCCTGGAGTTGCAAACCCCGAAGGGGTGAAACGATTCTAGCCGATGGCGACATCCGTCCGTAACCCCGAAGGGGTGGCATAAGTTCTATGCCATCCCTTCGGGATTGTTCGTTCGCACGGGGTTGGTCGTTACAATCATTCCATCCCTTCGGGATTGACTCGCGGGTGATAAAATACATGCCTATGAAAGAATTCATCTACTCCCGCAATGCCGTCTACGAGACCCTGCGCGCCAAACGCAGGCAGGTCTTTTCGATTGAGATCGCCGAAGGGGCGCAAGAAAAAGGAAAGATCGAGCAGATTCTCAAATTGGCAAAAGAGCAAAAGAGCAAAATCAGCAGAGCGCCGCGCGGAAAGTTAGACAAGATCCATGAGAACCACCAGGGCGTGATCGCCGAAGTCGGCGCATATCCCTACGTGAATGTAATTGACATTCTCGAGCGCGCCCGCCAGAAAAGCGAATTGCCCTTCGTGCTGATTCTCGACTCATTGCAAGACCCGCAAAACTTTGGGACCCTGCTCCGCACCGCGGAAGCCGTCGGCGTTCACGGGATCGTCATCCCCCTCGCGCGGACAGTGGAAGTGACGCCCGCGGTGGTGAACGCCTCATCGGGCGCGAGCGAGCATCTGCTGATCGCTCAGTCGAATCTGTCGCAGGCAATAGATTCGCTCAAAGACGCGGAAACGTGGATCGTCGGCCTCGACCAGCACGGGGTCCAGATGGAGGCGGGTTCGCGTCACCTGCGCGGCGCGGTGGGACTTGTCGTCGGCTCGGAGGGCGAGGGCCTGCGCGAATTGACGCGCAAAAAGTGCGACATCCTGCTCAAATTGCCGATGCGCGGGGAGATCGAGTCGCTCAATGCCGCGGTCGCGGGTTCAGTGTCGTTGTATCTGGCATATCTGGCAAGAAATTCATAACACCGTCCTGAGCGGAGGGTACCCCCGAAGTCGAAGGACGGTGTTCATGAGCAAGATACCTTTCAAGCACTCGCCCTTCGACTGCGGGCGAAGAACACGCCCTCCGCTCCCCCTTCGGGGACTTCGCAGGGCGGCGTTTCGCAATGACGAAACGACTATCAGACCAGGAGACTAGCAGACTATATGACTACATTCCATTTTCCAAAAGGTTTTTTGTGGGGAACAGCCACCGCCGCGCACCAGGTGGAAGGCAATAACACCAACAACCAATGGTGGAAGTGGGAGCAGGAGGGACACACGAACGGCAAATCTGGTCTCGCCTGCGACTGGTGGGGCGGACGCTGGCGCGAGGATTTCGACCGCGCCGCGGAAGGCGGACAGAACGCGCACCGTCTCTCCGTGGAGTGGAGCCGCATCCAGCCCGCGCCCGATCGCTGGGACGAGGACGCGCTGGAACGATATCGCGTCATGCTGCGCGGGCTGAAAGAACGCGGCCTGACGCCGATGGTCACACTACATCATTTCACCGAACCATTGTGGGTATCGGAAAACAGCGGCTGGGAAACGGAAGCAATCGTCCCGTTGTTCGAGAAGTTCGTCCGCAAGACGGTGGACGCGTTGAAAGAGTACTGCTCACTGTGGTGCACGATCAACGAACCGAACGTCTATGCTTTGAGCGGATATGCCAACGGCGCGTTCCCACCCGGCGTAAACGAAATCAAGCGCGCCGTCCAGGTGGAGGCGAACATGTTACGCGCTCACGCGGCCGCTTACCGCGCCATTCATCAAATCCAACCCGAGGCGCGGGTTGGATACGCGTTGCATTATCGTCCGATGGTCGCAAAACGGAATTGGAATCCCCTCGACAGGCTCATGCGAAGCGTCCGCTATTCGGGAATCAACATGGCCTTCCCTTCGGGCATCAGCACGGGCGTATTGAAGTCTCCCGTTGGCAACGTGTCCATTCCCGAAGCAAAGGGTACGCAGGACTATCTCGGCATCAACTACTATTCGCAGGATACTATTTCGTTCAATCCCTTCAACCCAAAAGAACTGTTCACGCATTCAGGTTACCCCGAAGACGCGGATTTCAGCGAGAATGAGTTTCTTGCCAGCATCCCCGAAGGATTTTTCGACACGCTCAAATGGGCGGTGCGGACCTATCCCGACCTGCCCATCCTCGTCACCGAAAACGGCGTGGAGGATGCTGGCGATCATTTGCGCCCGCGCTACCTGGCCCAACACATCCACCAGGTGTGGCGCGGCGTCAACTTCAACTGGCCGGTCAAGGGCTACTTCCACTGGTCGCTGGTGGACAACTTCGAGTGGGAACGCGGCTGGACGCAGCGCTTCGGACTGTGGGCGCTGGACACCGAGTCTCAGAAGCGGACCAAACGTCCCAGCGCGGACCTGTACGCGGCCATTTGTCACGAGAACGGCCTCTCGTCTGAGATGGCGCAGAAGTATTGCCCTGAGGTGTTTGAGAAATTATTCCCATCTTGATAGGAACCGGTGGTCGAGTAGCCCCGAATGCACGTAGAGGGGCGTACCGAGACCACCAAGTTTCAAGCAACATTCTGTGCATTTGGTACTTGTTGGTCTCGATACGGGCTGGGAAGAACACCCAGCCCTACTCGACCAACGGCGCAACTTGGAATACTGATCACTGATGACTGATTACTGATGACTGACTACTCCTCCCCCCGCGTCGTTATCCGCCCCGCCCTGCCGCGCGACAAGGCGGACGTGGCCGAGTTCACCAAGTTCATCTGGGACGGTCACGATTACGTCGGCGAGGTCTTTCCGCATTGGCTCAAAGACCCGCAGGGACAATTGTTCGCGGCCGAGTACGCGGGTCACTGCGTTGGCACGGCGAAGGTGTCTCTCGTTGCGCCCGGTCAGTGGCGGCTGGAGGGATTCCGTGTTGACCCGAAATTTCAGGATATGAAGATCGGCTCGCGGTTGGACGCGGCCTGCAATGAGTGGTGGGACGCGCATGGCGAAGGTGTATTGCGCCTGCTAACCAACTCGAAGCGCGTCAAGGTACATCATCTGAGCGAGGCGCGCGGCTTTGTCCGCGTGGGGGAAGTTTACGCCTACGCTGCGGATCCGCTGTCCGAACCGACGGACGCGTTTACACCCCTCCAGCCAAACGAGGCGGACGCGTTCTGTCGCCGCGCCGCGCCGAATCAGTGGACGGGGATGGGATGGAAATTCGCCGCGCCGAACCCCGTCAATTTGCGCGCGGTCGCGGACGAGGGACTCGCCTTCTGGTGGCGCAGGCGAGGCGGAATCCTTTCGGCGTGGGAAGATGACGAGGACGGCGCGCCCCGCCTGACGGTCGGGTTGGAAGCGTGCGCGGGCGGGGATCGAGTCGAATTGCTCGCGGATTTCCGTCGCCTCGCGTCCGCGCGCGGGATGGTCGCCGCAGGTTGGATGAATGTGGTGAATGAGGAAACGTCCCGCGTTTTGGAGCAGGCGGGGTACGCGTGCAAGTGGGATAATTCAGGCTATCTCTATGAACGGTTCCACCCTTAAATAAAGCGGCCTCCCAGACGGGAGGCCATTTCGATCTTGTGTAAACTACATGCCGAGGAAGGCGAACACGGCATAGCCGATGGCCAGGAGTCCCGCAATCGTAGCAGACAGGGGAAGCGTAACAAAGGACCCAATGCCGAACCACAGGAAGAACAGCCACATACACCAACCGGAAACATTCTTGGGCAGGTTCATTTTCATTTTACATTCTCCTTTTACAAAAACTGGGGTTGTGCTGTCAATTCAGACAGCCTTTGACTTATAGAACCCAGGGATGCGCGGCGGGTTACATTGATTTGACGCCAGTCGGGAGGGCGGAACGGGCATGGTAAAATCGCTTTCTCATGGTCGCCACTCCCTTGCCTGCCGAATTTACCCTCCTGCGCCAGCACACTTCAAACCGCTCCAGCCCCATGCGCTGGGTGATTTCCCACGCGGCGCGCTACTGGCCGATCATCATCCTCATGTTGGTCGGCGCGTATGGCAACGGCGCGCTGGCGGGAGTCGTGCCCACCTACGTGGGACAGGCTTTCGACGACATGCTGGCCATCCCGCCGCGCTTGAATGTGTTGATCCCGCTGGCGCTGGCCATCGGCATTTCGCAGGTGGTACGCGGCGTGTTGCAGTTCGGGCGCAACTTCGGCGCGGAACTGATGGCGCAGCGCATCGAGCGCGACATCCGCGACGAACTATACCTGTCCCTGCTCGGCAAGAGCATGACCTTCCACAACCTCCAACCGGTGGGCGACACGATGGCGCGCGCCACCAACGACGTGCGCGAAGTGAACTTCATGTTCAGCCCGGGACTGAATCTCGTCGTCGGATCGTTCTTCTTCCTGATCGTCCCGCTCTACGCCGGCCCTCGCATCCACCCGGACCTGTGGCTGGTTCCCGTTATTTTTACGATTGCCTACTTTTTCGCGCTCGTCAACTACCTGCAGACGCTTTCGCCCGTCACCGACGCGGTGCGCGGCGCGTTCGGGACGATGAACACGCATCTCTCCGAGGCGCTCGACGGCGTGGAGACGATGAAGGGCGCGGCCCAGGAGGATGCGGAGATCGAGCGCTTCGTCACCAACGCGAGCCGCGTGCGCGCGGCCTTTGTCCGCCAGGGAGATTTGGAGGCGCGCTTCCTGCCCATGCTCCTGCTTGGCATCACCTACGCGGCGGGACTGTTCCACTCGCTCCTGCTTTACCGCGCCGGCGAGATTTCCGTGGGCGGCGTGGTGGCCTACTTCGGCCTGCTCCGCCTGCTGGAATTTCCGACCTTCGCATCCACCTTCGCCTACAGCCAGATCTCGCTGGGACTCTCGAGTGCGCGCCGCATCCTCGAACTCATCAACCGCGAGAGCGACCTCGACCAGAACACGGCAGGTTTCGATGGGCAGGTCAAAGGCGAGGTGGAATTCAGCGAAGTCTGTTTTGAATACAACGAAGGCGAAAAGATTCTTGAAGACGTCTCCTTCAAGGTCAAGCCCGGGCAGACCGTCGCCATCGTCGGGCAGACGGGCGCGGGCAAGACCAGCCTCGTCAAACTCATCAACCGCATTTACGACGCGCCCTGCGGCGAAGTCAAAGTAGATGGCGTGAATGTCCGCAACTGGAACCTGGCTTCCCTGCGCCAGCA
>Ga0210027_1003539_pt1 | contig 12598 bp, 8 predicted proteins | sample CryGeymeta201510_FD_183978 | JGI IMG/M metagenome (GOLD analysis project Ga0210027, IMG submission 183978) | Groundwater microbial communities from Crystal Geyser aquifers in Utah, USA - Crystal Geyser metaG 2015-10 (SPAdes) (version 2) | ecosystem: Environmental > Aquatic > Deep subsurface >...
TAGACAACTCCCCTTTTATTTTTTCTGAATTTTGTAAAAGAACCCTTACTTTTTCAACGCCATGCATAACCGTTGTATGATCGCGCCCGCCAAGCAAATTTCCTATTTCAGAAAGAGTAACTTGAGCCTCTTCTTTTAAAAGAAACATACATAAATGTCTTGCCCGGACAAGAAAAGCATCTCTTTTTGCCCCTTTTAGTTGGGTGGGCTTAAGGTTGTAAAAACGGCATATTTCATCAATCACCATATCAGGGTGAAGAAAAGGGCTTGTTGGTTTTGTCTTGCCAAGAAGAGGGAGAACATCTTGCGGTAAAACCTCTTGGTTGCCGCGCCCATCCATGCTTGTTGCAAGCCTTAATAAAAAACCTTCAAGAGCGCGGGTATCGACAATTTTTTCAGCAACAAGCTTTGCAACATCAATTGAAAAAACAAACCCGTATTTTCTACTTTTAATTAATAATATTGCCGTTCTTAATTCAAAGTCTGGGGGAGCGATATCAACAGAAAGACCTCCTTCAAATCGGGATGCAAGCCTGGCCTCAATCTTTTTAATTTCAGAAGGGGGTCTGTCAGAAGAAAAAACAATTTGGCGCTGTTTATCAAGAAGGGTGTTAAAGGTATGAAAAAGTTCTTCCTGAACCTTTTCTTTCCCGCTTAAAAACTGAATATCATCAAGAAGTAATAGGTCTACATTTCTAAACTTACGTCGAAGCTGAGTTGTTGTTTTATCTCTTATTGCCTCAACAACCTCGTTGGTAAATTCTTCGGTTGTCATATATAAAACCGCAACATTTTCGTTGTCCTCAAACGCTTTATTTGCAATAGAGTGCATAAGGTGTGTTTTTCCAACCCCAACAGTTCCGTACAAAAACAAAGGACTATATTTGGTGCCCGGACTTTGAGCAACCGCTAAAGCCGCTGTGTATGCAAGTTGGTTGCTGTCAGACACCGCAAGAGATTCAAAGGTAAAATCTTGTCGGATCCGGCCCGGACGCAACTTTTTATTTGAAGGTTGCTCGTGAGATGCAAAAAGAGGACCATGGCTTTGGTTTTTTGCCTTTGCTTTTTCACCACCTGAAACAAAAACAAGACTTGTATTCTCTCCGCTTTTTTTATCCAAAGTTTTTTTTATCAAAGCGTAATACCTTTTTTCCAAATACTCGGCTGTCATAAAAGCAGGAGTGGAAATTGTAGCAACGGAGCTTGAAAACGAAACCAAGCGGCAACTTTTAAAAAAAGTAATAAAAACAGGTTTTGAAACCTCTATTTCTATCTCGGCCAGAACAGCCTTCCACAGTTGGTCCATAATTTTTTTATTTAAGTATTTCTTTTGCGCAGAACCCTTGAGCAGGAGCACCTTTTTTCATTTTAAGACACCTAAATTTGTAAAAGAAGTATATGTATGTGGATAACTTCTTGTCAAGAGGTCAAATCGCATTCTTTGCTATAATAAAAATATGAAAATAGGATTTTTTACAGACGGATTTCTTCCCCAGCCAAATGGAGTCGCAACATCTGTTTTTTCAACCGCCAGAGAGCTTGAAAAAAAAGGCCACGAAGTTTTTGTTGTTGCGCCGAAATACCCCGGCTATAAAGACGAGTTGAATGTTTTTCGCCTGACCTCAATAAAGGTTATGAAAAGACCGGAGTTCCGTCTGGCCCTCCATCTACCGGACAAGCCCTTTAGAAAGCTATTGCGCCTTGATTTTGATATAATCCATGCCCATTCGCCCGGCCCTGTTGCTTTACTGGGATGGGAAATTGCAAAAGCCAAAGATGTTCCTTTTATTTCCACATATCATACTCTTTGGAACAAATACACGCACTATGTTTTAAAAGGGAAAGTTATTCGCCCTAAAATGGTAGAACAGGCAACCCGCCTTTTTGGAAATAGGTGTGATTATCTTATTGCGCCCACAGAAAAAGTTAAAAATGAGCTCGTAAGATATGGTATTAAGAGACCAGTAGAAATTGTTCCAACGGGCGTTGATGTGCAAAAATTTGGAGTGTCAAAAAAAGGGTATTTTTATGAAAAGTTTAAAACCTCCAAAAACGAAAGAATAGCGCTGTGTGTGGTAAGACTCGGAAAAGAAAAATCTGTTGATTTTGTTCTGCGCGCTTTTAAAAAAATTTTAAAAAAATCTCCAAACACCACGCTTTTTTTAGTTGGAGAAGGGGTTGAGAAAAAAAATCTTTTAAAGCTTGCAAAAAAAATAGGGATAGGAAATAAAACGATTTTTACAGGGTTTATTGAGCATGATATTCTGCCTAGGGCTTATGCGGACGCAGATGTTTTTTTGTTTGCTTCGCAAACCGAGACTCAAGGAATGGTTATCCTTGAAGCATTTGCATCAGGACTTCCTGTTGTTGCGGTAGATGATGATGCTCTACGCGGCGTGGTTCTGGATGGGGAAAACGGATTTTTGGTTGCAAAAGACGAAGAACTTTTTGCGCAAAAGGCTCTTGACGTTTTAGAAAACCCCATGCTTCGCAAAAAACTATCTTTGTGCGCAAAACAAACAGCAAAAGAACACTCTGTTTTTCATACAACAGGGATTCTCGAAGCTCTATATAAAGACGTTCTAACAGAAAGAAGCAGAAAAAGCATACAAAAACTTATGAATACAAATACCGCCCGAGAGCAACTATATGTTGTGTTGCTTTCTTTTTGGGTTACGATATTTATTGTTAGAATTGCAACATTTTTATTGTATGCGCCAAAAGGCCCCTACCCCCTTATAGGACTTTTTAATAATTTTTTTACGCATGCCACAATTGGTTTTGTTCTTGTTGCTTTATCTCTTGTTACGTCTTTTAAAAAAAAGGAATTGCCTCTTTTTGCCCTTCTTTTATTTGGCGTAGGAATAGCCCTTATTTTTGACGAACTTTGGGTATTGGCAACGGGAGGAGCAGCTACGATAGTAGATTATTGGGCCAGAGGAAACATGTTGGTAATTGTTTTGGCGGGAGCATTGCCTGCTCTTTTTGTAAAATATATCAAAAAAAACAGGCCCCAGTTTTTCTTTGGACATCAAAGCCTTGAGCACAGAAACCCCCAAGCCCCAAAAATATCGGTTGTTGTCCCCGCATATAATGAAGAGGAATTTATAGTAAGAACCATAAAAAGTCTTGTAAACCAGACACGCAAAGATTTTGAACTAATTGTTGTTGATAACGCATCAACCGACAACACGGGGCTGGTCGCTGCGCAATATGGGGCAAGAGTTATAAGAGAAGAAAAAAAGGGGGTTGCAAACGCCAGACAGACTGGTTTTATGGCGGCAAAAGGAGAAATTATATTAACAACAGATGCGGACACTGTTGTTCCGCAGGATTGGATTGAAAAAATTATACCCCATTTTAAAGACGAAAATGTCGCGGCCTTCGGAGGAATTAATAGGCTTTATTCAGGCCCCGTTACGGCCCGCGCCGGCTCACGCTATCTTTCAACCCTTTTTTGGGTGGTAGATAAATTTTTATCAGGAGGATGGAATCTTTTAGGGTCAAACCTTTCAGTAAGAAAATCCTCCTTTTTGGCAATTGGCGGATTTAATACTGCGCTGACCCTGGGTGAAGACGTAGACCTCTCCCAGCGTATTAAAAAAGTCGGAAAAGTTATTTTGGACCCAAATTTTCTTGTTTTTTCATCCGGAAGAAGATTTAGAAGCGGTCTTATTGTTGGGGTTTTAACATATGCTCCAAGCTGGTTTGCCAGGGTAGTTTTTAAAAAGGATAAGTTTTTAACTTTTCCCACAATTAGAGACGAGCATTCACTTATTGGAAGATTTACTTTTGTTCCTCTCCTTTTTTGTGTAGTTTTTCTTGCCACCCTTTTTTATGTGTCTAATCCTAGTGTTTTTCGCGCGCGGGAAATAAGATTTTTGCAAAAAAGCGCTGCTACTTTACAAGAATTTTTTGATAAAACACAAAGCAAATAGCGTTCCTAAAGTCCTATTTGGTCTAGAAATGTTAACCAAAGTTTTTTTGCAAAAGATGCATTTTGCATTTGGTAATACCTTTTTTTTTGTCTGAAATCGCGCGTCCCTGGATTCGGAGGATTGCACCATGCGGAAACAACAACACCCTCTCCTTTTTCGTTTTTTTTAACTACTGCTACAATTGTTTGATTTTTTACAATCTTGTGGTATTCAGTTGACCCTTTTTTATTAACCAGTGTTTTGTCGGGCGCAAGAACAGCTTCTTCAACGATTTGCCGGGAAAGCTTTCTTGCGCGCAATCGTAAAAGAGCATGATTTGTCCAAACAATACTAGAAGACACCATAAGACAATTATATCAGTTGGGAAGTGCTGTTTTTTTAACCCTATACAAACTTAAATAATTATCGCTTGCTCCGCGTTTAAATCTTAAGACCGGTTCTACGGGCCAATCTCCAACATCCTGTGTTTGATTAAAGATAATATAGACTGGTTTTGTCTGGTTTTTCTCCAATAAGTAGTCGGGTAATTGTTTTGGCAGAATGTCAAAAGAGTGTTGTTTGACATTTGCGTTATTTACAAAATAAATTTCAATAACTGTTGCGGGAAGACCACCATAGGTTCCTTCAGACGCTATAATTATTTGTTCTTTTATTGCCTGCTCTTTTAAATAGGCAACTATTTCACGAAGTCCTTCACCCATGGAAAAACCATTAGAATATTGTTCTATGTCTTCTTTGGGGATTGGAGCACGGGGCATATCGGCTAAAATTTTATAATCGCTAAAAATTAAAAAAGAAGCACAAGCAATAATAATAAAAAAGTATTTTAATTTACTTTTTAAAAAATAATATAATTCCCAAAACCCTACGGCGGCAAGAGGCAATAAAAAAATAGACAGCGGGAATATGTAGCGCGCAGTGAGAAGCCGGCCAAACAAGCCAATTCCAACAACCGGAATAATAAACCAAAAAAGCAAAAGAAGTTTTTCTTTCCTTTGGCCCTTTCCTATAAAAGAGAAAAAAACAACAAGAGCCAAAGGATAGGTAAGATAGATGGTTGTCCAATAAAGAAGTTTTAAAATATTTGGTGTCCAAGTCTGAAAAGCATGATATGGAATAAGCTCATAAAGACGATAGGTAAAAACAGAATCTTTTTCAGAAATCATGTGGTAGTTGTCGGAAAGAAGCAGAACAGAATAATACAATAAAGAGAGTCCGACAGCCACAGCTGTAAAAAAAACCCATTTAATAAGTTGTTTTGTGCGTTTTTCTTTTAAAGTCGACAATATCAGCGTAGTCGGCAACATATAAATGGTAATAAATCCGCTTGATTTTGTAAGAATTCCTGCGCCTAATAAAAGCCCGAGCAAAAAAGAAGTTGCAAAATTGGCTTTTTTCACAAGAAGAATCGCCAGATACAAAATAAAAACACAAAACATTCCAACAAGGCTTTCGTAAATCGCCATCCTGTTTAAAAGAAGAGCCGCCGGATACAACACATATAGCAAAACAGAAATAATACTTATCCACCTATTTTTGAACAACTCAAAGCTTAACAAAAATAGTCCGACCATTGTTCCAAAACCCGCTGCAACAGAAACAAGCCTTCCGGCAATAGGAGGATTATAAACGTATTGCATTAAAAGACTAACAAGCCAAACATAAAGAGGTTGTTTGCCGTCCTCCAGAGACATCAGCCTAAGAGAAGGGTTATATTTTCCAAACTGCGCCCAGCGTGAATAAATTGCTTCGTCGACAAAAATTGGAAGAAGTTTTAAATGATATAGGCGCAGAAAAAAGAACAAAAAAAAAGCAAAAAGGAGAATAAGTATTTCAAACCTATAACGGAGGAGCGTTTTTTTAATCATATCAAAGCGTATCTTATCATTTTATCAGATTTAAAGATTTTTGATTTCAAAAGCGCAAAGAAGTTTACGGCCTTAAAACCAAATAATCCCAAAACATCCTTGCTCTTGACATTAATTTATAAATAAGTTAATCTATCTTTTGCATCAAGAGCGCCCCGCTTTTAGCGGGACCGGCAACCGAAAACTACGGTGCCAGCTCCGGGAAGGAAGATGTGATCTGCAGAAATGCGGATAAAGTTATGGCTCCCGGATGGGAGTTTTTAATGGCAAAAAATCATACTTTTACTTCAGAATCAGTTTGTGCGGGTCACCCTGACAAAATATGCGACTCGGTAAGCGACGCTATTCTTGATGAGGTTTTAAAACAGGACAGGTTTGGCCGTGTGGCCGTTGAGACAATGGCAACCTTTAATAAATTAGTAATCGCGGGAGAAATTTCATCACACGCTAAAATAGATTTTAAAAAAATAGCACGAAAGAGAATAAAAGATTTAGGATATACAAATCCCCTGTTTAATTTTTCAGACAAGTCTACTATTCAGGTTTTAGTGCACAAACAATCGCCTGAAATCGCAAAAGGTGTAAAAGTAAAAGGGGCGGGAGATCAGGGAATGATGTTTGGATTTGCTTGTCGGGAAACCGAAAGCCTTATGCCTCTTCCTATTTCTATTGCCCACGCTCTTGCCCGAAAAATAGACATGGTACGAGAAAAAAACATTCTTTCATATCTTAGGCCTGATGGTAAAACACAAGCAACGGTGGAATATAAAAACGGCAAACCGTATAAAATTGCACAAATTGTTCTAGCTGTTCCACATGAAGAAAAAGTAAAAATCGGTGAAGTGAAAAAAGGGCTTTATCGCGAAGTAGTTAAAAAAGTTCTTTCTGAATTCGGATTTAAAATTTCAGAAAAGGACGTGGTAGTTAATGGAACAGGTGTTTGGCATATGCCCGGACCGGCGTCAGATACAGGGCTCACGGGACGGAAAATAATAGTTGATACATACGGAGGATTTGCAAAGGTCGGGGGTGGCGCTTTTTCCGGAAAAGACGCGACAAAAGTTGACCGTTCCGGGGCATACGCGGCAAGATTTATTGCAAAAAATATTGTTGCCGCCGGCTTGGCTGACAAAGCCGAAGTAAGACTTGCATATTTTATAGGAGCAAAAAAACCGGTTATGCAGGAAGTTGAAACATTTGGAACCCAGAAAAAAAGTCTGCGGGTAATAGAAAGTTTTATGTCAAAAATTTTGGACACTTCTGTTGAAGGAATTATTGAAGGTTTGAATTTGAGAAAACCGGTTTATTTACAAGCTTCAGCATACGGACATTTTGGAAGAGAAGAATTTTCCTGGGAACAAATCGCCTAATCGTTTATATTTTTTTATTAACCTGATTATTCCCCTCCTAGACTTCTTGCCATAATTGTTATTTTTTTCTCCCCCCCATTTGTTTTATGAGCCTTTTTGATATGTTGTCCAAAAACCGAAGTTGTTTCAGCTCCTTGCGCAAACAGCCTGCGAAAAATTCGTCATTAATTTAATCATGATTAAAGCCCTTAAGGCCTAGAGTGTGATTGTATAAATCGATAATTTATTTTTCATAAATTAAATGCCAAACATAACTATAGAGCCTTGATTTTGCTTATAAAAATTCCTACACTTATAGTAGCGCCTATAATAAGTTACTAAAATGTAACACTTTTTAATGAGAAGAAAAACATTTCAGAAAATAAGAATAATTGCCGGCAATAAAAAGAAAACTAGATCTTTAGGTGCTTTTTCTTGTAATAAAAAAATCTATCTGTTTTTTCAGTTGTCTTCCGATTCACATTTTCAATTTCACGTTGCAACTAGTGTAGATGGCTTTTCTTTCGAGCTTGAAGAACATGATTGTTGCATAGAAAAAGGCGAAGTAACAAAAGAAGATATTACATTATGTTCCGACTTTAGCATTTTGGAACATGCAGGGTATTTTTTACTGATGTATGTTCGAAAAGAAAATAAAAAATCGGTTATTGAAAAAGCTTGGTCCAAAGACTTATTTTCCTGGTCGTATGAAGGAAACATGATTTCTCTTAATCAGAAAGGGATTATTGTGCCAAGCTATGAATATAAAAGAAAAAGCGTTCTGTATTCTTCAAATGTATCAATTTTTGCTTACTTTTCAAAGGATTTGATTCATTGGGAAAAAGAAGAAAAAAAACTATTGACCCCAAGAGATAATTTTTTTGATTCCGGAGAACTTATTGTAGAGCGTGTATTAAATTCCGAGAAAGGAATTTTACTTATATATAATTCAAAAGTTAAAGAAACAGCCTTTACGGGGATGGCATTATTTGATAACGATGACCCTACTCGTCTTCTTTGGCAAAGCGCAGAGCCTATCTGGAGTCAGCCGCAAGAATGGAAAGGAAAAGAAGTACTCCTTGTTGGCTCAATCTTACATAATGGAAGCATTATCTCTTATTGGCAGGTGGAAAACGAAGGAATATATGCAGCAGCTTACGCGGTGTATAAAGTTTCTGACGGTCATACATCAAAAGATATTTCTTTGAGGCTTAAACGCGTAGGCAATAATCCGTTAATTTCTCCAAACAGTAAAAATGTATGGGAGTCCTTCAATACATTTAATCCTGCCGCAACATATGACGGCGATAAAGTACATATTTTATATAGGGCGCAAGGTTATGATTATGTTTCGGCGCTTGGATATGCAATGAGCCGGGACGGAATTCATATAGATGAGCGTTTGGAGCAGCCTGTTTATATTCCTTCGCAGTCATTTGAGAACATTAACACCACAAAAGTATTTCAGGTTTCCGCCCAGTATGTTTCTGGAGGTGGATATGGGGGATGTGAAGATCCCCGAATTACACGTATTGATAACCGGTATTATTTGACATACGTTGCGTTTGATGGAATAAATCCTCCAAGAATTGCGCTTACCTCAATCTCAGCTTACGATTTTTTAAACAGGCGATGGTTATGGGAGCGGCCGGTTTTAATTTCTCCTCCGGGCATTGTAGATAAGAGTGCCGTTATTTTTCCTGAAAAAATAAACGGAAAATATGTAATTATGCATAGAATTTATCCCGATATTTTAATAGATTTTGTTGACAACCTAAATTTTGACGGAACGTTTTGGCTCAAAGGTGAATATAAAATCTCTCCTAGGCCCGACAAATGGGACAGTCGTAAAATCGGCGCCGGCGCCCCTCCTCTTAAAACAAAATATGGCTGGTTGCTTATTTATCAGTCGGTTGGAGAGCAAGATCCAGGGAGATACAAAATCGGAGCAATGTTATTAGACCTTTTAGATCCGACAAAAGTTCTTTATCGCAGTCAATCTCCTATTCTAGAACCAGAAGAGACTTATGAAAACGACGGTTTTAAATCCGGCGTTATTTATCCTTGTGGCGCGGTTATTATTGATGATACGCTCTATGTATATTATGGTGGAGCGGATTCATATGTGTGTGTTGCAACTGCAAAGCTTGAAGACTTTTTGACTGAACTTCGATACTCAGAAGTAGCAAGGCTTACAAAGCCTATTGTGGAAAAAATACTTTAACAATGATTAATATTAAAAGAGATAGTCATAACCCAATTCTAAAACCTGATTCAAAAAGCCCCTGGGAGTCACAAGCAGTATTTAATGGAAGCGTTATAAAAGAAGACTTATACCATATGGTTTATAGAGCTCTCTCCGACACGCAAAATTATGAAGGTAGGCAATTACAGCTTTCAACAATTGGATATGCCAAAAGCGCAGACGGTGTGATTTTTGACAACCGAAAGCAATTTATAAAACCGGAAATGGATTGGGAAAAATTCGGATGCGAAGATCCGCGAATCACAAAAATAGATGGAGAATATTTTGTTTTTTATACGGCATTATCCGATTATCCGTTTTATCCTGCGGCAATTAAAATCGGATTAGCGGTATTTTCTGATTTTACCAAACCTGTTGAAAAACATTTAGTGACACCATTTAACTCGAAGGCAATGACTCTTTTCCCTGAAAAAATAAACGGAAAGTACGCGGCTCTTATTACGGTTAATACTGATATTCCGCCCGCCCGTATATGCCTTGCTCTTTTTGACAAAAAAGAGGATATATGGTCTCAATCATATTGGAATAGATGGTATCAAAATCTGGCGGATCACATAATTCATTTACGGCGTATGAATTCCGATCAATTAGAGGTTGGCGCGACTCCTCTTCTTACGCAATATGGATGGCTTTTTATATATGCTCATATTCAACATTATAATAATTCTCAACATAAGATATTTGGAATAGAGGCGGCATTGCTTGATTATGATAATCCGCAAAAAATTCTTGAAAGGATTGATTTTCCGATCATGATTCCTGAAAAGGAATATGAGGTAAAAGGTAACGTTCCAAATATTGTTTTTCCTTCAGGGGCAACATTAGAAAATGATACCGTTTCACTCTATTACGGAGCTTCAGATTCGGTTTGTTGTCTTGCAACATTTTCGTTAAAAGAACTTTTAAAAGAAATGCGGACAGATTCTTCTGTTGCAGTGAAAGCACAAAAACCTTTAGACACTCCGCTTTTTTTGCCTCTTCAATCTCATGAATGGGAATCTAAAGCGGTATTAAATCCGGCAGCTTTCTACAATAAAGATACGATTTATTTGGTATATCGAGCTGTATCTTCAGACAACACCTCTGTTTTTGGATATGCTAGAAGCTTGGATGGAGTTTCGGTAGTTGGGCGGCGCGAAATGCCAATCTATGTTCCGCGAGCAGAATTTGAAATTAAAAAAAATCCCGGTGGAAATTCAGGGTGTGAAGATCCGCGAATTACGCAAATAGAAGACAGGCTTTATATGTGTTATACGGCCTATGACGGAGTCAATCCTCCCCGTGTAGCATTAACATCAATTGCTGTTACGGATTTTCTCAACACTAATTTTAATTGGGTAGATCCTATTCTTATATCTCCACCCGGAATTGACGATAAAGACGCCGCTATTTTCCCCGAAAAAATAAAAGGGAAATATGTAATTATTCATAGAATACAAAATTCAATAGTGCTGGATTATGTTGAAAACCTAAATTTTACAGGGAAAAATTGGCTCAGAAGTATTTCGTATATTCCGCCACGCGGAGATTCATGGGACAGTGAAAAAATAGGCCTTTGTACTCCTCCTTTGAAAACAGCGGAAGGCTGGATACTTCTTTACCACGGAGTTAGCAAGATAAGCCACGAATATCGTGTAGGAGCAATGCTTCTTGATTTAGAAGATCCGAGCAATGTTATTTCAAGAGCTCCATGGCCGATTCTTGAGCCGGAATTACCGTTTGAGCGGGAAGGTATTGTTAAAAACGTTGTGTTTCCGTGCGGTGCGGTAGTAAAAGATGATACGCTTTTTATTTATTACGGAGGGGCGGATAAGGTTGTATGTGTGGCAACAATTAAGCTTTCTTTATTATTAAATTATTTGCTTAGAGTGAAAAACAATAGGTTTTTATTAAGTTTAAAATAAAAATTAAATCCCCAAAACAATCAAATATTGGCGCGGTTTGAGTAAATTCAGAAAAAGTGATATAGTTCCCCCGTAAAACACAAATGAAACAGAAAGGATTCATAAGAACGGGAAATTAATAGATGTTTCCTTTACAATTTCCTCTATTAAAACAAAGCGCGGTAAGCTTTTGGGTTTTCAACAATAACACGGGATATCACAAAGAAAAAAATAGTTGAAGTTTATTTTAGGGACGAAGGGGAAAGAATCCCAAAAGAAAAAAGGAAATCTATATTCAAAAGATTTTATCAGCTAATAACCCATTCAGAGAAGGGTTTTGGGCTTGGGCTTTATATCTCAGAGGAAATAATTAAAAGCCATAAAGGAAAGATTTGGGTTGATTCTACGGTGGGCAAAGGGAGCACCTTTTATTTTACCCTCCATACTTGTTAAAAAATTTTTATTGCCGTAATAATGTTGTTAGGCAAGTTTTACATTTTTTGCGCTTGGGCCTTTTTCTCCATCCACAACGTCAAATGTAACTGCTGCTCCAACCTGAAGCTCATCAAAAGTCACGCCGACCAAATCTGTAGAGTGAAAGAAAAGATCTTTTGTTTCTCCGTCACGAGAAATAAATCCAAATCCTCTATCTGTTTTTGTCTTAATTGTTCCGTTCATGTAAATCCACCTCCTTTCACTATTTATACTATAACATTTTATAGGAAAATTATCGAATTACGATAGAGTGTGTCGATATATTATTATGTTTGCGAGTTAAACACGAGGAATAGTTTTATTTGCGGTGTTTTTTTGCTTTTTTTGCGGCAAGCATTGCGTGTTTTATCGCAAGACGTTTTTTGGTCTTATGTGAATGAGTTCTCTGTTTTTTTCCAACTCCCGTAGCTCTTTTTGCCATATAACCCATTATACACTATATTTGCTTAAGCCAGGGGTTGGTTTGTGATTATAAAATGCTTTCGGTTTTGCAACTGAAATTATTCTTTGAAAACCGAACTTTCCAAAAGTGGATACGTGAATAACATTAAATTGTTCTGACAATATGCCGCTTAATTCTTTTAGGGAATAATGTCTGGTAACCGTTTTGTCCGATACAAATCTTCCGGTTTTCTCAAGAAGAGTCTTAGCGGGTCTAACCAACGTTTCAAATTGAGAGTTTGGAGTAACAATAAATAAAGTTCCGTCCTTAGTTAAAACACGACGCGTTTCTTGTATGGTGTGGTCAACATTCCCGATGTGGGCAAATGAATGCATATAATAGACGGATGAAAAAGAA
>Ga0210027_1003560_pt1 | contig 12532 bp, 13 predicted proteins | sample CryGeymeta201510_FD_183978 | JGI IMG/M metagenome (GOLD analysis project Ga0210027, IMG submission 183978) | Groundwater microbial communities from Crystal Geyser aquifers in Utah, USA - Crystal Geyser metaG 2015-10 (SPAdes) (version 2) | ecosystem: Environmental > Aquatic > Deep subsurface >...
TGAGTTTAATCACTGCCAGCTTACTGGTCAACCCTTTTTCCCTATCTTCATTATCATTTACGCCGAAGTGTACTAGCTTAATGAACGTCTCGCGCAGGATCAACAGTCGCGCCAACCAGTAGATTACCAGGCTGATAAGCAGAAGGGCAGTCAAGCCGGTATGGCGCTCCAAATTTTCAACCAGAGCAACGACCTTGTCTCGCGGCCATTGTGGAAGTACCGTAGCAATTGCAATCAGGCTTAATGCCGCGATAAACAGTGGGGCAAAAGCATGAAAGGTCAGGGAAGTTCGCCAATCGCCGCGGAGCAGCGCGATGATGGCCCGCGAAAGACTGCAGCTTGGATCCGGGAGACCAAAAACTGCGTGAGTGGGAGACTGCCAGGCCGGGAGACCTGCGCTGACCAGGCCCAACTGCAAGATGGCCGCCCCGGTAATCATGGCGCAGGCAACGCGATTATTTAAAATCGAAGCCAGGATGGGTTTGTATAACGCCGATTTGCTCCACGCCATCTCTGTCTTATTTCACAATCAGTTTGCCGCGTAGCATGCCCATCTGGCATTGAAAACCGTATTCGCCAGGCTTGTCGGGGGTAAATTCCAGCGTGACTTGTTCACCTTCGGGGAGCAGGGCGCTCTGGTTGAAATCGGGGAACAAGACTTTTTCTGAGCACGCAGAGCTTTCCTGGCGGGTAAAGGTGAAGCGCACCGGGCGACCCTTCTGCACGACAATAACATCCGGGGTGTAACCGCCTTTGACAGTTACGGCAACTTCCTGCGTCCCTGATTCACTCACGGCGGCGCGGGTCTGGCCTTTAGGAGCCAGCCAGAAATACCAGATGATCAGTAGGGTAAGAGCGAATCCGTTCAGGGTAACGATAATTTGTGGGGTAGTCATATCTTTCTCCTATTTCGCGCTAAACTTTGGCTTGAACCCGCGCAAGCGATTGGCGTTGCCTACCACTGTCACGGACGAAAAAGCCATGGCCGCACCGGCAATTAGTGGGCTGAGCAGCAGACCAAAGAACGGGAACAAGAGGCCCATCGCCACCGGAACACCCAGTGCGTTGTAGAAAAACGCGCCGACCAGGTTCTGGTAAATATTCGTCATCGTGGCGCGGCTGACTTCAATAGCGGTGACGACACCTTTCAGGCTGCCTTTGATCAGCGTGATGTCTGCGGCTTCAATGGCGACATCCGTGCCGGTGCCGATCGCCAGGCCGACATCCGCCTGAACCAGTGCAGGGGCATCGTTGATGCCGTCGCCAACCATGGCGATTTTTTTAACGCCTGCCCCGCGCTTTCCAGCGGAGTCTGCTTGCAAGAGTTGAACGTTTTTCGCCTTGTCCTCGGGTAAAACCTCGGCCAGTACGCGCTTGATGCCCACCTTACGGGCAATGGCCTCGGCGGTGCGGCGGTTGTCGCCTGTGATCATCACGACTTCGATACCCATCTGCTGTAGGGCGGCAATCGCTTCGGCTGAATCTTCCTTGACAGTATCGGCCACGGCGATCAGACCGGCGGCCTGACCATTAATGGAAACATACATCGGGGTTTTTCCATCGTCGGCGAGCTGCTCGGCGATTTCATCCAGATTGCCGGTGGAAATTTTCTCGCGTTGCATCATTTTGAGATTGCCCAGAATGATGCGGTGACCTTCCACCTGGGCGATGACACCGTGCCCAGGGATGGCCTCAAAGTTTTCGGGGGGTACAAGACTCAGCCCTTTGACTTTCGCGCCTTCGACAATTGCTTCCGCCAACGGGTGTTCGCTCAAGGTTTCAACGGCAGCGGCTAACCGCAACATCTCATCATTACTCACTGATGACTGCTCACTGATGACTACGTCGGTCAACTCAGGCTTACCTTTGGTGATTGTCCCGGTCTTATCCAGCACCACGGTCTGGATGGCGCGCGCAGTTTGCAGGGCTTCACCGGAACGGATCAAGATCCCATTTTCCGCGCCCTTGCCGATTCCCACCATCAAGCTCATCGGTGTGGCCAATCCCAATGCACACGGGCAGGCGATGATCAGCACAGTCACGCTCGTTACCAGGGCATAAACCAGTTGCGGCTGCGGCCCCCAGTTGAACCAGATGACGAAAGTCCAGACCGCCAGGATCATCACCACCGGTACAAAGTAACCGGAAATAATATCCGCCAGGCGGGCGATGGGCGCTTTGGAATTCTGCGCATCCTGCACCATTTTGACGATTTGCGCCAGCGCAGTATCCTTGCCAACCTTCGTGGCGTGGAATTTAAACGCGCCAGTCTTGTTTAGCGTGGCACCAATGACTTCGTCACCCTGCTTCTTTGAGACGGGCAGAGACTCACCCGTCAGCATGGACTCATCCACCGCTGAGCTGCCTTCGACGATGACGCCATCCACCGGTACTTTTTCGCCGGGGTGCACCTGGATCACATCGCCGACCAGCACTTCATCGACGGGCAAATCCATTTCCTGACCATCACGAATAACGCGGGCAGTCTTGGCTTGTAAACCGAGCAATTTCTTGATGGCTGCGCTTGATTGTCCTTTGGCGCGCAGCTCCAGCGCTTGCCCCAACATTACCAGTGCAATGACCACTGCCACCACATCGTAGAACGGCTCGGAGGTGCCTGCGGGAAAGACTGCCGGAAACAGGATCGCGGCGGTGGAATACAGCCAGGCCGTTGCTGTGCCCAGCGCAATCAACGTATTCATATTAGCCGAGCGGTGCGTAAAGGCCGCCCAGGCTCCGGTAAAGAAATCGCTACCCGACCAGAACATCACTGGCAGGGTCAGTAGAGCGGTGACACCCCATAAGATGCGTAGGGTATTCATGCCCAGAGTATTTAGAAACGGCACGAACTGATAATAGGCTGTCGCCATCACCGGCAGGGAAACTGCCGCCGCGAACCAGAACTTGTTCATCAGGCGGCGGTATTCGCGGTCGTGAGCTTGCTCCTGCTTATCCACTGGCTCATCGCTGGTGGCGAGGCGTGCTTTGTAACCCCAACTCTCGATAGAGATGTTCAGGCTGAATAACGTGGTTTTTTCAGGCAAGTAATCCACGGTTGCTTCCTGTGTGGCGATGTTGACCGAGGCATTCAACACGCCGGGGGTAGCTTTTAATTCATTTTCGATGAAGGTCACACAGGATGCGCAGCGCAGATTTTCGATGCCGATGCGGGTTTGCGCTCCATCGAGATGGAATCCGGCGGATTTGATTGCTTCCGCCATTTGGTAGAGATTTACCTTTTCTGGGTCATATTCTACCCACACCCGGCCGGTCGTTGAATTAGCCGTTACCTGGCTGACGCCCCCCAGCGCACGTACAGCGTTCTTGAGCGCGTCGGTAGGTTTGTAAAAAGGGTAATCGGCAATGGGTAGTTCGATGCGGGCGAGCGGCAATTCGGAATTAAACCCGGTGGTCGCAGAACTGGTCATAAAACTGTGGGGAGCCGCGTCGAATTGATCGACACAGTTTTTTGAGCAGAAATAATATGTCTGCCCCATGTGTTCTCTGGTTGCAAAGGCGGTCTTGGGGTCGATTTCCATGCCGCAGATTGGATCTTTGACAGTCATGTTTGCTTCCTTTCTGTTGGTTATAACCAGTACAGACTCATTCCCAATCAGATGATAGTAGGATTTTGCTTGTGCCGAGACAAGCAAAATGGTCTATTGAGAAATAGGCCATTTAAGAAGGTGCAAATATGATTTTTACTTCAATGTTGCGCCGCAGTAAGGACAATTCTGCCAGTCGGCTTGCGCGCCTTTCCCGCAATTGGGGCAGTGACTCTGGGAAGATGGCGGCATGGAGTTGCCGACGTTCTGCACGAGCCAAGTAATACCCAGCACTGTCAACACGATGAAGCCAATGGAGACCAGCAACATGAAAACCATGCCGATCCAACCAAAAGGCGCGAATCCCCACCCATCCATCACGCCCGATCCCATCATGCCCCAGCCGCGATAACCCCAGCTACCCATCATGCCTCCTCCGAACAGGAGAAAAATGACGACGACGCTTACAATGCCAACGACCAACCAGTTAACTTTTTTCATTTTGCGTTTCCTTTTAGAATATCGGTAAATATACGCGAATCATAAACTAATACTACAACAAACACTCTCCAGCCACACCCATCGACCGGGGAGTGTTTATCTCCGCCACTTTGGGAATGAGAATAAAATGTGGGCGACAAGTAATATTATGCTACCTGCGTGCAATGCAGGCACGCGCTCAACTTTGGCGCGATGGATGGATTTGGATGATTATCCTTTTGGCCGGGGTTCAAATGGAACCTCGGCATACTTTTTAGGGTCGCGATCAAACATACCCTTGCAAACTGCCGAGCAGAAATAATAGGTTTTCCCCTGGTATAGGGACTTGAGTTTTGTGCTTTGGGGTTCGACTTCCATTTCGCAAACGGGGTCTTTGGTCATAAGTTTCTCTCCTTGATCAATTTTTCGCGCAGCATGCCCATCTGGCGTTGAAAACCGTGTTCACCAGGCTTTTTAGACTGGTGTTTTTGTGGGCAGACAAATGGACAATTGGGTACCCTTGCCAGGCGCAGAAGTAATTTCAAGTATCGTGCCGATCAACTGCGCGCGCTCATACAGCCCTACCAGCCCAAAATGTCCTTTGGGAACAAATTCTGCCGGGCTTTCAGGGACTTCGAAACCCACGCCGTCATCATTTATCCGGATATTGATGGCCTGAACGGTAAATTCAACCTGAATGGAAGCCTGCGTTGCCTGGGCATGATGGATGATATTGTTGAGCGATTCCTGCACCATGCGATAGAGCGCTAATTCGACCTCGGCGGCCAGCCGCTTTTCAGGGCCGGATTTATGGAATTCGACTTTGAGTTGAGAATTCTGCCCGGCTTCGTTGGACAGCATTTCAAGGGCGGCCACCAATCCCAAGTCTTCGAGGTAGATTGGGCGCAGGGCGCGAATGGTGCGGCGCAGGTTTTCAATGGTCTGTTCAGTCAGCGCTTCCAATTCAGTGAGAGATTGTGGGGAGGTGTCTTTAGGAAGCGCCAAACGGGTTAACTGTGCCCGCTGTTTGAGCGCAATCAACGCTTGAATAGTGTCATCGTGCAGTTCGCGCGCCAGGCGCTGGCGTTCATCCTCCTGCGCCTGGGTGATGGCGCCAATATAGGTATGCAGGCTTTGCTGCGCGGCCTGTACCTGGCGTGCCATGTGCGCCAGTTCCGTTTGCAGGTGACGAATTTCGGCAATTCCTTGCACCGGCTGTTCAATTTCCTTGAAATCGCCCCAGGCCAGGTTGGCGGCTTTGGCTTCGAGCGAACGCAGCGGTTTGACAATTTGTTCCGCGCCAAACCAGAGCGCCAGCAGCGCCAACAATAGCGCCGGGATCAGGATCATGGGCGTGATCTGCGTCGTTTGCAGGGTTGGATTGGCTACCGCTTCCCAGGATTCCTCAATGACAATCGCCCAGCCCGTCGCAGGGATGGATCTATAAGCGAGAACATGTTCATCGCTGCCAGCCTGGACATAAGTTGTGCCGCTTTGACCGTGCAGGGCTTCGGGGATGCCGGGATGTTGGGCCGGATCGCCCTCGATGGTGCCAGGCCCGCTTTGATACAAAATTCGATAGGTTGGGTCAAAGATATAGACGGCGGCATTTCCGTTTTCCGGGAAATCTTTCTCCAGAACCGTCTGTAGGAGGCTGGCAGCCGAAAAGGCGCCCACGGCGACAACATTTCCCTTTGGCGTACCAGAGGAGACCAGAATGACCGGTTTACCATCTACAAGCAGGGTGGTGAGATTGGCCGCCTCCACCGGTGGACGGGTGGTCTTCCAAAACTTTTCATCCCCCGTATCAGCTACGAGAGCGCCATCTGGTGAGAAAAAGGCCAGCCCCAGGTTGAAATCATCCAGTAAGTAGATGGAATCGGCCAGAGCCAGATTTAGGTTTTCTGTGGAACCATCCCCGGCCAGCAGCGCCAGACTGTGGATGGTATCCGCACGATGGTTAATCTCAGATTCAAGCGAACTGGCTGCCGCGCGAACCGAGCGCTCGTCGCGTTCTCCGACCATGCTTCGCATGGCGTTTTGGTGAATAAAAAAACTGCCGAAACTGATGGCTACCAGGAGCAGGGTCAACGGCAAAACAATAGATGCAATACCCTGAAGCGTGGAGCCGCACCAGATTGCAAACAAGCGACTGAGAAGCTTATTCAACATAGCGGCCTTTATTCTTTTGGAGCATCTGCGGAATACTCGGAAACCCATCCTAAAGATACTGCGCGCATAACGGCTTCGGTGCGGCTGGTTGCTTGAAGTTTGTCAAAAATATGCGCCAGATGTCCCTGCACAGTGCGGTCACTGATGTTCAATTGAGTGGCAATCGCTTTGTTGGTAAATCCTTTGGCGGTCAGCCGCAAAACATCCATTTCGCGGTCTGTCAACTCCTGGTAATTTGATAAAGCCTGCTGGTCGAATAGGTGCGCCATCACTTTTTGGGTAATAGCTGCATCCAGGGCGGATTTCCCAGCAAAAACATCATGCACGGCCTGGATCAAATCCTCGGGGGAAGCGGTTTTGAGAATGTAGCCATTGGCGCCCGCCTGGAGCACACCTATGACATAAGGCGTGTCATCGTAAGCGGTCAAAGTCAATAACCCGATTCCGCGCAGGTTAGCGCGCACCCAGCGGGTGACTTCAATCCCGCTCATTTTTGGCATTTGAATATCCAGCACCGCCACATCAGGCATGTACTTTTCAATCAGAGCCTTGGCTTCCTCGCCGTCATTCGCCTCTGCGACAACTTCGATACCACCAGCCTGTTCAAGAATGGCGCGAATACCGGCGCGAACGATTTTATGGTCATCTGCAAGCAGGACACGAATGGGAGCCATGCTGTTTCTCCTGAAAATTTTTAGTAAGCCAGGGATGGCTGATTAGTCTGGAAAAGAATCATCCAGATAAGGAAAGCCAAACCAGACCAAACCCAATCCAAATGAGAGGCCGGTCAACAAGCGCATCAGAGAGTTGAATGAACCCCAGGCGTCACCGATATAAAAGCTGGAGGGAAAGAGATGATTGGTCAAAATTGCCAGCCACAGGTTGGTATCTCGGAAGCCCTGGCCGATGCCCCAGAAGTCGCTGATCAGATGAGATGTACCATCCAAAGCCATGGGTAGCAGGAACAACACCAATCCCCAGAACGGGAGTTTGGGGAAACGGCTGTGAAGGGGAAACCAGAGCAAGCCAAAGATCCAGGTGCTGGTAAACATCGAAACCATGCGATCCGACCAGGCCACCTTCCAGCCCATTTCAGGGTTGCCAATAAACTGTCGTAGGATGAGTGGATTGGTGGAGTTCCGCCAGGCGGCCTGAATTTCAGGCAGCGAGTAGGTAAATTGGGAGCCGAATAGAAAATAGGAACGTTCCGGCAGTTGATGGCAAAGAAAAGAGTAAATAAAGTATATCGCCTTTCCCGCGCCGCTCCAACCGATTGCCATCAAGACCGGAGCCAGAAAAGGCAGGAGAACATGCAATCCGGCAACCACCCCAAACAGGGTGAACCAAAGTGGCACCCGTCTTACTCTGGGAGGATGACCTTGGAAAGTATTCATGACTTATTGCGCATCCGGTTCCGGCGCTTGGAGGATGTTTTCATGTGCTGCTCCACAGGTAACAGGAGTGGCGGTTTTGGCCCACCACTCCTGTTAGCTTTACTTGACTTCGAGGGGCAATTCCTGTTTCAGATCCAGTTCGCCTTTAACAATATGAACCGTGATTTTCCAACTGCCGCTATCGCTAAAATTGGCTTTGATGGCGTACTTGCCGCCACCTTGTTCAGTCGCCACTCCATTCATGCCCATGTCGCTCATCGCTGGGTGCTCCGCGCTAACATCGATCTTCGCGCCCTCAATCGGAGCGCCGCTCTGGTCTGTGATCATGAAGGCCAGTTCAACATCGCCAACTGCGGCGGGGTTGGGATTGGTCTCCATTTTGATCGTCGCCTGGGGGGCTTGGGCGGCACCTCCGCCACAGGCCACGAGCGCCAGCGCCAGGGTCAGGAACAGGGCGGGAATTAAAAACTTTTTCATGAAAATATTCTCCTTGGATAGGTTTTATTCGGTGACATTGATGACCAGCATCAAGCCACCAGGCTCAACATTGTCATTGGTGGTGTGGTGCAGGATATGGCAGTGCAACATCCATTTTCCTGGCTCAGTGGCGACAAATTCGATATCGTAACGCTCGCCTGGCGCAACGCTGATCGTATCTTTGGTCAATTGCGCCGCTTCGGGCACGGGATGGCTATCGGTTGCAATCACCTTGAACGAAAACCCGTGCAGGTGCATTGGGTGGACAAACTGCCCAATCCCAATCAGCCGCAACCGCACCACCTCGCCCTTTTTGACGTTGATCGTTTCCGTGGATGGGAAAGCCTTGCCATTGATGGTGAAATAATTGGGTTCCATGCCTCCCATTGGCATGGTAGCGTAAGTGATGCCATTCTGCACCCGCCATTCCGAAAGCATCAGGGTTTTGTCCACCGTCGCGGGATTGGCTTCAGGTTCCCGCGGGTCAATAATGAAGGGCGCATATAATCCCGCTCCAACCTGAACGTCCCCATCGTAATGGGAATGATACATGAACGTCCCCGCTGGTTTGGCGGTGAATTCATATGTAAAGGTTTCGCCTGGCTGAATGGAATCTTGCGTCATTCCTGGAACGCCATCCATTGCGTTGGGCACTTCGATGCCATGCCAGTGGATGGTGGTGGGGTCAGGTAATTCATTTTTGACAATGATTCGCACCTGGTCGCCTTCGGTAACGCGGATCATCGGTCCTGGGACCGTGCCGTTATAAGTGTAAGCCGTGGCTTCCACGCCATCAGTTAATGTCCATTTCACAGCCTTGGCCGTCAACTCAAAGACTTTCACTCCATTTTCCAGGCGGAAATTCAACGGCTGACCACCTTGCTCGGCGCTAGCAGATCCAACGTTGGGAGCGGTGATAGGCTCCATCATGTGCGCTGCCGCTGGATTGGAGGCGGTCATCGCGCCGGGTTCAGCGGTGGTGTTTATCACTCCAGTTACGGGGGTCATCCCGCCATTGCCAGTTTGGGTCTGCATTGGCAGGTTACCATTGCCCGCAGAGGCAGGATCTGGAGCAGCAGGGGTCTGCATCATCCCTGCATTATTTGTTGCCGGAGCCGCTGGCGCACAGGCGGCCAAAACCAATGCCAGGGAAACCAGTAAGAATACTGCTTTTTTCATTGTGGAAAGAACCTCTCTCTGAGATACGGTTATCTTTTGGAAACCGATCAACAGCTATGCTTTTACATCCATTTCCAGGCTAAGCGCTGCTTGGATATTTTTCTCCAGAATCTGCCCACTGGGTTGCTGGGGTGTGTTGATCAGATAGAACCAACTTGTTTCTTCGCTGCCGTGGATGACCAAAGTTGTCGGTGGAATATTTTCTTGGTAGACCAGCAATACCACCATCTGGCAATTGCACTGCGCCGTTCCGTGATGAGGACAGGGACAATCCAAATGCGCCAAACGCGCGGCCCGCAAATCAAAAGTTCTCATGGTTTGAAACCCGACATGTTCCAACTTGCGAGTAGCCCAGGGTACTGCCTCATCACAAGGTCTGTGCAAAATCACAAAGGGGGAAGTGGCTGCCATCAGAGTCTCCGGTCAATCTACGAATATTGCTCCAAGCATACTCTTCCAGGCTGGATGATGACACCGCCATCTGCCGTATTCCCCTGTAGGCATTTTTGCCTATATGCTTTTGTGTTTTACTGCAATGGGCAAATGCACGCGCATTCTATACTGAAATAGTCCGATTTGGTATCATCCCAAAAACTTGGGGGAGAACAAAAGGACAAGAGCGAGTAAACTTCGAGCCATGTTAGCAGGCATTGAGTTAAGCGCCATTCACGAAGAAAACGCCCGGCAGCTGATTCGGCGCTTGCTGAATCTGATTGAAAAATTGTCGGCAGATTTGCGCGACAAGCAAGCAGAAATCCAGGCTTTGCGAGATGAAAATAACCATCTCAAAGGGGCGCACCTTGCCGCGCAAAGACCGTTTGAGTGTGCTGGATGTGTTGCGCAACGGATGTCCGCGTCGGTTGCGCTTGAACCAGAACGCCCCGGATTGCCTGGCAAACATCCCACTCTCGCGGGCAACACGCCAAAACCTGACAAATTGTTGCAGCGAGCTGAAAATGGATGAGACGAACTTTCAGAAACATCTGACGTGGATGCTGCCTAACCTGAGCAAACAACAGCGCAAGGAAATCATTGACGCCGCCGCCATCGCCGCCTACTGGGCGGAAACGGACTGGTTCTAAAGAATTCCGAAATCCCCTTACACAACAACGCTTCAGAGTTGGGGGTCAGGCGCAGGGTGCGGAAGCGGGATGTCAGTTTCGGCCCGCGTACAGAAACGGGCAGGCATGCCTGGGATACTTTCATGACCCTGGCTGAGACCGCCAGAAAATTGAACGTCAGTTTCTATGCCTATATGCGCGACCGGATTACCGGGGCTGGCACCATTCCGCCTTTGGCAGAACTGATTACGCAGGCGGCTGCTAAACTCTCTCTGGAACAACCTTGCCCTGCCCCAAGTTTTTGAGAAGATATAAAATTAACGCAATCAAAAATGCGCTGACCGAAAGGTCAGCGCATTTTTTTTGTCAGCGCAAGTTACGGCGCCGGGGTGACAACAGGCTGATTGTTCCAGCCGCGCATCATGCCGCCGTGCCAGCCGCGATAGCCGCTGCCATCTTGCGGATGAGTGCCATCCATCGGGCAGTTGGCCAGGTCGAAGCCGTTAGCCGACATATTTTGCAGCATCAGGTCAGCCTGTTCGCGGGTGAGAACACCAGCGGCGACGGCTTTGTCGAAGGCGGCGGTGTGGACCTCGCTCAGGAAGGCGCTCAGGTCAGCGTCAGCGATGCCGTTATCGGTGGCGATTTGCGCCATCGTCTTGCCGGCGCTCAGTTGTTCTTCCACCTGGGCTTCCGTCAGGCCGAGTTTTTCACCCAGTGCCTGTTCGACGTAATCGTGGACGGGGCCGTATCCGCCGCGCCCGCCCATCATGCCGCCGGGGCCACCGTAAGGCAGGCCAGCCGCCGAGACGTTTCCATACTGGGCAAAAGCAAACCCAGCGCCAAAGATGACCAGCGTCAGTGCGAGCGCTGCAACAACAAGCAAAATTTTCTTAAACATTGTATTTCTCCTTTTTTGATTTGGTTGGTTTGAACTTACACTGACAGTATAGGCGGGTTGTGTAAAGAGACGGTAAAGATTGGCCGAAGGCTGAATAAAGAATCGGCGGACAGTTCCTGGCCGTGTAAAGCGCCTGGCGGAAATCTTTACTGGAAAGTTTTCAACCACTTGAAAAATATCGGGCCCCGGATTTTCCGTGAAACGAGCCTTAACTTATTTGGCGCAAATTTGTGTTCCAACCGTTTCGCCTCGCAGTCCGCGCGCCAGCAGGCCGGGTTCGTCACCCGAGAAAATTTGCACCCGCAGACCGGGAATTTCTGCCGCCAGCGCCAGCATTTGACGCACTTTCGAGTCCATACCGCCGGTCACATCTGCGCCGTGACTGGCGCCCACCCCGGCGCGGATTTGCTCAAAATTGGCCGGGGTGATTTTTTTCACCAGCCGCGTGCGGGAGGGGTAGTCGGCCCAGACGCCGCGCTCCAGCCCGGCCAGCAAAATACGCTGCGGGCGCAGAATTCGCGCCAGATGGGCGAACAAATCTTCAGTGGAGAGAATGGTGCCACCCAGAATTTCATCAAAAACCACGTCGCCGTGGACGACCGGCAGCATTCCGCTGGCGAGCGCCCGCTGTAACGGAGCCAAATTCCAGTGGGCGATTTTCCCCTGACGGGCAATGACTGCCGAAACAGGGGAGAACGTCAGGGTGTCCTCTCCCGCCGTTTGCAAAGCATCCATCACCAGCCGGTTGAGGGCTGAAGCCTGATACCAGACTTTGGAAAATCCCTGCCAGTAGCGCCGCAGCGAATTGCTCACGCCTTGACGGGTGGCGTATTCGCGGGCGACAGTGTGGCCGAATGAGCCGGAGCCGTGACCGAGGACCAGGCGCAGGCCAGGGTTGGCGCGGCGCGCGTCGGCGATTTGCGCGGCCAGGTCGGCTAGCTTTTCGAGGCGGGCGGTAAAGGGGCGGGTTTTGTCGGTGATGAGCGAGCCGCCCAGTTTGAGAAAGATGAGTTCGTCCATGCTCGCGATTTTAACGCGTTTTTTCCTACCAGACGAACGCTCAACGCGAACACCGCAAATAGGCATAGAAACTGACATCCAATTTTCTGGCAGTCTCAGCCAGGGTCATGAAAGTATCCCAGGCATGCCTGCCCGTTTCTGTACGCGGGCCGAAACTGACATCCCGCTTCCGCACTCTGCGCCTGACCCCCAACTCTGAAGCGTTGTTGTGTAAGGGGATTTCGGGATGTTTCAAAGCCAACAGCAGGGAGGTTTTCTTGGCTCTGGTTTTTGCAATGCGCTCATCCAGGGCTTCGTACCCGG
>Ga0210027_1003565_pt1 | contig 12526 bp, 11 predicted proteins | sample CryGeymeta201510_FD_183978 | JGI IMG/M metagenome (GOLD analysis project Ga0210027, IMG submission 183978) | Groundwater microbial communities from Crystal Geyser aquifers in Utah, USA - Crystal Geyser metaG 2015-10 (SPAdes) (version 2) | ecosystem: Environmental > Aquatic > Deep subsurface >...
CCCCTTTGGGCAGTTTGGCGCGTGTCGTAGTTCCGCAAGTCGGGCAGGTAATTGCGTGCAAGCGGTATTCAGTCACTTCTACTTTGACGGGCGGAATTTCTGCCACTTGATGCCGATAGGGGTGGAGATCCTCTCCAATCAGAGTTTCTCCACAACAGCGGCAAGTGGCTGGCTTGAAATCGAATTCCGCTTTGAGTTCTTCAACAGGCACTAACTTCCGTAGTGCTCTTGGGTGTCCAATTTGTCCACCACGTTTTCGTCCGCTACGTTTCTTTTCGGCTACCTTGCCTTTGACCACGCTAGGCCCATCACTCGACGGTGGCTGCGATGAGTTACCTGAGTTCCGATTGAGTTTTTCACGCAAACGGGCTACTTCCGCCTCCAACGCCTGCAAGCGGGATAGCAATCCAATTACCAGAGCCTGAACAGATTTGGGCGTTTGCGCCCAATCTTGAGCAGAGACTGGCAAGGCTTGAAGCAAATTTGCAGGCAGAATTTCGTCAATCGGTGGCATGGGCTTAAGTATGAAACAGGTTTGTTGAAATAGCGTTTGTGTATTCTCAGAGTTTTTTAGAATCGGTCAGGGGAACCCCGTGAACGATTACCTTTAATTTAGAACGAATTATTTGCGGAGGCGCAGGTTCTTTCAAGGTGTGAACACGCAGAACTTTTGTGCCAGCTTTGTAAGCCTTCACATCACGAATACCATCGAGAATTTCCTGACCAATATCACGCTTAGACATTTTCAACTTCCTTTGCGATTTGACGCAGAACATGAGCAGGGATATTTTCTACTTCATTCTTGCTACGTAGTGGTCAAAAGCCAGATTTCGTCATCCCGTTTCTTGAAGTAGTAAATCACTCGCACACCGCCACTTTTACCTTTGGGTGTGCCCACAAGTATATTATACGGCGGTTTCTATTTTCCCCATCCATTTCAACATCCTTATTTTTTCCTCCACACCTGGTACAGCCCCAACCGTCCTCCCTCTCCATCCGAATAAAACGTCTCCGCGACTTCAAATCCGCTTTCGTCTGCCAGCGCGGACAACTCCTCCTCGCTGAACTGATGCACGTATCGCAGTCCCTCGCCGCCGCGCCGCCAATCGAGCAGGCAGTCGCCCGCGTCCACGTCTGCCGCGGTGATCCCGATCCGCTCCCACGGCTGGACGCGTCCGCGCAGTTTGGCGCTGTTCAGGAATTGCCAGTTGGAGTGGAGGAAACGTCCGTTGGGCGCGAGCAGGCTGTGGACGGTTCGGAGCAGTTGCAAACGCAGGTCATGCGAAGGGATGTGATGGAGGGTGGCAAAACAAGTAATCAGTGACCAGTGATCAGTAATCAGTAACTGATGACTGATCACTGATAACTGATCACTGATGACTGATAACTGATCACTGATGACTGATAACTGATCACTGATGACTGATAACTTCGTCAGGTCGGCTTCCATGAATCGGGCATGAAACCTCTCGGGCAACGCGGACGCGTCCGAAAGCAGGGACAGGCTAAAGTCGAGGCCGAGATACGGGGCGCGGTGGCCGCGTCGGGCCAGCGTCCGCGCCAGTTCGCCGTTGCCGCACCCCAGGTCCAGGATCGATTCGTCGCCCGTCAAAGTCTCCAGCAGGCGCGTCACGCCCGGTTGCAGTCGCCGGCGCGTGGCCGAAAAGTCCGCGCCGAAGCGTTCGTAAAAATCGCGATTGAGCGCCAAAAGTCGTCCGGCGGTGGCTGAATCCATGCCCCGATTATATCGGGTTATAATCCCGCCCATGTCTTTTGCAGAGGAAATCAAACGGCTTGCGGACGAGTTCGAAAGCAAGACCCCGCACGAAATTTTGGAATGGGCGCTGCGTGAGTACGGCGACGACATCGCCATGAGTTGTTCGTTCCAGACGCAGTCCATGCCGCTTCTCCACATGGCGACGCGCCTCAAGCCCGACCTGCGCATCTTCTTTCTCGACACGGGCTACCACTTTTGGGAGACGCTCACCTTCCGTGAAAAAATCCAGCACGAGTGGAACCTGAACGTGATTGACCTGCGCCGCGACCCACGCTGGGACGCCTTCATCCGTCCGATCGTTCGCAGTCTGCCGCTCGACGACCCGAACCTGTGCTGTTACGTTCATAAGGTGCAACCGATGCAGAGGGCCGTGGACAGCGTGTGGGTCTGGATCTCGGGCATCCGCCGCGACCAGACCCAGGAACGCGCCCACGCGAAAATTTTGGAATTGCAGGATGACGGCCTGATCAAGGTCAACCCCCTGCTCAATTGGACGAAGGCGGACGTGAACCGCTACATCGCCGAACACAGCCTGCCGACTCATCCCCTGCTGGACAAGGGCTACCGTTCGATTGGATGCGCGCCCTGCACCGTGGCGGTCGGCGCCTCCGACTCGGATCGCGCGGGACGTTGGGCCGGCCGCGGCAAAACCGAGTGCGGACTCCACACGGATATGTTCCGGCAAAAAGATTACATCGTCATTAAGTAGTCGCGTGGTCTGGTGGTCGCGTAGTTCGTGTTGCGTATTGCGTATTGCGTATTGCGTAAAATATCGTTTGATTCAAAGTTCCGTAACATCCCGTCATTGCGAGCGTCCTGAGCGGAGGGTACTCCCGAAGTCGAAGGACGGGTCACATGCGCAAGATTTATTCCTCGTACTTGCCCTTCGATCGCGAAGCACTCAGGGCAGCGGATTACAATACGCATTTACTTGTGTGCCTGTGTACTTTGTCTACGTGTTTACATGTGTACCTGTGTACTTCCCCCATGACCAAAGAATCCTGGCTGGCCGCCAACACCCTGACCCCCGATAAGATCGCCCTCGCCCGCCGCGTGGTGGATGAAATCCGCCGCGGGCGCGAACTGGGCGCCAGCCTGCGCGCCCATGCCCTGCCGGTTGGGGGCGTGTTGGGCAAGTCCTTCCTCGTGGCGGCCTACCACGAAATGGTCGCAGACGGGACTCTCGCGGCGGACCCGTCCCTGTTCGAGAAACTCCGCATGAAGCCCGTCCGCACGCTTTCGGGCGTGACCACGGTCACGGCGCTGACCAAGCCCTATCCCTGCCCCGGCAAGTGCATCTTCTGTCCGACCGATGTCCGCATGCCCAAGAGTTACCTGCCCGACGAGCCCGGCGCGATGCGCGGCGTGGAGCACAACTTCGACCCGTACGCGCAAGTCCGTTCGCGGCTGGCACAATTGGAAACCCTCGGCCATCCCACCGACAAGATCGAACTGCTCATCCTCGGCGGCACGTGGAGTTCGTACAAGCGCGATTACCAGGAATGGTTTGTGGCGCGGTGTTTCGATGCGATGAATACGGTTAACCACGAAGGACATCCTTCGACTTCGCTCAGGACAAGCTCCGATCACAAAGGAAAACCCGAAGGCTCCGTGGTAAATCTCCCCGAACTTCAATCGAAAAATGAATCCGCCCCGCACCGCAACGTCGGCCTGGTCATCGAGACGCGGCCGGACGAGATCACGCCCGACGAGTTGCGCTGGCTGCGTCAGCTCGGCGTGACCAAAGTCCAACTCGGCGCGCAGAGCCTCGACGATCACATCCTCGAAATCAACCAGCGCGGACATGACGCGGCGGTCACGCACCGCGCCGTGTCCCTGCTGCGCGCCGCGGGATTCAAGGTCGTCCTGCATTGGATGCCCAACCTGCTCGGCGCGACGCCCGAATCGGACCGCGCCGATTTTGCAAAACTATGGGACGGTCTCTGCCCCGATGAAATCAAAATTTATCCCAACCAACTGCTCGCCAACGCGGAGTTGTACGAATACTGGCAACGCGGCGAGTTCCATCCCTACACCACGCAAGAACTCATTGACCTGATTGCAGAGGTCAAACCGGCCATCCCGCGCTACTGCCGCGTCAACCGCGTCATCCGCGACATCCCGTCCACGCATGTGGTCGAGGGGAATCGCCGCACCTCGCTGCGGCAGGATATCCACGCGGAGATGAAAAAGCGCGGGGTGCATTGCGAATGCGTCCGTTGCCGCGAAGTGCGCGGAAAAACGATTGCGCCCGAATCCCTGCGACTCGATGACACGATTTATCCAACCGACTCTGCCGAGGAACATTTCGTCTCTTTCGTCACGCCTGACGACAAACTGGCGGGCTTCATCCGCCTCTCGTTGCCCAACGCCGACTCGCCCATGACCGGCCTCGCGGATCTCGATACCCTATCGGGTACACGTGGCGCGGCGCTGATTCGCGAAGTCCACGTGTACGGTCAATCCCTCGCGGTCGGCGCGGACCGGGAAGGCTCCGCGCAGCATGTCGGCCTCGGGACGCGCCTGCTGGCGGAGGCGGATGCCATTGCACGGACGCGCGGCTTCCGAAAGATCGCGGTCATCTCCGCAGTGGGGACGCGCGGTTACTATCTCGAGCGCGGCTTCGAGCGCGGCGAACTGTATTTGGTGAAATCGTTGTAGGGCAGATTGCAAATCCGCCTAATCTGGAACAGGAATTATGAAAGAATCAGAAGATTATTGCCAGAGCATCAATCCCGAAGGGATGACAGGATTGTAACGAAAGCTCACGCTTGGAACAAAATCCCGAAGGGATGACAGGATTCGACCGAAAATGCCACCCCTTCAGGGTTATGGGCAAACTGCTTTCTGGTCTAGAATCAGATCACCCCTTCGGGGTTGGAAACCATCGTCGCAAATTGATTGCATTGTTTGTTCGTAACTACTCGGCCGTCATTCCCCTACGGGGACGATGTGCGAGGAGCGAACGCTTCGACTGCGCTCAGCGCAGGCTCCGTGAGCGACGACTGCGAAGCGTGCCTGTGGCAAGCAATCCCCGCGTCGTGGCGAGGAGATTGCTTCGCATCCTTCGACTCACCTGCACTGCACCACACCTGCCCTGGCGGGCGGTGCCAGGGAACGCAGTGCGGTGCAAGTGTCGCTACGCTCCGCTCCCCCTTCGGGGACTTCGCAGGACGCTCGCACATAGTCCCGATGCTCTTTCGGGAATGACGGATGGCTGCGTAGTTACGTTTGTTCAAAGAAAAAAGTAGAAACAAGCAACCATGAACCTCTACCTCGAACTCTTCCTGACCTTCCTCAAGGTCAACCTGCTCAGCACCTCCGGCCCGGCTTCGGTGGGATTGCTCTATTCCGAAGCGGTGGGGAAATTCGTCACCGAAGGCCAGTTCGTGCAGGCGGTGGGATTCGCCTCCGTCCTGCCCGGCTCGGACGCGTTGCAGATGGCCATGTACGTCGGCTATGCCGCGGCGGGCATCCCCGGCGGACTGGTGGCCCTGCTCGGCTCGATCCTTCCGCCCACGCTGTTGATCCTCGGCGTGGTCATGCTCCTGCACCGCATCCGCCGCGAGGCCTGGGTGGCGAGTTTTGTCGAAGGCCTGACGCCCGCCATTTCGATGGTCATTTTGTTCGCGGCCTGGAAAATTTTCCAGAAGGGCGGCGACACCGGCTGGCAGGGCTGGCTGATCGGCGCTCTGAGCCTGGCCGCGCTGTTGCTGAACGCGCCCGCGCGCATCGTGATTTTGGCCGCGGCGCTGGTGGGAGCGTTCTTTTTATCATGAGCCGTAACTTGGCGATTGTCCCACAGGGATGCTTCGCGAAAATCGCACCAACGATTGCAAAGTCCGCCTTCGCGGACTATTTGGCCCCAGCCGACGAAGGTCGGCTTTGCACGCGTAGCCGCGACTTCAGTCGCCCCGCGAAAATCGCACCAACGATTGCAAAGTCCGCCTTCGCGGACTATTTGGCCCCAGCCGACGAAGGTCGGCTTTGCACGCGTAGCCGCGACTTCAGTCGCCCCGCGAAAATCGCACCAACGATTGCAAAGTCCGCCTTCGCGGACTATTTGGCCCCAGCCGACGAAGGTCGGCTTTGCACGCGTAGCCGCGACTTCAGTCGCCCCGCGGGACGCCAATGAGCCAGCCCTCCAAATTTTCCGTCTGGTGGAAATTGCTGTGGATGTTCCTGAAGGTGAACCTGCTTTCGCCTTCGGGACCTGCCTCGATTGGCCTGCTCTACAAGGAAGCGGTCGGCGCGATCATGGACGAGGAACGCTTCGTGGAAGCGGTGGGATTTTCGAACATCCTGCCGGGCAGTGAGGCGCTCAAATTGGCAATGTTCGTGGGCTACGCCGCAGGCGGCATCCCCGGCGTGCTGACCGCCCTGCTCGGCGCGATCCTGCCTCCGACGGTGATGATGCTGGTGGTGGCCTTCGTGCTGGAACAATTCCAGCACGAGAACTGGCTGGACGGTTTCGTGGCAGGCATGAGTCCGGCGGTGGCCGCGCTGATGGTCACCGTGGCGTGGGAACTCTCACGCGCCACGCGCTCCAAAAAAATTACGCGCCGATTCCTGGTCATTGCCGCGCTGAGCGCGGTGGCGCTGTGCCTCGAAGTCCCTTCGCCGCTCGTCCTGGTCGGCGCGGGGATCTTGGGCGTCATCCTGTATCGGTAGGTGGATATGACTTCGGACATTCTGATCTTTACCAACGGACGCGCGACGACTCTTCCCGCCATCGAATACGGCGCCTGGCTGGGCGCTTCGCTGCGGACCCCGGTGCGGCTCGTCGGCCTCGACGAGGATCCGTCCCCCAGCCAAATTGACGAAGCGACTTATCCGCTCGAGAGGATCTTTGCGGAGGCGGTCGAGGCGTTCAAAAAGGCCGGGGTCGCGTACCAACTCGAAGTCCAGCAGGGACACGCCGAGGAGGTCATCCCGCGCCGCGTCAAAGGGCTGGACGCGCTCGTCGTGCTGGGCCCGCTCGGTCGTCCGCCGTTGAAGCGGCTGTTGTCGGGGCGCTCGTTCCGCCACATCATGGAGCAGGTCGCCGCGCCGATTCTCTACGCGCCGAAGACGCGCCTGCCGCTCAAGCGCATGCTGGTCTGCCTGGGCGGACTCGGCTACGAAGTGACCGCAGAGAACATCGCAGTGCAGTTGGCGCAGGCCGCGCAGGCTGAGGTGATCCTGCTGACGGTCGTCCCGCCGATTGACCTGGATTACCCCGAGGCGCGCCACGTGAGCGAAAACTGGGAGCATCTCGCGGATACGAATACGTTAACGGGGAAAAGTCTGCGCCAGGGATTGGAAACGGCCCGCGCGGCGGGGTTGCAGGCTTCGGTGAAGGTCCGCAACGGAAATGTGCTGGAGGAAATACTCGCGGAAGTGGAAGGGGGGAATTACGATTTGCTGTGCATGGGCTCGCCCTACAGCAGTCATGCGTTGCGGCAGTATTACACCCCCAACATCACCGCCGAGATCGCCGAGACCGACCTGGTGCCTGTGCTGACGGCGCGCTTCACGCGGGAAAAGTAGACAGGTAGACAGGTAGACAGGTAGACAGGTAGACAGGTAGACAGGTAGACAGGTAGACAGGTAGACAGGTAAACAAGTAAACACGTTTTCTGTGTACTTGTCTCCCTGTGTACCTGTGTACTTATCTCCCTGTGTACTTATCTCCCTGTGTACCTGTCTACCTCCCCGGCGTGTATTTCTGTTCCCATTCGGCAATCGCGGCGCGGATGACGGACTGCACTTCGGGGTCGGTCACCTCGCCCACGCCCTCGAATTTTTGCGCGCCCACCATCACGATCACCGCGCCTTCGGGCGATTCCTGCAATTTGATGCCGCGCTCCGCCAGCGGACCGATGGCCAGGCGCGCCTGCAGGATCTCGTCAATTTGCGCGACCATGCTGGGCAGCGCGGCGGGCAGTTCAACCTTTTTGGCGGGTAGCAGGCTCGGCGCGGGGAACAATGAAAAAATGGATTTGGGCGCCGGCGGCGGGACGGGTGTTGGCGGCGGCGCGGGGACGGGCGCGGGCGCGGAGGTTTTGCCTTCGATCCACGGACGCATCACGCTCAACAAACTGACGAGTCGCTTGCGATGCGGTTCGGAGATGCGCGTCGTGTCCACGCGCTGGCCGTCGAGATCCAGCGCGGGACGCTCGGCGGAATCCAGCCACAGGCGCAGGAACGTCTTCCCAGGCGGAGAGTTGCCCGGCGCGGAGGCGATCATCTTTTCGGCTTGCGCGATGCGGGCCGCGGCGCGTTCGGCATCGCCCCGCGCCTGCTGGATCACCGTTTCGATCCTCGCATGTGCCTCCTCCAGCTTTTTCTTCGATTCCACGCCGGAAGTGAAATTCCCGATCAGGGCGCCGATCAAAAGAACCAGAAGCAATACGCCAATCAGCGCCGGCGTTGGCAAGGTAACCATGGCAACTTCGATGTTTGAAATCATCTCATCACCTCAGATCTTCTGGCATTTCGGGCAAACGTGTGCGCATCGTTGCCCGACCACCAGGCGTTGAATCTTCGTCCCGCACACGGGACAGGGTTTTCCCTCGCGATCGTACACCCGAAAATAATTCTGGAACTCGCCGCCGCGATAGACCCAATCTATGGACGCGCCGTTGCGGCGGATGCCTTCGTTCAATACGGCGCGGATCGCCTCCCACAGGCGTTCGGCCTGCTTCCGTTTCACCGAGTCCGACGCGGCCAGCGGATGCAGTCGCGCCCGGTGCAGCGCCTCGTCGGTGTAGATGTTGCCCAGCCCGGCGAGAAACGCCTGGTCGAGCAGCAGGGGCTTCAACCGGCGATGATGGCGGCGCAGGTTGTCGTACAGCCATCCCGGCGTGAATTCGTCCGAGAGCGGCTCCGGGCCGAGTTTGCCGATGACGGTTTCAGGGTCATCCGTCAGCCAGGCGCGGCCAAATTTACGGGTGTCGCGAAATATCAATATTTTATCGCCGGAAAGAAACAATCTCAAGCGGTCATGCTTTTCAGGCGGGTCGTTTCCTTCTTTTATAAACAGATCGCCGCTCATGCGCAAGTGGACAAATAGGTCGAAAGTCGAAAGTCGAAGGTCGAGGAATTTGGCGCGCCGCCCCACTTCGAGAATCTTCTGCCCGCGAATCTGTTCCTTGAATTTCCGCGCGGAAGGACTCGCAATCGTCCGCGCCCAGCGCACGTCCGCGTCGAGGATCGTCGCGCCGACCAGCGCGGGTCTTAAACCTCGGGCAATGGTTTCCACTTCGGGGAGTTCGGGCATTTTGGTAAATAGTAATTGGTGATTGGTAATTACCAATCACCAATTACCAAATTACTCGTTAAACATCTCTCCCACGCTGCGTCCCTCGTGGGCGCGGCGGATGACCTCGCCGATCAGGGAGGCCACCGACAGGATGGTGATCTTGTCTTCGAGATATTTCATCTTGTCGGCGGGGATCGGGACCGTGTCGGTGGTGATGATGCGCTTGATGGGCAGGGACGCCAGTAGTTGCGCGCCCTCGTCCGACAGGATGGCGTGGATAAAAGACAAATACACATCCCGCGCGCCGCTCTGTTTGACGAGATTGACCGCCTGCGCGACGGAGCCGCCGGTGTCCACCTCGTCATCCACGATGATCACGTCGCGGCCTTTCACGTCGCCGATCAGGGTCAGCGCCTCGGCGTGGGCGTCGTTGCCGATGCGCCGTTTTTCGATGAAGGCGATGGGCGTGTCCAGGTCGGCGGCGTAGTTGCGTCCCTTTTTGGCAAAGCCCAGGTCCACCGCGACCACCACCGGGTCCGCGAGTTGCGGGCGCAGGGTCGCGTTGATATGCTTCGTCAGCATGTGCGAGGCGGTCAGCACGTCGCCGGGGATCGAGAAGAATCCCTGGATCTGTCCCGCGTGCGGGTCGAGAGTCATATAGCGGTCCGCGCCCGCCACCTCGATCATATCTGCCACGAGGCGGGCGGTGATGGGCACGCGCGGCTGGTCTTTTTTGTCCGAGCGGCCGTAGCAGAGGTAAGGCGCCACCGCTGTGATGCGCGCCGCCGAATCCAGCCGCAGGGTTTGGATCATAATGAGCAGTTCCATCAGGTTGTTGTGGACCGGCGAGGCCGTGGACTGGATGACGTACACATCCTGGCCGCGCACACTGCCGTGTAGTTTGATGAACAGGTTTTCGTTGGGGAACTCGACCACGTCGCGCCCGCACAGGGGACTTTCAAGATAGTCGGAAATTTTTTGCGCCAGCGCGGGCGATCCCGTCCCGGCGTAGAGTTTAATATCCCCGTACACTTTCATCTCGTGCAAATGATGGCTCATGGATTCTCCGTTTTGCGCGCTTCCCATTCCCGGCGCAGGATACTCATGATGTGAACGTCAATAAACTTGCCGCGCTTGAAAATGGCTTCGCGCTGGACGCCTTCGTGGACAAAGCCGGCCTTCTCGTAGGCGCGTTTGGCGCGCGGGTTATCGGCGTACACACTCAGGAAAATTCGATTCAGGTTCAGGGTCTCGAACCCGTGGCGCAGGAGCAGTTCCACCGTCTCGGTGCCCAACCCATGATTCCACGCAGACTTGTCGCCGATCATGATGCCGATCTCGGCAGAATGCGCCAGCGTGTCGAGGTTGAAAAATGCGCAATTGCCGATCAGCCGCCAGCTGTCCCCGGCGTGCACTTCGATGGCGAGTGGTTTCTCGTTCGGTTCGCGGCTGGATGCGCGCTCGAACCACTTCTCCTCATCGGTCATGGACATCGGCAGGTACAGCGACAGCCCAAACGTCACTTCGGGGTCGTTGACCCATTCGAAAAACTTCTTCACATCTTCGCGCTCCACCGCCCTCAGGCGGATGCGCCCACCGTAAATGATGCTCACTTGCGCCTCCCATTCACTAACATTTGCGCCGCCTCCCAGGGCGAGAGACTGCGTTCGTAGACTTTCTGCAAGGCCGACTCAAAATTCCCGTTGGGGACTTCCGCGCGGAAACGCGCCAGCAACGCTTCGAGCAGCAACGCCTCCATCTCCGACTCGAGGCGGGCGCGCTCCCGAACGGCCCAGTCCCCGCTGAGGCGTAAATGCTCGGCATGTTTGGCGATGGCCGCGGCCAGTTCCGCGATGCCCGTGCCTTCGGTTGCCACCGTCCGCTGGATGGGCGGGATCCACATCTTCGTTTCCGTTGTTGTGGTAGAGACGTTGCCTGTAGAGACGTTGCCTGTAGAGACGTTGCCTGTAGAGACGTTGCCTGTAGAGCCGTTGCCTGTAGAGACGTTGCCTGTAGAGACGTTGCCTGTAGAGACGTTGCCTGTAGAGACGTTGCCTGTAGAGACGTTGCCTGTAGAGACGTTGCCTGTAGAGACGTTGCCTGTAGAGACGTTGCAATGCAACGTCTCTACGCGCCCATGGTGGAGAAAGACGCGCCGCGTCGGGTGCGCCAGTTCCAGCATGGACCTGAGCGCCCGCTCGGTATTCTCCACGCCGGGGCGGTCGGCCTTGTTGACGACCAGCACGTCCGCGATCTCGAGGATGCCGGCTTTGATGGCCTGGATGTCGTCGCCCATGCCGGGCGCTTCCACCACGATGGTGGTGTGCGCCAGGCGGGCGATGTCCACCTCGCTTTGTCCCGCGCCGACGGTTTCGATGATCACCACGTCGAAGCCCGCCGCGTCGAAGACCTGTGCCATGGCAGCGGTGGCCTGCGCCAGTCCGCCGAGTGAACCGCGCGTTGCCATCGAGCGGATGAACACGCCCGCGTCGCCCGCCAGGTCGCGCATGCGCACGCGGTCCCCCAGCACCGCGCCTCCGGTGAACGGGCTGGAGGGGTCCACCGCCAGGATGGCGACGCGCTTGCCCTCGCCCCGAAAGTGGAGCGCCAACTGGTTCACCAGCGACGACTTGCCCGTGCCGGGCGCGCCGGTCACGCCGAGCAGGTGGGCTTTGCCGGTGTGCGGAAACAACTCCGCCAGCGCGGCGCGGCCATCCGGGGTGTCATTCTCCACCTGGGTCAGCAGGCGCGCCAGCGCGAGACGATCATTCTTCAAAACGGATTTGGAGAGAGTCATGGTTTCATCGGGAAAAGTATACAGGTAAACAGGTAGACAGGTAAACAGGTAAACAGGTACACAGGTAGACAGGTAGACAGGTAAACAGGTAAACAGGTAAACACGGAACACGGAACACGCAACACGCAACACGCACTGCGCAACTACCCAACTACCAAACTACAAAACCATCCAACTACCTAACTGATTCGCGCACATCGCGGATAATATCTTCGGTCGAAGCGCCGGGGCCGTAGATGCCGCTCACGCCCATTTCCATCAGGCGCGGCACATCCTCGTCCGGGACGATCCCGCCGATGAAGACGCGCACGCGTCCCTGCCCATTGGCTTTGAGCAGTTCCAGCACGCGCGGCGCCAGCGCCATGTGCGCGCCGGATAGGATCGAAAGTCCCACCACGTCCACATCCTCCTGCAAGGCCGCCTCCGCGATCATTTCGGGAGTCTGCCGCAGGCCGGTGTAGATGACTTCCATGCCCGCATCGCGCAAGGCGCGCGCCACCACTTTGGCGCCGCGGTCGTGCCCATCCAGGCCGGGCTTGGCAACCAGTACGCGGATTTTTCGTTCAGTCATTGTGCCTCCGGGAAAGTGTTACGTGAGGAATTATACTATATGGAAAATGGAGCCTCAGTAGATGAAAAATTGCGCTTGTAGTGACGACTCCGCGAAGCGCCCTGGAAGGGTTAGTCGTCTTTTCAGGCAGACGACTAA
>Ga0210027_1003567_pt1 | contig 12524 bp, 3 predicted proteins | sample CryGeymeta201510_FD_183978 | JGI IMG/M metagenome (GOLD analysis project Ga0210027, IMG submission 183978) | Groundwater microbial communities from Crystal Geyser aquifers in Utah, USA - Crystal Geyser metaG 2015-10 (SPAdes) (version 2) | ecosystem: Environmental > Aquatic > Deep subsurface >...
CAACTTGGCCGTGATAGGTAACGGTAATCGGTTCTTGTGACTCGGCATTGAGGCCGGCCTTTTGCAGTTCAATGAGCAAGCATTTTTCATATACGCTCTCAAGAAATCCAAACCCCATTTCGTTATAAACACGGTATGCACATCCGATGATCTTCTCCGTCACATCTTGGTGTTCCATCCTGAATCTCCTCCCCCTGAACAACCGTTCTCAAAAAAGTATTTTTTGACAGGATTAACAGGATGTACAGGATTTAGCAAGAGCCTCTTGGGTTATCCCGTTGATCCAGTAAATCCTGTCAAATGCCTTTCTTATTCAAAAGCTTTGGAGACGACAAACAAAAGCATAAAACTCAGGACCTCTTGGACAGGATTAACAGGATTTACAGGATACCTTTTAAAAACTTTTTGTGTCTTTATCCTGTTGATCCTGTAGATCCCGTCTAAATGGTAGTGTGTCTTTCATGGTTTTCGAACCCCTTTCTCAGACAGGATTGACAGGATTCACTGGATCTCTTCCAAAGACCTCTTGCTTTTATCCTGTTGATCCTGTAGATCCTGTCAAGACCGCGCTCTTGTGTTTATCCTGTTAAATTTGTCGGTCCTGTCGAAGCCCTCTCTTGCCCTTATCCTGTTGATCCTGTTGATCCTGTCCAAATATTCTTTGTCTTGTTCTTATCCTGTCGACAAGACCCACGGCTCCGCCCTCTGAGTTACACGCCAAGGGCACTGTTCCTCTGAGACGGAATTGATTCGTTGATGCTTATCCCGTAAATCCTGTTCATCCTGTCCAACAATTTCTTTCTTGGAAGGCTCATGATAATTCTATCATAAGCCCCCGTAAATTCTCAATAAAATACTACTTTTTGTCTTTTCCGTTGCCCGGACTCACCTCCGGAGGTGCGATAACCCGGTTCACATCGGTTCCGACGGCCATGCCCTCGATGATCAAGGTCGAGGTCAGGTCAGTGTCATTCACGATGGTCCATCCGCCCTGGCCGTCATTGAACCCGGCAATGATCTCATCCCGGTTGAACTTGAGGATCAGGGTATAGAGATCATTGAGGCCGTCACCATCGGTATCTTCAGCCTGGACGTAGCTCCCATCATGGTCAAGGTTAAGGACTGAAAATTCCAGAGTGTTTCCATATTGGTCCACGTAGCGGTTCCGCAGAGTAAATGTACCGCCGGGGGCCGCATAACCGATGTCCAGGATGATCTGAAAGGACCGGAGATCCGCAGATGTTAAGACGCCTGTCACTGAATTCGGGCCGCCGTTGCTCTTGAGATTGATGGTCTCAGGATGCAAGTCAAATAACGGGACCTGCACGGCCGTGACCATGACGTTATCCGAGGCCTCGGCCTTGCCATCCGAGACCGTGAGGCGGAGCACGTAGTCGCCGTCCACGTCCGGTGTGAAGGACGGAGAGGCCGTACCCGCATTGTGAATGTCGGCAGAGGTCAGGACGCTACCGTCCGGCACTGATACAAAAGACCATGAGAAGGTCAGCGGCTGCGGGCGGTTGTCCGGATCGTAGCTTGCGCTTCCATCGAGTATTGCCGTCTCGCCTGAGAAGACCAGCTGATCCGGACCGGCATCGGCGCTGGGCGGCGTATTGGACTCGGCCGTGATTACAACCTCGTCGCTCGCCCCTTTGTGCCCATCACTGACGGTCAGCACAAGGGCATAGAGGCCGTCCACATCCGGAGTGAAGGACGCATGGGCCGTGTTTGCACCGGCGATTTCGCCGTTTGTCAGTGTGCTCCCATCAGGAAGTGCCCCGAAACTCCATTCATAGGTCAGTGGGTCAGGGGAGTTATCCGGGTCAAAGCTTGCGCTTCCGTCCAGGATAACCTGCACGCCTGTCAGTACCGTTTGGTCAGATCCTGCCACTGCATTGGGCGGAGTATTGGTTGTTGCAAAGATACTGACTGTGTCACTTGCAGTGTCTTTGCCATCGCTCACGTCCAGCACCAGTACATAGGTCCCGTCCACATCAGGGACGAAGCTCGGGCTTGGCGTACCGGAATCGGTGATTTCAGCACCGCTGACCGAGCTTCCGGCAGGCACGGAGACAAAGGACCACTGATAGACGAGAAGCTCAGGCCCGCTGTCGGGATCAAAGCTCCCGCTTCCATCGAGTGTGACTGTATCCCCGGTAAATACATTCCGGTCGGGACCGGCATCAGCCACGGGCGGTAGGTTGCTTGTCACCTCAATGGAAATCGTATCGGTGGCCGTGTCCTTGCCGTCGCTGACCGTCAGCGCCAGCACGTAGGTCCCGCCTTCATCCGGCACAAAGGAGGCAATGGCCGTGGCGGCATTGCTGATATTGAGGTCCGTCAATGCGCTCGACTCAGGTTTGGACACCAGGCCCCATTGATAGGTCAACGGTTTGGGGCCATTGTCAGGATCGTAGCTGGTACTTCCGTCCAGCGTGACAGTGTCACCGGTATGGGCCTCTTGGTCCGAACCGGCCAATGCCACGGGCGGAATATTGATTACTGTAAAAACGGCGCTCGCCAGGGCGTGATCCGCAGGCGCCTGAAGAATCGCGATATATGTACCAAGGAGAAGGTTCGTGGTCGCCAGAGTGTGGCTGTTGGTGACAGAGCCGCCCATGGCCAGATTGACGGTGTCTTCAAATGTCTGCTTGACCTGTTCCGTCTCCGGATCAATTACAAGGACCTTGACATTGAGATTCGGCATATCTTCGTTGCCAATGCTCGTTACCGTGTAGCTGAGCGCCACATCCTCACCCCGGTGCGCAGCATTCGGGGTGGATGAGATCGAGCCCGTCAGCCCTGCTCCCGTGGCCGAAGTCCCAAGAATCTCAAAGGTTGACGTGGACGTGCCGAGCAACGTGCTGCCGTCAAATACCTCGAGTCTTACCGTATAGGTACCAGCGGCATGTGTGGAGGTATTCCATTCATTCTTGAGATCGGTAAGTTGACCCGGAGTGAGCATGGATATGGTATTCGCCTTGGTCTCCAGAATCTCTCCGTTACCATTTATAATGGAGACGGATGCCAAGAGGTTTTCCAGAATCGTGTTCTCACTCAGACTCGTAACTCGTGAGCTTATAGTCACGATGCCATTCGGATTATAAGAGATCCTGTCTGTGACGACATTTGCATCGATCCGGATATCCGGAAGAATCGTGAAGGAGGCAGAATCTTCTGCAATCGTTCCTGTATTGTCTGCAAGCGTGACATGAACTTTATATTCTCCGGGCAGGGTATTGCCGGTGTTCCAAATAAAGTTAAATGAACTGGACGGAACGGATTCCGGTGTCCCCACGGCCGGATGGATCGTGCTTATCTCCGGTGAAGCGCTTATTCCGAGTGAATTGTTAGTCGTTTTTGTTATAATAACCTTCGGACCAAAGGTTCCATTACCATTCCCGGGGTAGAACTCTATGTTTCTGACAGCGTAGGTCGCGGCAATGATATCAAGATGACCATCATCATTGAAATCACCGGAATCAAAAGCGGCGTAACTGTTCGTGTCAAGTGATGCAACGAGAACGGGGGCCTCAAATGTTCCATCACCCTTACCCTTAAGGATATACGTATCGCCTGAACCATCATTGTTGGCTAATATGTCAAGTTTGCCATCTTCATTAAAGTCGCCTACTGCTACCCCGTAGCTGTCAGTTCCCACATCGGCTATCTGGACGGGGGGTAGGAATGTCCCATCCCCATTGTTTTTATAAAGGAATATCACGCCTGCGTTATTGCCGATAACAAGATCAATATTGCCGTCACCATTCACATCTGCGGATGCATTTCCTCTGAAATAATTGCTTCCAGACGGAGCGGGTATACTCAATCCTACAAATGTCCCATCTCCATTGCCTTCGAATAGATAGAGATAGTTATTGGCATGCCCACTAACCACAAAATCTTGATTCCCATCATGATTAAAGTCTGCCGAAGACAAATCCATAATATAGCCGGATGTTATAATGGTTCCTACTTCTTTCTTTGCATTGAATGCGTTCGAGCCGTCTGCCTTGTTCTGGTAGTAATATATCTTTCCAGTGGGACCCGAACCCGTGACAATATCAGCAAAACCATCGTTGTTGAAATCATTGAGCATAACTCCCCTTGTCATATCCGAGGAGGTTGAAACATCATCAATGAATACTGGAGCACCAAAGGTTCCATTTTCGTGGCTTTCTATTGTGTAGACATTCCCTGCTTCGTCAGTAAAGGCCACAAGGCGAGTTCTGACCGGCAATGTCGTGTTGACAGAGGGATCTTTAGCGCCATTCTCCGTGATATCGAAGTAGACATAGAAATATCTTGTCATGTTCTTTAACGTGAGTCCGTCCATGAGCCACGTGATCTCGGCCATACCGCCTGTCTGGAAGATGGCTTTGGCCTGTTTTTCACCGATTACATTGCCTGACGTATCAAGTTCTATCACTCGTATGGAGTTCTGATCGACGGTCTTGTCCCCTATCCCGAGACTACCAAGCACACCTGTAAAATCAATGGTCACATCTGCAAGCGCGTCCTGCATATTCCATGCTGGATAAGCGTGTACGGGGATTCTGAACATCCAGTCTCTGATCCCAACAGGCGGCAAACTATCCAGGTTAAATGTGTCTACGTGATGAATCAGGTTGCCGGATTGGTCTTCGATGACGATTTCACCTGTTCCAGCAAAAAGGACCGGATTGTTGTTTTTGATCACCACATCTATCCCAACGTCAGTATTGGCTCTGTATTGAGGGGCATCTGTGGTGACATTTAGAGTCAGGTCTGATTCAGCTATGGACAGTAATTTGCTCGCCGTGTTGTTTGCCTCAGATATTTCATCTATTTGGTTGTCCGGGTCAACGCTTATGTATAACGTATGCATGCCGGAGAAATGAATCGTGTCAATCATGTAACTCAGCGTGACCGAACCGCCGAAGGGAATAATTTGTGGAATTGACTTCTGGGACAGGAGGTTTCCGCTTGAAGTTGGATCTCCATCATAAAGATTGACGGCAACACCACTGACATCTGTTCCAAGATTATGTATCGTAGCCTTTAATTCAAGTGCATCTCCTTCTCTGGGATTCATATTCGAAAAGACCAGATCTGAGGCCGTAACGGTCAAATCAGGTTTTGTAGGTTCTGCAACATCTATGGATAATAAAGCAGCATTATTATTCTCGTTAGCTTCTTCGATAAGGTTCTGCGGGTCAACGATTACATGAATGTAGCTTCTTCCTGACTTGCCGGATGTATTCCAGTTGATCGCTGCAACACTGTCTATTCCTACGTCAATTGTAGGTTTAGTGATCGAATCTATGAGTATGCCGCCGTGATCAGGATCACCTTCATAGAAAGACACTTTCACATCGTATGCCACCAGGGTCCCAATGTTGCGGAGGGTCGCTTTGATCATTGCTGGTTGACCATCCACAGGATTGGTTGGTTCAATAGAAAGGTCTTCGGATGTAATTTCTATATCGGGCATGCTTTGACTTCTTGGTGGTTGGTTGCCTCCATCGATAAATAATGAAGCAAAGGATAGATTGTTATTTTCTCTGCATTCATTGAACATATTTGCTACATCTGCAATTACATAGAGGTCATGCATGCCATAAGTTGGTGTATTCCAGATAACAGATACATCCTCATAGTCTCCTTTCTCGATCTGTTTTGTCGTAGAACTCATTCCGATCAGGGTGCCGCCCTGCGAAGGGTTCCCATCGTAAAAAGAGATATTTGTTCCTGCTGGATGATTTATAGCACCACCATTGCCTATTCTTGCTAAGGCAGTAACGGATGCAGGAAAGTTTGTCTGATCAACTGACAAGAAGGATACTGTTACATCTGAAGAGCGATGAACTTCTTCCGGAAGAAGAGCATTGCATCGATAATTGTTATAGACCAACCAGTTATTTTCTTCAATTATAGGAATTGACCCGTCGTCATTTACATTTGTGATATGATAAGAATATTGATTCCATATTTTTCTCGTATTGACCCAGTTATCATTCTGGTCTTCGATCACCCTGAGTCCGTGCAGCGCTTTACCATTAATATACGAGGGCGCCCACCAGTCGTTTGTGGGCAACACAATCTCGGCTCGGTTATCATTATCAACATCAGCAATGACAGGATATTCAACTCCTGTGGCAGAAGAGTTTTGTGTTATAAATTTAACGGCTCCCGTAGCTCCATCATATATACGCAGATATTTTTCATCGGCATAAATAACCTCTGATCGGCCATCACCATCGAAATCGAAAACCGATGAACCCGTGATGCTGGAAGAATAATCTTGAGTAGTGCTCTGCCACAGAATACTGCCGTCTGACCTGAATACCATGTATCGTGAACTGCCAGCCACACCGATTTCTGGCAGGCCGTCTCCATCAAAATCTGCAACTGTCGGCGCTCCTCCGCTTCCATCAATTGCCTTTGGACCCCATTTTATGTTTCCGTCGTGATCAAGGAGATAAACCTTAGCTACCGATACAAGAACTAGCTCTGGATACGGATCATCATCAAAATTTGCTACTGCATTGAACCCATCACCCAATTGGGTGTTACGCCAGTAAACAGTGCCATCCGCTCTGTAGACTGTATTTCCTGCTACTACTTCGTCATATCCATCTAAATCAACGTCTGCAACAAGTGAAAGAACCCCATAGGAATTTTGACCCTTACCAAAAGATCCTTTCCATCGAGTGGACCCATCGTTATTTAATACAATATTACCTACAACAATTTCAGGTTTTCCATCTTTATCCAGGTCTGCAATTGATGGATAGACAACTCCTGACAACGAGACTGAACTTTGTGTTTTCCATATTAATGTTCCATTGTGATTGAAAGCTAAGAAATTACCATTGTAACCTTGAACGATAATTTCAGGGAATCCATCATTATTTATATCTCCTATTGCGGTACCAGACGCACCGCGTAAACCATGATCGGCGTCAGTAACTGCAAATATTTCTTCCGCATTATCACCTCTTAATGCAAAAAGACCGCCATAACATGACGGGCAGGCACTTCTGACAGCAACAAAGGTTATTACAGGGACATCGCTCGCATTCAGAATACCATCATTGTTCGTATCAATGAGTCTTGCAACTGATACTGTGGCAACTGATTCGTTAAATTCAGGTACTGTTGCACTTTGTGTCCAGGCCCACTTCACAACAGGATTAAAGGATCCTACAGGTGGAATATATTCACATTCCTGGCCTGTATTTCTTATATTGTTTGTTTCATTGAGTTCTTTTACTAAATTACCGGTGTCTACCATTGCATAGATCAAATTATCCCTAAAGAGAATACTTCCTGTTAGTGGTATCTCCACAACATCTTTTCCACTTGAAACAAGTGTATTTGTGTAAGTCATTTCACCGAGAATATTGTCTGTATTCATGTCGAGGCGCTCATTCCCATTCTTGTCCTCAAAAACTGCTATAATAAAATTTGATCCACTGTCTTGGTTGCCTTTATTCTCCAGAGTCACCGATATTGAGCCGGATATTCCGAGAGCTTGTGTATCAGTTACAAGATTAGACGTATCAATTGCTGAGATTACAAGATCTGGTCCCTGAGGTGTCGTTATTATCAAAGGCACATGTGCAGTGTTATTAAATTCGTCTAATTCAAATACCTCATTCAAAGGATCAATATTTGAATAAAGATCATAAGGCCCAGAAAAACCTGATGTGTTCCACGTAATGGCAGCAGTAACAGCCTCTCCAACTGCTATAAAAGGAATTATTTCGCTGCCGATGATTGACGAACCACCAATATTTGGATCTCCAAGGCTGAATTCGACCAAGACATTGCTTGCTTCTTTAACCCCGGTATTGCTTATTTTTGCGGAAATGGTTACCGTACCTCCTGTTTCAGGCAACTTTGGTATATAATTTATACCGGTAGAGGATATCGTTAAATCAGGCCCTATATTATCAGTGGCTGTTATCAATCTTTTATGAACCTTATTATTTAACTCGTTCACCTCTGAGATGATATCTAGAGGATCTACTTTCACGTATATATCATTATTCCCCACGTATCCTCTGCTGTCCCATTTTGTGTTGACGGTTATTTCTCCTCTTGCTGATATGATAGGTATTGTTATTGCTGCACCTGGATTGATCTGAGTTCCGCCTGCATCAGGATCTCCAAGAAAGAAACTTACTGGGACATTTGATATCTCAATCTCACTATCATTATGTACAATGGCACGAATATCGACTATATCACCGACCACTGGTTGTGGAGGGTTAAAAGTGATATCATTAGTTGTTACCAATAAGTCTATATTTCTACCGTATAGACTTTTTGTTGCCGTGTTATTTGTTTCATTTCCCTCAATAATGGTATTTGCACTATCTACAACTACATAGATGTCATAGATACCCTCAGTAAACTTTATTTGAAGTTTAATATTAGCTACCCCACCAGCAGGCATAGAGAGTATTTTTGTATTTCCAATGAGCAATCCACCTTCTGATGGATTTCCCTTATAGATATCTACCGTAACATTGTCTGCTTTTGTCTCTCCCTTATTTCTTACTGTGGATGTAATCTCAACAATTTGGCCTGGTCTTGCTACCATTGGCATAAAGGTTATATCACCTGAGGTTATGCTTAAGTCAGGCAAAGTCGCTGCTGTAATGTTATTATATGCAACATTATCTTCCTCATTACTTTCTTGAATAAGATTTTGCTGGTCTATGGTAATAAAGATCCGGCATTCAGATAATGCTGGGATCACCCAAGAGATGCCAGCTGTATACACTTTGTCCGCCTCGATCAAGGGTATTACCGTGTCACCTATGAGTGATCCCCCATTGGCTGGATCACCATTGTAAAACTGAACAGAGACGTTTTCTGCTTGTGCAAGACCGGTGTTGTGGATGGCTACACTGATGGTGATGGTTTCTCCCTGGATAGGTTTTGGATTGGAAAAGGTGACATCCGCTGCTGATATAGTCAGGTTCGGTTTAACATTGGTGAGTACACGCAGTGCCAAAGCTGTAGAGTAAGGATCGTCATCCCAGCTGCCGTTAGGCATCTGACTGCTTAGTATATAGTTAAAAGCATCCGACGAATAAGCACTCTGATCCGCGCCAGCATTCAATAACGCAATAACGGCCAGGGCCGTTTCAAATACACTGCTTTCACTTCCGCCACCGAACCCACCGTCTTGGTTCTGATGCGATAAAAGGTAATTAACCGTCGAAGAATAATCTACAGCAAATTCATGTTTTGTCTGAGATAATGCATCCAGAACTATCGAAGAGACGAATACGGATCCATCATTGCTGTTAAATCCATAGCTTCCATCAGCATTTTTTAAGGAATTTTGGAGATACCATAAAATATTCGCTGTATCGTTTACGCCGAGCGCTCCGGAAGTTTTGAGCGTTGATAGAACCAACGCCGTGTTTACAGCGTCATACTCGTGTCCTTCAGCACCTCCCCAAAGACCATCCGCCGTTTGATAGGATAAAATCTGGCTGATCTCCTGAGACGCGTCCTTTCCTGCATCCTGTTTGGCCTCAATCCTTCGGATCAGATAGTCGGTATCTTCAGCAGGCTGAGAGATAAAATACAGGTTTCCAGACTCGAATGCACTGCTCTTGCTGGTCTCCAGCAACGCCAAGGTCTTGAGCACCTCAGAGATTGCAATGTATTTCGTGGTAAGCGAAGTATTGGTTCCCCCCCAACTTCCATCAGCGTTTTGAGTGCTGTATAAATAGTCTAACCCGGACTGGATATCTGCATTCACCATCCACGGCTGGAGTAAGACGAGAGATACCGAAATCAAGCCGATCCATAAAACTTTGACAAAGGAACGCATAGAGACCTCCTGGGAACCTGCACCGGGACAAAATGGTGCATGGCATCCGCGTTTATTGGAAGAATTGATCGGTATGATGTAATTTTGAAAAGCAGCCATTAAGAAACCCACTCTCTCGTCCTGAAAGAGTGGGTCGTGAAGTGTCGGTCTATACTGAGTACTTCGGCAGCCTTGCAACCCTTAAGGGCCATGAGGCTTTGCGACCCACCCTTGCGGATGGTGTGCTCTTTTCGGTACTTATGTTTTATTATACGGGAAAATAAGGTGAGTGTCAAAACTATTTTTAAGTAAAAATTATAACTCGACTATACGTCACAAAATAAACACGACTACTTTTGACAAAAACGACTAATTAACCGCACAAAAATGTCCGCATTATGATGAAACCAGATAAAATTGTAAAACTATACGATAGTCATGGTGTTTTTTCAAAAATCTTCTTTTTGAACCGGCTGATCATCTTACGATGGGACCCCGGGCTGGACAGGCCGGCGGTAACCATGGTTTCGGTCCGACTCAAGGCGAAACCCTTGAGTGGTTTCTATTGAAGAGGGTCGAGCGCAGTTCAAAGTGAAAACTTTTCGTTCAGATGCGGGATATGAATGTCTTTTGCCATGTTCCTCTTCTTGACCTCTTCCTGAAAAGAGGCCAGGCTATCCCTTTCTCCGTGAACCAGGAAAAGATGTCGAATTTCCTTATTGTGTTGCAGCCAGTCGATGAGAATCTCTTTGTCCGCATGAGATGAAAACCCACCGATCGTATGGATCTGAGCATTCACGCGACAGGTCTCTCCAAAGATCGTAACCTGTTTTTCTCTGTCTACGATCTTTCTCCCGAGCGTCCCCTCGGCCTGATACCCGACAAAAATGACCGAAGACTCCTCTCTCCATAGGTTATGCTTCAGGTGATGTTTGATCCTTCCTCCGGTGCACATGCCGGACCCGGCGATAATGATGGCATGGCTCTTGACGGCGTTGATCTGCCGGGACGCCTCCTGGGTTTTCGTGAACTGAAGCCCAGGAAAGTCAAAGGGGTCCTCTTCCTTTTCAAAAAGCCTTGCTGTCTCTTCATCAAAACATTCAGGGTGCCTTCGCATGAGGTCCGTGACTCTTATGCCCATGGGGGAGTCCAGATAGACATGGCAAGCAGGCAGTTTTTTCTGCTCATAAAATTCTCTTAAATAAAAAAGAATCTCCTGCGCCCTCTCTATGGCAAACGAAGGGATGAGCACATTGCCCCCCCTCTGACAGGTGTCCAGAATGGCCTTGCGGAACTCATCGACCGACGTTTCGATATTTTTGTGATTCCGGTCCGCATAGGTCCCCTCAATAACCACGACATCCCCCCCGTCCGGAAAGCACGGGTCTTTGATGATGGGCTTTCCCCTGTTTCCCAGATCGCCGGAAAATATGACCTTTCCGAAACCTTTGATCACGACTTCCACGAACGCCGCGCCGAGGATATGTCCGGCATCCTTGAATGTCACTTCAATTTTTCCGTTTAACCGGACAGGTTGCTCATAGCCGGCAAAGGTGCCGAAGTGCTGAAACGCGTCAAGGGCGTCCATGGTCGTATAGAGAGGCTCTCTTTGCGGGACACCTTTACGGGCGTGGATTTTTCTCCACTGCTCGGCATCTTCCTCCTGGATATGGGCGGAATCCATAAGAACGATTTTTGCAATATCATAGGTGGCCGAGGTGCAGACGATCTTCCCTTTGAACCCCTTCCTGACCAGTACGGGAATCCTTCCGCAGTGGTCGAGGTGCCCGTGGGTCAGCAGGAGATAATCGATCGAACGGGGATCAAAACCGAAATCCTGCTGATTTCTCTCCTCCCATTGCCGGTCCCCCTGGAACAGGCCGCAGTCCACAAGGATCTTCAATCCCTCGGCCTGAAGGAGATGGCAGGAGCCGGTAACGGTATCAGCCGCCCCATGAAAAGAGAGCTGGATCGCCATAGGAAATCTCCTTATTTATTTTCGAATGGAAGTGTATGCCTGATGATTTTACCCTCAACCAGATATATAACCATTTCCGCAATATTGGTGGCATGGTCTGCTATGCGTTCGAGATATTGCGCCACGAAACTGATTTTCATCGCCCTGGTGACTGCTTCCGGATTCTGAACCATGAAAAAAGCAAGTTCTTTGAGTACCTCCTGCTTCAGGTCATCCACTTCATCATCCCTCATGATCACATCCGTTGCAAGTTTTTTGTTCTTTCTCACAAAGGCATCGAGCGCATCTCTTGTCATCCCCTGAGCAATCTGACTCATTTTTGGAATATCAATATAGGGTTTGAGAATAGGTTCGTCATTCAACTCCAATGCCCTTTCGGCCATATTCACAGCCATGTCTCCCATCCTCTCGAGGTCCGTCGTGATCTTCATCGCCGTCGTGATGAACCGCAGGTCGCTTGCCTTAGGCTGCATCAGGGCGATCAGTCGTATGGAATCTTCATCAATCTCCACATCGAGGGCATTGATCTGATGATCTTCTTCTATGACGCGGCCGGCCAGTTCATTGTCCCTTTCCACAAGAGAATGAACCGCATCCTTGATAGCGCTTTCCACCATGCCCCCCATTCTTAAAACCTTTTCTTTGAGCCGTTTTAATTCTTCATCAAAAATCATTATCCGAATCTCCCGGTGATATAGTCTTCGGTCAGTTTTTCAGAAGGAGCAGTAA
>Ga0210027_1003568_pt1 | contig 12522 bp, 6 predicted proteins | sample CryGeymeta201510_FD_183978 | JGI IMG/M metagenome (GOLD analysis project Ga0210027, IMG submission 183978) | Groundwater microbial communities from Crystal Geyser aquifers in Utah, USA - Crystal Geyser metaG 2015-10 (SPAdes) (version 2) | ecosystem: Environmental > Aquatic > Deep subsurface >...
CCGCAAAGCGCGTTTGCCGCCGGCCCTTGGAAGGGATTTGCGCGAACCACTGTGACATCCGGCGCATCCACCGTTACCGCCAGAGCCTCAACCGATAACAGTGCACTCCCGGGAAGCACTACAGCAGGAGACAAGACATCTACATGGCAGCTTGATGCCGGTAGCTCAAAAACTGTTTATTACGGCTGGACCGAAAGCGTTACTGGCGCCGCACCAACTACCATTTTCCTTGATATTTATTATGAAAACGACACGGCAACCGTGATAACGGCCTGTAGTCAAGCAGCTCCTACAGTAAATACTTGGTACACGTGTATTTTTAGTCCGACTAAAGCAGGAACTTTTAGACTAAGGGTCGCGGTTGAAAAAACCAGTGTAGTAACTTACGCTAAAACTACTTCTGATACCGTAGGAGATAAGGGTGCGGTGAGAAGCGGGATGAGGGTTACGGCTATTACACGCAATGCCTATCCGGCCGGTACAAACTATGCCTACGGGACAGCGAGTGATGAAAATATGACTTTTACCGTCTCTTCGGATGACAGACAGGCGGATACAAACCTTGAAAAAGTGAGAGCAAATGTCCGTAAAAATTCTGACTCTAGCCTGATAGACCAGGGCACCACTCAAGAGTTGGGCACCAGCGGTTCAACCGTCCAATCTTTTGTAGTCGACCAACAAGGCACTACTGCCGCGTATACAAATGGGTTGGATACGTATGTGCCTGAAGTGGAAATTACGGACAATTCAGCGCTTATGACCGGCGAGAAATGGACTCATATAGCGAATGCCGGAAATGGAGGAACTATTACCCGCGTCAGCGATACTGTGGCGCGCCAGCAAACTACTTTCTCCGTTGATCCGACAATTTCTTTTTCTACTAATGGCACGACCGCCGATAATAATATCAACACGGCTTTTTCAGTTTATAACCGTGGAGAAAGCGTGAGCTGGAATTTTTATCTTTTAAATAGCCGGCTTGAGAAATTGAGTCGCGCGATGACGGTGAGTGTCCGCGCCAATGACTCCTCAACCGAAAACGGCCCGACCAGCCGCACCCCGACAGCCAATCTCTATTCATCAAGTTACACCATCGGCTCCGGACATATTGCCACCGCTGACACCACCGGCAGTCCAAAAACTTTTAGAGCCACCAACACCGACCAAACTAAAGATTCTAATAACGCCCATTCAGTTTCCAGTTTAATCCGGCTGGGTTTAACGCAAAACGGCACGGATGGCAACGCGACTACAACTTACACCGTTTATAACCGTGGAGAAATTATCAGTGGCTTAAATTTTTATCTCACCAATGTTCGCGGCACTGCCTACGCCGGCAAAACATCTACAATCGGGGTGCGAGCCTATGATAACACTGTGGAAAACAGCCAAAGTCTCGCCTCCGACGGGACAACCGGTCAAGTTACTCTTTCTTATACTGTTGGCGCAGCTGACAAAGCTACGGCTGACATTACGGGCAGCCCGAAACATATCCGGGTTACGCCGCCTGACGGCAACACCGCTTTTTCCAGCAACAACGCGCACTCTGTCAGTTCACTTTATTTTATAGACGCCCATCCGGAACTTGATGCAATACTAAACGCAGATGATTGGCCGACAGAAGATGCCAACGAAACTACCGCTGGCGTGATTGCTGCGGATGTTTTCAGTTTCTTTGCCCACGTCAAAAATGCGCGCAAAGATATCAACATAGACACGTCCGGCAGCGCGATTACTTTTACGCTTAAAAAGCCTGATGCCAGCACGCGTGCCACTCAAACATCTGACACCGGAGCGGACGGTTGGACGAGCAACTACGATTTTTCTCTGGAATCTCCGGCAGGCAGTTGGAGTATTACCGCGGCGGTTTCTTCGGGCGGAAACTCTGGCACAGATACCGAAACCCTAACTTTTATTTCTCCGTATACTGGCAATTATGCAATCGGCGCCGTTGGTTGGAATCAGACATACGACATTAACAGCACGGCGCGATTCACCATTCAAACCTTGAAACGAGATTCGGATGGGATTTTTCAACCAACAGCCGCTGATACCGCGCCGACCTATCGTCTCCGCTATTGGGATGGTTCGGCTTGGCAGGAATTAGTGAACACAATCGCCATGACCGCGCTTTCGGCCACTGCTACTTACGAGGCAACATATTCAATTCCCAATGACAGCGCTTGGTACGGAAGAAAAATTTCCATAATTTTCAGCGCTACAATGTCGGGAGCAAAAATTTCGTCAGCGCAGGAAGTGCAAATTGTCCAGCCGGCGATTAATTGGCGCGGAGCGTGGAGTTCAGTGATAAGTTATGCCGCTTATGACGCGGTAAGTTACAATGGTTCGTCGTGGCGAGCGCTTACTACCAACATTAATGTGACACCGACCGAAGGAGCGGACTGGACTATCGTCGCCGCACAAGGAAGTACTGGCGCCACTGGATCAACTGGTTCAACAGGCGCGACTGGTGCTGCCGGTACGAATGGAACTAACGGCACCAACGGGACGAATGGCTTGAATAGCTTGGTAAAAATATCTGCCGAGTCCGCTGGTGCAAATTGCGCCACTGGCGGCAAAAAGGTGGAAAGTGGAATTGATACGAATAATAGTGGAGTGCTTGATGCAGGAGAAGTAACTGCGACAAATTACGTTTGCAACGGCGCGACTGGTGCTACGGGAGCCACGGGTGCAACTGGATCCACCGGCGCTGCTGGTACAAATGGTACGAATGGAACCAATGGTTTAATCAGTCTGGTAAAAGTTTCTACCGAGTCCGCTGGTGCAAATTGTTCAACTGGCGGTAAGAAAGTAGAAAGTGGTCTTGATACCGACAACAGTGGCGTTCTTGACGCAGGTGAAGTGACCGCCACTAACTATGTGTGCAACGGCGCCACTGGATCAACTGGTTCAACAGGCGCGACTGGTGCTACCGGGGCGACTGGCGCGGCCGGAAATAATGGAAAATATTTAATTGACTCCGTGGGCTGGAATCAAACCTATTCCATCGGTAATACCGCTCGATTTACCGTACGTACGATGCAAAAAAACGCTTCCAGCACCTATGACACAATAGTGCCGGATAGCGCCCCTCGTTATGACTTGCGTTTCTGGGATGGCGCAGCATGGCAAAGCCTCGCCTCTGGTGTAATGACTGCGCTTTCGGCGGCAAACACTTACGAAGCCACTTATGCCATTCCCAACGATTCGGCGTGGATTGGCCGGAAAATCGTCGTGGCATTCAGCACGGCAATTTCCGGAACGGATGTGGGTAATGTTCGCGAAATAGAAATTGTCGGATCGCCAGCACAGGTCTTTATCAACAGCATTACCGATACTACTGTGCCAACTATTTCAGCCAGCACGAGAATTACCAATGAAGGCACGGCGGCATTTGAGTATACCTACGAGTATTGCGTGGTAACGAGTGACACAAACCAGTGTGGTGGCGGAGATGATGTCGCATATGGTTCTGCGGCAAAACTTATTCAAGCAGGAGCAAATTTTGACACCACGCTTACGCTTAATGTTACCCAAACAGGCAATTATATTTTCAAGGTCGCGGTGTGGTGGTCAAATCAAAGTTCCAAATCAAGCAAAACGTTTACCGCCACATCTGAATCAACACCAACTCCAACGCCGAGCGGGGGCGGAGGTGGTGGAGGAGGGGGCGGAATCGTAACACCAACACCACAACCAACAGAACAAAACACATTTGCTACGGTGTGGCCGAAAATTGCCGAAATTCTTTCTCGCATTTCAGGTTTAGAAAATCGCACGAATAATCTTGAAGCGCGCGTTGCCTCTCTTGAACGACAACTGAGCCAGCGCGCCGCCGCGCCAGCGCCCCGGAAAGAAATTGTTGTACCAAAACCGAAACCAAGCGCACCAAAGGTCGAGGCGCCCGCAAAACCGTTTTTCAAGATAAGATTGCAATAAGAATATGAAAAACATTAACCGGAAAGTTTGGAAACCAAGAACCGATATTGTTCAAACCATTATCATCGGGATACTTGTGCTTGTCGTTTTATTGAACAACTTTTCGCTTGTCGCGCAATTTTTTGGGAAACTAAATCCATTGGCAAGTTACCAAAAACGAATTGAGCGCGCCGAACAGCGAAATGTGATTTTGGAGTTTGACCGAGTGCGCCTTGAAGATGTAAGTAATATCTTGCTCGCCATTCAAGATTATTATTTCCAAAAGAATACATTTCCCGAGAATTTAGAGGACTTGAAAAAAGCGGGGTATCTTGACCCGAATAGTCGCTTGATTGATCCGGGCACTAATCAGTCGTATTTCTATCAAAAACGCGAACAAGATTTCGTACTTTGTATTTGGCTTTCCGATATGCTCAAGGGAGTAAATACCACCAGTTGCCCGTCATCAAATAGCAAAGAACCGCCCGTGACCAAACAAAAAGAAACCGCGACACCAGTTGAAAGCAAAGTCGCCGAATTGGAAATTGTCGGCAATGTTACATTCGTGAATGTTCGGGCCGAACCAAACACAAGTTCGGATGTAATCGCGAAAGTAAATCCTGGCGACACATTTACCTTTCAAGACACAAAAGATAACTGGTACAAAATTACCGTCACAGCAGAAAAAATTGGTTGGATAAACGGGGATTATGTGAAGGTATTAAAAAGTCCTTAACTTTCACTTTTCCCCGTCAACCACCAAAAAAAGAAGCCCGCGCGGATTCCTCCCCAGACCCCTCCTCCGCGCGGATAAAATTCAAAAACAAATTAGTCTCGGTTTTGCGAAAATCCATATCCCCAGAAAATAGTTTTCGCAAAACCGAGTCCGAATTGAAGCCCCGCCACACCGCCCGAATATCTTTGCGGGCAGTGTGGCGGGGCTAACTTCGCTCGGACGGCTCGGCATTCCTCCCCCAGACCCCATCCTGCCGAGCCGTCCTCGCTTCGGGATGGAAAATAGCTCACCATTTTTGTTCTTGTTGACAATAATTAATGTATAGATTATATTTCAAGATGGATGCGGAGGCGTTCTTCGCATTGTACACCCACAACTCCAGAAAGGAGACTGCCATGAAGAACCCCAAGAAGTTCTCTTGGAAAATTACCTCCAAGGACAAGCCTGTTCCCGGCACGATCGTGTGCCAGGAACAGTGCAGCTCCGGTGGTGGTGGCAACGGCAAGTGCGGCACCGGCAAGTAGCCCAGGTGTCCCACCTGCTCCCCCAAGTGGTGCAACAACTTTCGAGATTGTTGCACCACTTTTTACTTTAAAATTTCAATAAATCTTTTAGGATTAGTTTTCATTAACTCATCCCAAGATATATCTTTGTTTCTATTTATAAACTCTTTAACTAACCAGTAGCCTGTAGAATATCCGCTCCATCTTTTATATTTATTATTCCCAAATAAAAATTCTTTTATCACTTTTTGATCTCTTGATTCTAGTATGTTCTTATCTAAATCTTTTAAAATTCGGAAGGCCTCCTCTTTTTCTAATGCCCCCGCCCATTTCGTAATTTCAGGATTAAAATATTGCTCTCTAAAATTTTCCGCTAGGCCTTCTAGGAGAATCTCATCTAAGAGCGTATAATCATTAAAATTATCATAATGATGGTAGTAATAAATTGTATGATTAAGTTCGTGAGCAATAGTATTTTCAAGAGATTTTTTTGTGTACTCATCTAGATTTACAAACAAATGAAAAACACAACTGTATACTGCCACAGCCATTACACCCTCAAAGACCTCGTCCTCCTTGGTTGTAAAATATGGATGAACAAAGACAAAGTTCTTTGTCGGGACCGGTAATTTATTGTTACACTTCCCAATAGTTTCTGAAATAACTTTTTCTATCTCCAATTTTTGCTCTCCAGAAACTTTCTTATACTGTTCAATACTTCCATTTCCGACATGATCTAGTAAACCCTGTCTTAAGAGTTCTGCATCAGAATAACCAGAATAGTTTATACTCTCGCGGTCTTTCATTAGAGAAATAATTGCGTCAACAATCGCAGTTTTATCTTTAAATTCTCCGCTTGGGAAATAAAATTCAATTTGTGATAAATCTTTGCTCATGGCTTCATTTTAGCAAAATAAAAAAGAGGCGGAAAGCTGTTAGCTTTCCGCCTCGGTCATCACTCGAAAGGGTGAGGAAACTTGGTTAGCTGACCGTACGTCATCTTTCCGCGTCCAAACCTCTCGGCGATTTCGTACAGACGCTTCATTCCGGCAGGTTCTTGCCGATAACCAAAGGTCATCTGAACAGTTCCAGGAACCAGCACTCTGACAATGCTGAGGTCGCCGTTTCCACCATAGTCATCCAAGAGTTCGAGCGGAACAACCAAATGTCTCCAGCCCTTGCTCTCAAAACAACCAAGCAGATCGTCCCACACCTTGGAAGTGTTGCCTCCCACTTCTTTAAATGACAGATATCTCTGGCTTGTAACCAAGAAATCTGCACGGCGAAAGTACTGTTTCTGGCCATAAAGACGACCGTGATCGTTAGGCCAAATGACCTCGTCTGGACGAATCTTGTCTGGCACACCGTTTTGCAGGCGATGAAGAACAGATGCCTCCACCTCCATAAGTGCGTGGCTGACAGCGTGCTCAACATCAAAACTGGAACAAGACGCACAGGTGGTAAAAGTGTGCTCTGCACTTTGAGCCATGACAAATACCACAGGTGCCAGATCAAGTGAATGATCGACAACCCACACTTCAAACCCAACACCCCGTAGCTCATTAATACGCTTTTGGATACGATCTGGAAGCGTACCTTCTGAAACTATTGGCATATCGAGTCGACAGAAGTATGAGTTGATGAATGCATCCCTCTCAATCAGTTCAAGAGTTCCAGTTTCAATCGCCGTCTGCTGATCCGGGTGCGCAGCGCATCCTGATGAGTTTGAGAAACAGTAATAAGGTATTTCTGGAAAATATGGGAAATAGACATGGTCGGCAAGAATATAAAATTCATTACCACCCAAATCCGACCCCTTAGTCCAGTTGTACCTCATGCCTTCGTCAAACTGTGCAAACGGGAAACCCTTGATTCTGTATTGGCTCTTATGAAATCGGATAACTTCTCGAGGGTCGATAACATTATCCAATTTACGATAAGTAGCACAGGTCAACTCTGGAATACATCCGCAAGATGTCCATTCTTTGGCTTCAGAGATTGCTTTTTTCAGAGCCATCTCAGGAGAAGGATCTCTACCGTGTGACCAGCTCCGTTTTTCTGACAAACGAGCTGAAGCGATGGCAAAGCCAGGAACGTAACCCTTAGCCATTGGAATCGCCCAATCAACTTGTAACGTTGAGGACTTTTCGGGATCAGCTTGCGCACCCTCTTTGCCAAAAGCAACGAGAGTAAGCGGATGGTATTTATCAGGAAGTTCGATAGCTTGAGCAAGAAGCTCATCCACAAAACCTCCGATTTCCAGAGTTGCAACACCCTGGCGAGTAGCTTCCAAGAGTATATTCTGAGCAGAATGCCCAGCTTCCAAAGAAACGTACAACATACTTCGATTGCCATATTTTTGGTTCGATACTGTGAAAGAACCACTAATGGCAATAACTCCGTGAGTTCCTTTCTGAATACCAGCAGGGCTCAAGAAGGATCTGGCGAACCTCAATACATCTGTTGAGACAGACCTGAAGCCGACGGAACCCCCTTGACCGTAAAGCACTCGATATACCCCAGGATCCAAATCGCCTGTTTTTGCGAACAGTCCGACATGGATCATTAGAGGATAAAGTGCTCCAGCGGATGGCACGGAGCGATGAGGCTGTCCATCAGCCGTCAGGCATTCTCCATACGCACTCCAGAGCAGATCGATGACATTTTGAAAATCAACAGTCTCTCCAGAAAAAACACGGACAGATTTGCGACGGCTGATAATCTCAGAGAGATTACTTTTTGAAGGTTCATAAACCTCCTCTAAGTTCTCTTTGCGATGCCTTTCAGTGGCTTGAGAAACCAAACGCGCCACATCCTCATCACTGACATTTGTCGGGAACCGCATCGGGTTCATGACAGTTTTCCAGAACTCATCTTCCAGAGTTTTCCCGTCGACAATTACTTGTTTTTGGAACAACTCTTCAAGAAGGCTTTCGATCGACGCACCGTCCCAATCCTGAGACAAAATGTCGATAACCTCACTCAACTTTCTGCCTCCGTTGCAGGCATCCAAAAGTTTAACAATAACAGCTCGGGGTGCTTCAACTACAACTTCTTTACTGAAGGTAGTGAAGGTTGTTTTGTTGCTCTTAGTGAGGGCTGAAGCCCACACGATAGGGATGCCTTGCGGGTCCATGACTCCTCCTTTCATTTGATTTTGTTAAAGAACTACCGATGCGGTATTACAACATGTCTATTCCTTAGTCAAGAACAAAAATGGTGAGCTATTTTCCATCCCGAAGCGAGGACGGCTCGGCAGGATGGGGTCTGGGGGAGGAATGCCGAGCCGTCCGAGCGAAGTTAGCCCCGCCACACTGTCCGAATATCTTTACGGGCAGAACCCCAAAAAGAAAAATGTCCTTTCCATTTTAGAAAAAATCCACCCCCGCGAAAATCAGAAAAGCAAGGAACATTTTTTCTTTTTGGGGTTGCCGAGTGAAGCGAGGCGGTGGCGGGGCTTTCGTGGAGCGTACGATTTTGGTCAGAGCCACTACGCGCTCCGCGCGTGCGATTAGTCGGGATTGCTTTCAAAATAAGTTCGAATTTTGTACAATAGACACCGCCATAAAAACCCCGTACTAGTACAGTACGGGGTTTTTATGGCGGGTCGGAAGGGATTCGAACCCTCGATCTTCTCCGTGACAGGGAGACGTGTTAACCAGGCTACACCACCGACCCATGAATATTTGACTCCGTTCCGATAGGGGGCGACGATAGGGCTATACCCTTCGTGGGCGCCATCGTATCAACATTTTCTCTGGCTGGCAAGTCTATGTTTTGTCTCATTCGACACGCCGGATATCATTCCAGGACAGGATCAATTACCCCGCAAGGCTCCGAAGAAGCCGAGCGTTTGGCTAGCAAATTGCACGCGGAAAATCAGGATTGAAAACAAGTCAGGACCTCCCCGACCGCGCGCACAAAAGAAACGGCATTTATCATCGGAAAGGCCCTCAACATCCCCGTTGAAGTGGATAATCGTATCAGCATTGATGGGAATATCGTAGGCCTTCTTCCTCCCACCGAACCCAAAGATATTGTCTTTGTCAGTCACTTGCCGGTAATCACAAAAATGCTTCGTGCATGGAGTACTCGCTTCAAACAAGACGAGCCTCCCCTTACTGAGGTTACGACAGGGCACCTTATTAATCCTGACCAAGAAGCAATCCGTCTTATTACATCTGCGGGTTAATCCGCTGTACTTCTGCAAAACGTACGCGATCAACCGATAAAGCATGATCGCCAAGCGCAACAAGCACTTCTCCGCCTTCGGCGATCTCCGGCGCTTTTTGTATGAATGACTTCAAGTTTTCAAGAGCTTTACCTTCTTCTTGTTCTTTCATGACAACTGCAGAAACGCCCCAACTAAGCAACAGCTGTCTTGCAAGACGTTCATCTTGTACCGCGACTAGAATGGGTACTTCCGGTCTGTAGCGTGCGACAACGCGCGCTGCCTGGCCTGTTACGGAAACGACGAGCGCTGCCACAAGATTGGTTGCACCTGCGATAAGATGCGCTACGCTTCCTTTTGTCTCAGGAGAAAATGGAACGGCTAAGTCATCATAATGACTCTTCTCCGCTTCCTTTACCGCGGCTGCCATCGTTTGCACCGCTTCAAGCGGGTGGAGACCGCTCGCCGTCTCTCCGGAGAGCATTACCGCATCCGTGTGATCAATAACGGCATTTTCTACATCGCTCACTTCTGCACGTGTAGCTCTCGGACTTGTCGTCATGGATTCGAGCATTTGTGTTGCGACAATAACTGGTTTCGCCGCTTTCAGACATTTTATGATCATTTCTTTCTGGAGAATCGGCACGCGTGCTGCAGGAACTTCAATGCCCAAGTCCCCTCGCGCAACCATGATCGCATCAGAAGCTTCCAATATTTCCCCAAAATGTTCCACGCCTTGCGGCTTTTCTATTTTAGAAATAATACGAATTGGCGTGACGGGCTTCTTTCCAAGTTTTTTTTGTTCGTCTTCTATCAATCCTCGAAGTTGCCGAACATCGTCTGCAGATCGCACAAAAGAAAGAGCGATGAAGTCCACGTCTTGCGCAATGCCAAAGGCGAGATCACTTTTATCTTTTTCTGTAATGCCTGAAATTTTTGTGTCTGTCTCCGGGAGATTCAAGCCCTTGTGGGAAAGGAGTATGCCTCCATCAAACACCGTACAAATAACCTTGTCGTCCTGAACCTCTTTGACTGTTACGGAAAGTTTTCCGTCATCAAAAAGAAGCTTTTGACCCACCTTAACGTCTTTATGCAAATTCGGATAGCTCACGGGAATAATGCTGTTTTTCGCTGTATCGGTAGTCGCGCTTAAAATAATCTGCTCCCCTTTTACCAGCTTAATCCCCTCCTCTGGAAGTTCCCCAACGCGAATTTTGGGGCCTTGAAGATCTTGCAAAATTGCAACCGGCTGTTCTAACTTTTTTGCGCTATTTCGAATGGTTGCCATGAGTTTCGCATGTTCCTCATACGTCCCGTGCGAAAAGTTCAAACGCGCAATATTCATACCCGCATGAATAAGCTGTTCCATGATTTCCGGCGAAGCGGAAGCCGGCCCTATGGTGCAAACAATTTTTGTTCGTTTATATGGAATATACATAATTGATTATTTTATATCTGCCGGACGTTCTTCGAGAAGAAGATCTCCCTCCATTTCTTGGTCGCCTCGAGCGATTTTTAATTTAATGGGATCACCCGGCGCGTATTTTGCCACAAGACCCGATAAGGAATGCTTCTCATTAATCGGCTCTCCATTTACTTCGAGAATAATATCTCCTTCTTTTAAATCAGCTTTGTCCGCGGGAGAATCCTTTATGATACTTGGAGCTTCTGTGCTCTTATTCTCTGCGATTACAACTCCGTGGTCATAACTGATTCCATGAATATCTGCGTAATTTTTATCCAAGGTAATATAGCGCACGCCGATCCAAGGACGAACGATTCTTCCGTATTTTTGTACGCTCTCGTTCGCGCGCTGCAGAACATTTGAGGGGAGTGCAAAGCCAAGCGATTGAGCACCGTCAGAAATAGCTGTATTGATCCCGACAACCTTTCCGTTCAAATCAAGCAGAGGGCCACCTGAGTTCCCCGGATTAATCGCCGCATCCGTTTGGATGGCTCCTTCTATAACATCGGTTCCAAAAATATCTCCCGCGATGAGATGACGATCCTTTCCGGAAATGACGCCCTTGGTAACCGTGTTCTGAAATTCACCCAGAGCATTTCCAATGGCAATGACTGTTTGTCCAATACGAGCACCGTCGCTGTCTCCAAGCTCAAGATAAGGAAAGTGATCCCCTTCTATGCTCAACATCCCTAGATCAAGAACGGGATCGATAGCGACAACCTTTGCCGTATATCTCTCTCCGTCTTGAAGAACCACCGTGTATTCCGCATTTTTATCTTGAATAACATGCTTATTTGTCGCGATGAAGCCGTCTGATGAAATAAAGAATCCGGTTCCGCCGCCAATGAGCCGCTTTTGGGTTGAAGTTGAGGCCGTTGATGAAGCATCCGGTTGCTCTGGAAGCGGAAAATTGAAAAAGGGGTCATTGAAAAAATTCTGTCCCATTCCGTCAAAGGCGCCACTCAGCTGCGAAACCTCTGTAGAAATTTCAATGGAAACAACAGACGGAAGCGCACGCGCTACAACAGAAATAATGTGATTGTCTAATTCCTTGGGCTGTGATGCCTTTACGGAAACAGAGGAACTCTGGCCCGTTTCAAGTCCATACGGCCCAATCCAGCCCGCGTGAAATGCATACGTCAAACCTATGCCGCCTATAGCGCCCGAAATGAGCCCGGCAGCGAATCCGACGAGAATAACTTTTGAAAAAAAACGTTCTTCTTGCATGTCCATACGAGCTATCCTACCCCCTCGGATGACACTCTTCAAGAAAAACACGCCTTAGCATGTTTTTGATTCCTTGCCTGATTTTTCCTCAAGCCTCGAGAGCTCGTCTTGAAAAGTTTTTACGTCTTCAAAACTTCGATAGACGGAGGCGAAACGAATATAAGCTACTTTATCGAATTGACTCAGCTCATTCATCACAATTTCTCCGATATCGGATGTTCTTACCTCTGCAGTCTTCAAACGCTGAATTCCGCGTTCGATGGAATGAATGAGGCCGCGCACGTCCGCTTCCGTATGAGAACGTTTTTCCAGGGCTCGTCGAAGTCCGCGCTCGAGTTTGTCGCGCGTGTACATTTCCCGCTCCCCGTTTCGCTTTACAACCCGCGTGTCGAGAAGCTCACATTCTTCAAACGTGGAAAAACGAAATCCGCATTCATCGCATTCACGACGGCGGCGAACAGATGTTCCGTCCGGAGAGATACGTGAATCCACCACGCGCGAA
>Ga0210027_1003571_pt1 | contig 12515 bp, 9 predicted proteins | sample CryGeymeta201510_FD_183978 | JGI IMG/M metagenome (GOLD analysis project Ga0210027, IMG submission 183978) | Groundwater microbial communities from Crystal Geyser aquifers in Utah, USA - Crystal Geyser metaG 2015-10 (SPAdes) (version 2) | ecosystem: Environmental > Aquatic > Deep subsurface >...
CGTACCGCAGTCCCGAAAGCTTTCGGGACTGTGGTACAAGTTATTGGAAGGAAAGAAATGACAATTGACCGATGACCATTGACAAGTTCACCATTCTTCTCTTTCGGGATAACATGCGGCAGCCATTAGAGAAGCAAAAATATACTGTCGCGAAAATAATAAATTATTGGAGGTTCGTATAGCCCAAAACATCATTTCTGCCGAACTAACGGCGGAACAGCTAACCGCAATCCAAAATAATCTAATGGATATTATAACCAACGTTTTATGGGGGGAAGAAGAATTGAAGACTTTCTCCCATCCACAAAATAAATTACGTTTATCCTTTTTTACTTCACATTTCTTAACACACTTCCAATTGAATCTTTAATAATGCTCTTTGAGCAAAACCGTGCTTCTGTAGTTGTTATTTTTTTTACCACTCTGAACACAACGGAAACACAAGGAACATAAAAATGGGTGAAGAAAAAAAATCTTGACATTTATTACATATTGCCTTAGGTTTGTCTTAGAACAAAATAATTAATTCTCTAAACCGCATTAATTAATGCGGGGTTAACAAAAACAACACAATGAATACTACCGAAAAAATAAATACAGAAAAGAATTTGCACGAAGGATTAGCTCGATAAAATAAATTTAGAACATTAATTTGAAGGTAATTTGGGAACTTCTCTAAACATAGGTTGGCACGGTATTTACTCTCTCTCTCTCAATGGCGGTGGAAGGGAAAGATGCAGCTAAATGTACTCTTCCTTTTACTTCCTCTCTATAATGAAACTCCAGAAGTTTTTGTACAAATATTTTTTAATTCGTTCAACCTTTCATTCATACATCAAAATTTCCTCTCGTTTTGCATTCTTAATTCTACATTGTACTTTTCCCTAAAATCAATTTTACTCCCAAGGAGACTTGAATAATGAAAACCATGTTGATTATAATTTTTATTATAAGCGCAAACTCTATCTTTTCTCAACATGTTGAAATCTTAGAAAGAAAAAGCATTAATCCTTTCTGCACTTACTCGTTTCCAACTGAAATGGGAGACTCTATTGTTAAGATAACAAATACTGGCATTGAACAGTCGACCTATAAAAAAATAACAAAGGATGATACTTCTCTCAAAGACGGGATACCCGGAATAATTATAGATTTAAAGACTCTTGATCTAAACCAGTATAAATACAAGTACCGTTATTGGAGAAGTATACCGGTTATTGGTAGAAAAAAGTTAGTGGTTTTTGATGCCAACAAAAATAACTTAAATGAGGTATATGGAAATGAAAGTGAAAGCTATAACAATACTATTTTTGGAAAAGTTTATGAATATAAGACAGATTCAACCTTTAGATCTCTACATCAATATGACGATTCAATAAGATTCTTTAGAGATGTTGGAGATATTGACGGTGATGGATTGCTTGATTTAGTTGCCGACGGAATTAATAATAAAATGTATTTTTTTTCCCAAACCACTTCTACTAGTTATTTGTTTGATAAAAAATTTGTTTACGAAAGATTTCCGCAAGTATATCAACCAAACGATATAACCTTTTACGATATTGATAACGATGGGGATTTGGAAATTATTTATTATTTAGATGCCGGTAGTAATGACAGTGTTTGGGCTTCGAGTAATCATGTAGCCAAATACAACCCCTATAAAAACAATTATGAGTTGGTGTATTATCATAGGCCAAACGATCCGGGAGACTGGTATAGTGAAGGGATTTCTGTGGGAGATTTTGATAATAACGGGAAAGGAAACTTTGCCACAGGAACTATTGGCGGCAAGTTTTACATTTATGAACATGTAAAGGATAATCAGTATAGAGTACAATTTAAAGATACACTGGCAACATACAATGCCTATTTAACTGCCTATTCGAACGACCTTGACGGGGATGGGAAACCTGAAATTTGGATTGGAGGGGACTTCTCGAGCAGCGCTTATGGGGGCATTACGAGAATGTATGTATATGAAAATTCCGGTGTGGATAAATATGAACCGGTTTTTCAAATTGATATTCGAGGTTTATTTTCCCTTGAAACTGGAAATATGGTTGTTACCGATGTTGATAAAGACGGGAAAAATGAAGTGATGTTAAAAAACGGGTCGCTATTCTTTTTCTTTAAAAACAACGGAATACATTCATATTATTTAGACTATGTAATTCAAGACCCTTTGGTTGATTCTGCATATTACTATTCGAGTACTTATGGCGGGGAGATAAAAGATATCGACAATGATGGTTATCCCGAGATCATTGCAATGCACACTTTCATGAAGCACGATTATGATAAAGACAGATCATCTTCAATGATTCTCCGACGCAATAATCTGGTTGGTGTGGAAGATGAGAATCAAATAAAACCGGACAACTATTCATTAGTCCAAAATTTTCCTAATCCCTTTAATCCAGTAACGAATATAAAATTTACAATTACGGATAATGAAAAAGTGAGCATAAAAATTTATAATTCAATAGGTGAATTGGTCAAAAATTTATTTAACAGCGATGGGCAGAAAGGAGGAGAAATTACCATTAGCTGGGACGGAAGAGATAATAACTCGAATGAATTGCCAAGCGGCGTATATTTCATTCGGATGGAGGCGTACAGCTTTCAAAAAACAATTAAAACAATTTTATTAAAATGAAAACGGAGTTCAAAATGAAAATCGGAAAATTTGTATTTGCTCTTTTTGTTTTTTTCTCGGCAACTATTTTCTCACAAAGTTGGAATACTGAAACAGGCGTAATAATTATTCCGCCCAACACAAAAGTTGAATCCTTTGCGGATAGAAATGGAAATCATATCGTTTACGAATACAATGGCGGCATTAAATATGCAAGAACGAGTGCATCCGGTACTGTTCAAGCAAGTAATATCGTTATCGAAAGTGAAGGTTCAAACAGTTCTTTAGCAAATATTGTCTCAGATGGCACAAATCTCTTTGCTGTCTATAAAAAGAATGCCGAAATAAAAGTTGCCAAAAGTACTGATTTTGGGAATAACTGGAATACTAATTTCAGCAGTAGAACCATTGATAATACTACAACAACCAGTATGAAAACTGAAATCAAAGGTAATGATATTCATGTTGTTTGGTCTCTATATAGAGGAGGATACTGGCCACAAGATGCATACTACATCAAATTTAATATACAAAATGCTTCCTGGTCAAATAACAAAAACTTGACTGAAAACACCGACTATGGTGGGAAAAATCCTACAGTTGCGGTTTCTGAAGGGAAAGTGCATACTGCATATGTTGATGATATGTATGGCAAACCGTATACACGTGATTATATTGCATCAAATAATTCTTGGGAGGCGCAACAATTAGTTCCGATTTATGATTATCCTCTAAATACAAAAGTGCTGTATCAAAAAGTTTTTGTTCAGGGAATCAATCTTCACCTTATTTACAAAGCCGCCTACGATTATCATATGGAGGGAAGAACTTATATGAGCCATTCTTACAGAGCATTGAATAGTACAACATGGACACAAGACCAAGCTTTCATAGCTGTTGATAATAATCTTTCAGATAAGCAAAGTTTAGCAGTACAAACTGTAGATGGAAATATTCATGTTGTTTTTTATGACAACGGACTTAGCCAATTTGTTCATAAAACAATTAACGGAACAACTTGGTCTGGTGTCTTAGGTTATCCTGTATTAAAAAATTTATCAAATTCATTAAAAGCTAACAACAATGATTTATATTTAACAAAGAGCCATGATTACCCTGATGCTTCGTATTCAATGACCTACCGCCAATACGATGCTTATCCACTTGCTCCACAAAACTTTGCAGGAACAACAGAGAATAATCATCCCAAAATAACCTGGAGCGCTGTTAACGAACCGGATGTTTATAGTGGTGGGAACATTAAAGTCTATAGAGGGTATCAAGATGAAAGCGGGAACTTACTATATGGTGGCGAAAACAATCTCTGGAAGTAGTACAAGCTGGATAGATGCAGATGTAACATTAGTTAATCCCCGACAAACGCATACAAATTATTTGTATAAAATAAGTGCGGTTGATGCCGGGTCAAAAGAATCTTCGACAACAACTCCGATTGAATACTCCGGTACCGGAATAATGTGGAAAATTAGCAGTGGAGAAAATTCAGAAGAATTGAAAATCAAAGAATTTAATCTTTCTCAAAACTATCCGAATCCATTTAATCCAAGCACAGCAATAAATTACCAATTAGCATCAAAAGGTTTTGTTACCCTAAAAATTTATGATGTTCTTGGTAATGAAGTTGACGTACTTGCAAATGGATGGCAAGAATCGGGCAATTACAGTTTTCAGTTTACAACCAATGGTAAGCAGTTGGCGAGTGGAATGTATATTTACCGGTTGCAGGCAACAAATGGTGTAAGAGAACTTTTTAGTGCAACAAAAAGAATGTTATTAATTAAGTAGATCGATTTTATATAAGATCGTGAATCTTTAAGTGGAGGTTCAGTTGTTTTAATACAACTGAATCCTCCTCTTTATTATCAAATTGAATTAATAAGTGTGTTAAAGATGAAAAGGGTATTAATGAAGTTAAATATTGTGGTAATCTATTTTTTGCTAGGGTTTGTTCTAATCGGTTATTCCCAAACTCCGGTTTGGGAAAATTATTCAGATAGCGCCCCTGTCACTGCTCTGACCGATGAAGGCAATTATCTTTGGATAGGAACAACAGGCGGACTTATTAAGCTCGATAAAAGCAGCGGAGAGAAAACTCTTTATAACAAAGGAATAAACGGCTTCCCGGATAATTATATAAATACCATTACCATTGATAGTGTTGGCAATAAATGGATTGGGACAAAAAACGGCGGAGTTGGAAAATTTGACGGGACAAAATGGATTTCTTATAATACAACCAATTCAGCTTTACCCAATAACAACGTTACTTCAATTAAAATAGATAAAAATGGCGCCATTTGGTTTTCTACACTTGGGGGAGGCATCGCAAAATATACAGGAACCGATTGGACAATCTTTAATACTTCAAACTCGCCTCTACCAAATAATAACATTGTTTCGTTAGTAATAGACAAGGGAGAGAACAGTATTTGGGTTGCTCCAATAGATGCAGGATTTTATATCTATTACGGGCGTTATGGGTGGTCAAATTATAATATTAATAATCTTACATATAATAACGATATAAAGTTTCTTGCAAACGGGTTGAAACGGGAAATATGGATGGGATCATACGGCTACATCACCTGGTTTGATGCCGCGAACACAAATAATTACGGAACTTTTCAATGTCCTCTCTATACTGTAATTAACACTATTGCTATTGATACTTTAAATAATAAATGGGTTGGAACAAAAGGGCTTGGACTTGCATTTTTTGATGGTAAAAATTGGTTAACCTACAACACCTCAAATTCCGGTCTGCCCGGAAACAATATAACTTCAATAGTTATTGATAAGAATGGGATTAAATGGATTGGGACTTATGACGGCGGTTTAGTAAAATACGATGGCACAAATTGGGAGAAGTATAGCACGTCAAGTTCTGAGTTACCTCCCAACCGAATCAGTGCATTAACTTTCGACAAACAAGGAGAGAAGTGGATTGGGACATGGGGAGGCGGGGTTCTTAAGTATGATGAGATGGAATGGACAGTTTACAACACCTCAAACTCTGACATACAGAATGATAATATTACCGCCGTTGCCATTGACGAAAGTAACCATAAATGGATTGGTACTTACGGTGGCGGTTTATGTGCTTTCAATGATGCGAGATGGACTCTGTACAATTCCACAAATTCAGGTCTACCCGATAACAACGTAACAAATGTACGGGTTGATAAAAGTGGAAATGTCTGGGCAGGTACTTGGGGAGGTGGACTTGCTAAATTTAACGGCACTGGCTGGACTGTTTTTAATAGTGAGAATTCAGAACTATCCGATAACTACATTTATTCGTTAGCAATTGACCAGGCAGATAATATTTGGATTGGAACTTGGGGTTTAGGGCTTATCAAATATGATGGCAATGCATGGACTGTTTTTAATAGTGAAAATTCAAATATTCCGTATAACATAATTACTTGTGTTGCCGTTGATGCAAATGATAATAAATGGATTGGTACAAACGGAGCCGGAGTTGCAAAATTTAATGGAGATACTTGGACAATTTTTAATCCTACAAATTCAAACCTCCCTTCAAACAATATTAGAGCTATAGATTTTGATACACTTGGCAATGTTTGGATTGGAACCATGAACGGTGGACTTGCAAAACTAAACACATCACTTTCTGAATGGAGCGTGTATAACTTGTTTAACTCAGGGTTAATTGATAATGATGTTTACTCTGTGAATATTGATAAGTTCGGAAAAGTTTGGTGCGGTACTTCATCCGGTTTAGCTGTATTTACTCCGGGTAACCCCACAGCGATTGATAGAACGGACAATCCTCTTTCTCCCAAAGATTTTTTACTATACCAAAATTATCCTAACCCGTTTAACCCAAGCACAACTATAAGCTATCAAATTCCAAGTAACAGCTTTGTTACCCTAAAAGTTTACGATGTTCTTGGTAATGAAATAGCCATGCTGGTAAATGAAGAAAAAGCAGCAGGCGCATATCAAGTTAATTTTTCAGCTCAACAGACAACGAACAACAAACCACTTGCAAGTGGAATGTCCTCCAAAGGCGGATACGCCTCAGGCGTATATTTCTACACCTTAACCGCAGGTAAGTTTACGGCTACAAAGAAGTTCATATTAATGAAGTAGTTTTCATTTTTTGTAACGCAGATTAATAATCTGCGCTACAGCTATGTGCAGAAAAAAAATTACTGACAACTGAATACTAATAACTGAAGACTTTCCACTTTATGTTTTCTGCTTTTTCTTCTTCGCAGCGGGGAAGAGAACGTTGTTTAGTATTAACCTATAGCCGGGGGAATTTTTATGTAATGTTAATTCAGTTGGAGGATCGCCGACTGCATGCTGATAATCTTCCGGATCGTGTCCGCCGTAAAAAGTAAACGTTCCTCTTCCAAAATTCCCATGAATATATTTTACTTGATTTGTTCCCTGCCGCTCACCCAAAATAATAACCGATTTCTTTATCAATTCTTTTCTGAACATGGTTGTTTGTCCCATGAATCCTTTAATAACATTTGCATGATCTTGCGTAAGCATTGTGGGAACAGGATCATACTTTGCAGAAAAATCGAAAAGAGTAAAGTAATCGTTCTGAAAATCTAAAATCTCCGCCGGTTGAATATCAATGTCGCTGTATTCATAAACAAAAGGGTTCATTTCTAATTTGAAATTTTCAAACGCAAGAGTATTCTTGAAATTTAATTGAGTTTGAGCATTTTGATCGGTGGCATCGCCATCATACATTTTATCGCAGATGTCAACATTCTCAGCGGCAAGAGCAATGTCATAAGAATCGGTAGCGGAACACATTGCAAATAAAAATCCACCGTCGGCAATAAAATTTTTGATTGATAAAGCAACGGCTTTCATCATATCTGAAACTTTTTTGTACCCCAATTTTTTTGCGTTTGCTTCGTAGCGTATTTGCTGTTCGATGTACCATTGGGCGTTGCTGTAACTTCCGTAAAACTTTCCGTATTGCCCGGTAAAATCTTCGTGGTGCAGATGCAGCCAATCATATTTTTGCAATGAACCGTTTAGCATCTCATCGTTCCAAAGTTTGTCATAAGGAATTTTTGCATACTCAAGCACGAGCGTAACTGCATCATCCCACGGTTGAAATCCCGGCGGAACATACACGCCGATTTTGGGAGCTTTTTCTAACCGGACAACATCCATATTTTGGTCATCGCTTTGAACAAACGCATAAATTGAAGTCGCTTCCGAAGTGGTAAGCGGAGTGAACGAAACTCCTTCGATGCGACATTCATTTTCTATTTGCTTTACATAATCTAAGAGAAATGAACCGCCGCGGTAGTTGAGCAGCCAATCAGCTTTCAGCCCTTGTTCTAAAGCATGAAAAGTGATGCCGTAAGCTTTTAAATGATCGGTTTGGGTAAGATCCATCGGTATCAAGATCTTGTTCTGCGCAAGAATTGAGCAGGAAAAAAAAAGAATGAAAAGAATTTTTTTTAACGGCATTGAGGTAACGATCATTGATAAATGTTACTTGTAAAAATTGTAAAAGCACAGGCACTGATATTTTTCATTAAAGGAGTGGGTGCATCCATGGTTGAAGGTTTAAATAATTAAAGTAAACGTAAAACAATCACTCATTCAATCATTTAGTCATGCAAGTTTATAATAGCCTTAATAAATATTTAATCAAGTATCAAGTTCTACTTTCACCCAAACCGTTACGCCGATTTTCTGCCTGATTCAAGATAAATCGGTTCGGCTTTTTCCATTACCACATCGCGGGTAACAATACATTTTTCAACTCCGGATTTGGAAGGGATATCAAACATGATATCAATCATAAAATCTTCTAATATTGAACGAAGAGCGCGAGCGCCGGTTTTGCGTTCTTTTGCTTTTTTAACAATGGCATCCAACGCGAACGGATCAAATTCCAATTCGATCCCCTCCATTGCTAAAAGTTTTTTATATTGTTTTAGAATAGCGTTTTTAGGAGTTGTTAAAATATTTTTTAACGCTTCATCACTTAAAGAATGCAAAGGTGCAATAACAGGCAAGCGTCCAATCAATTCAGGAATAAGTCCGAATCGTAAAAGGTCTTCCGGCTGAACAAGCGCGATGAGTTCATCATCGGAGAGTTCCTGTTTACCGCTGATATCAGAGCCGAAGCCCATTTTGCTTTTGTTGATACGCGAAGCTATTACTTTTTCAATTCCTTCAAAAGCTCCTCCGACGATAAACAAAATATTTTTCGTATTCACATTTAACAAATTTTGTTCGGGATGTTTTCTGCCCCCTTTTGGCGGAACGCCGGCAATGGTTCCTTCTAAAATTTTCAGTAACGCTTGTTGAACGCCTTCACCGGAAACATCGCGCGTAATACTTGCGCCCTCACTTTTGCGTGCAATTTTATCAATCTCATCAATATAGACAATTCCTTTTTGAGCCTTTTCGATATTAAAATCAGACGCCTGCAAAAGTGAAACCAAAACAGTTTCTACGTCATCGCCAACGTAACCGGCTTCTGTAATAGTTGTTGCGTCGGCAATGGCGAAAGGGACATCGAGAATTTTTGACAGCGTTTGTGCAAGCAAAGTTTTTCCAACGCCGGTGGGACCGAGCAAAAGAATATTACTTTTTTCAATCTCAACATCATCAAGTTCAAAAAAAGTGCTCTTTGTGTTTACTCTTTTATAATGATTGTACACAGCAACGGAAAGTGTTTTCTTTGCCCGCTCTTGACCGATAACGTGTTCATCCAATGTTTTTTTAATAACATCGGGAGTTAACAAACTTGCTTTGCCCGGCTTCGTTGTATTGTACGCCGCAAGATTATTTTTAAGAATATCCACACTGCTGGTAATACAGCGGTCGCAGATATAAACATCCGGACCGGCTATCAAGCTGCCGACTTCTGAGCCGTCTCTTCCACAAAATGAACATTTAACAATTCGACTATTTAATTTTTTTGCCATTATTTTTCTCTAACTTATTTTATTTCGTAATTTATTTATCGCTTCCCGCGCTTCATCAAGATATAATGAATCGGGAAACCGGAGCAGAAGATTTTGATATTCTTCAATTGCTTTCGCCGGATTTTTTAATCCGTACCGGTATATTTTAGCTGCAAGCAAGTTGGCTTTATCGGCAAAAATGTTCTTTTCATCTCTTTTAAGTAAACTATCAACCTGATCTAACGCTTGTTGATAGCGGTCTAAACTAATGTCGGACTCAATCAAACGAAGTTCGGCTAATTGTTTTATCAGAAAAGGAGTTTGTTCGGTTTTAACTAAAGATGAAAAAGTTTTTCCCGCTTTATCGAACTGATTTACCAACAAAGCAAAATCTCCTTCTGCAAATTTAACTAAAGTTAATGAATCATTAAAAGCCGAAGTGAGCAAAAATGAAAGTTCCAGCGCATCGTTTGAGATATTGTCGCCCGAGGCAGAAACTAACTGGCGAAGCAATTTATTTGATTCAGTGAAATCTCCCCTGAAAAACGCCATTTTGGCTTTCCAGAATTTAGCTTTGTTTTTATTTTCGTCATTCGCCCGAGGATTGGAGAGAATTTTATCATAAAAAGAAGACGCCTTGTTGATATTTCCCTGTTGAAGTTGCATTGCTGCCATCACCAAACAGGCGTCAGTATAAAAACCGGAAAAAAGAAAATTTGAAATAATGTTGTTAAAAGATTTTTCGCTTTCTTTTGCATCCCCAATTTTTCTGCCGTACAAATATCCGAGATGAAAGATCGCTTCAACGCCCTGCTTGGAAAAAGGGTTCTTTTCCGCAACTTCTCTATAAATTGAAAGAGGTTCTTCGTATAATTTTTCGTGAAAATATTTTTTAGAGGGAAAAGTTTTCCAGAGTTGGGCAGAATCGGCGGTTTCAATTTCCAGCCTCGCTTCCGAGTTTTTTGCAAGATTTAATTTAATTTGAAGTTGAAATGGGGCGTCGGGATATTTTTTTAATAGATAGGAAAAAACTTCCGCTGCAGACGCATATTCTTTTTCTAAAGACAATTGAGCAGCAAAAGCAAAGAGGTCATTTCCCTTATATTGTTCTTTGTTATCAAGCGTTTTGTAGAGTGAGAAAGCTTTTTCATACCGGCGGCTTGCGGTGTAAAGTTTTGCTAAAATATTACCAATAGCGGGAAATTGTTCGGGTTGTTCATCTTCAAAAACATTGATGAAGACATTTAAAGCTTCGCTCCGGGCAGCATAAGTAAAAATCCGGGATTCGACACTCGGGAATTGTTTATAGTCAACTCTTAAGATCGTGATAAATTCTTCCGCGCATTTTTTATAATCCATTTTAAGCGCGTAAAGGTTGGCAAGATCGTAGCCCAAATAAAAATCTTTCCCCGAAATTAATTTTGCACGATGAAGCAGATCAATGGCTTTATCAAACGCACGCAGCTCAATTGCCGTATTTGCCAGCGTTCTGTAAGAAATAATATCGTTTTTATTTTTTAAATAATCATCCCATAGTTGAAACGCTCTTTTTTCGTCTCCATTTAAATAGAGAGTGGTGCCAAGCATACCAACGAGAGAGATGTTATCTTTTTCGACTGACAATTTTTGCTGAATCAGAAAACTGGAATTGTTGTATTCCTTTAATTGGATGTAGCATTTATTTAACGACTGGAAAAAAGTAAAATTATTCGGCTGGGCTTTATAGAGTTCTTCATAGATGGGTTTTGCTTTAACGTATTCGCCAATCTGCTCATAACTTTGGGCAAGCATAAACCTATTTTGCAGATCACCTTGCTGAGAAAAGTTGGCTTCCGCTAAAATTAAAAGAATGACTATGAGATTAAATTTCATTTAATTGTTTTTATCTCTTTACAAATTGACGAATAACTGGCACGTAAAGTTCACTTGTTCAAGAACAACTTGATCGAATAAAAAAGGAGGAAAGTGGCAAAAACCTTTTTTAACAGTTGTTCCGGTACCTGCACCGCAACTTTGGAAGAAAAATAGCTCCCGATAATAAAAGTAACCGCCATAAAAGCGGCTGCTTTTAAATTCATACTGCCGGCTTTGTAATAATTTATGACAGCTAAAATACCGATGGGAGGCAAGAGCAACGCAAGTGACGTTCCCTGTGCTTGTTGTTGAGAGTAGCCGAGAATCATGGTTAATGCGGGAATAATGATGATTCCTCCTCCAATTCCCAAGAATCCACTCATAATTCCGGCGGCAAGACCGATTATTAAATAAATTAATAGTTCATACATCAGCTTTTCTTTCGTGAATTTTAGAAGTTTTGTTAATTTCTCTTATCAATTTAAAACAATTTGAACCAAAGAGAAATAGTATATTACAAAAGTGAAAACAAAATCATTAAATCAGAGAAAACAATATATTTTACTTGCAGTCTATCTGTTTTTGGTAATTGCGAGTTTATTCCACCACCATTCTTATTCGTTTAAGAATGGCGATGACAGTGTTGTTTCCCTTCAAAATAAAAGTGAAGCAGTTAATGATTTCTTAGTTGGTTCAACCGGAATTTGTTTACTCGATCATTTTTTACAGTCAATTAATTTCTCAGATGATTCTATTGCGGGAAAAGCAATAGACCTTCCCGGGTCAGAAGAAGTAACCGAAATTTCTTCTTCAAGTGCAACGCTTCAAGTTTTTTATTATTCTTATCCCTTAAGAGCTCCTCCCACGATTTAGACCTCCCTTTTTCTTTTTTTATAATCGCTAATTTTAAAATTAAAGGAGTCTCTTATGTTTAAGTACTTATTGGTTTTTATTACCTATTTTATTTTTTCCGTCAGTTTTTCTCAACCCATCTTTTTAGTGCAGGGCGTTGTCATTGATTCGCATAATCAGGAACCGCTAATTGGGGTTAATGTCTATTTAAAAGAACTAGGGTATTT
>Ga0210027_1003589_pt1 | contig 12477 bp, 12 predicted proteins | sample CryGeymeta201510_FD_183978 | JGI IMG/M metagenome (GOLD analysis project Ga0210027, IMG submission 183978) | Groundwater microbial communities from Crystal Geyser aquifers in Utah, USA - Crystal Geyser metaG 2015-10 (SPAdes) (version 2) | ecosystem: Environmental > Aquatic > Deep subsurface >...
CCGCTGCCGAGCAGCATGACTTTGGTGGCGGAGGAAGAAAGCGGGGTACCCAAACGGGAAGTATTGTGTGCGGCCATGACTCATGTCTCCGGATTAAATTTGATTTGCGCATTCTATGCGAATCGCCATTTCGACGGTGCGCCTGATGGATCATCCGGGTTGAATGCCCATTGCTGCAAACCGTTGCGCCAACTCGCCCGCCCGCAGACGCAAAGATTACGCGGCAATTTGTAGTAAAGTGGCGGCGGTTTTAATCCGGGGGCGCTCTGCACCCGCAGACACACTGAATCGGGAGTAGATGGATGTTTTTGGGTTTGCTCATCATCTTTATCGAGGTGGTACTCGTCACCGCGTTGAACTATATGGTGATCGACACCTACGTCTCGCTGGATGTGTTGTATTGCCTGCCCATCATCCAGGCCGCGAGGTTTCAAGCCGTGCATGCGCAACGCCAATCCGAGCTCCTGCTGCCGTTGATTATCGGTTTTCTCGTCGGCGCGATCTGGAGCCTGGCCGAAGCACTGGTCACCGTATCCGATTTCCCATTGGATGCGCTGATGCTCAACATATTCACCCGGGGCGTCACGTTCACCGTGCTGGGCAAAGTCGTCGCGCGTTTGTGGAAGGACCGGGAATACGGGCATAAGGATTATCTGACCGATCTATCCAACCCGCAGGAACTGATGGAGCGTTTCGTGCAGGTGCAACTGCGCAGCGAGCGCTCGCGCAAGCCTTACTCTTTGCTGTACATCAACATCGGGCACCTGGGGCAGTTGAATGATGAGTTGGGGCGGCAAGCCGGGGATAATGCGTTGCACAAGGTAGCCGAAATCCTGCGTTCCATCTCGCGCACCATCGACACCGTGGCGCGCATCAGCTCGGCCCAGTTTGTCCTGCTGTTGCCGGAAACCGATGAACAGGTCGCAACGGTTGTCAAAAAACGCCTCCTGACGGCCACCAGCAAAGAATTTCAGCGTTGCAACTGGAGCCTTTCCCCTTCAATCGGACAGGTTACCCACATCGGCAAAAACCGCAGCGCGGAAGAATTGCTGAATGAGATGAGGGCAACGACAGGCCGACCGGAAACGGAAAAATCACCGTCATTACCGGCTCATGCCTGACGGTGCGGAGTTATATGCACAGTACCATGCAACCGCGCAGTGGATTTATGTCGCTATGTATAACTTCCTTGCCGGATTCACCGCTGCCGGGCAGTATCCCGAGGGTGCGCGTCAATTTATAAAACACCCGGGTTAAGATAACCGCGCCATTCTGACCGACCAAAGGAGCCAGACCATGACCGATATCGTGCAATTGCCGGGCGAAGAAGCCGAACACCTGTTGCAGCATCGTTGCGCCGGGATTCCGAAAGAATCACTGCACCTGCCGGGGCCGGATTACGTGGATCGTGTGGTGGCGATGAAAGACCGCAAGACCGGCGTGCTGGGTTCGGTGGCGCGCCGCTATGCGCACAAGATCCCGTTCATCGTAAAGGTCAACCACAACGAACTGCTCACCTACCCCAATGAATTCGACCAGACGCTATTCGCCAGCGTGGACCAGGCGTTCGACATGGGTGCCGTGGCGGTGGGCGCGACAGTGTTCTACGGTTCGGAGCAGTCGCGCCGCCAGATACAGGAAGTGTCCGAGGCGTTCGAACACGCGCACGAACTCGGCATGGCGACCATCCTGTGGGCCTATCTGCGCAACCCGGCGTTCAAGACTGCGGACAAGGACTACCACGTCGCCGCCGACCTGACCGGTCAGGCCAACCACCTCGCCGTCACCATCAACGCCGACATCGTGAAGCAGAAGATGGCCGGGAACAACGGCGGCTATAACGCCATCAAGTTCGGCAAGACCAGCCCGAAGGTGTACAGCGACCTCACCACCAACCATCCCACCGATCTGGTGCGCTATCAGGTGGCGAACTGCTACATGGGCCGCGTCGGCATGATCAATTCCGGCGGCGAATCGGGCAAGGACGACCTGCACCAGGCGGTGCGCACCTCCGTCATCAACAAGCGCGCGGGCGGCATGGGGCTGATCTCCGGGCGCAAGGCGTTCCAGAGACCGATGCAGGACGGCATCGCGCTGCTCAACGCGATCCAGGATATGTATGCGGCGAAAGATGTTACGGTGGCATAACAGACGGGAAGCCCTGTATGGCGGATGAACCGCTCAAACGTTTGCTGGATGCGGAGGCGAAAGCCGAGCAGATCGTCGCGCGCGCGGACGCGGAACGCCAGGCGGTCATAGAGCAGGCCAAGCGCGATGCCGGCGCTGCGGAACAGCAGCATGCCCTGCGTATGGCCGAGATCCATGCCACCTTCCTTGCCCAGGCGGAACAGCGGGCACAGCTGACCATCGCCGAATTGCAACGGCGCCACGCCGAACAGTCGCTCGCCTTGCGCGCCTCCGCGGAACGCCATGAACAGCAGGCGCTGGCCGAAGCCGTCTCCCTGCTCACCGTCACGGGCCAGCCATGAGCGCCGCGCACTATGCCTACCTGAACACCCGCGTCAGCCTCTACGCCGCGCAACTGCTCGGCTCCGACCGGCTCGATCCGCTGATCGACCGCCCATATGACGAGGGGTTGCGCGACACCGGACAGCCCGACGTCACCGCCCAATACATCGGCGATCTGGACCAGCACAACGTGACGATATTGCTCAGGGAATTGTCCGTGCTGATCCGGCCGCTGTCGGGTGCGCCGCGCGAGTTGCTCGACTATTGGGCGCACCGCTTCGAACTCGGCAACCTCAAGACCATCATCCGCGGCAAGATGGCCAACCAGCCACAAGCCGCGATCGAAGCACAGTTGCAGGACATGGGCAGATTCACCAGCCTGCCCATCGCCGAGCTGCTGCAAAGCGACACGCCGGCGGAATTGCTGCGCCGCCTGGAACGGACGCCCTATGCGGAGATCGCGCGTCAGGCACGCCACCTGCTGGAGCAGGGCGAAGCGCTGTTCGCCCTCGATGCCGCGCTGGACCGGCGCTATTTCGCGGGACTGGCGCGGCGCGGCGCGGCGATCGGCGGCGCTCCCGGCCAATTGCTGCGCGCCATCGTCGGCAGCATCGTCGACCGCGTGAACCTGGTCTGGCTGCTGCGCTACCGCTATGCCTACAACCTGACCCCGGCACAGGCCTATTACCTGCTCATCCCCGCCAGCCACCGCCTGCTGCCGCAACAACTTCAGCAGCTCGCGCAATGTGCGAGCTTCGAAGAGGCCATGAACAGCCTGCCCGCCCCCTTTGACAGGATACTGGCAGGCGCGCGCAATACCACCGAGGTGACACTGAAACTGGAATTCGAGACCTGGCGCTTCGCGGCCAACACACTGCGCCACAGCAGCTTCAACGTCGCACGCGCGCTCGCCTACATGGTGCTGCGCGAACGCGACCTGCGGCGGCTGCGCGCCATCGTGCGCGGACGCAACATGCACATGGACGCGACCATGATCCGCGCCGCGCTGGGCCTGGATGGAAACGGACAAAGGACGCATTGAATGTTCAAGCCCCTGCCCATGCTGCGCATCGACCTCAGCCTGCTCAAGGACGACGCGGCGCAGGCATCGCTGTTGCTCGCCAACTACGGCAGCTTCGACCCGGAATTCAGCGAGGTCGCGCCCGAACATTTCCCCGAGCTGCCGGGCGAAGCCTGGCGCCAGGCCTATGCCGAGACCCGCGCCCACCTCGACAAGATCCTGGCCCACTACGAGATCGTCGCGCCGCAGGCCGTGGACGCGCCGATGCAGCCGGTCGCGCCGCAACAACTGGCCGGGATCGGCACATGGCTGAAGCAGGAATGGGAGCACTGTTCGGAAGCGCAGGAACGCATGCGCGGGCTGCGCGACGAATTTCGCCGCACCGCACAGCTGCGCAGGGCACTCGACCAGTTCATGGACATCAGCATCGACCTCGCGCTGCTGCAAAAGCGGAGCGCGCTGCTGGACGTGCGCGTCGGCACGCTGCCGCGCGCCAACCTCCAGCGTTTCGGGGAGTCGCTGCGCCTCGCCGGCTACATTGCCATCCGTTTCTTCAGCAGCGAGGAACAGGTGCATCTCATCATCGCGGGCGCCAGCGGACACGCACGGGAGATCGAACGCGTGCTCCAGGCCGCAGGCTGGCGCACGATGGATGTTCCCGCCGAATTCCACGGCCGCCCGGACGAGGTGCGCCGCGAACTGGGCGAGCGCATGGCGCGCCTGACCGGGCAACAGGCGCAGGAAGATGCGCGCCGCCGCGCCGCACCGGCACAGGAGCAACTGCGCGAACGCCTGCTCGACGCGGCAAACCTCCTCGCGCGCGCCGCGCCCTATGCCGAACTGGCCGGCCTGATGCGCGGTCGCGGCAGCCTCGCCACGGTGAGCGGCTGGGTTCCCGAAGAACAGCTGCCGCAACTGAAACAGATGCTCGCGGATAATTTCGGCAACTGCTATGCACTGCATGCGCGCGAACCCCGCGCCGACGAGCGGAAGCGGGTGCCCTCGGCAATGCGCCATCACCGCTGGCTGCAACCGTTCGCGCGGCTGGTGCTGAACTACGGCGTGCCGCGCTACGGCGAGATCGATCCGACCATACTGTTCGCGGTGTCCTTCGTGCTGATGTTCGGCATGATGTTCGGCGATGCCGGCCACGGTGTGGTCATCGCCCTCACCGGGTTCTTATTGCGCCGCCGCCTCGGGCAGTATGCGCCGCTGGCCGTCGCCGCCGGCATCAGCTCGACCGTGTTCGGCCTGCTCTACGGCAGCGTGTTCGGCTACGAGCACCTGCTGCCCGCGCTATGGATGTCGCCATTGTCCGACCCGATGCGCATGTTGGGCGTGGCGTTGGGCTGGGGTGTCGGCTTCATCCTGCTGGCCACAGTGCTCACCATACGCAACCGCCTCGCAGATGGCCGAGTGCGCGAAGCGCTGCTGGACAGCCACGGCGCGGCGGGACTGCTGTTGTATGCGGGACTGCTGGCCGGTGCATGGCGCTACACAAGCGCGGGAGAACTGGATAGCGTTACCGTGCTGATGGTGTGCGCCGCCCTGGCCGCGATGTTCACCCACGCCTGGCAACGCAACCACAGCAGCGCTGTCGGCGAAAGGCTGCTGATCGTGCTGATGGAGGGTTTCGAAGCGGTCATGGCCTATATCTCCAACACCCTGTCGTTCCTGCGGCTGGCCGCGTTCAGCCTCAACCATGTGGCACTGTTCATCGCCGTCTTCACCGTGGCGAACATGTTGCAATCGACCGGCTACTGGGTCACCGTGGTGCTGGGCAACCTGTTCATCCTGGTGCTGGAAGGCGCCATCGTGGCGATCCAGACGCTGCGGCTGGAATATTATGAAGGCTTCTCGCGCTTCTTCGGCGGGGATGGGCGCGAGTTCCGTCCGCTCACGCTGGGGAGCAGGAAAGAGTTCGCGTTTCAGAATCGTTGATTGTCCATAGAAAGGGGAAACATATGTCCTGGCTCATCGCGTTAATCTGCTTGAACTTGCTCGGTACGCTGGCCTTGGGGGTTTATCTGGAATTCCGCCCCTTGGCGGACGGCGCGCGCGCAAAACGCTGTTGGAAAGGCACGCTGGGCACAAACCTGCTGGTGTTCGCCGGCGTCGGCATGGGCGCGCTGCTGCTGGGCATAGACAATGCCATGGCACAACAGGCAACCGCGCCCGGCGGCGAGATATCGATCGGCCTGGGACTGGCGCTGCTCGGCGCGGGTCTGCCGACGGGGCTCGCAGCCTTCGGCGCCGGTCTTGCCGTGGGGCCGGTCGGCACCGCTTCGCTCGCCGTCATCGCCGAGAAGCCGGAGATGTTCGGTCGCACGCTGATCTACCTGGGGCTCGCCGAGGGGATCGCGATCTACGGCCTGGTGGTGACCATCCTGCTGCTGGGAAGGATCGCATGAACGGCAGCCTCGCTCCCGCACGCATGATCGCGCTGGGCAGCGCCGCGCTGATGGAAGGGTTCGCGCTGATCGGCTTCGAGACCCATGCCGACCCCGCGCCCGAAACCGTCGAAACGCTGATGCACGAATTGATGCGCAGCCAGCAATCCGCGCTGGTCGTCATCGAGCAGGGTCTGGCACGCCAGCCCGGTCGCCACTTGCAGCGCGCACAGCGCGAAGGCGGCCGTATCGTCATCACCGAGATTCCCGAGATTCACTTGTCCGGCAGCTATCATTCGCGCGTCGAGAGCCTGGTGCAGGGCATCCTCGGCCCGACCGCGCTGGAGGCGCAGCGATGAGCGAGACGAACGACATCTCCGGCCTCGAGGCCGCGCTGGAGCAGCGTGCGCATAAGCTGGCCGGGGAGCATCTCGCCAGCGGCCGCCAGGCGCGCGAACGCATCCTCGCCGACACGCGCCAGCGGCTGCACATCGAAGAGGAGCGCGCAGTGCTCGCCGCCAAGGCGCGCGCCGAACGCGCTTACCGGCAGCGGGTACAGGCGGCGGAACTCGATCTGCGCAGCGGCCTCGACTCCCTGCGCCGGGAACTTGCGGTTGCCGCGCTCGCCAGGCTCCCCGATCACCTGACCGCGCTGGCGGAAGACGATGCGCACTATCTGCCGCTGCTGCGGAATTATTTGAGCGAGGCCGCGCAGGCGATCGAGCGCGACGAACTCGTCGCACAGTTCAACGCCCGCGACATGCGGCGCCTGCAAGCGGACTGGACGCGCTATGCCAGTGAGGCCGCGCCCGGCAAGCATCTGTCGCTCTCTGCGGAAGCGCTGCACTGCATCGGCGGCGTGCTGGTCTCAAGCGCGGACGGCAACATCCGTTTCGACAACACTTTCGAAGGACGCATGGAAAGGCTGGACGAGACCTTGCAGGGTGCGCTCGCCGAACGGCTGTCGGCACAATCCGGAGAAGCGAAAGATGGGTAAGGTCGTCGAAGTCAACGGGCCGCTGGTCACCGTCGAACTGGCGGACGTGCGCATCGGCGAACAGGTCAGGATCGGCCGCCTCGAGCTGACCGGGGAAGTCATCGCCCGCCACGGTGCCCGCGCGCTGGTACAGGTGTACGAGCCGACCGAATCGCTGCGCCCCGGCGAACCGGTTGAAGCGCTCGGCCATCCGCTGTCGGTGGAACTCGGCCCGGGATTGCTGGGCGGCATCTTCGACGGCGTGCAGCGCCCGTTGCTGGAACACGCCAGACAGCACGGCGACTATGTCCCGCGCGGCGTGCATATCCCGCCGCTGGATCGCAACAAGTTGTGGCGCTTCGAACCGCAATCCGGCCTCGCCACCGGCACTCGTATCGAATCCGGCGCGGTGCTGGGCAACGTGCAGGAGACTGCGACCATCGCCCACCGCATCATGGTGCCGCCCGACATGGGCGGCGAACTGGTGGAAATTATCAATGCCGCCGACATCACGGTAGATACCGTGGTGGCGCGCGTGCGCGACGCGCGCGGCGAGATACACGAACTCAAGCTGTTCCAGCGCTGGCCGGTGCGCACCCACCGGCCCTATCGCCGGCGCGACGATGCGGTGGCGCCCTTGCTCACCGGACAGCGCATCCTCGATACCTTCTTCCCGCTGGTGAAGGGCGGGCGGGCCGCCGTGCCCGGCCCGTTCGGCGCGGGCAAGACCATGCTGCAGCAGCAGATCGCGCGCTGGGCCGACGCCGACATCGTGATCTATGTCGGCTGCGGCGAGCGCGGCAACGAGCTGGTGGACATCCTCGAAAGCTTCCCCAAGCTCACCGACCCCAACACCGGGCGCTCGCTGATGGAGCGCACGCTGCTGGTCGCCAACACCTCCAACATGCCGGTGGTCGCGCGCGAAGCGTCGATCTACGTCGGCGTCACCCTGGCCGAATATTACCGCGACCAGGGCTACGACGTGGTGATGGTGGCCGACTCCACCAGCCGCTGGGCGGAGGCGCTGCGCGAAGTGGCGGGACGGCTGGGCCAGATGCCGGTGGAGGAAGGCTATCCCGCCTATCTCGCCTCGCGCCTCGCCGCGTTCTACGAGCGCGCCGGACGGGTGACCACACTGTCCGGCGACAGCGGCTCGATCACCCTGATCGGCGCGGTATCGCCGCCCGGCGGCGACTTCTCCGAACCGGTCACCAGCCACACCAAGGAGATCGTGCAGACCTTCTGGGCGCTGTCCAGGGAACTCGCCGACGCGCGCCACTATCCCGCGGTGGACTGGGTGGAGAGTTTCTCCGGTTATATCGCCAGTTGCAGCGGCTGGTGGGCAGAGCATGTCGATCCGCGCTGGGCGGAGCAGCGCGCCGCGGCGCTGGGGCTCCTGTCGCAGGCCGAGGAACTGGCGCGCATCGTCAACCTGGTCGGCCCCGAAGCGCTGTCGCCGCAGCAGCGCTGGGCATTGCAAGGCGTGGCGCTGTTGCGCGAGGGCGTGCTGCAACAGAGTGCGCTCGATCCGGTGGACAGCTATTGCTCGCCGCAAAAGCAGTTCGCCCTGCTCGAGCAGATGCTGAACATCTACCGGCAAGGAGTGAAACTGCTCGATTTCGGCGTGCCGGTGCAGGAACTGCTGCGCCTGCCGCTGCTCGCCGAGGCGCAGCGCCTGAAGAGCCGCTATACGAACGACCAGCTGGATGAGCTGCGCAATTTCGCCGCGCGGGCCGATGGCGAATTCGAGCGACTGCACAACGAATATGCGCAACACGGAAAGGCGACCGCATGAGCGGCAAGGAATATCGGCTGGCCACGGCGGCGCGCGGCGGGCTGCTGTACATGCGCGGCGTGCCCGGTGTGGCGCTGGGCGACCGCGTGGCGGTGCGCGACCACAGCGGGCGGCGACGCAACGGTCAGGTGATCCGCACCAGCGACGAACTGGTGCTGATCCAGGTGCTGGAAGGCACCGACAATCTCGACCTCGAACGCACCTGGGTGCGCTTCCTCGACCAGCCGTTCGAAATCGCACTGAGTCCTGATCTGCTCGGTCGCGTGTTCAACGGCCTGGGACAGCCGCGCGACGGGCGCCCTCCCCTCTATTCGCGGCTGAAGCGCAATGTCAACGGTGCGCCGGTGAATCCCGCCGCGCGCGCCTATCCGCGCGAGTTCATCCAGACCGGCATCTCGTCTGTGGACGGACTCAACTCGCTGGTGCGCGGGCAGAAGCTGCCGATCTTCTCCGGCTCGGGACTGCCGCACAACCGGCTCGCCGCGCAGATCGTGCGCCAGGCGCGTCTGCCCGGCGAGGAGTCGCACTTCGCCGTGGTGTTCGCCGCGATGGGCGTGTCATACTCTGATGCACATTTCTTCCGCGAAACCTTCGCTGGCAGCGGCGTGCTGCGCAACGTGGTGATGTTCCTCAACCTCGCGGATGAGCCGACGATCGAACGGCTGATCCTGCCGCGCGCCGCGCTGACCGCAGCGGAATACCTCGCGTTCGATCTCGACCTGCACGTGCTGGTGGTGATGACCGACATGACGCACTATGCCGAGGCATTGCGCGAAGTCGCCACGGCCAAGGGCGACGTGCCCGCGCGCAAGGGCTATCCCGGTTATCTGTATTCCGACCTCGCGGAAATCTACGAGCGCGCCGGACGCATCCGCGGCAAGTCCGGTTCCATCACCATGATGCCGGTGGTCTCGATGCCATCCGACGACATCACCCATCCCATCCCCGACCTCACCGGCTACATCACCGAAGGCCAGCTGGTGCTGAGCCGCACCCTCAATAACCTGGGCATCTATCCGCCGCTGGATATTCCGCCCTCGCTGTCGCGCCTGATGAAGGACGGCATCGGCAAGGAGCACACGCGCGAAGACCACAAACGGGTCGCGGGACAGATCTACGCCTCCTATGCGCACGCGCTCGAGGTGCGCAACCTCGCCTCCATCATCGGCGCGGAAGACCTGTCCGAAACCGACCGCAACTATCTCGCCTTCGCCGACGCCTTCGAACGGCGTTTCGTCGGACAGCGCGAGGACGAGGAGCGCAGCATCGTCGAGACCCTGAACCTCGCCTGGGAGTTGCTGTCGCTGCTGCCGCCGGAGGCACTGACGCGCGTGGGCACGGAAGATCTCGAGAAATACCACCACTGGCAAGGCGCGCCGGAGGAGGAGAAATGAACAGCATTCGAACATCGATGAACCGGATACACAGGATGTATTTTTATCCTGCTCATCCTGTCCATCCATGTTTCATCCGGACTTTTTAGAATGGAAAATCGTCTCAAGGTACGCCCGACCAAGAGCACGCTGCTGTCGCTGCGGCGCCAAGTGGTGGCGTTGCAGCGCGGCCACGACCTGCTCGAACGCAAGCGCGAACTGCTCACGCGGCTGGTGCACCAGCGCCTGAAGAGCTACCGCGAACTGCGCGTCACGGTGCGCGAGGCGTTGCAGGGTGCCTACCACTGGCTGTCCATCGCCCACATGCGCATGGGCAGCACGCAATTGCGCCAGGCGGTGCTGGGACTCAAGCCGGCGTTGTCCGTGTATATCCTGCCGCGCAGCAGCATCGGCGTCGAATATCCCACCGTGACCGTCGAGAGCACACCGCTGCAACCGGTCGGTCTGATGTGGACCGATGCCAGTTTCGACGAGGCGCGCCGGCGCATGACCGAGATCGCCATGCTGCTCGCACAACTGGGCGAAGCCGAGACTGCGCTGTGGCGCCTGCTGACCGAACAGCGCAAGACCCGGAAGCGCGTCAATGCGCTCAAATACAACGTCATCCCGCGCTACCAGACCACCATCCGCCACATCGAATCGGTACTGTCCGAGGAGGAGCGCAACACCCTGTTCCAGCTGAAAGTCATGCGCAGTCAGCTGGAAACAGCGGGGGAATACCGGGATGTTGCAAGCTGCTAGGCATCGTCCTGGTTCGGGCGGCGCACAAAATGCCCCTGCCCCGCCCCCGCATGCATCCTGCCCGACAGCAGGCTGGCCGCCACGATCAGAATCGCCCCCAGCCATTCCCGCATGGCCATCAGTTCATCCGTCAGCAGACTGGAAGCAATCGCGGCAAATACCAGCTCGAACAGAAGCAGCACGATGGCGCGGTTGGCGGGCAAGTGCGTCACGCCGTATTGCATGGCGAAACTGGTCGCGCACAGCACTGCGCCGATCAGCGCCAGCAACAGCCAGTCGAATAGGCCAAGCGCGCCAAACTGCTGCCCCGCCCCGCCCTGCCACCATACGAACGGCAACGTCAGGGCGACCGTGCCCAGCCACAGACTGAACGATTTCACCTCGACCGAAAGATGGCCGGCACGGCGCGAAACGACGTTCGACAGCGCGAAACCCATTCCTGCCGACAGTCCCAGCCATTCGGCCGTGTTGTGCGGCAACGGCAAACCGAGTCCCGGATGCCACAGCATGATGAACGCACCGCAGAGTGAGAGCGCAACAATGGCATAGCCGTAGCGGTTGAGTTTTTCGCCCAGCAGAATGCGGGAGAACAGGACAGTCCATACCGGTGCGAGATAAAACAGCAGCAACACACGCATCACCTCGCCCTGCAACATCCCCAGCACATAGCCCAGATTGGCCCAGCCCGTGCTCAACATCAGCAGCAAGGCCCAGCCGCCGAGCGTGGAACGTTCGCGCCACACGCGCGGCAGGACAAATGCGCCGCACAATAGCGCCAGCGCGTAAGTAAGCAAGGTCGCCAGCGCGCCCGACACGCCGGCCTCCTGCAACACGCGATAGGGATACCAGATCAGCCCCCACACCAGCGCCCCGCTCAACACACCGGCGACCGGCAATACATTTCGTTTTGTTGGCAATTGGCCGACCCTTATAATGCGCGCTCTTTCGCGCCGCGAGTTTGCAGATGAATCCCGACCTGGTAAAACTTCAGCCCTACCCGTTTCAGAAACTCGCCAAGTTATTCGGCGAGGTCAGCGCCAACGCCGCGCTCAAGCCGATCAGTCTGCATATCGGTGAGCCCAAACACGCAACGCCCGCATTCATCCGCGAGGCGTTGATCGCGGGGCTGGATGGGCTGGCGCATTATCCCACAACGATCGGCAGCGACGCCCTGCGCGGCGCCATCGCCGGCTGGCTGGCACGCCGTTACGATATTCCCGCACCGGATGCCAAAACCCAGGTGCTGCCGGTGAACGGCAGTCGCGAGGCCTTGTTTGCCTTTGCCCAGGCGGTGATCGACCGCAGCCGGAGCGACCCGGTGGTGGTCTGCCCCAACCCCTTCTATCAGATTTACGAAGGCGCGGCTTTCCTGGCCGGGGCAACCCCGCACTTTTTCAACACACTTGCCGCGGACAACTACGCGATGGACTTTGCGCAACTGCCGCAGACTGTCTGGCAACGCGCGCAACTCGTCTATGTCTGCTCGCCGGGCAATCCGAACGGGCGCGTGATGCCGCAGGCCGAGTGGCAAACCTTGTTTGAAATGAGCGACCGTTACGGCTTCGTCATCGCGGCGGACGAGTGCTATTCGGAGATCTACTTCGGCACGGAAAAACCGCTGGGCGCGTTGCAGGCCGCGCAACAACTCGGCCGCACTGATTACAAGAATCTGGTGGTATTTTCCAGCCTGT
>Ga0210027_1003593_pt1 | contig 12464 bp, 12 predicted proteins | sample CryGeymeta201510_FD_183978 | JGI IMG/M metagenome (GOLD analysis project Ga0210027, IMG submission 183978) | Groundwater microbial communities from Crystal Geyser aquifers in Utah, USA - Crystal Geyser metaG 2015-10 (SPAdes) (version 2) | ecosystem: Environmental > Aquatic > Deep subsurface >...
GGAGAAATCACCAAGGAGCAATTTGATCAGATGAAAAAAGACCTGATGGTATAAGGGGTATACTCAGGAAGGAAACCAAAAACAGCCTATTCCTGGGCTATTTTTGGTTTACCCAATGAAATTGCTCATCTGATGATCACCTGCGAAGTAGGATTTCACAGGGTGAATACTTAAAAATTGCACGGTAAGGTTGAACAGAGTAGAATAGAGAAAGTGGTTATTCGAGATTAGAAGAAATAGACTTATGATAAAAAAAGAGCTGCTATCATTTATCGGTAATGAAGATCTTTACAAGCACGTAGAGACTGTTCTTGTTGTTGCGAAAGTTGCAAAAGAGAATTCAGAAAAAAACCTATCTTCAAATGTGATTGATCCATTCTCTGCATTGTTTGATGTTTCTTGTCAGGGGATTTCTTTTTCTGATTGGATGAAGCAAGAAAAATCTCGACAAATACAAAAAACATTACAGAATGCTATTGGAAATTTCCATCAGTCAATTATTGGCTCTATGCATGGTTGGACAAATTTAAACATAGGGGAGGTTGCAGACGTCGTAAATACCGAAAAAAAGATTATTGCAGAGATAAAGAACAAATATAATACAACAAAAGGAAACCATAAAATAAAAATTTATGATGATCTTAAATCATTGGTAGGTGGTGAATATAAAGGGTATATTTCGTACTATGTAGAAGTTATTCCTAAAGGAAAAAAAATTTACAATACTACGTTCATACCTTCTGATAATAAAAAGCATAAAAGAAAGATTGCTCATAGAAATATCCGAGTCATAGATGGGAAAAGTTTTTATGCTTTAGCTGCTGGCTATCCAGAAGCTCTTAGGGATCTTTACATGGTATTACCTAGAGTGATTGCTGATATCCAGGGAGAGTCTTCTCATCATGATATCTCAGAGCAAAGTGAACTCCAGCGACTTTTTGACATGGCATTTTAGATATTTCCTTTACCCTTGACAGATACTTAATAACCATTGCCTAATGCAATGGTTATTTGTTATAATATGAAAGTAGATTAAACAAAAAAATATGAACAATCTTTGTACAGTTTCTGAAGCAGCAGTGCAAATAGGTGTTTCTGCTGACACAATTAGAAGATGGGACAAAAAAGGCCTTATTAAAGTTAACCGTTCGGATCTCAATTACCGACTTTTTGATATTAACGAAATAAAAAGATTGCATAGGAAAATAGCTGGTAATCATGATTCTAATAATTATAAAATTCTTAAATCTCGAAATAAAACAAAATATACTACGATAGAACTTTTTGCTGGAGCTGGTGGAACAGCTATCGGATTTGAGAACGCTGGACTGAACCATGTCTTACTTAATGAATGGGATAAAAACGCTGTTGAAACACTAAAAAAAAATAAACCACACTGGAATGTTATTGGTGGAGATATTGCCAAGGTCAACTTTAGGGGGATGAAAGCGGATATTGTACAAGGAGGGTTTCCGTGTCAGACATTTAGCTACGCGGGAAAAAAGATGGGATTCGAAGATGTGAGAGGAACAATGTTCTTTGAATTCGCTCGCTGTGTCAAAGAGGTGAAGCCAAAGATTGCACTCGGAGAGAATGTTCGTGGGCTTCTGAGACATGATAATGGCAGAACGCTCGCCACGATGGTGAAGATTATGGAGGATTTGGGCTATAGAGTGGAGTACAGAGTAGTGCGATCTCAATATTTAGATGTTCCTCAGAAGCGTGAGCGATTAATTATTCTTGCGGTGCGCAATGACCTTAAAATCCCTTTTATTTTTCCCAAAGAAAAAGATTATACTATTTCACTGAAAGAAGTGCTGAAGGACTGTCCAAAATCAGCGGGACAAGAGTATCCAGAAAAGAAGAAAAAAATTCTCGAACTTATCTCCCCGGGTGGATATTGGCGCGATTTACCTGAGAATTTGCAGAAAGAATACATGGGTGCTAGTTTCTATATGGGCGGAGGAAAGACAGGTATGGCGAGACGGTTATCATGGGATGAACCAAGTCTGACGCTGACCTGTAGTCCAGCACAGAAACAAACAGAGAGATGTCATCCAAAAGAAACGAGACCGCTTACGGTTCGAGAATACGCCAGAATTCAAACGTTTCCTGACAATTGGCAATTCCATGGATCGACAGCTTCCCAATACAAGCAAATAGGAAACGCTGTTCCTTGTAATTTGGGCTACCATATCGGTAAGTGTCTCATAGCTATGCTTGACGGGAAATTAGATCCAAAAACAATGGATGTAATAACTCCTGAGGATACTCAAGAAACTTTGTTTCGAGAAATGAACTTCTAATCTGAAGTTAGTAATTTCTATGAGTAAATTAGATAGCTTGAACGATGAAGAGCTTTGGACATTTTATGCAAGTGCAGAGTAAGAAATGAAAAGGTGGAAATCTTGTTAGAACCCGTAATATTGTTGGGGGAGAGGTGAATTTCTTGCAATAGCTACTTATAGTTCAACACCTGGCCTACTCAACCCTCAAGTTGCTCCAGAGGGCACCCAGAATGTTGACGCATTAAGTCGGAAAGGTGAGAGGTATAGTATTAAGACAATCACAGGGCCGGGTATAACGACTGGAGTATTTTATGGTATAGGTGAGGATGGTGATGGCGTTATTCCAGAAAAGAGATTTGAATACGTTATTATCGTTCAGATTTTTAAAAACTATAAACCAAAGAGAATTTTAGAGTTTAGCTGGAATCAATTTCTTGAGTTCAAAAAGTGGCACTCTACTATGCGTGTATGGAACCTGAGCGTCACAAGCGTTGTTAAATGAGGCAAAAATTATTCTTGATAATACAATTAAGAAGTGGTAGAGGTCTTTTTGAAAAAATTACGTAACTTATTACGTACATGAAAAAAATGTATCTCGATATCGATGAAGTGCTTTTGGCCAGGGGAGGAGAACCAGCTTTGGGGTTGGTAGAGTTTCTCCGATTTGCGACGGAAAACTATGATTGTTACTGGCTCACCACACACTGTGATGGTGATACCAAAGACGTGTTTCTTTATCTGGTAGGGCAGATCCCAAGCGAAGCTTTGCCGTATATCGAAAAAATCAAGCCCACAAAATTTGGAACGTTCAAGACGGAAGCAATCGATTTCGACAGTAATTTCTACTGGCTTGATGACACGCTCTTTGAAATGGAACGACGAACCCTCGTCGAGTACAACGCCCTTGGAAGTTTCATCCCTATTAACCTCCTCTCCAATCCGAACCAGCTTTTCGACGTCATCCAAACCCTATCCACCCTACCTTGAACAAAAACATACATAATTCCACGGCCGTGGAATTATGTATGTTCTTCGAAAAAAAGAATAATGGTGTAAAATAAGAGTATAAAATATGAAACATATCGAATATGAATAATGTATCAAAATTTTTAGGAGGATTATTCTCGATCTATGTCGTACTTTTTTCGATACTGGCTATCAATCCGATAGATCGGATGACTTGGTTTGCGGAGAATTTGACCGTGTGGATTATTCTCGCGATTCTCCTGGGGTTGTATTGGGGAGGGATACGGTTTTCGAAATTAGCCTATGCGCTTATGTTCGTGCTTGTCTATCTTCATACGATTGGTGGGCACTATACCTTTGCGTTGGTGCCGTTCGACTTCGTGAGTGACCTTTTTGGTTTCTCTCGCAATCACTTCGACCGCATCGCCCACTTCTCTGTTGGATTTTATGCCTTTGCTATCGCGGAATGGTTGTGGAGCAAGAAGCTCGTTGCCAATAAATTCCTCCTCTTTACCTATCCTGTTTTCGTCATCGCGACTATCGCTATGAGCTACGAACTTGTGGAATGGTTCTATGCTGCCAAATCCAACGCAGAGGATGCTATGGCCTATCTCGGAAGTCAGGGGGACATCTGGGATGCCCAGAAAGATATGCTCGCGGATACACTAGGAGCCATCAGTGCGACAATATTTTTCTTTCTCGTTCGAAAGCCAAAGTGATTGTAAAAGTACCCGCTATCCAATAATAAATAAAAAACATACATAATTCCACGGCCGTGGAATTATGATATAATCTGAAAATAGGAAGAAACGGGGGAAAGAGAAGAGATGTGTGGAGATAAGAATAAAAATTGATTATGTCTAAACTTGGGCCGGTACAGAAAAAACTCATTCTTTTGCTTCTTGCAGGATTTGTTCTCGGTATGGAGACCTCTTCGATCCGGTATTATCGGAGATTGAAGCTGTTGCGGAAAGAGTGGAAGAAAATAAATCAGCAGAGTTTCAATCGTTCTGTGAAACGGCTCAGCTCGCAGAAGCTTGTGAAAGAAGTCGTCCTTCCTAATGGATCGTTCAAACTCGTGCTCACACAAGAGGGGAAACGACAAGCTTGTATTCAGTATCTTTTTGGACAATCAATACGTTTTAAGAATCCGAAAGAGTGGGACAAGAAGTGGCGCATCGTCCTTTTTGATGTACCAGAGAAGGATAGGAAATTTCGTGATGTTCTACGGGAACATTTACGGGAATTGAAATTTTATAAACTTCAGCACAGCGTATTCATCTCTCCATATCCGTGTGAGAAACAGTTGTTGGAATTGGTAGCGTTGTATAAAGTCGGATCGTTTGTCAGGATAGTGACGGCCGATTTCGTAGACAACGAAGAAAAACTCAGAAAACACTTCTTCAAATCTCCAAAAACAAAATAACAATAATATATACAAAATTTCACGGCCGTGGAATTATGTATATATTATAAAGTGAGAAAAGAGTAAGGGGATGGTAAGAAAAGAGTAAGAAAAAAGTAAGGGGATGGTAAGAAAAGAGTAAGGAGAGGGTAAGGAAAAAAAACGGAGTAAGGGGGAAAAGAGAACGGAAAAGTGAAGTAAAGACCGCCTGAAATATGGTGGTTTTTGTAATTCGATTTTCTCGTGTATGATAGATGGGAACAGAATTCCCTTATGGCCAAAAAAACGACCAATCCACTCGACCGGGCACTTAGCGATACCGCGGGAGCTTTTCTCATTTCTGATATTTCTGGGACAGCGCTTTATGGCAATGAGACGATCGCGAAACGAACGGGATTCTCTATCGGTGAGATCATCGGGAAAAATCCAGGCAAACTGTGGGGCGGACAGATGTCACGCTCTTTCTATAACAAACTGTGGACGTCTATCGAGAACAAATACGAGCCATTTGTGGCGACCGTGACCAATGTCCGCAAAGACAAGACGCGGTATCAGGAACTGTTGGCTATCGCACCCATTATCAATACGGACAAGGTGGTGCCGGACTATTTCATCGCTTTTCAGATGAGCCACCTGACGAACAAAGAAGAGCGAGAGCGGTTTCGGAAAGAATTCATAAAGGTTTTTTCGAAGAAGGGGGCACTGGGCGATGAGGAGCGACTGGGCTATATCCTCCGTACGCTCGGTTCCAAATATCTGGTACCGAAGACAGGCGGAAAATCGCTCGTGGAGATCTTTCGGGAAACGCTGGTGAAGCCTTTTGAGGAGCGCTTCCAGGCGCGGAAAAATGACCTCTCTCTTATCATCGCTTCTCAGGGAGACCTCAAACAGTTCCAGGTTTTGTACAACAAATATCGGCATATTGTTTTTGTCTATTTTATGCGACATACGAAGGGAAATGTGGAGGTTGCTGAAGATTTGACGCAGGACACGTTCTATCGGGCGCTCCGCTATCTGGAGAGCTTCCGTCCTACCAATGCTTCCTATGGCACGTATTTGCTCCGTGTAGCGCATAATGTCCTCATCAACTCTTTCCGCAAGAAGCAGTTCATGGCTCTCATCGACGAGACCATAGAAGACAAATCCACGGGGACATTCATACTTCCAGAAGATACCCTCTGGCAGTCGTCGAAACTCAGTGAAATGGAGCAGAAGATGCTTTCTCTCAAGTATCAGGATGGTTTCTCGATCAATGAAATCGCGACGATGTTCAGCAAAAGCGAGAATGCTATCAAACTTCAGCTCTCCCGTGCTCGAAAGAAGCTCCGGACAGTACTTGAAAAATAGGCTATTTTATGGTTTAAATGTAAAAATACACTATATATAGTGTATTTTTGTTATATGATGACACCTTTTTGGTTTTTAGGTGTTTAATAGTATGTAAGGGAAAAAACGCTTCGGGTGGAGTCGTTTTTTCTTCTCTCTTATAATATAAGTCCTAAAAACAAAAAAGAGCTTATGCCAATATATAAAGTGCAGAAACGCAACGGAGGCATCGTCGATTTCGACTTGGTAAAGGTGGAACGCGCGATAGAGAAAGCAGCCGAATCGGTAGAGAAGAAAGATGCCATAACGGCACACGTGTTAGCAGAGGATGTGTACCATCGATTGGAAGAGGGATTTGAAGACGGCATCCCGACAGTGGAACAAGTCCAGGATATCGTGGAAGAGACATTGATTCAGTATGATTATGCCGATATCGCCAAGGCATATATCCTCTATCGAGAAAAACGTCGTGCAGTCAGAGAAGAGAGGAATGTCGTCGTTCAGGTGGAGAAAGCGGTGACAGAATATCTCGAGAAACTGGACTGGCGAGTGAATGCCAATTCTAATCAGGGATATTCACTGGGCGGACTCATCCTGAACACCGCCGGAAGCGTTATCGCTAATTACTGGCTCTCGCATATCTATCCGAAAAATATCGGCGATGCCCATCGCAACGCTGATATTCATATCCACGATCTGGATATGTTTTCCGGATACTGTGCGGGATGGAGTCTGCGGGCACTTCTCGAAGAAGGATTCAATGGTGTTCCGAACAAGGTGGAATCCGCTCCACCGAAGCATCTGAATTCCGCCGTCTCACAGATGGTGAATTTCCTCGGGACACTCCAGAATGAATGGGCTGGAGCACAGGCGTTTTCCAGTTTCGATACCTATATGGCACCGTTCGTGAAGAAGCATGAGATGGAACTGCGTGCCGATGTGAAGAAATATGGAATGAAATTTTCTTCGAAAGAAGTGAAGGAAAAATATGTGGCAGAAGAGACGTATGCGTATGTGTATCAGAACATTCAGTCATTCGTTTTTAACCTGAACATCCCGTCACGCTGGGGGACGCAGACACCATTCACCAATATCACGCTCGACTGGGATTGCCCGGAAGATATGAAAGAGAAGCGATTGCTTCTCGGAGGGAAAGAGTTCGAATACACATTCGGTGAACTGCAACCGGAAATGGATATCATCAATCGCGCCTTCATCCAAGTGATGTCGCAGGGAGATTCCAAAGGACGGACATTTACATTTCCTATTCCGACGTACAATGTGACTAAAGATTTCGATTGGGAAGATCCGAAGAATCTCCCGCTCTTCGAGATGACTGCCAAATATGGAACGCCGTATTTTCAGAATTTCGTGAATTCTGATCTCAATCCGAGTGATGTCCGTTCGATGTGCTGTCGTCTCCAGCTTGATTTGCGCGAACTGCGCAAGCGTGGAGGCGGACTCTTCGGTTCCGCGGAAATGACCGGTTCTATTGGTGTGGTGACGATCAACGCGGGGCGTATCGGCTATCTTGCTCGTGGAGACAAAAAGAAATTTTTCAAACGCATCGGATATCTGATGGATCTTGCCAAAACCTCTCTCGAAATCAAACGCAAAGAAGTGCAGAAATGGATCGATGCTGGACTGTTCCCGTATACGAAACGCTACCTCGGATATCTGAAGAATCATTTCTCGACGATCGGTATCAATGGTATCAATGAAGCGATCCGTAATTTCACGGAGGACAGAGAAAATATCACGACACCGGAAGGTCATAAACTTGCTTTGGAAATTCTCGATTTTATGCGAGAGCGGATCAAAGATTATCAGGAAGAAACGGGAAATTTCTTCAACCTGGAAGCAACGCCGGCCGAAGGGACGACCTATCGTTTCGCCAAGGAAGACAAGAAACGTTTTCCTGATATTTTGCAGGCAGGTACCGAAGACGCGCCGTATTATACGAACTCTTCACAGATACCGGTCGGGTACACCGATGATGTCTTCGAAGTATTGAAACTCCAAGATGATTTGCAGACGAAATATACAGGAGGGACTGTCCTCCATTGTTATATGAATGAGAAGGTGAGCTCGGGACAGGCTTGTCGTAATCTCGTGCGGAGTATTCTCACCAATTTCCGTTTACCGTATATCACCATCACGCCGACATTCTCGATCTGTCCGAAGCACGGTTATCTCGAAGGAGAACACGATTATTGTCCGAAATGCGATACAGAGCTGGGTATCGAGAATGGTGCGCGGTTCGACGAAGAGACACGGAAAAAATATCGAAGCGTCAATGCTGAAAAATAACAAGGTATAACTTGATTTTACCGGCATCCGCTCGGAAACGAAGGTTCATTTTCGTTCCGTTCACTTCATTTGGTAATAACAAAATAAAATAATTAATCATTTAATTTACCCAGTGAAATCCCGCTTTGCGGGTGCTCACTAAGCGAGCAATTTCACGGGGCAAGCAAACATATGTCAGACCAGAAAACAGATGTAGAAGCAGAAGCAGTGATCGAGGCAAAACGTACGCATTGTGAAGTGTGGACACGTGTGATGGGATATCATCGCCCGGTGTCTCATTTCAATATCGGCAAGAAAGCCGAACACTATTCCCGCAAGCACTTCCAGGAAACAGTCGCTGCGAACAATGAGTTTTGTGAGAAGTATCAGTTCGTAGCCTGCTAGAGCAGGAAAACACAAAACACAGTTCACAAAGAACCAGACAAAGCACAATATTCAAACTACGATTTCTTCCGTTTGTGATTTTAAGTTCTGATTCTGTGTTTTGTTTGGTCTTTGTGTTTTGAAATTTGTGTTTTTAGATTATGATCATCAGTGGTATCCAAAAATTCACTCTCTTGGATTTCCCGGGGAAAATCGCCTGTATCATCTTTACCGGTGGATGCAATTATCGCTGTGGATTTTGTCACAATCCGGAATTCGTCTTGCCGGAAGAGCTGGCGAAGATTTCCAAAAATTTTATCCCGGAAGTTGCCGTGCTTAATTTTCTCGAAGAACGTCGTGGACTTCTCCAGGGTGTCGTTATCACTGGCGGTGAGCCGACTATTATGCCTGACTTGGAAAAGTTTATCGTGAAAGTGCGAGCGCTCGGATTCGCAGTGAAACTTGATTCGAATGGCAATCGTCCGGAAATATTGCAATCACTTATCAAGAAAGGTCTGGTGGACTATATTGCGATGGATTTCAAGACGAGCCTACCGGAATACCAATCTCTTGTAGGAAAATGGGCGGATGAGAAAAAATTGCAAGAGAGTATCGATATCCTCAAAGAAGGAAAGGTGGACTATGAATTCCGGACCACACTCATCTGTGAAATTCATACGCCTGAAATTCTCGAAGCGATGCGTGAAACTTTGGCTGGGGCGAAGCGTTTGTATCTGCAAACATTTCGAAGCGGTATTACACTCGACCCTGCTTTCAAGGATTTTCATCCTTTTTCATCGGATGAGATGGAGGATATCGCGAAGCTTTTTAGAAAGGATGTCGGGGAAGTTTTTGTCCGCGGAGAATGAGAGATGGCATTACTTTTTTGTGGTATAATGGAAATGTAATACGTTATTATAAATATATGGGATTATTCTTTCCTTCTAAGAAGCCCACCGTTTCTGGTGCTGTGGGAGGGAAATCAGTGGCGCACAGTTTGGATCGGAACAGTCGGGGAAGAATCACCCCGAGAGAATTGCCACTCGTCGAGAAGAAACTGAAGGAAGAAATGGGACATTACAAAGCAGAGAAGATTATGGAAGGACTACATCCGAATATGGATTCCGATGGTCGTTTGGGTGGAAGCAACATAAGCGCCAAGGAAGGGAGCGATACCCTCGATTATTTGAAGAAGGGTCGTTATAATAACCTGTCCTCAATGGATATCAAGAAAGCAAAGGACATTCTGGGTGAATTTCAATAAGATATGGGTAGGTTCGAAAGGTACGAGAGTTAAAAATGGCATTATGGGAGAAACAGTTCTACTTGAAAATGGTGCCATTTCCTGTGTTGTGAAAAAGAATCGTCGAGTACGGTATGCCCGTCTCGCCGTCCATCGTGATGGGAGTGTTGTCCTGACCCTTCCATTTTTCGTTTCGTACGGAAAAGGCAAGGAGTTTCTCGAGAGCAAGGTGAATTGGATCCGGGAGAAGATACAAGCCTTCGCTTTGGAACCGGAACACCTTCTTTTTCGTGGGAGCATCAAAGAATATAAAGCCTCCAAAAATGAAGCGAAGCGACTCATCGAAGAACGTTTGGCTTATTTTCAAAAAGTGTATCTCGTGAGTTGGAAGCGTGTCAGCATCCGCAATCAGAAGACACGCTGGGGGAGTTGTTCCCGAGGTGGTAATTTGTCATTCAATTATCGTCTCCTTCTTCTTCCTCCACATCTCTGCGACTATGTGATCGTGCACGAACTTTGTCATCTAAGAGAGATGAATCACGGAGCGAAGTTCTGGGCATTAGTCGCCATCACTTTCCTGGATTACAAAAAATTACGACAAGAGATGCGACTGCTGTAGTTTACGGTGCATTGCTCCTCAGATGAGAGTATAGAGGTGTGGAATTGACAGCACGGTCTTTTTCTGCTTTAATGAGGTTCTTACTCTAGAGGTCTGAAATATGACTCTACATTCCTTTGATTGAGTCCTATTCTCTAATCTGAAGGGAAGAGATAAGACTTAATCATAAAGGGTATTTCCTTTTAGCACATTTCCTTGTTACAAGTTCCGGTACTCACCGCTGTATGCGACATACAGCTTGTTCTGTTCCTCACTTTCGTCTCGAACTGCGCGTAAAAGTAAACACCCTATATATATTATCGAATATGTTTAGTAGAAATGCGAGAGGAAGATTTCCTCAAAGAAGCGTATCCGCCAATCGTTTCGGCCGACCGAATACCCGAGGGAGACGGAAGCGTCCATCAGAACGTGAGCTCGATTTCACACAATTTGTGAAAAAAGCGGTTCAAACAACTGAAGTAGAAGCGTGGAATCCGACGCATCGTTTTGCTGATTTTGAAATGCACAGCAAACTTAAAGCCAATGTAGCGAAAGCAGGGTACGTCCATCCGACACCGATTCAGGATGGGGCTATCCCACATATTCTGGAGGGGAAAGATGTCATTGGTATCGCCAATACAGGAACAGGCAAGACTGCAGCATTCCTTTTGCCGCTTATCCACAAGACGTTCAAATATCCAACTGAAAAAGTGCTTATTATTATTCCAACCCGTGAGCTTGCATTGCAGATAGAAGAAGAACTTCGGAAATTTTCCGATGGTTCAGGACTCCGTTCCGCACTCTGTATCGGCGGATCGCATATGGGGGATCAGATACGCAGTCTTTCCCGCAACCCGAGTTTCGTTATCGGAACACCGGGACGATTGAAAGATCTGGTGGAACGCGGGAAATTGCATCTGACAGAATTTAATAACGTGGTTCTCGATGAAGTAGACCGTATGCTCGATATGGGTTTCATCAATGACATCAAATATCTCGTGGCGCTTCTGAAAACCCCGCGTCAATCACTGTTTTTTTCTGCGACTATGCCGAGAGAGATCGCTGAATTGACGAAAAAGTTTTCGAACAATGCTGTTACTATCACCATCAAGTCTCGGGCGACTTCGGAGAATGTCGATCAGGATGTCGTGCGGGTGTTGCCGAAAGAGGACAAGATCGAAGTGCTTCACAATCTTTTGCTCAAACCGGAATTTACGAAAGTGCTCATTTTCGGCCGTACCAAACACGGTGTGGAGAAATTGGCGATGCGACTCGAAGAACGCGGTTTCAAATCAGATTCCATTCACGGTGACAAATCACAGCCTCAACGTCAGCGGGCTCTGCGCCGTTTCAAACAAGATGAGATCATCATTCTTGTCGCAACCGATGTGGCTGCTCGAGGGCTTGATATTCCAGATGTCTCACACGTCATCAACTACGAATTACCGGAAAATTACGAAGATTACATCCACCGCATCGGACGAACCGGCCGCGGTGACAAGAAAGGCAACGCACTGACATTTATCGATTAGATGTGATGAGGTTTTTTCGGAGTGCTGCAAGTCTAACGAATAAAAGAATCTTTTGACGGTTACTCTCCCTGTTCGAAGAAGTGCTCTCGGTTTGGAAAAAGGAGCTGTGTCCCGTTGTCGATTGGGGGCTACTTTTTCCGGTAGCCGAGAGTGCTTGTGAGTCGGAGAGCAGAGACAAAAGATTGCTTTTATTTCGTTGGATTACAAAGAACCGAGAAAATATGACAGTCCTGCCGTTGCGGAACTGTTTTTTTTCGGCTATACTAGGAGAATTATTGACTATATGCGTGTTATGTATTTTTTCACCGCTATCGAACAATTTGTTAGGACGTATGCGACGCAGGTACCGCTCGAGTGGTTCGTGTTCATCGGCTCGTTTTTCGAAGAAGTCGTCAGTCCGATCCCTTCGGCGCTCATTATGGGGACGGCTGGA
>Ga0210027_1003599_pt1 | contig 12450 bp, 20 predicted proteins | sample CryGeymeta201510_FD_183978 | JGI IMG/M metagenome (GOLD analysis project Ga0210027, IMG submission 183978) | Groundwater microbial communities from Crystal Geyser aquifers in Utah, USA - Crystal Geyser metaG 2015-10 (SPAdes) (version 2) | ecosystem: Environmental > Aquatic > Deep subsurface >...
ATTAAATACCTGACACCGATGGAGAAATTTGAAAAACTTTTGGAACAAAATCTTGTTTGTCTATAATATCCCTAACTTGTGATATTTTACGAAGTAATTTTTCTACACAACCTGCCTATATTGTACAGATTATTCATTCTATTGAGTTCTCCTATTCCTTCAGTAATTCCTTCGTCATAGTTTTTACTCAGTCTCATAAGTTCCAGAGAACTTTTTATAACCGAAAGAGGAGTTTTGAGTTCATGTCCTGCATTATGAATAAATTGTTCCATCTGATTCATATTTTCCTCCACCGGAGCAAGAGTATCATCTATGAATCGGGAACTTATGAAGTAAACACCAAGAGAAAGGAGAATAGCTCCCGTGAGATACATAAGGATATCTATAAATACACTCTCCAAAGTCATTCTGGATTCTATGAAAAATACTGCACCGATTTCCTTGGTAATGGGAGTACTGAGAAAAAGATATTCAGAATCGTTGATATTGAGAGATATCTTTCAATTTTGTATTTTCGACTGTATTCTCTGTAAGAGAGAACTATAGAGTTCATCGTCTTTCTGCGGTGAAAAAAGGATTTTCCCATCGGCTCTGTTGTACAGGAAGAAATTTTCTGTTTGAATTCTCGGACGTATTCATTGTTGTCATTCCATCGAGTTCATCATTCCGCTTCTTCGCATCCCACTAATAGGAAATGTAAGTCATTTTCCTTGCAATATATTTTGTTCGATAATCGAATTTTCTCCTATAAGTTTTATTATTCCTTGTGCCTGAATAGCAAGTCGTCCGAATTCCTGCTTCTGATAATCGAGATATCTAAAAGAAAGAAACCCTATATCGAGTACCAAGATAATGAGAAAAATCGCGAGCGAAAAAAGAATCGAAAGCCGACGTTTTTGTTTTGAGAGAGTATGAATTGAGGACATATGGAGAAAAGAGAATATTAACTTACTACATATCAGAATCCTTTTCGTGTTTCTATAATTCCATCCCCGAGTTTTTTTCGGAGAGTACTTATATGCACGTCGACGGTTCGGGAAAACATATAGGCGTCGAATTCTCCCCAGACTTTTTCCAGAAGCACCTGACGGTCGACAGGATTGCCACGATTTTGTACCAAGTATTGAAACAGATCGAATTCTTTTGTGGAAAGTTCTATGGTTTCGTTTTTTCTTGTAACGAGCCGTTTTGTAGTATCTATCATTATATCGCCAACCTGAATCGTCGTGATTTTATTGGGGATATTTCTCCTTCAGAGCGCCTGAATCCGGGATATAAGTTCTTCAAAATCGAAGGGTTTTCACATATAATCATCAGCCCCAATATTGAGTCATTTTACCACATCCTTTGAAGTATTGCTGGACGTAAGGAAAATGATAGGGGTATTGTTTCATACTTCTCTGAGTTCCTGACAGAGCGTGAGACCGTCTTTCCCCGGGAGGTTTATATCGAGAACTATGACATCGAAATGTTCGCTATTCGCCTTTTCTTTTCCCATAATCCCATCAAATGCCACTTCCGCCTGAAAAGCTTTCAGGGTCAGGTATTCGCGGATGTTCTTCGCAAGTATTCGATTGTCTTCTATGATAAGGATTTTCATATTTAGGAAATCATATTTTATACTAGAAAATAGTATGTTTTTAGTGTAAAGAACGTGTAAAAAGAGTATCGAAAAAAAAGAGAAAGGCAAATGGATAAAATCTTTTGCATTTTTCCCACTTTCCCCTATAATCCTCCGGAACTTTTTTCGAGTCAGATGGTGAGACACTAGGGAATCTCTCATTTCTCGTATAAGATTCATTTTTATTTATATCTTTCTTCGGTTTCTACATCGAAGATATAATCCATAAGCTCTATGAGAAAATATGAACTTATGCTCATCCTTAATCCAGAACTTGGAGATGCGGGTGCTGCAACACTTCTTGGCGAAGTAAAAGCCGAACTTACAGCCGTTGGTGCAAAAGTTGAGAAAGAAGACATCTGGGGAGTTAAGGATATTGCTTACAAGATTCGAAATTCTAAAACCGGTTACTACGCTCTTTATAATCTCGTTCTCGAGAAAGGAGATTTCTTTGCTGCAACAAAAGCTTTCAATCTTAAGAAAGATATTTGGAGACATATGTTTGTTCGTTTGGAAGATGCAGAATAACTTCATAATTCGAATTTAAATCTTCGCTTCCTCACTCTTCGTACAATCGTACGATTCGCTCCGGTTCTCGATTTTCATTCGAATTCTATCGTTCTTCAACATTTCTATGAAATTTCACAAATTCTTATTATCTACATTTGTCTATCATGAGAACTGTTAATAAAGTTATCCTAATCGGAAATGTTACAAAGGATCCATATATCAAATCTACTGCCGGAGATAAAAAAATCGCACTCTTCACGGTTGCAACCAACCGTTACTATCGTGATGCTGCAGGAGTAAACCAGAGTGAAGCAGAATACACAAACTGCGTTGCATGGGGACCTCTCGCTGAGCGATTGGAACAGTTTCTTGTAAAAGGAAAACTTGTTTATATTGAAGGACGTCTAAAAACTCGTGTTATCGATAAAGAAGACGGAACGAAACTCCACAAAACGGAAGTAGTCGTTGCCAATCTCATATTCCTCAACAAACGAGAAGATTTCGCAGAAGATGAAGAAGTTATCGATGATACAATACTAGAACATTTCGACGATCTTGCTGATGATAAATTTTAATTTTAACTCCTAAATTTTACCTATTATGGCTAAAACTACTTGCCCAATCGAGGCTCTTGGTATCAAGAATATCGATTACAAAGACACTACTTTCCTTCGTCAATACATTACGAAGTTCAATAAAATTGTTCCACGATATTATTCTGATGTTGCTCTCAAGAATCAACGAAAACTTGCTCAGGCAATCAAACGAGCTCGTTACATGGCACTTCTTCCATATATTCTTAATCCTCGTGCAACGACTGCTGCACCAGCTAAGATTCTTGTAAATACTGCTCCAGTTGCTACAGAAAAAACTGATGAACTTATCTAAGTAAAAGAAAAAAGTGAATTTTATTCACTTTTTTTTTTGACTTTCAGTCAATGCTTCTATATAATACCGCCCGTAACTTTATTTATTAAATTACTCTTTTTATGCAAATGTTAAAAAAAGTTGGTTTTGCTTCAGTTGCAACTCTTGTTTCTATGCAACAAGCTTTGGCTATAGATTTTGGTGGAGCAGGTGTTCAGGCAAATGTTTCAGGAAGTGCTAATACTGCTGATAAAACAATTCAGAATCTCGTAAGTAATGCTATGGTATTTCTCGGAATTATCGCGGTTCTCTACGGTATCTACGGAGGGTTTCTTATCCTTACTGCTGGTGGAGAAGATGATAAAGTGAAGAAAGGAAAGACTATCCTTATTCAGGTTGCTATCGGTCTTGTGGTTATCTTCCTTGCGAATTCTATCGTTCAGATGGTTCTCTCAAAAGTTCTCACTCCAGGTGCATAATATTTCTCGATTTTTTTCAAAATCCCTTCCGAGTTTCGGAAGGGATTTTTTGGTCCACAAAAAGTGGACAAAAGAGAGGATTTCCATAATATGGAAAGGAATAATTCACTCACTCAATACCGATTATGTACAATCCAAAAATCACCGAACCAAAATGGCAACGCTTCTGGGAAGAACATGATACTTTCCGGACTCTTTCGCCAAGCGAAGCAGGAAATAAACCGAAAAAGTATGTTCTTTCTATGTTTCCATATCCTTCAGGAGAAGGACTTCATGTCGGACATGCGAAAGTGTATTCTGCCACCGATGCCTATGCTCGGTACTCTAAAACTCGCGGGTACAATGTCCTTCATCCGATGGGGTGGGATGCTTTCGGGCTCCCTGCTGAGAATTATGCGATTAAAACCGGAACCCATCCGGCTATCACGACTGCGAAAAATGTTGCGAATTACACTCGCCAGATGAAATCTATTGGGCTTTCTTATGATTGGAGTCGTGAAGTAAATACGACCGATGTGGATTATATCAAACAAACGCAGTGGATTTTCCTCCAGCTTTTCGAACGAGGACTTGCTTATGAACAGGATTTGCCTATCAACTACTGTCCGAGCTGCAAGACCGGACTTGCCAATGAAGAAGTGGTCGGAGACAACAAATGTGACCGATGTGGTACGACGGTAGAGCGACGCAAGATTCGTCAGTGGGTTTTGAAAATCACTGAATATGCAGAAAGACTCCTTGCGGATATCGATACACTCGATTGGCCAGAGAGTATCAAAGAAATGCAACGGAACTGGATAGGGAAAAGTGAAGGAGTGGAATTTAGTATGAAAAAAGTCGGAGACAATTCGAAAGAACTCGCTGTATATACCACTCGAATCGACACTGTCTATGGTATGACGTATGTAGTGCTTGCTGCAGATCATAAGGATGTCGCTAACTGGATTACTCCAGAATGTCGGGAAAAATGTGAGAAATATATCGCCGATTCCAAGGCAAAATCTGACCTTGAACGAACCAATGAAGGAAAAGAAAAAACTGGGGAATTTACCGGTTCGTATGTTATAAATCCTTTCAACGGAGAACAAATCCCTGTTTGGATAGGGGATTATGTACTCGGATCCTACGGAACTGGAGCGGTTATGGCAGTTCCCGCGCACGATGAAAGGGATTTTGAGTTTGCGAAGAAGATGGGATTGAAAATAAGACAATCCATTACTACAATTCATTATGTTCCGGAATGAAAAGAAATAGGATGGGTTTATGACTATGAGAATTTAAAGAAATTAGAAATAGTATGTACTCAGGATGGAGTTCTTATTGACTCTGCAGAATTCACTGGACTTTCATCCGCTGAAGCTCGTATTAAACTCGCTGAAAAAGCCGAATCTGAAGGCTTTGGAAAGAAGAAAACCAACTATAAACTCCGTGACTGGCTGTTCTCTCGACAGCGCTACTGGGGGGAACCGATTCCACTCATTCATCTGGAGACAGAAGACATGAAAAAACTTCCTCATATTTCGAGTATTTCCGAAGCAACTGATTCTCATCTTGCTTATATTCTCAAACGTGACGAAGTTGCAGGAGAATGTGCAAAAGGAACTCTCTGTCATGGAAAAGTTCGTGAACTCGTGATTGGTGGAAAAGTGGTTTCTAAAATCTACGACGGACTCTATGGGAAGATTATCTGCGATTACAAACTTCCGCTTGAACTTCCAGAGGTGCAGAACTATGAACCAGCGGGGGATGGGAATAGTCCACTTGCACTGGTTCCGAATTTCGTGAATGTACAACTTGCAAGTAATCTTTCTGGGAAACGTGAGACCAATACTATGCCACAATGGGCAGGATCATGCTGGTATTATCTTCGGTTCATGGATCCGAGATTTCCGGATGCTCCCGCAAGTCGTGAAATGATTGATTACTGGGGACAAGTGGACAAATATGTGGGTGGTGCGGAACACGCGGTACTCCATCTCCTGTATGCTAGGTTTTGGCATAAAGTTCTCTTCGATATCGGAGTTGTGTCTTTTAAGGAACCATTTCAAGACCTTATCGGTGTTGGGCTTATACTCGGTCCAGACGGAGGAAAGATGAGTAAATCCAAGGGGAATGTTATAAATCCCGACGATGTGGTGAAAGAATACGGTGCTGATACACTCCGAATGTACGAGCTCTTCATTTCTGATTTCCGCGATGCGGCTCCATGGGATACCGATGCGATTGTCGGAGTGCGACGATTTCTGGAACGTTCTCAGGCAATCTTTGAGATTCCAAAGTTCGCTGCAGACGATATGAAAGCTATGAAACTTATGCATAAAACCATAAAAAAAGTTGGGGAAAATATCGAAGCATTCAAATTCAACACAGCTATTTCTGCACTTATGATTCTCCTGAATGAATGAATTCCGAAGGATTCGGAAAATACACTTGAATGGAAGGAAAATTTCGCTATAATGCTTCATCCGTTTGCTCCGCATTTGGCGGAAGAATTGTACCAGATGCTCGGGAAAACCACTTCTGTTTTCGAGGCAACTTGGCCGGAGTACCAAGAGTTTATGCTCGTTGACGACGAGGTGACGATTGCCATACAGGTCAATGGAAAACTTCGTGGAACTCATGTATTTTTGAATGGAGTTTCTCAGGAAGAGGTGGCAGCACGGGTTATGGAAGATCCAGAAATTAACAAATGGTTAGATGGACTGACGATAGTCCGAGAAATATTCGTTCCGAATAAACTGTATGGTATCGTCGCAAAATAGTTTCCTATTTTCTAATAATTTATTTCTATGACTACTTTATTCTCGGAAGATGAGGAAGATGAACTTCTCCTCGAAGATAGTACTGGTACTGAAATAGATGAGCTCGAAATTACTCTTGATGATGTGGAAGAATTGGAAGAAGAGGAAAATATTGGACATAAAGTTCAAACTTTTAATCCTGATGATGATGGAACCGATAATTATTTCGATGAAAAGTATTTTGATGAATAATTAACTTCATTTTTATGACCCAAAAAGATCCTTATTCCGTCCTCGGAGTTACGAAATCGGTGACTCAGGATGAAGTAAAAAAAGCCTATCGAAAACTTGCGATGCAATATCATCCTGACAAGAATAAATGAGATAAAAAAGCGGAAGCAAAGTTTAAAGAAATAAATGCTGCATATGAAGTACTCAGTGATATAAAGAAGCGCAAAGAGTACGATACTTTTGGTTCTGCAGGAAATGGATTTGGTAGTAGTTCTTCTTGATGAGGACAATGATTTTGAGGATTTGAGGATATTTTTTCACAATTTAGTGGATGAAGAAGAGATGGAAATTCTCAGAATTTCGAGTTCGATCTCGGGGACTTGTTTGGTGGTGGAATGGGACAGTGACAAAGGTCTCGAGCTTCGCATCAAGAAGAACGAGCTCCAAAAGCAGAGCCGGAGAAATCATCACTCGATGTTATAAAAACTGTGGAAGTACCAATTTTTGATCTCATTCTTGGAACTAAACTTGATGTGGAAACGGTTTACAGTCAACATTTGAGTCTCACAGTTCCGACCGGAACCAAGTCAGGAACCAAATTTCGGATTAAATGAAAAGGACGACAGAACGCTGGAGAAACTGGAGATATGTATGTTATCGTCGAAGGAAAGATGCCGAAAGATATTCCAGAAAATATTCGGAAACTTCTGGAGAGTATCAAGGATCAGTTATAAAAAACCCCGCGGTGAAGCGGGGTAGATTGGAATGATGAAGTATATTTATACATCTATCATTCTCATTTGTTCAAATAGGTTACTTTCCATTTTTCTTGTTTTTAGTCGATGGGCATCTGATTAAAGCCAGCGAAGCGACCAATCAAAGGAGCCGAAAGAAAACTGAGAGAAATCCATACAGCGACAATTTCTTGCCAATGTTGAACAATTATTTGCATAATACATTCCTCCTTTTAAAAGTTTGTAGATGCGAAATTCTGGAGATTGATTATTTAGTAATCAATAAGGACTCCTTCGGTATCCTTTCCAAGATACCATATAACCAATACTCCTATAAAAATTAATATCCAGAGAATGGAAGTGAGTATGATTGTAATTACAAGATACATAACCATACTTCTTGCAAGATGCAATCCGTATTTTGCCCATTCTCTTACAAAGAGGAACAGAGAGAATCCAGTTGTAAGTATTGCTACAACACAGATCCCAAAAACATACCATTCCAGAAAAGTATAGTGTTCCATGATTTATCCCTCCAGATGAAGCAATGAAAAAGAAAGACTATAGATATACTATATATATAAATAATATACTTTGTCAAATGAAAATACTCCTCCTTGACAATATCCGTTCCATCCTCAATGTTGGGGCACTTTTTCGTACTTGTGATGGTGCAGGATTTGAGAAAATTATCCTTACAGGATTTACTCCGACTCCACCCCGTAAAGAATTAACGAAAACTGCTATTGGAGCAGAAAATTTTGTCGCTTGGGAATATTATAAAAATCCATTGGAATATGTTCAGGAATTAAAAAAACAAGGGTACAAAATTTTCGTTCTCGAACAAACGCCAGAAAGTATCGATTTTCATTCTGTATCCTCGATGAATTACGAGAATATATGTCTTATTCTCGGAAATGAGATTGAGGGTGTTCAAAAAGAGCTCATCGCTCTCGCAGACCATTGCATAGAAATACCTATGCTCGGACAAAAACAATCGCTCAATGTCGCAACGGCCGGAGGTATTTGTATGTACCAATTTTTATAATCCGTAAATTTGCAAGAAAAAATCTTATCTGTTATAATGGAAAATAATTACATTTATTATAACTTTTTATGGAAAAAACTACAGAAAATACTACACAACAACCACAGGTAAGTTTCGTCTCAACAGAGAGTAGTTTTGATGAAAATCGGAGAAAAAATTTTTTCACTTACGGATTCATAGCATCATTTGTTTGGATGTGTTTTCATTTTACTCTCGTTTTCTTTTTTTGATTGGAGCTTGGATCAGTTTTGCTCGTAGGATTGTTTCTTGGACTTGGAAATTTTGTCGCTTTTCTCGTGGATAGCCCCGTAGGAGTTCTTCAGAAATATATCTTACCGAAGAAATTATTTGTCCTCTCAGCAAGTTTTATGCTGGTAGTTTCTCTTATATTCGTCTATTTTATCGTTTGATCGAGTTCCTGAGCTTCGTCCGATACATCTCTTATTGCCAAATTTTTCAGTTCTAGTATCAATATTCTCCTTCTCCTTGTATCGGTTTGTTTATATGGAATCATCAAGGAATTGACAGATGTTACAGCACTTTCCTATATTCTTAATAACGCCGATCCTTCGGAGTATGCAGATCTGCTTTCCAGAAATAATATCTTTTCATGAATGGGAGCATTGACCGGTCTTGTTTTATCAGGAGTTATTCTCTCCTTCAATATTATAATAGCAGTTTTGATTCTCGTTTTTTTCATAGCTCTTTTTATCACATTTACAGTCATTTATTTCGATAATTCGAAAGCGACAATAAATTTCAATATCAATGATATCAAGAAACTCAAGATTATTTCCCCGAAAGAAACGATAGAATCAGTGAAACAGTATACTATCTCACAAGTTCAGAAAACCGATTTTTTAGAAGCAGCAAAAGGGATGAAACTTATCTTCCTGAAGCCTATGCAGATGAAGTTAAAAATTGATTGGAAAGAAGTTATCACTACTACGAAAGAAGATATTAGATCTTTTTTTGAGGTTCTCGGAAAAGCACCATTCAACAAAAAACTTATGGCTATGTCCACAATAATCATCCTTTTCGGATTTTGGGATACTTTCGTCGTTACTTTCCTCGTTGATTTTCTTAATAAAATCATTGCTGACGACAGTCAGAATATCCTTGTTCGGACAAAGCTTTTTACGGGATATGTTTTTATTGCAGTGCTGGCTATTCCAGCATTTGGAGCTCAAATTCCGCTCATCGGGCTGTCGAAAAAAATAGGAACTTTCTCTGTCATATTCGCAGGGGTCATCATTTCAGGAATTTCTATGTTCCTATTTGGAATATTCAACGGATTTTTCATCATTCTTATGCTTGGTCTTGCAAATAGTATCGGATATGCCGCAGCAATGCCGCTTGCGCAAGGGGAATTTTCCGATTCCTACAATCAAGTATATGCTGAGAAACGAAAACTCACAGAAATTGACTCCAATGCTTCTTCCGCTCCGCTCAAGATGATATTGAATCTCGCGAATGTCATAGGTCTTATAATCGGAGGATTACTTATTGCTATAGTAGGATTCAATGGAACATTCTTTGTTCTCTGAGCCATCCTCATAGGATTATTCTCCGTAAGTATGATTAATAAAAAAGAATGGGGATTATAGAAAAAATCAATTTGTACAATCGTTCTCTATCGATATACTCATTGTAAGGATTTTTTTGTTCATCTCCATTTTATGTCTTTTCTTGATATTCGTCATTATAAATACCTCACGTCTTCCATTGACCGCAATCTGGATTTTTCCGCGTTTATGGATTTTGAACACCATTATCAGGTATCAGAAAACAAACACGAATATTCCATTGAGCGATCCTATTTTTCCTACAAAGAATCCCTTGTAGAAAACACAGTAGATTCATCGATCCAATCTATTATGGATATGGAATCAAAACTCATTCCTATTTTCGCTCAGATGGAGCGGACGGGAGTATACGTAGACGAAAAGAAACTTCGTGATATCGGTGAGGATATCGCGCGGGAATCGAAGAATAAAGAACTCGAGATATATGATCTCGTCGGTGAACGGTTCAATATCAATTCTGCGAAACAGGTGCAAGTGATACTTTTCGAGAAACTCTGAATACCTGTTTCCAAGAAAATCAAGACTGGATATACCGTAGACAATGAAGCACTTTCTCTCATCTGACAAAAGTATGAGATAGCGAATATTATTCTTCAATACCGTACACTTGAAAAACTCCGGTCTACTTATATCGACGGACTTTTGAGAGTCATTAATCCTCATACGAAACGTATCCATACGACCTATAATCAGCTCGGAGCTTCTACCGGACGACTTTCTTCCGAATCTCCGAATCTCCAGAATATCCCTTCGGGAAGCGGGTATCCTGCTCGAATCAAATCCTGCTTTTGTCCTGAGTCTTCAGAGTTTTCTTTCCTCGTGGCAGATTATTCGCAAGTAGAACTCCGTATTCTCGCGAGCCTTTCGGGAGATACATCCCTTATAGAAACTTTTGTCAGATGAGAAGATATTCATACTCGTACCGCACGCTTTCTTTTTGGGGAGGATGCAACTATTACTTCCGAGCTTCGCCGAATTGCAAAATCGGTCAATTTTTGAGTCATTTATGGAATTACCGGTTTCGGACTTTCAAAAGTCATTAATACTTCGCCCGCCGAAGCGACAAAATATATCGACACTTTTTATGCAATGTATCCGGGAGTTCGAGCTTATTATCAATCTATTCTCGATGGAGCGAACAAAAATGGGTATGTGGAAACTTTTTATGGACGTAGACGATATATTCCTGGCGTACGAGACAGTAATAAAATGATTCGTGCCGGAGCGGAACGTGAGGCTATCAATATGCCGATTCAGGGAACCGCTGCCGATATTATTAAACTTGCTATGCTTCGAATATCCAATTTTCTTAAAGAAGGGACATATAAATCTCGGATGTTGCTACAAGTGCATGACGAACTCGTTTTTGAAGTTCATGAAAGTGAGAAAGATATGATGGAAAAACAAATTCGTTCCATTATGGAAGGAGTATTTCCTGGTCCTTTGAAGCTCTTAGTAGATATTCATACAGGAGCTAATTGGTCGGAAGCGAAAGGGTAGTTAGATATCATAAAAAGAAAACTCGTAAAATGAACTGCAATATATTTGCAAAAAAACGCTTTGAGATTATACTTCGCTCCAGTTTATCGCTTTCCTCGTGTAGTTTTTAACCCTGTTTCTATGGCACTTCAAACGGAAATCAAAGATTTTACCAAAAAAGTACTGCTTCTCGGGATTGTTCTCTCGTTTTTCATCAATCTTATTTTTACCTATATTTCGTCTCTGAGTGGAGGAAATAGTACGTACGCAGCAGGAAACGATGCGAATTTCCGTCGAGTGAGTGTCCCATATCTTGGGAATACAGGAATAGCGATTTCTATGAATATAGGATTGAAAGATAAGCAGAAACAGGATACACCCGTCAATCTTTATGGGGATGTAATGCCCATTGGAGAAGTGCTTGCAGATACTAGTGTCGGACAGAAGAAGCTTATTTCGAGCAATATGGTGGCGGCTGCTGGGTATCTCAATATTTTAAAAACAGATGTAAATAAACTTCTCGACTCTGCAACCGATCGTGAAGCGATGCTTGAGAGTTTTCTCGATCAACTTAAGTTTCGTTATATTTCCACTAATACGTATTTAAGTATTCTTTCCGCTCAGGTAACCGAACTCCAGGGGACTATAACTACTTCCAATACATCCATAGAAACCATTAAAACTTCTCTGACTGCAGCGTATAAGAATCTCGATTATGATAAAACTGAGGATCTTATTACAAATTATCTCGCAGAAAAACAAAAAAATACGTACGCTCAGACATATCTTGTCTTCCTTGGAAAATTCATCTCTACCTATCAGGTTTTGAACACATACAATAAGACATTGCTTGATACTCTTATAAACAATAAAGAAGCTCTTGTGAAGAATGTAACTATTGTTCTTCCTGATTCTGGAACGAATCTTATGAAACAATTGAATCTTATAAAGACGGAGGCAGAATGGAAATCGACACAATAATTCATGAGAAAAAATCTCAATCCCGAATTCGGGATTGAGATTTTTTGGCATAATAGAAAATAGTGTGTGGCTAAAATAAGGAGTATTTGGTATTGTAAAGCCAAATACTCCTTTACTTTTACAAGAGTGAATAAAAGTTACAAGAAAAGATGTAAGAAATGTTCAGGTTGTTG
>Ga0210027_1003627_pt1 | contig 12370 bp, 11 predicted proteins | sample CryGeymeta201510_FD_183978 | JGI IMG/M metagenome (GOLD analysis project Ga0210027, IMG submission 183978) | Groundwater microbial communities from Crystal Geyser aquifers in Utah, USA - Crystal Geyser metaG 2015-10 (SPAdes) (version 2) | ecosystem: Environmental > Aquatic > Deep subsurface >...
TCTGTGTGTCAATTTTAAAACCTTAACCTGTCCTTCTGTTAAAAAATCTCTCATTACTATTATGAGACTATATTTTCAGGAAAAAGTCAAATCAAGTAAGTTGCGAACTGGTTGAAGATGAATATACATCTACCTATGATGATGTAGATTATATTGCAGGCGACGCTGATAGTGGGTATTATGCTTGGCTTAATATTCTCTTCCAATAAAAATATATAGTCACTCTGATTATTTAAATAATCAGAATCGACAACATGTTTTTCATGCTCATTGTTGACTTTTGAGTCGAATTAATTTACCATTGAGCTTATGGGAATACTCGTCAACCTCTTAATAAACGGCCTTGCGGTTTATATTACTGCGCAAGTCCTTCCTGGGGTAACAGTGAGTAATTTTATAACCGCAATCATCGTTTCCGTAGTTTGGGCCCTGGTGAATACCCTTATCAAGCCAATTCTTTTTATCCTTACCCTCCCCGCAACTATTTTGACATTGGGTCTATTTACTTTTGTAATTAATGCTTTGATGGTATACCTTGTGGCTACATTTGTCCCTGGATTTCATGTGAGTGGCTTTTGGTCTGCTTTATTTTTTAGTTTAGTCTTGTCCCTTGTAAGTTCTATCCTGCGCAGTTCAACGAGGTAGGGATTTCTTCTCTCTCTACCCGTTGTACGAGGCTTTTTTTAGGCTCCGCACAACGGATAAAAAGTAAAAAAGCTTAGTAGCTTCTTCGGTTGTCTCTTCTGTAGCTGTCTCCTCCTCCGGTTCTTTCTTCTCTAGGTTTTGCAACGTTTACGACGATTGTTCTGCCTTCGATTTCTTTTCCGTTTAATTCGAGTGCTTTTTGTGCAGCTTCTGGGCTTGCAAAAGTAACGAATCCGAATCCTTTTGATCTCCCTGTTTCACGATCATTGATGATTATAGCTTCGGTGACTTCACCAAATTCAGCAAATAATGCCTTCAAGGAATCGCTTGTGATTGACCAAGGTAAGCTTCCGACGAATAATTTATTCTTGTCCATATATTTCACCCCCTCTTCATGTTGGAAAACTGATAGTTCCGTGTGCGAATATTGTTTATTGAAGCTTTATTTTGCCGTATGCAGCTTATTGGTGAATATGTCTGTGAAATAGATTTATATTGTATCATATAAATCGTAAATAGTCTTAAGGAAGTGTAATTTTAAGGCTATCCGCCTTATAAAATAGGCATTGACGAGCTATATTATTTGCAAATTCCAATGATTTCTTTATATCCTTTGTTTCAAAATATCTATACCCGAAGGCCGCACTGAATATATCTCCTGACCCGACGGAATCGACAATATCTTTAGGTTTAACAGGATCAACTGGGACGACGAGACTATCATTTTTGGAGTAATAGTGAACCCCCTTATCCCCTCTTGTTACAATTACTTGGATAATTTGAGCCCATTTTTTTGCATACTCCTCTATGACGAAATGATCAAATTCAGAAGCGATGATGAAGTCAAATAATGGCAGAAGGTCTTCGGCCTCTTTGAACTCCCTCTGATGCACGTTGCAGTTACTGTCAAATGATTTATAGTACCCTTGGGGAAGAAGTATTTTAAGTGCATCGCTTCGGACGGATTGCATCAACAAATGCACATATTGTATGGAATAATCTGGAGTAAGTGGAGCAAGAAAAATGATATCTGAACCATGTATGATTTCCCTCAGCTCATCTGTTATAGGCAATAACTCAGCATGTTCCCGATTCATTGCTTTTTGTGTACGAGTTGATTTATGAAACGTATTTCTATAGGATAACGTCTTTTCTTGTAATGGTTTGCTGGGGTAGATAGATATATTTTTCAAATAGCGGACGAAGTCATTTCCATAGGGTGCAATTATTCGAGTTTTCGTATCAGGTAGTTGGCCAAATATCTTAGCCATAAACATAGCGGGGCTCCCCGCACTTGTGTAAGAAACATGTTCCGAAACATTTTCGTCGATACAGACATGACCAAGAATGGTTATGTTCATGTTAGTTCATTATACAAAGCCTTTGCGCTTTTTTCATGTTGAAATACTCTCCAATACAAATAGGTTCCAATGAGGGAGAGAAATTGAGCGATAAAGAGTGTTTTAGCGGGACCAATATGATCTCCAATAAAACCCAAAAAATAGGCAAAAAAGGCAAAACAAATGCTTTCTGCAAGGGAATTAAGGGATGCGATTGTTGCTCGTTGGTGAGGTGTAAACTCTTTTTGGAGAAGAGAATTTTTTGCAACAGAAAGCGATCCATAAAATATACTACTGGATGACAGCATTATGGGGGATAATTGAGTTGGAAACAAAACAGCAATCGAATTGACTACTCTGCTGTACAAATTGCCAATCAGTATGGTCTTTATTTCTTTGTATTTGTCTATGAGAGGGCCACTGAAATAAAAGCTTATTGTAGCACCCAGATACGAAGCCATTTTGGCTAATCCAATAGCCCATATCGGCCACAACAACTGGTAAAAGGCGGCCTGCATCTGAAATGTTGCCTCCCCTACTGAGGAACCGATCATCCCCGCAACACTTACTAATCGTAATTTTTTATTTGTTTTGAATAATAGGAGCGCTTCTTTCATGTGAGCGTAAATATTTGTACTTTTTTCTAAGTGAATATGTGGTTCAACTATTAGTAAGCTAATGAAGAAACACATAATTTGTGGGATAACTGAAATCCACATAACAATAATAAATGAATTATTTGCCAAAAAGCTCCCTATTACAGCTCCTAGAGCCAATCCTAGCTGGAACAAGGCACTAATTTTACCCAAGAATGCATGATATTTTTTCTCATTTCCTGACTCCTTCAAACTATCATGCAATAACGCATCATTGTTCCCGCTATAAAATGCCATAGAAAGTCCCTGGAAAACAGCGCCGAGTGCCAACATCCAAAAAGATCTTCCCAAAGCAAAACATATTGAATACAGTATGCTTGCTAGTGCCCCAAGTATGATTGTATTCTTTCTTCCCACTCTGTCAGAAAGAATACCAGTGGGTACCTCAAATACTGCATCAGCAATATTAGCTATGGAGAAAATGCTCATGCCAAGCGCAAGTGATCCTGTTACCTGAGTAAAATACAAAATTGCGACCGCTGAATACAGTTTAAAATCGGTAAAAAAATTGAACCATGCGAGCAACTTGATATTTTTCTGTGAGCCCATTTGTATATTGTAACATCATACATCCGTAGTCCAAGCCCTTTGGCAACCGCAGCGGTTGCCAAAAAACAGCTTTCGATGTATCGATACATCGAAAAAATAGTTTCAGGTATTTTTCAGAATATGAGATTATAATTCTTACATTACTAGTTTTCATCCAATTCTATGAGATATTTCGATTATTCACCCATGTATTATCACTCCTCTTTCTGGTCGGGTGGTTTTATTTCTCTTCTAATCAGCGTTCTTGTTTGGGGAATTATTATTTATCTAGTTATACATATTGTTCGAAAGATGTCTGGTGGTCATCATGGAGGGTACTGCGGAATGTACGATCATGATCACGCCGAATCAGAAAGGGATGATTCTTACTACCTCAACATAGCAAAAGAACGCTATGCTAAGGGGGAGATTGACAAGAAACAGTTTGAGGAACTAAAGAAAGATTTGATTGAAAAATAGACCTTTTCATTTCTCTGTAGGGACAGGTCGCGACCTGTCCCTACCTATAAAAAAATTACAAAATAATATTTCTTTCCCGCTCAGGGCCGGTCGAAACGATTTTAACGGGTACCTTCAAAAAAGATGAGATGAATCGCAAATATACCTGACAGTTTTTGGGTAGTCTATCGAATTTTGTAATAATTCGAATATCTTCGCCCCACCCATTAAATGTTCTATAAACAGGCTCGACTTTCGCTAGTTCAACATACCCACAACTACTGTAGGGTATCTTATTGCCTCCAAGTTTGTACCCTATACATACTTTTATCTTTTTGAGTCCGGTTAGGATGTCGGTTTTAGTTATTGCAAGGCAATTGGTACTCGTGATCTGACAGGCAAATTTCACCGCTTCCAGGTCTAACCATCCAATTCTACGGGGTCTGCCTGTGGTGGTGCCATATTCATGTCCTTGTTCTCGAATGGTATGAGCAACTTCATCATCAAACTCAGTAGGAACTGGTCCCTCTCCAACTCTTGTTGTATAGGCCTTCACGACAGCCCATATTCTGTCTAATTTATTCGTGGCAAGGCCAGAACCGGTATTAATTCCACCTGTGATAATGTTTGAACCTGTGCAATAGGGATATAATCCCCAATCGACATCCAACATCACCCCGTGTGCACCTTCAAACAGTATGTGTTTCTTTTTCCCTACAGCCTCCGAAAGGATAGGAAACGTGTCAATGACGTATGGTGCCAGAATCCTCCTATATTCTTTGAACTTAATTAATTCTTTTTCGATATTAATGGGTGCAACTTTAAATAAAGTGAGAATCTTATTCTTGATACCTGCTTGAAAACGGAATTTTTCTTCAAAGTACTTGAAGTTGAAAAGTTCATAGAGACGAATTCCGTTATAACTTACTTTGTCTGCAAATGTAGGGCCAATGCCTCGTTTTGTTGTCCCTAATTTATTTTTTCCCCGTGCATTTTCGTAGGCTTCATCCAATGCCTTATGATATGGCATGATCAAATGACATCGAGGCGAGATAATCAGTTTATTAGCAAGATCCATACCTTCCGCTTGGAGCTGTTTTATTTCCGCAATGAGTACTTCCGGATCAATTATCACGCCATTTCCGATAACACCAATGGTTTTTTTATTCAAAATACCCGATGGCATCAAATGAAAGGGGTATTTTTTCCCTCCAACAATCACCGTATGGCCCGCATTATTCCCTCCGTGGAACCGTACAGTATAATCCGCCTGTGCGGCAAGAAAATCAACAATCTTCCCCTTCCCTTCATCCCCCCATTGAGATCCAAATACAAATTGCATCATACGAGTATGAAAATGAGTAATGAGTAACTATTCTGAAGATGTTTCTTATTGTGAGAATAAGGAATTGAAGATAACACAGACTCATTTAAACAAATGAAATCACATCTGTCAATTGAAGTTTATTGTCTTTATTGTTTTACCTTCGATGATCATCAGTTCTCCTGTTAAGGGAAAATCGTGCAGTTGCTTCGTCACGAACTTATCATATACCCAACTAACTCAGGTTTGCAACTAGTGGTAAGGTTTGGAAGTTTTCAGTAAGAAGGGTATCAAGTTCTGTTTGATAATCTCTCAGGTTATGAAAAAAGGCACTTGTTGCCTCTTTAAACTCCTTAAATATGCTTATCTTTCATATCTTTCATGTTAAGTATTATAGTGAATTATTCTGAATAAAGGCTTTTATATGGTGGACCACTTCATCTTCATGATTGAAAAAGCTGTGGGTTGCATTGGGGATTATCACAATTCTATTGACTTTTGAGCGGATATTTTTTTCAAACCAGTGCTCAATTTTCTTGATCGGCCGGTTCCTGAACTCATCCTTTTCCCCTAAAACGACGAGTTGGGGAATGATAATCTTACGAAATGTTGTTGGAATTTTATTCGCCTGGCAATAACAGAAAATCTCCTCTTCGCTGTTGGGTGTGTAAAGACTTAAAAATCGCTGTGCGTCATGCATCATCGGCCAAATGGTAAGAGGTAGTAATTCATGCGCCTTCCCTTGTTGTACCAAGTCTTTTGCATATGTCACTACTCTGGGTAACGTTTTATTTTTATCCTGATGGAGAGCATCAGCATAATCGCTCAGTGGAGACAATAACACGACTCCCTTGATACGTTTCTGATTATTTTTACGACTTACATAATATACCGATTTGTGACTTCCTGTGGAATGACCAACAAGATATATCTCACTTTCCCCCTGTGCCTCCACATAATCAACCGCTCCTTGGACGTCTTCTACGCATTCGGTAAATACTTCGTGAGTTTCTCCTAAAATGCGCGAAGAATATCCCCTTTTCTTGCGCTTATCAACCTTTTTCATACGAACAATTTTCCCATTTCCTCGGTTGTTAAAAGTGATGACCGCAGTTGAAGCATCAACGAGGGGAAGTACCAAATCGTGTCCGCTGAAGGCGTTTGAAGAAAGTCCATGTATGAAGATAATAACCCGTTGAGGCTTGTCAGGTCCGAACCATAAGCCGGGCAATACCAATTTATCGGGTGTGATTATCGAAATGGTTTTACAGGTTGTATTATCCATAAGGAAAGTATATCAATAATCGTACAATCACGATATTTTCCTAAACATGACAGCGGGTATTGTTGCAACGAGTGCAAAAAGTGCTGAAAAGTTAAATGCCATAATAATACCAAATTTATCCGAAAGAAAGCCAAGCATGAAAGGTGCAATAGTAGATGCTATTCCTACAAAAGTTGCATTTAGTCCGAAGGCTTTCTCCATACCTTTCTTGTGATCTACAGCTTCCACGACCATCGCAGTAAGAACTGGGATTGTTCCCTTGGTAAAAACCCCCAGAATAATAGAAGCACCTATGATTATGGGAAGCCACATCGCATTGGAAAGGATGAATATGAAAATTGCCATGGCGAGTTCAGACATAATGAACACTTTGGTATTGCCGAATTTGTCAACGAGCCTCCCCAAGAAAACTTTTCCCATCATATTCCCAACAAAGAAAGTTGAAGTGAGAATCCCAAGATATGCATAGGGAACATGTCTTTGGAGCAAAAGAAAAGGGATGAAAATGAATAAGGAGGCGCTAGCAATAGTGTCCAGACAGAAGCTAGACGTGGCAAGCATGAATTTCTTGTTCTTCACTACATCATGGTAGGAAATTTCATTCTGCTTATCTTCAAGTGAGGTGGCCATAAATAGGTCTTTTTTCGTTAATTTTATAAAATAGAAACTGAGTAAAAAGAGCGGGATTGACACAAATAGCGCCGTATTACGCCAACCCAAATAGACTATGACAAATGTGATGAGCGATGAGAGGCCTACCCGACCTAAATCCCCAAGCGCCGTGAAATTGCCCAATTGGCGCCCGCGTTCTTCCTTATTGAATAACTTAGACACCAGGGCAAATGCGACTGGATGGAAAACGCCAAATCCGATTCCTCCGATAATGAAGGCGACGATAATGAAACTATAGTGAGTTGAAATACCGGTCAAAAGATATCCGATAGCACAAAAGAACAAAGATACGACCAATATTTTCTTTCCTCCTATCTTTGAGGCTAAATGACTACCGGGAAGTGCGAGAATAATCTCAAGTGAGTTTATCGCACTCCCCAAAACACCTATCTTTGTGAGACTAATCATGAACTCTTTGGCGATAAAGGGAAGAAAAAGAAGTAAGCTCGCTTTTAACCCATCATTTAAAATATGAAGGAGATTAACCTGCGCCGATTCTTTTTTCATGAGATTAACTCTTCCCCTTTTGCCCAGAGGGCAATCGACCTTTGGTCGATACTTGTAACTTCACCGAATTGGCAAACTTCAGAAGGTCTGAGTTGAAGGTGTGCGTGTATTCCTTTTTTTGACTGTATTTTTCTTCCGCATACCCAATCAATTTTGTAAGAAGTTCGGGAAGCTCTATCCCACTTGCTTTCCATAAATGATGGTAAATGGTTCCTGGAAGGGTATTCACTTCATTTGCATATATTTCCTTTGTCTTTGTGTCGAAAAGGAAGTCAACACGAGCTATCCCTGAACATCCAATGAGTTTATATACCTTTATTGCGATGTCCTGAATTTTTTTTGTGGTGGATTCGTCCAGTCTGGCAGGAATAACGATGCTGTTTTTTGCATTCCCAAGCTGCGCCCCCCCGTCTTCGAGATATTTATCCTCATAGCTGAAAAGTTCATCCCCAAAAACAGATTCTTGAAGGAGGGAGGGGGTTGGATTACCATTACCCATTACTGCACATGTCACGTCCATAAGGTCTGTGATACACACTTCAATAATGACTTTTTCATCATAGTGAAAAGCTACTTCGACCGCAAATTCCAAATCTTTTTCTGTTTTTGCTTTTGCAATACCAATGGATGAGCCAAGGCGAGCCGGCTTTACTATTACCGGTAATCGCAATGTATTAATTATATTTTTAATGATCCCTTTTTTGTCAGTCACCCATTCACTTTTAGTAAAAAAAACAAACTCAGTAGTAGGAATCCGTGCGGCTTGAAGCAGGAGTTTCGTCAACACTTTATCCATCGTTACAGCCGAAGAGGCAACATCGCATCCAACATAGGGAACTTGCAATAATTCGCAGAGGCCTTGGAATGTGCCATCTTCTCCATTTTGTCCATGAAATGCGGGAAATGCAAGATCGATACTAATCTTTTTTCCTCCAAATCCTTTCTTTTGAAATACAAGTTTCCCCATTGACTCTTCCATATCAAGTACCCATCGCCTATCTTTTCCCAAAAACGTTGTTTTTGGATCGGTAAACTGCCCAAGATGTCCAAATTGCTCGCCGACATACCATCTTCCTTGTTTATCCAAATAAACAGGAACTACGGAATAGTTTAATTTTCTTAAACCAGAAATGATAAGCTGTCCCGTGATAATGGAAACGTCATGTTCAGGATTACGACTGCCAAAAAACACACCGATTGTTTTTTTCATAGTATGTATATTATATATGATTGTGATCGAGAAGATTAGAATTTAGTTGTTTATAATTTCCATACATGACTTCTTAGCAATTCGAAGCTGTATGCCCAAGCATGCGGACCTTCATGCGGTTGAGAGTTGAGGGCGAGGTTGGAAAAACGATGCATGACGGCGCCGCTGCGGGCATATGCGAGAATTGCAAACAAATCATCAAATATAATTATCCGTCCAGTCATTTTGGAAAAGTACCACGTCATTCGGTTGGATTATATTTGCCATGTCAGCATGGGCAGCCTCTGCGCTTTTATACCATCGAATGTTTTCCGTATTGAATCCATTTGCTATCAATCCTTCCTGAATATAGGGAGTAACGCTATTTGCAATAAGCACAACCAAATTTGCCACTTTACTGAGTCCTTCCCCAATTTTTTTATGTATTTCAACTGTTTTTTCTCCTGTTTCAACTAAACCTGGTGTAACATATACCTTCCTTCTATTGAAATAGGTTCCCAATACATAAATTGCCTCGGACACACCCGCTGGATTTCCATTATAACTGTCATCAATCACCAACACCCCCCGTGTGCCTTCAATTGGTTGCAGTCTATGAGGAAGAGGTTTAATAAGCGAAGCTCCAACCTTAATTTGTTCTGCGCTTAGACCGAGTGAATGCGCCACTGCCTCTGCCCCCTGAAGTACTCCCCTTGCATACCGACCGAGAAGTCTACTTTTTAAAGTTATTTCTTTTTTACTTGAACAAAGTACTATCTGCTTATGAGAAACATATTTTTTATAGTTAGTATGAATATGTTCGTTATCACCGTTAAGTACCAAAAGTCCATCTTTGTCCATATCCTGTGCCAGTTCAAATATTGTGGCTACTGTATTATCTAGACTACCCATTCGCTCCAAATGTGCTTCATTTATACCCGTAATTATCCCTATTTGAGGCTTCACAATAGCGCATATGTCTCTAATATCCCCACGACTATACTCCCCCATTTCAACAACCAATACCTCTGTTTCTTTCTTGACTTTTGTGATTATCAATTCCGCGATTCCAAGCGGTGTATTTATATTCTCAGGTGTTTTTACTACCTTATATTTTTGCGCAAGAATAGTGCTCACCACTTCTTTCATGGTTGTCTTCCCATAGCTTCCCGCTATACCGATTATTTTTATCTGGGGATAGCGGCTCATTATCTCTTTTGCCTTATTTATTCGCATATTCTTAAGCAACAAATCAAGCGGAGTGAGGATTATGACGACAATAATTATCGGCATGTAAGAAATATATAACGCCAAGAGAATGACATAAGAAAAAGCGACTGAGCATCCGATAAGCAGTCCCATCGTTGCTGTTACGATGAGAACCATTTTAGGGGTAAAAACCAGTTTTTTTCGTAGCTTCGCTGGGGGAATCCCTTTTGTGCGCCAGATAGTTCGTAAAAAACGACTAAGATTATATTCTTCTAGTTGAAGAAGATATAGATGATAATATAAATAGGCTAATGGATTAATTTTTTCCATGAAGTGACTCTAGAAATCCTAACAATGTTTCATAAAATTCCTTTGGCGCATCTAAAAAACAATAATGACCAGCGCCTTGGATAAGATGTATCTGTGCATGAGGAATAAGACGATGAAATGTATTAACGTCACTCACTGGTGTATAAGAATTTTCATCATTCCCTCCCCATACAACAAGCGTTTTAATTTTAATCTTCAACAGCTCAAACTCAATATGTTCGGAAATGATATTAACAAATGTCTCTCTCAACTCAGGAAGTGCTATGTAGTCATCACTTCCCGATAAACGGAGTAAGCTTGATCGTATTCCCTGCATAAAGGGAAGGTCCATTATTGGTTTAACGGTCTTTGCAATTCTAATTTTTGCCTGTGTCGTGAGGGAAGAATGCGGAAGCCCTGAAGAATCAACCAGAATAAGCCCTGAAAGGTGAATCATCTTTTTTGATGCGATTCTTATCGCAGTTTTCCCTCCAAACGAATGACCTATGAGAACTGGTTGCTCTATTCCTAATTTTTGTATGAAAAGTGATACAATCTGGGCATAGTCCTCCAAATAAAGAGGTTTTCTGGGAGTTTGCGACTTGCCGAATCCGGGTAAATCAAGAAAAATAAGCTCATAACCTTGTTCTGCAAATGCGAGGGTCGAAGAAAACCATAGAGGGCTATTTGCTCCCCACCCATGGAGGAAAACAACAGTATTCTTTTTTTCCGCCAGAGCTTCGGCATGATAATAATGAATCAACTGGCCATCTACGACAATATCCTTCTCAATAGGCTTTTGCATAGTTCATTTTACCATTTTCCTGTACAATGTCTCCATGCAGAAGTTGCAGATGTTTCGTTCCATCATAATCGATGTCGTGAGCCCCAACACCAATGTCCCTGAGGCTCAGCGTAACCTTATAGAACTGAAATCCCTGATAAAAACATACGGAAGTATTGATGTGGGACACATCATTCAACACAGAACAAAACCGGATAAAGACACATTTATCGGATCGGGGAAAGTGCAGGAACTTATCGAAATGGTGAGTAATAAAAAAATAGATATCTTGATTTTGAATGCAATCGTCAAACCGACTCAATTATTTCACCTTACTGAGCAACTCTGGACCGCAAATCCTGATATAAAGGTATGGGACCGAGTGGATTTGATTCTCCACATCTTTGAAAAACATGCACAAACGACAGAAGCGCGTCTCCAAATTGAAATTGCCAAAATGCATCATATGGGACCTCGTATTTATGGCCTCGGAGGAACGTATTTTTCACGACAGGGTGGTGGTATTGGATCAAAGGGAGTTGGCGAAACAAATATTGAACGCATGAAACGTCACTGGAGAACTTTAATAAAGAAAAAAGAAGACGAGCTCAAAAAACAACTTGAGCATAGGAAGGGTCAAGTAGACCACAGAAAAGAACTGGGAGTCCGACATGTTGCGCTTGTTGGGTATACAAATGCAGGAAAAACGGCACTTTTTAATGTGCTGACAGGGAGAAGTAAACTTTCCGAAGATGTCCTTTTTGCCACTCTTAGCTCGACAGTTGGAAGACTCAAGGGTATCGGGCATGCAAATAATCTCCTTGTTTCCGATACAATCGGGTTTATCCAGAATCTCCCCCCCACCCTTATTGAAACATTCAAATCCACTCTTCTTGATGTTATTCATGCCGACTTGATTCTCCATATAGTGGACATCAGTGATGAATTAAGAGATAGAAAAATAAATGTTGTTCAAGAAATCGTCCATGAAATTGGGGCAGGAAAAATACCTCAAATACTCGTGTTTACCAAGTCTGATTTGCTGCCGGAAGAGCGATGGGGAGAGTTTGAAGAGGTAAAAAAGAGATATTCTGCTTTTTCAACCCTTTTCATTTCATCAAAGGAAGAAATAAATATAAAAAAACTGGTTGAAGAAATAAGTAGTAGGTTAAGTTGAGTGTCATTTTTGTTTTCCCCACGCACCCTCCTTCATTTAGGTTCAGCTCGAGAGTTGAAATTCTGCCTATCCTCCATATCTTAGCATTCGCCTTTTCAGCACTATTCGTGCACGGCTCATGCTGCGATAAGCGGAGGATTGATGGCAAAAACAGCCATCAAAAAAGCGCACCGAGCCCTTGGAATCGTTCCTTGGACTCGGCTGCGTATAGTTTTGAGCTTTTTTGATCAATGCTTCTTTTGATCTTTGCTCTCTTCGGGGTTATTTTGAGTTTTCTGCTTTTGGT
>Ga0210027_1003629_pt1 | contig 12368 bp, 9 predicted proteins | sample CryGeymeta201510_FD_183978 | JGI IMG/M metagenome (GOLD analysis project Ga0210027, IMG submission 183978) | Groundwater microbial communities from Crystal Geyser aquifers in Utah, USA - Crystal Geyser metaG 2015-10 (SPAdes) (version 2) | ecosystem: Environmental > Aquatic > Deep subsurface >...
CGGTGCCCGGTTCGGTTGGCACCTACTTTTGGGGCGGCTTGGCCGGCACCACCTTCTTTGTCGACCCCAAGCTCGACCTGTTCGCCATCCTCATGCTGCAAGCGCCCAACCAGCGCGAGTATTACCGCATGCTGTTTCGCAACCTGGTGTACGCGGCGGTGCTGGATTGATTTATAAGAAATTGGCCTCTAGCCCTTGCAGATAAAGCGCTATCTGCTAGGTAATTGATACTGACTCATCCTGCATGGCCACTTTCAAAAACGGGTTGAAGATGTGCAGCGTGCCGGCGACAAACTGGTTGTGTTGCAGGTCTTCGGTGTAGATCGTGGTGGCTCCGGCTTGCAGTGCACTGGCCAGCATCAGGCTGTCATTAAAGCTGTAAGGGCTCGTAAAGTAATAAGTTGGACATTTTGACGGCCAGATTTGGGATGCAGTGCTAGGCGCAAAACGCGCCTTTTAGCTCTGCTAAACAAGCGATTTGCAACGACGCAATGTGCCCAAAGATGGCTGGGCAAATGTACAAGTTATTGCTTTGCGAGCCCTAAGGTCGGTGTCGAGAAAAGACAAGTCCCCGGCGGCGCTGGTGGTTGGGTTGATTTGGGTGGACATGGGGGTCAGCGCTGGTTCATTTCGTCTCGGGTAAAAGTGCGTCCCGCATCCACCTGCCCAAGCGGTTGCATGACATCGCAAAAGCGCGTCACTGCCACAGTCGGTTCCCCATGCCACTGCACCAGCGTCCACGCCGCCAGGGCAATCAGCGCGCTCCAGAACCACACGCCCAGTGTCAAGGGCAAGACGCTGGCGTTCATGTGGCCACCGAGCCAGATACCCATGGCAAAGGCGGCCAGCATCATCAAGCAACCATTCACCGCCGATGCCGCCCCCGCAGCGTGCGGGAAGGGGCCTACCGCGCCGCTTTGGCCACAAGGCTGATGAATGCCGTGGCCCACAATGAACAGCAGCTGCGCGGGCATGATGGCCCAGACACTTTGCACCCCCAGCAGGCTGGGTACGGCCATCAAGGTGCCGCCGCCCAAAGTCAATACCCCAGCCCATTTCAGGCTGCGGCGCACACCCAACCGCACCAGCCAGTGGCGGCATAAAAAAGTGCCGGCAATGTAGCCCAGGGAGTTGAGCGCCATCAGCGCCCCGTATTGCGTGCTGCTCAAGCCCAGCACTTTGATGAACACGAACGAGGAAGTGGCCAAAAAGGTAAACAAGCCACCGTAAGACGCTGCCGACAGCGCCGAGAAGGCCAGAAAGGTGGGGTGGCGCAGGATCTGGCTCCAGGTGGCCAGCAGCGTGGTGGGCTCAAGTGCTTTGGGGTTTTTGCTGCGCAGGGTTTCCTCAAACCGCCAGGCGATCAGCCCCAGGCAAACCGCACCAAACACCGCCAGCACCAGCAGTGCGGCGCGCCAGTTGAAGGCTTGCGTCAGCAGCCCACCCAGCGGCGCGCTCACAAAAGCAATCACCCCCAGGCCGCTCAAGGCCTGGCTCATGGCTCGGGCTCCTTGCACGGGTTCATACAAGTCACGCACGATGGCGCGCGCGCACATCACCGCCGCACCCATGGCCGCGCCTTGCACTGTGCGCCACACAATCAGCGCAGTCATGCTGGGTGCCAAAGCACTGCCCAATGCGGCCAGCACGTAGGCCGCCAGGCCGATGAACAACACCGGTTTGCGGCCAAAGCGGTCTGATAACGGCCCCCACAGCAGTTGCGACACGCCAAAGGCCAGCAGCAGGGCGCTCAGGGTCAGCTGCACCTGTGCCATGGGCGCGCCAAACCCGGTGGTGATGACGGGTAGAGCCGGCAAATACAAATCGGTGGTGATGGGCTGCAAACCCAGCAGCAGCGACAGCAGCAGTACCGTCACGGCGGGGTGCATGGGCGTTGGGTGTGAATGCTTAACATCTTTCAAGAGTAGCAGATGGCTGGCCTTACATACTCCAACGTCCATGTTCAATAAGGACACCCTAAGCCGGACAAGCCGGAACCAAAAAGGCAACACAAAACCTCGGTCGTGCGCAAGATTTTTGGACGTTCAGCCGATTTACGTCCCCGCAAATGTTCTTGGGTTGACCAAGAGAAAGTTTGTAACCCATTGGGTTTAAAGGCATTTTGCCCATGGCGAAATAATCGCCGGATTCATTTTGACACATCAGAATTCTTCGCAGGAAATGTGAAGACTGAACTTGTTAGAGACTAAAGCATGAAACACGCGTGCCCTGCGTAGGGCGGGTTTTAACCCGCTATGGCCGACTGAAGTCGGCCCTACTACACGCCATTCTTGTCGGCTGTGGGCGTTGTTTCACGTTAAAGCATGAAACACGCGTGCCCTTCGTAGGGCGGGTTTTAACCCGCCATGGCCGACTGAAGTCGGCCCTACGACACGCCATTCTTGTCGGCTGTGGGCGTTGTTTCACGTTAAAGCATGAAACACGCGTGCCCTGCGTAGGGCGGGTTTCAACCCGCCATGGCCGACTGAAGTCGGCCCTACTACACGCCATTCTTGTCGGCTGTGGGCGTTGTTTCACGTTAAAGCATGAAACACGCGTGCCCTGCGTAGGGCGGGTTTCAACCCGCCATGGCCGACTGAAGTCGGCCCTACGACACGCCATTCTTGTCGGCTGTGGGCGTTGTTTCACGTTAAATTGGAAAAGAGCTGTAAGGTTGATCAAGGGCAAACTTCAGATAATGAATAGCTGAACAATTTGACAATACAAACATTCATTCAATGAGGCCTTAACATTGAACACCCGCTGGAAACAACTATGGCCTTACCTGGCCGCCTGGTTAGGCGCTATTTTGGCCGCGCTGGCATTGCTGGCCTTGACGCGCTTTGAAACGCAAGAAGACCTGCAACGCAACGAGCACGCTACCCGGCGTGAGCTTTCTAATCTGACGCGGCTGACGCAAGAGCACGCCAGTCGCACCCTGCATGCGGCCGACCAGGCCTTGCAATTGGTGCGCGCACTTTACCTGCGCGACGGCATGAAGCTGGACTTAGGTCAATGGGTGCGCCAAGGTGCGGTGGATGTGAGCATTTTTCACCAGGTTGGCATCATCGACGACCAAGGCGTTTACCGCTTGAGCAATTTGCCTGCCACACCGCAGGTCAACTTGGCCGACCGTGAGCATTTTCGGGTGCATCTGGGGCACACGGATGACAGGCTGTTTATCTCCAAGCCCGTGCTGGGGCGGGTGTCGGGCAAATGGACGATTCAGCTCACGCGCCCCATCATCCGTGCTGATGGCCGTTTTGCCGGGGTGGCGGTGGTGTCGGTGGATGCAGATTACTTCAACCAGTTTTATGCCAGCCTGAAGTTGGGGCCCCAGGGTGCTGCCAGTTTAATGGGGCTAGACAGTGTGGTACGGGCGCGGCACAGCCTGGCGGTGCAAGGGCTGGGGGGCAACAAGTTAACCCAAACACCGGCAAGTGCCCTGCTGGCCAGTGGTCAAACCGAAGGCTTTTATGTCAACACTTCACAGATCGACCAGATCTCACGTTTGAACCACCTGCGCAAGCTTGAAGGCTACCCGCTGTATGTGACCGTAGCCTACAGTTTGTCAGACTACCAGGGCGCAGCGCAGGCCGAGCAAGCCATACGTTGGCAGTTTGCGGCTCTGGGCTGTGGCTTGCTGCTGTTGTTGGCGGCGTTGTTTACGTGGCATCGCTGGCGCGAGCAGCGTTATTTGCAAGCCTTGCAGTCTAGCCACATCCAGATGAACCTGGCGCTTGACGGTGGTGGCCTGGGGCTTTGGGAATGGGATTTGGTGCAAGGCCGTTTTAAAGTGGATGAGCGCTTGAAAGAACTTTTTGGTTTTGCCCCGGATGAGCTTGCCATCACCAATGAAAGTTTCATGACGCGTCTGCACCCAGATGATGTGCTGCCTCTGCGCCAGGCATTGCTACCGGTGCTCAAGGGCGAGGTGTCACGCCTGGTACTAGAGCATCGGCTCTGGCACAGAGACGGACATTGGGTCTGGCTGATGGCGCGCGGCAAAGTGGTGGAGCGCGATGCCCAAGGCCGTGCGCTTCGGCTGATGGGCACCGACGTGGATCGCAGCGAGCAAAAAATAGATGAAGAACGGCGAAGGATTGCTGCCGTGGCGTTTGAGTCCAACTCGGCCATGGCCGTCAGTGACGCGCAGCAGGTGATTCTGCGTGTCAACCAGGCGTTTGTTGATTTGACGGGTTTCTCCGCAGAAGAAGCAGTGGGTCAGCAGGGTGACATTCTGAAGTCTGGCCGACAAAATGACGTGTTTTACAAGTCGATGTGGGACAGCATCAACCGAACCGGCCATTGGGAAGGCGAAATCTGGAACCGGCGCAAAAATGGTGAGGTGTTTTTGGACTGGCTAAGCATCACGGTGGTGAAAAATGTCCAGGGTCAGGTAACACACTATGTGTCGGTGCATACCGACATCACGCTGCGCAAGCGCACCGAGGAAGACATTCGTAAACTGGCCTTTTTTGACCCGTTGACCAACCTGCCCAACCGCCGCTTGCTGCTAGACCGCTTGCAACAAATGTGCGCCGCCTGCGATCGCAACAGCCAGCTGGCCGCCGTGCTGTTCATTGACCTGGATCGCTTCAAACTGCTCAACGACACCCATGGCCACGACCAAGGCGACGAGCTGTTGATTCAGGTGGCGCAACGCCTGCAGGCGTGTGTGCGAGAGGTGGACACCGTGGCTCGGCTGGGTGGCGATGAATTTGTGGTGGCTTTGGCGCAGTTGGGCGATGCCCCGGCGCAGGCGCAGGCCAGTGCGATGCGGGTGGCACAAAAGATTTTGCAAACCCTCAGCGAGCCTTTTGTGTTGAACGCTGTGACATGGTCTCTGTCAGGCAGCATTGGTGTGGCCATGATCTCTGATGCCAAAACCGTGCCCGAAGAAGTGCTCAAGCACGCCGACGAAGCCATGTACGCTGCCAAAGCGGCGGGGCGCCATGCGGTGCAGGTATGGACTGATCCAGTCCTGTCTGCTTAGGGCTGCGGAAATCACAAATATCCCGTTTCTGGCGGCACTAACGGGCGCATTGCGTCGTTGCAAAACGTTTGTTTAGCGGAGCTAAATGGCGCGTGTTGCGCCTAGCACTGCATCCCGTCAGCACTCGCCAAAAACGGTGCATTTGCAATTTCCGCATCCCTTAAACCTGATCGGTGGTTTGCCGCAATAGCGCTTCAAACGCTGCGGCGGGTATCGGTTGGCTGGTCAGGTAGCCCTGAAACTGGTCGCAGCCCTGAGTTCTCAGGTAATTAAGCTGTTCTGGCTGTTCTACCCCTTCAGCCAACACGTTCAGGCGCAGGGCGTGCCCCATGGCGATGATGGCGGTGACGATTTCCATGCCATTCCGATCCAGCGGAATGTCGTCGACAAAGCGCTTGTCGATTTTCAGCACATCCAGTGGAAACAGCTTCAGGTAGGCCAGCGACGAGTAGCCGGTGCCAAAGTCGTCAATGGCCAGGCGCACCCCCAGCGCTTTGAGGCGGTGCAGGGTCTCGTTGGCTTCGGTTTCATGCTGCATCAGGGCGCTTTCGGTCAGTTCCAGCTCCAGGTTTGGGGCTGGATAAGCGGTGGCACTGAGCACATCGGCCACGGTCTGGCCGATGTCGCCTTGCAAAAACTGGTATGCCGACAGGTTAACCGCCAGCGTCAGGGGCGGCAGACCGGCTGCACGCCAGCGCTGGCCTTGCAGGCAGGTTTCTCGCAACACCCAGTCATCAATGTCGCCGATCAGGCCGGTGGCCTCGGCAATGGGGATAAAACGTGCGGGTGAAATCAGACCCTCGGTCGGGCTTTGCCAGCGCACCAGCGCCTCAGCGCCGACGATACGGCCACTGGCGATGTCCACCTGGGGTTGGTAATACACGCGCAACTCGCCTTCGGTGATGGCATGGCGCAAGCGCACCTCGATGTCCAGGCGGGCTCGCGCGGCTTGCGTCAGGCTCTCTGAAAAAAAGGCAAAGCGGCCACGCCCCTCGCTCTTGGCCTGGTACACCGCACTGTCCGCCTGCTGCAAGATCAACTCTGGCGTGAGTCCGTTTTCTGGGTAAACGCTGATGCCCACACTGGCACCAATGCGCACCTCTATACCGCTGGACAAGATGTAAGGTTCACTAAGAGCGTGGATCAGGTCGTTGGCCGCGCGCGATGCCTGCTCAGCACCGGTTACGTCCTCCATCAGCACCGAAAACTCATCGCCACCAAATCGCCCCACGGTGTCCACCTGGCGCACCCGCGCCAGCAGCCGCTCGGCCACTCGCTGCAGCATTTCATCGCCCAGCACATGGCCAAAACTGTCGTTGATGTCCTTGAAGCGATCCAGGTCAATCATCAGCAGGGCCAGGTGCGAACCTTCGGCTCGCGCCATGTCCATGCCGTGCTGCAAACGTGACAACAGCAACAAACGATTCGGCAAGCGTGTCAAAGGGTCGTGGTGGGCCAAAAAGTCAAGTTCCAGTTCGGTATTTTTCAGCTTGGAAATATCGGTGAACACGGCCACGTAGTTGCACACCTGCCCGGTGGCATCTTTGACCATGTCAATGCTGGACAACTGGGGGTAGATTTCACCGTTTTTACGGCGGTTCCAGATTTCGCCTTGCCAATGGCCATGGGTGTATATGCTGACCCACATGCCCTGGTAAAAGTTGTTGTCGTGGCGCCCCGAATGCAGCATTGCGGGGGTTTTACCCAGTACCTCAGAGGCGCTGTAACCGGTGATTTGCGAAAAAGCCGGGTTGGTGCGCACGATGCTCAGCTTGGTGTCGGTCACCATCAGGCCTTCGCGGGTGCTGTCAAACACGGTGTCCGCCAGGTGCAGTTGCAGGTCGGCGGTTTTTCTTGCGGTGATGTCGTGCACACCAATCACGTAGCCGGGCTGCTGGTTCCAGGTCACCGGGGTCGAGCGCATTTCGGCCCAGCCAATGCCGCTGCGCCGGATCAGGTTGATTTCCTGGCTGGTGTCGCTCGGGTAAAGCGGCACGGCCAGGTCTTTGCCCAGCAATTTTCCGCGTTCAAAAATGCGTGTGGCACTGTCATTGGCATACTGCACCACGCCGAGTTGGTTGACCACCACAATGCCGTCGCTGATGGTGGCCAGAATCAACTCAAGGTTTTGCAGGTTTTCTTTCACAAGCAGGCTTTCAGGTGTGCCAGGGCGTTGGAGGCTTGGCGAGCCCTTACAGCACCACCGTGCCAGCGCCGTGCCCGTTTTCTGCCGTGATGGCCGACAGCACCGAGTGCATGCGCGACAAATCACCGAGCAGTTTGAGCACCGGCTCAGGCACTTCACGCACCAGCATCGGCGTGGCAAACACGTCTTTTTCAAGCGCTTTTTCGGGCATGCCCAGCACTTCAACCACGTTCAGCAGCCAAAAACCGGCTCGGTAAGTGGCGGCCAGCACGGTGCTGAGCTGGTCAATGATTTTTTGAATCTCAGGGTTGACCGACACCACGTACAACGTCAGCATGATGCGGTGGTTTTCCTTGCTGACATTGCTCAGGCTGCTGACCGAGCGGGCAATGTGCCGGATTTGGTTTGAGGACAGCGGCTTGTTGGCCAGTTGAAACGTCATGCCTTCGGCTTGGGCGCGCTTCAAGTCGTCCAGAAATTCTTGCGAAAACGCGGTGACGATGTAGATGTTGAGTGTGGCGTCCATCGCCAGCAGGTGGCGCATGGTCTCGACACCGTCCATGCCGGGCATTTTCAGGTCCAGAAAAATCAAATCAGGCCGCTCTACCAGAGCCATGGCAAGACCTTGCTCGCCGCCCTCGGCCACACGTACCTTGCAGCCCATTTCACTCAACACCAATTTGAACGAGCCGCGCACGGCCGCATCGTCGTCAATCACCAGAATTTTTTGGATCATTTTTTGCCTATTCCAACGTCTTCACGCCAGATTGAATGTTAGCCGGAAACAGCAGCCGCCCCCCGGCTGGTTGTTGGTGCTGATGCTGCCACCTGCCTCTTGCATCAAATGCTGCGACACCGACAGGCCCAGCCCTGTGCCTTTGCCTACCGGTTTGGTGGTAAAGAAGGGGTCAAAGATTTTTTCCCGAATGTGGTCGGCAATGCCGGGGCCGTTGTCGCAGATCGACAGGATGACTTGGGCTTCTGCCTGGCGGGCGCTGATGCGGATGCGCGGCTGGCTTTGTCCGGTGATGGCATCGCGGGCGTTGAGCAGCACATTCACCAGCACTTGCTGCAAGCTGCCCGAGCTGCATGAAATGGCGGGCAGGTCGGGCGGCAAGTCAACGTCCACCTGGATGGCGTGTTTTTTCAGCTCACCGGTGAGCAAGCTCAAGGTTTGCTGCACGGCGCTGTTGACCAGACAGATTGGCTGCTTGGCACTGTCCACGCGCACGAACACCAGCATGTTTGCCACCAGCGCCTTGATGCGGTCAATTTCATGCAGCGCGTTGCCCAGCACCTCTTTGCTGCGGGCATCACCGGCCTTGTCGCGGGCGTATTCAACGTAATTCATGATGCCCATCAAGGGGTTGTTGATCTCATGCGCCACGCCCCCGACCATGGTGCCCATGGCGGAAAGTTTTTCGATCTGGATCATGCGCTCGCGGTTGGCCAGCTCCTGCTGCTCGCGCTCCAGGCGCAGGGCTTCTTCCCGATGCCATTGCTCAAGGGCACGCTGCAGGTCTTCGTTTCGTTGCGCCAGCAGGGTCTGCTGTGTCTGCATCGGCCGAAACACCAGCAGGTAAAGCACCGGGGCTTTGATGACAATCAGGGCGGTGACGGCGATGGCGACCCAAAAGGGGTCGGTGGCCTTGCCGCCAGGCATGAAACGCAAGGCTTGTGCGATGCCGAGGTTGATCAGGATTTCGGCCACGATCACCACCAGCACCAGCCGCATCACGACGCCGAGCGGCGTCAGCACAATCGGTTCATTCTGCACAGGTTTCATGGTTACCCCCTTTCGTCAGACTTTATGCACCGGACGGGTGGACGTTTTACGTTTTAAATCACCCCATCAAACAGCATCACATCCACCGCCTCGTCCACGGCCACGTTGCCCTGGGCATGGTGCAGCACGATCAAGCCGTTGGCCTGCACCATGGAGCTGAGCACGCCCGAGCCCTGGTTGCCAGTGGTTTTGACTTGCAGTGTGCCGTCTGCTGCCGTGCTAACCACGCCGCGCTGGTATTCGGTACGACCGGGTTTTTTGCGAATCGCCTCAACGCTGTGGGCTTTGAGCAGCGGCGGCGCGCTGGCCGTGCTGCCCATCATGCGCAAGAGCGCCGGACGCACAAAGGCCAAAAAGGTCACCATCACCGCCACCGGGTTGCCGGGCAGGCCAAACAGCACCGCTTGGCCGGTGCTGCGCCGGGCTGCTGCAGGTGCGTCGTTGTGCGCTCGGGCTGCATCTGCTTGGGTGCCTGGACTGAGCCCTTCTTCAGTGCTTGAATTACTATCTTTATATGAGCTGTACGCGCTTGAATAATAAGGGCTAGAGGCCAATTTGTCTCTTGAAATATGGCCTACCGCCATGGGCCGGCCAGGGCGCATGGCAATCTTCCAGAAGGCCACGTCGCCCAGCTTTTTCATCATGGCTTTGGTGTAGTCGGCCTCGCCTACGCTCACGCCGCCGCTGGTGATGATGGCGTCTGCCTGCAGTGCCGCCTGCACAAAGGCAGCCTCCAGCGCCTCGGGTTGGTCGCGCACCACGCCCAGGTCCATCACCTCGCAGCCCAGCCGGGTGAGCAGGCCAAACACGGTGTAGCGGTTGCTGTCATACACCGCGCCTTCACGGGGTGGCTCGCCCAGGCTCAGAATTTCGTCGCCAGTGGAAAAATAGGCCACTTTCAGGCGGCGCAGCACCGGCACGGTTTTAATGCCCAAACTGGCCACTAGCCCAAGCGCAGCGGGTGTGAGCAGCTCGCCTTTTTGTAGCGCTGGATGGCCTTGCAGCAGGTCTTCACCTTTGAAGCGGCGGTTGTCACCAGGCTTGAGTATGTTTGGCGGGATCGTGACCTGTTCGCCTTGCACGCTGGCCAGTTCTTGCGGCACCACGGTGTTGAGCCCAGTCGGCATGATGGCACCGGTCATGATGCGCACGCATTGGCCGGCCTGCACCGTGCCTACCCAGCCCTTGCCAGCCAGCGCCGTGCCGACCACGTTGAGCGTCAGCGCTGCGCCTGGGGAGAGCTGCGCGCCGTCAAAGGCGTAGCCGTCCATGGCCGAGTTGTCGTGCGGTGGCACACTGATGGGGCTGATGACATCCAAGGCCAGGACCCGACCCAAGGCGGCAAAAATGCCGACATCTTCAGCCTCGGTCACAGGTTCGACCAGTTGGTTCAGAAAACTGCCCACCAGGCTGGCGCTCAAGGCTTGCGGGTCATACCCGGCCAATTCACTGGCAATTTGCTCCAGGGTTTTCATGCGTTTTTTGCCTCAAGTTGTTGCAGCTCTGCCAAGGTGTTGGCATTGAAAAAGGCCTGCGGGTTGTCGCCGGGCGCATCAAACGGCACGATCACGTTGTGGTGCTGTGCCGTCCAGGCGTCGATCTTGCGGCCACCGTCTTGGGTAAAGCGCACCAGGCTTTCCAGCAGCTTGACGCGCAGCAGGCAAAACACCGGCTGGGTGCGCACCTGCATGTGACCGTCTTTGCCTGCCTCGGGCGCAGCCACCATGGCAATGTCGGCGTCACTGGCTGCCAGCGCGGCGGCCAGGCGCTGCGCCAGATCCAGCGGCAGCAGCGGGGTGTCGCAGGGCACGGTGAGCAAATACGGGGTTTCGCAATGCTCCAGCCCGGTCAAAAAGCCCGCCAGGGGGCCGGCGTAATCGGCCAGTGCATCGGGCCAGACCGACACGCCAAAGGATTCATAAGCGGCCAAATTACGGTTGGCATTGATCATGATCTCACCCACGCCGCCGCCGATTTGCAAACGGGTGAGGGTGTGCAGCGCCAGCGGCATACCATTGAAATTTTGCAAGCCCTTGTCAACGCCGCCCATGCGGCTGCCGCGGCCACCCGCCAGGATGACGGCGGTGATGTCAGATGTTTGAATCATTGAATTTTTCCCAATAGGTCACGCGAAGCGACAGGTGTGACGCCATGTCAGCCACCGATGTAACTCATCTCGACCCGTTTCACCGGGGCACTTTGGTCTGCAGGCAAGCTGCTGCGCTGCTCTGAATAGTTGTCGGTGCGGCCTTGCCAGATGTGCGCCACAGCGCTTTGCAAGTCGGCATCGCTGGCCTGGCCACGCACCAGGCTGCGCAAGTCGTAGCCTTTTTCGGCAAACAGGCACAGGTAAAGCTGGCCTTCGGTGGACAGGCGGGCGCGGTTGCAACTGCTGCAAAAAGCTTGCGTGACGCTGCTGATCACACCGATCTCTCCCGCTTCGGTGTCGTGGGCCCCAGAAGCGTTGGTGTAGCCCCAGCGCTGTGCGGTTTCACCGGGGGAACTGGCGCTGAGCTGTACCAGCGGCAGCTCAGACTGGATGAGTTGCACAACCTGGGCCGAGGGCATCACCTCGTTCATGCGCCAGCCGTTGGTGGCACCCACGTCCATGTACTCAATGAAGCGCAGCACCATGCCGCTGCCTTTGAAGCGCCGTGCCATCGGCAAAATTTCTTGCGCGTTGGTGGCGCGCTTGACCACCATGTTGATTTTGATGGGCCCCAGGCCCACAGTACGCGCGGCCTCGATGCCTTCGAGCACGTCGGCCACCGGAAAGTCCACGTCGTTCATGCTGCGAAACACCGCATCGTCCAGGCCGTCCAGGCTGACGGTAACGCGCTGCAGGCCGGCATCTTTGAGGCTTTGCGCCTTGCGCGCCAACAGCGAGCCGTTGGTGGTGAGGGTGATGTCAAGCGGTTTGCCAGCCAGGGTGCGCAGGCCAGCCAGTTGTTCAATGAGTTGCTCCAGGTTTTTGCGCAACAAGGGCTCACCGCCGGTGAGGCGAATTTTTTCGACACCGTGCGCCACAAACACCCGTGCCAGACGGGTAATTTCTTCAAAGCTGAGCAGGTCACTGTGCTTGAGGTAGGCGTAGTCTTTGTCAAAAATCTCTTTGGGCATGCAGTAGTTGCAGCGAAAGTTGCAGCGGTCGGTGACGCTGATGCGCAGGTCGTGCAGGGCGCGCCCGCGGCGGTCGGCGATCAGGCCATCGGCTTGGATGCGCGTGGCGGCATCAAAAGCCGCAGCGGGCACGGCCAGGCCGCTGGGGCGCAAGTCCATCAAGGGAATCACGCGGTGGGTGTCTTGGTCGGTCATTGTGTTTTTTGCAGGTGATTACCAATGGTGCAATTGATTTTGGCATGAAACAAAAAACCCGCCGTAGCGGGTTTTTTGCAGAACTTAAGACAGATCAAGCGCCGTGGATTTTCATCATCACCGGC
>Ga0210027_1003658_pt1 | contig 12300 bp, 10 predicted proteins | sample CryGeymeta201510_FD_183978 | JGI IMG/M metagenome (GOLD analysis project Ga0210027, IMG submission 183978) | Groundwater microbial communities from Crystal Geyser aquifers in Utah, USA - Crystal Geyser metaG 2015-10 (SPAdes) (version 2) | ecosystem: Environmental > Aquatic > Deep subsurface >...
CGCCGTGGACGAACTGGTGGGGTTCATCGTCGCGGTGGCGCTGGTGCGGCCGAGCAAGAGCGTCATGGACGTCGAGGTCAGCTCCGTGAAGAAGAAGATGAAGCAGAAGTCCTTCGCCGCTGCCGTCAGCCGAGACGACATCGTGCGCGGCGCTGCGGAGCTTGGCGTGTCGCTGGACGAACACCTCCAGACTGTCGTCGACGCCCTGAAGGGCATCGCCGACGAACTGGGATTGGCGTGAGGACCCCATGAACCAGCATTGCAGATTGGGGCTGCTCGGGCTGGGGAAGTGGGCGAGGCGCGCGTACCTGCCGAACCTGGCCCTGATGGACGACGTGCAGTTGGTGGCGGTCAGCACGCGGACGGATGCCAATCGCGCGGCGGCCGCAGAATGGCTCGGCCCAAACACCGCCGTGCTGCCCGACTGGCGCGAACTGCTCAAGCGCTCCGACTTGGACGGCGTCATTGTGGCGACCGCGCCGGAGAGCCACTGCGAGATCGCCGCTTCCGCGCTGGACTGCGGGTTGCCGGTTCTCTGCGAGAAGCCCCTCGCTCTGACGCTGGACGAGTGTGACCGGTTGCTCGAAGCCGAACGCCAGTCGCTGGCGTTCCTGCAAGTCGGGCTCGAGTTCCGTCACGCTCCCGTGCTCTGCCAGGCGAAGAAGTGGGTGGCAGAAGGGCGCCTGGGGCAGGTCACTCAGGTGTGGTGCAGCATCTTTCGGGACAAGCGAGACAGTCCTCGAAGACAGCCGGAACGCTGGGTCGAGAATGGTGGCGTCTTCGTGGAGTTCCTCTGCCACTACTTCGACATGCTGACCGCGCTGTCGGGCGGCGTTCCCGAGCGCGTCTCCGGGGTCGCCGGGCAGGCCCTCCGATCGGGTGCCTGGGACCATGGGTGGCTGAACATCGAGTACGACAGCGGGGCGCTTGGGCACGTCGGCTACAGCCTGCTCTGCCCGCGCGACGCGGAGCGCCTGGAGCTCGGGGTCGCCGGCGACCGGGCGGTCCTCGAGATCATGCTCGGCCAGGGGCGACTCGTTCTGCAAGCTCACGACGGCGACCGGCTCGACTGGCAGGCGCCACCAGTTGACCACCCCAGCGAGCCCTATCCCGGTTCCTTCGAGCAGCTCCGGCACTTCATCGGTTGTCTCCGTACAGGGGAACCCTCACCGATCAACGGCGTGGTAGGCAGGCAGATGCTGAGTCTCGGCTATGGTGCCGAGCGGGCGGTGCGCGCACAACGCTCGGTTGCGTTGCGGTGACCCGTGTTGGCACGGAAGCAACCAGCGATCCACCGGAAGGAAGAGCAATGCGCAGCGATCAACCTGGAGGCAACAAACTCGTCCTGTGGGGCGGAGTGGCAGCAGTCATCCTCCTGGGGTTCCTCGCCGTCCCGGCACTTATGTGGGTGTTGGCCTTCCGCTGGCTGCACTGGTCGCGTTGGGTACTCGTCCCCGCCTGCGTGCTGTGCACCCTCGGGTACTTCCTCGCCGTCTGGCAGGCGCTGCAGGCCTTGTCCCGCGGCGCGGAGGGCGCCCGGCCGAATCTGAAGCTGCTGGAGCAAGTCGGCGACGGCGGCGCCCCCGGGCCGGCAGCCGAAGCAGCGAAAGCCGTCTATGAGGAGATCCTGGAGGAAGACGAAGACCTCGGCGTGCGAGCGGTGGTCAAGGAAGCGCTGGAGCGGACCGAAGGACGCGGCCAGACGACCAATACCGGCTAAGGCATCAGCCGGTCGGCCGTCACAGTGGCAACTCGACCCGCCTCCCTGTCCGGGAGCTCTCGAAGGCCGCCAGTGCGATCTCCTGTGCCTTGCGGCCGTCGAGTCCCGTCGCGCGCGGAGTCTGCCGGCCATGGACCGACTCGACGAAGTTGTCGAACTGGCCGGAGAACCAGTAGTCCCCGGCCCGCGGATTGTCGAAGTCGAAGACCTCCTGGGCGCCGTCCGGGCCGTTGACGACGCACTCATACCTGCCATCGTCCCGGTGCCGCGACTGCTGGAGGGCGCCGTCGGGGCCGAGTACATCCATCCCGGAGAGGGTCCCGCCCCCGCACTTGGGCGGAAGTCCCCATGACCACACGCAGAGCATCCTGTCGCCGCTTTCGAAGTCGAGGGTGACAATGCCGGTGTCCAGCACGCTGCCCACCCGGCCCATCTGCCAATTGGTGGCGGTGACCGCGCGAACGTCGCCAAAGGTATACCGGACGAAGTCGAAGTCGTGGGCGCCGCTCTCCGCGAGTGGACCGTCGCTGAGGCTCGCGTCGGAATACCAAGCGCCATGTGGCGGCTGCGGCGCCGACCCCTGCGCCATTCGCCGCCACAGGCAAGGCCGTCCCACCTTCCCTGCCTGCACCAACTCGCGCACCTTCCCCCAGTCGGCATCGAAGCGGCGCACCATGGCGACCTGCAGCACCTTGCCGGCTTGCTCCGCGGCGCCGATCATGGCGTCGCACTCCGCCAGCGTGCGCGCCATGGGCTTCTCGACCAGGACGTGTTTGCCGGTCTGGAACGCCGCCAGCGCCGCCTCCGCATGGAGGCCGGCGGGAATGCCGATGATCACAGCGTCGACATCCTCTCTGGCGAGAAGCTCGCGGTAGTCGGTCGCGAAGGACTTCGCGCCGAACTTCTCGGCCTTTTCTTCCGCCGTGCTCGCGTTGAGGTCTGCCACGCAGACCAACTCCGCCTTGTCGCTCGCAGCGACGGCAGCCAAGTGCGCGTTGCTGATGGCGCCGCCGCCGATCATGCCGATGCCAAGTCTGCTCATGTCAGCCGTACCTCGTAGTCTGGGTTGGTGCGCTCGGTAGTTCCACGCCGAGTTGACGTTCCCTTGCGGAATGTATGCATGTGCCGAACCCTCAGCGCGTCGGCGGGCGTTGTCGCGGTCTGGCGACCGACGCCCACGCGAGACCGTCACCGGCAGACTGGGAACGGCTGTCCGCGACTCGAAAGGCCAGCCGGGATCTGCTATACTCTCGGTCGGTGGGGCCGCCTGCCAATCCGCAACCCGGAGTCTGCAATCCCAAATCGGAGGTGCCTCAGTGGCTACGAGCGAGCAACCAGGTCTGACCAAAGCAGGGAAGTTCGTCGTGTTCCTTGTGATCGCAGGATGTGTCGTTGGCGCAGGATGGATGCTGCGCGGAAAGGTTTTTCCCCAGCAGGCGGGGCCCGACGGCACCATTACCAAAGAGGATCTCGGCGGCGGTGCGGTTGAGGTTGACAACAGTCCTGGCATCACCACAGTGAACGAGTACAAGTACGTGCCGGAGCAGAAGCTGCCGCCGGTCAAGGGCGTCAGCGCGTACAAGTGGGACGATCAGCAGAAGATCGTCCGGTTCCCCATCAACGTCTGGATCGGCTGGCTGCCCATCGTGGCCGCGAATCACGGATTCAAGCCCAACGAGGAGAGCATCTTCTACAAGAAGTTCGGGTTCAAAGTGAAGCTGGACTTGATCGACGACCCGGTAGAGGCCCGCAACCACTACGCCAGCGGCGAGAGCCACGTTCTGTGGGGCACGCTGGACATGATGGTGCTGTTTGCCGAAGAGCTCATGAAGGACTCCCGCGTCGCGCCGCGCATCTGCCAGCAGATCGACTGGAGCAACGGCGGCGACGGGATCGTGGTGCGCGACAACATCAAGAGTGTGAAGGACCTGCAGGGGAAGACCATCGCCTTCGCGCAGCACAGCCCCTCCGAGTACTACCTGTATCGGCTACTCATCGACGCCGGGCTGCAGAAGCGTGACATCAATTCCCAGCCCGTCGACACAGCGTTCGGCGCCGCCCGGGCGTTCGTGAGCGATCCCCAGATCGATGGTTGCGTCTCGTGGGCGCCCGACATCTACACGATCCCGGAAAAGGTGAAGGGCACACGCATCCTCTCCACGACGGCCGATGCCAACAAGCTCATCGCTGACGTGTGGGCGGTGCGGGCCGACTTCGCCAAGGATCACCCCGCCATCGTCAAGGGACTGGTGGAGGGCATCTTCCTGGGCATGCAGCAGGTGAAGCAGGACCCCGAGCCCGCGTTCAAGTGGATGGCAGCGGGCTACGGCTTTGAGGTGGGGGAGGTGCGCGACATGAAGAACGACGCCCACACCACCAACTTCGCCGAGAACAAGCAGTTCTTCCTGAACCAGAACAACCCGACCAACTTCGAGCGCACGTGGAAGACCATCTCCATTGTCTACAAGAAACTCGGCCGGATCGACCGGGCCATTCCCTTCGACCAGGTGATGGATTTCCGCTTCCTGAAGCAGCTCGAACAGGCGGGCACATTCAAGGAGCAGAAGGACGAGTACCAATCGACCTTCGTGCCTCAAGACTTCGACAAGGTGGTGGCGGAGCGGCCGGAGATTCTGACCCACACCATCCGCATCCACTTCTACCCGAATGCGGCCGACATCTGGCACAAAGTGGGCGACAAGCTGTATGACCCCACTGTCAACGACACTCTGGAGACGGCGGGCCGCCTGGCCGGCCAGTTCGACGCGGCGACCATCGCCATCACCGGCCACTGCGATTCGTCGATGCGCGGACAAGTTGCTGATGCGGCCGTCAAGGAGCTGTCGGCGCGGCGCGCCAAGGCGGTGAAAGAAGCGCTGGTCAACAAGTTCCACTTCCCCGCGGCCAAGTTCGTCACCAAAGGTCAGGGCTGGGACGAACCCGCCGACCCCAACGACCCGGCGAACCAGGCCAAGAATCGGCGGGTGGAGATCTCAATCTACCCACCGGAGTCGCAGTAGCAGAGGGGCGTTCCCGACACCATGCAACAACCGACCCTCCGAATTCGCGAGACGCTCTCGCGGCCGCTCGCCTGGGTGCTGGGTCTGATCCCTCCGCTCCTGGTACTTGGCGGATGGTGGTTTGTCACGCGACCGCGACAGCCTGCGAAACCGTTGACGAAGGGGGCTGTTGAGAAGGACGTCGAGAGCCGGATCATCTCGTCAGTGATCCTCCCCAGCCCGAGGGAGACGCTTGAGGCGGTTCGGCCACTGTGGTTCGACCGGGAGCTGAGCCGAAGCGCCGTCTTCAGTCTGCGACGGGTATGTGGCGGCTACCTTCTGGCGGCTGCTTTGGCGGTCCCGCTGGGGATCCTGATGGGCTCCTTCACCAAGGTCAAGGCGACATTCAACCCACTGACCGTGGCGGGCACCTACCTGCCACTGCCGGCCCTGAGCGTGCTGATGCTGCCGTGGGCAGTGGTGGTGGGCCAGGTCCTGCGGGCGGAGTCTACCGAGGTGCACAAGTACCTCTTCCTCGCGGTGGTCACCTTTGTGGTGCTCCTGCCGCAGGTGGTGCTCGCCATCGAGAACGTGGACGACATCTACCTGCAGACCGCCTACACCCAAGGAGCCAGTCGCTGGGCCGCAGTGACGAAGGTACTGGTCCCGGTGGCGCTGCCGGAGCTGTTCACCGCGCTACGAGCGTCCTTTGCCGTCGGCTGGACCTATATCATCCTCGCGGAGATCGTCGCCGCAGAGCGAGGGCTGGGGAACATCATCCGGACGGCCGAGCGGCGCGGCGAGATGCAGTACTGCTACTTGGTCGTGCTGACGATCATGCTCATCGGCTACGGCTTCGACAAGCTGTGGGTGCTGGTGGGTCGTTGGCTATTGCCCTACCGCACGGTGAGATAGACTCCATGACACGATGGCCTCGCTGGTTCTACCGAGGCGGCCCAACATCTGACGCGGGCGACGAGGAACGCCGCCGGGAAGGTGCTCCGGCGGTCTCTCCCGATGGTGCTTCGGCACGTGCGGCCGCGGCGCCGCCGGGACCGCCTTCCCCTGACGCCATTGTCGAGTTTCGCAACGTCTCGAAGACGTTCGAGGAAGGAACTCGCGACGCCTTCGTCGCCCTTACCGACGTCAGCTTCCGCATCGACGATGTGCCGGGGCGGGGCGAGTTCGTGTGCATCGTGGGCCCGAGCGGGTGCGGCAAGTCGACCTTGCTCAACCTGATCGCCGGCTTCCAGACGCACCTGCCGCCGACGACCGGTGACATGTTCGTTCGGGGCGAGCCCATCACCGGACCCGGCCGTGGCCGGGGGATGATCTTCCAGAAGTACAGCTCCTACCCGAACCGGACCGTGCTCCGCAACGTTACCTTTGGGCTGGAGTTGCACAGCAAGGAATTGGGGCTGTCGCGCCGCGACATGGACGACGTGGCCGGAGAGTGGATCCGGCGCGTCCATCTCGAAGGCAATGAGCACAAGTACCCGCACGAACTTAGTGGGGGCATGCAGCAGCGCGTCGCCATTGCGCGAACGTTGGCACTGAGACCGGGGATCATCTTGATGGATGAGCCGTTCAGCGCTTTGGACGAGCCAACTCGGTATGAGATGCAGGACCTCATCGTCGAGCTGTGGCGCGACTGCGAAGCAACTGTTTTCATGGTTACCCACAGCATTGCCGAGGCTGTCTACCTGGGCGACCGGGTGTGGATCTTCACCCCCTCCCCGGGCACCCTCGGCCTTGAGATCAACGACGTTCCACTGCCTACGGAGCCGGCCCTGGTGCAGCAGACCCGACCGGAGTTCGAAGAGGCGCTCCGCCGGGTGACCCGCGAGTTCCAGCGGCTGACCAGGGGAACGCCCGCGGCGCGCGTGCTGTAGGATCGCACCCCGGGTCGGCTGGTTCCGGTCCTCAACCGCGCAGGCGGCCTCGGGGCCGCAGGCGACGCTCGACGCGTCAATCGAAGTCCTGTATACTACCGCACCGCGCTCCGCACGACACGCCGCGGGAAGGTAGCAGCCGATAGCGAGTCCAGGCCAACCATGCCGCAAGACCTCTCCTACTGGGACTACGTCAAAGCCGCATTCCACGCAAAGCCGGTACTGCCCGGATTGGGCTCTGTGCCGGTGAATAAGCTGGGCGTCTTGGGGGTGGGCGTGCTGGGCGGCGCTGCGTTACTGGCCGCCCCGCCCGTGGGGGCGGCGATCTGGCTTCTCGGAGGCGCTGCTGAGTTGGGCTATCTCTGCTCACTGAGCAGCAGCGAGCGATTCCAGGCACACATCCGTCGGCTTGAGGCGTACGGCGAGCAGCGGACCGCGGTGGAGAAGAAGACCTCGCTGCTGGCCGAGCTTTCCGACCGGAACCGGCAAAGGTACGCACTGCTGGAGAGGCAGTGCACCGAGGTGCAGCCGCAGGCAGGTCGCGACGGTGCCGACCTGACCGAACTGCACCTCACCGGCCTGAGTCAACTCCTGTGGATCTTCCTCCGGATGCTGGCCTCGGCGGAGACCCTGCGCGGCTATCTGTCCAGCGGGGCGCACAAGGAGATCGTTGCTCAGATCAAGGCGTTGGAGGAGGATTTGAAGACCGAGGATCCAGATGAGCGCGTGGGCAAGTCCAAGCAGGCGACCCTCGACATTCTCAAGCGGCGCTACGAGCAACTCAAGTCAGCGACCAGGCAGCTCCGGTTCATCGAGTCTGAACTTCAACGCATCGAGCAGCAAGTCGCCCTGCTCAAAGAAGAAGCCCTCCTCAACCGTGACCCCGAGTTCCTCTCCGGCCGAATCGACGCAGTCACCAAGACCCTGGACGAGACCAATGAGTGGATGCGCAGCAACGCGGAGCTGATCAGCAACCTCGACGCCGGCCCCAGCCCGGCGGTGATGATGGCGGCGATGAAGGAGGGGGCGTGAGGTGGCGGGTGCGCTTCGGCGGCCCAAAACGCTCTGCCGGTCAGCGCCGCTTGCCATCAGGTGAAGGTGTGAAGGTAGTGGAGATCGCTGGCAAAGTCCTCGGGAGACACTGCCGCAAGCATGTTCCGCATCCACCGAAGCAGCCGGTCGAAGCTACGGTAGCCCTCCTGTCTGGCGCAGACAACAATGCCGGGGTGGCTCCTACCTGCGGCCCGACACTCCTGGTGTAGAGCTTCGAAGTGGTCAGCGTTGAACGTCACCAGCACTCGCTGCTCGCACTCCGCCGCCGCAAGGATCACGTCATCAGCTTCGCTGGCAAGGTCCTCGCGAAGACCGACAGCATCCGCACTGTGGCCCCACTCCTGGAGGACGAACTTGAGGCAGGGCGAGACGTCCTCGTCAACCAGAAATCTCACGCCGCTATGGCTCCTGCCAGTGCGAGGACTCGCTGGTTCTCGAAGACGTCGCGGTCGATCTCCTCCTCGTGGTTAGCGGCATAGGCCAACGCCTGAGCGAGCTGCGCGTCACTCAGGCCGTACTGCATTCTCAGCTCGCGAGGAGAGACGCCATGCCTTGTGGCGTTGGCTATCTGCCACACGGGAATGCGGGTTCCGGCAATGGCGGCCCTGCCTCCTACTACTCCGGGGCGCTTGGCGATCAGTGGCTTGTCGTCGTCCGGCGCTTCGTATCCCAGCAGCCGATAGATAACCTCGCGCTCCACAGGTTCGAGTTCTTCCCCCGCAGCGGCTGGGAACACCGAGACGGCCTCGTCTTCGGCGATCGCCACCAAGTCCTTGACCTGGAGGGCATGCAGGACCGGCGCCCATTGGCAGAACGGCGGACGGTCTGCTCTGTACATGGTTGCGCGCTTCATTCGTTTTGCCATGATGATCACCCACTCTCCGACGGTTCGCACCATCCATCGATCAGCGTTGTGCTATTATAGCAGTCGCTCGGAACACTCGCAGTGCGCCGAGCGTTGCGTGTGTGTTCCGTTACCGGGAGGTTCTCAGTGATGGCTCTGTTGTTGGCACTCGCCTGCGTCCCCGTATTCGCTGCCCCTCAGCCAGCGGAGTTGTTCGTCTCCCTGACCGGCAATGACCAAGCCGCCGGCCGTTCCGCGGCCACACCCCTTGCGACGTTGACGCGCGCCCGCGACGAAGCGCGCGCCCTTCGCCGGTCCGGCAAGGCGCCCAACGGCGTTGCCGTCTGGGTCCGCGGGGGCGCCTACCACCTCGCGGAGACGCTGGCCTTCGGCGCTGAGGACGCCGGCACGGAACAGGCGCCGCTCCAGTTCCGGGCGCACAAGGACGAACGCCCGGTCCTCCGCGGCGGGCCCGCGGTCAGTGGGTTCGCCCCGTACCGCGACAGAGTCATGCAGTGCGACCTGAAGCGCCTCGGGCTCCAAGGGAAGGCGTTCCGGCAGCTCTTCTTCAAGGGGAAGCGGATGCCGCTGGCGCGGACGCCGAACGTCGACCCGGCGGATGTCTATGGCGGCGTCTGGGCGCACGTTGTTGAGCCGTCGCCGCAGGGCGCAAAGCGGGCGTTCACCTACAACCCGAAGGACATTGACCCGAGCCGCTGGGCACGCCCCACGGACGGCCGCATCGGCGTGTTCTGTCAGTACGACTGGCGGTGGAACTGGCTGCCGATTCAGGCGGTCGCCGTTGAGGACCAGACGCTGACGCTGGGGCGCGAGGCCACCTACGAGTTCGGGATCGGTGACCGCTACTTCGTCGAGGGGCTCTTCGAGGAATTGGACAGCCCGGGCGAGTGGTATCTCGACACCAAGTCCTGGGTCGTCTACTTCTGGCCGCCGGAGCCCATTCGAGACGGCGACGTCTCGGTCCCGGTCGTGGGCGACTTGGTCGAGTTCAAGGACACGCACGACGTGTCGCTGCGGGGCTTCGTACTGGAAGGCTGCGACGGCAATGCGGTGCGGATGGTGAACGCGGAACGGTGCCAAGTCACCCAGAGCATCCTCCGCAACTGTGGCGCCTGGGGCGCCTCGATAGACGGCGGCGCGGAGTGCTCCGTGGTGGGCTGCGATGTCTACGCGACCGGCTGTGGTGGCGTCCTTCTGAGTGGTGGCGACCGCCAGACGCTGACGCCGGCAAAGCACCTTGCCGTCAACAACGTCATCCATCACGTCGGCGTCTTCGAGAAGACCTACAACACGGCGATCAACATTGGCGGTGTCGGCAACGTCGCCCGCAACAACTTGGTCTACGACACGCCTCATGCCGGGCTGACATTGGCAGGCAACGACAATGTCGTCGAGCTGAACGTCGTCCACCACACCAATCTGCAGTCCACCGACACCGGCGGTCTCTACTCGTGCCCCCGCGACTGGACGCAGCGCGGCAACGTCATCCGCCACAACGTGTGGCACGACCTCGGCGGCTTCGGCAAGCGTAGTTCGTGGCAACCCGTGCAGGACGGCAAGGTCGAGTACGAGTACCCACACTTCACGTGGGGCCTCTACATGGACGACCCGACCAGCGGGAACACGATGTACGGCAACGTGCTCTACCGGGTGCCGATCTGCGGGATGTTCACCCACGGCGGGCGCGACTGCGTCTTCGAGAACAACGTCATTGTCGACTGTCCGGCCTTCCAGGCCGGCATGCTTTGGCCGGGCTGGGACGAATGGACGAACGTCTACGAGCGTTTCCGTGCGGTGGCGGGTCCCGGTTCGCCTTACCTTGACCGCTACCCTACCATGAAGGGCTACAGCCTCGCCGACGGTCACCCCGAAGCGATGACCGGGCACAAGTTCGTCCGCAACATCGTGTACAACACGACGGCTGGCACCGCCTGGCTCCGCGGCGAGCGGCGGGACCCATGGAAGGGCGAGAACCGGATGATGCTCTACGACATCCGCATGCGCCAGGAGGACCTGCCGAAGAACGAGATCGACTACAACTGCGTCTACGCCGAGCCGGGGTTGGAGCCGTTCGTCTCCGCCAGTCTGCCACCCGAGGAGGCGAAGCAACTCGCCTGGGAGGACTGGCGCAAGCTCGGCGCGGACGAGCACTCGCAGTTTGCCGACCCGCGCTTCGTCGACCCCGCCAACCACGACTACCGGCTGCGCGACGACTCGCCCGCCCTGAAGCTCGGCTTCAAGCCCATCCCCTTCGACAAGATCGGGCCCTACCAAGATGAGCTGCGCGCAAGCTGGCCGGTCGTGGAGGAGTCCGAGGCGAGCCGCAACGCGCGGCCGGTCAAGCGCTTCGTGCAGCTTCCCGGATACGAGCCGATACCCGCCCGCGAGTTCGTGCTGCGCATCGGAGCGGGGAACACCTTCGCCAAGCTCGCCGCGGGCAAGCCGGTGAAGGTCGCCTACTTCGGCGGCGGTATCCACAGCGCCGACGGCTGGCGCGCGCAAGCGCTGAAAGGGCTGCGCGAGAAGTACCCCGCCAGTGAGATCACGGAGATCAACGCCGGCATCTGCGACTGTGTGCGCGGATCCGGGTTCAGCGTGTACCGGTTCGCGCACGACGTGCTGAAGCAGCAGCCCGATCTCGTCCTGGTGGACTTCGCCTCCGACGACTTCCAGACCGACGCGCGCACGATTCAGCGCACAATCGAGGGCGTCGCGCGGCAGGCATGGAAGGCCGACCCCGACATCGATCTCCTGTTCGTATACGCCTTCCGCCTCGGCTTCGAAACCGCCTACGCCGACGGGCTGTCACCGGCGACCGTCACCGCCTACGAGGCGTCGCCGAGCGCTACGGCATCCCGTCGGTCAACATGGGCTTCCCGGTGGCCGAGCAGTACCGCGCCGGCAAGCTGGTGCCGAAGGGCGACGCCCCCGAAGGCAACGAGTCCTTCTCGGCTGACGGCGTCCGTCCCGGTCCAACAGGCAACCGGCTCTATGCGGAGGCGCTCACCCGTGCCTTCGAGCAACTTGCGAAGACACCGCAGCCTCAACCGCACAAGCTCCCCAAGCCACTCATGGCCGACAACTTCGAGAGCGCCCGCTTGGAGCCGATCACGCGCGACATGCTCACCGGCGACTGGAAGGAACTACCCGGAGACGACCCGCTCTGGCCCCGGTTCACCCGCCACTTCGACACCCTCTGGTACACCAACAGCCCCGGCGCCAAGCTGACCGTCACCTTCACCGGCACCGACGCCAGCCTGTTCGACCTCATGGGTCCCGACACCGGCGAGGTCAAGCTCACCGTCGACGGCAAGCCCGCCGGCACGCAGCGGCAAGTCGACCCTTGGAGCTACTACCAGCGCCTCGCCGCCATTCCGCTGGCGAACAACCTCCCGCCAGGCAAGCACACCGTCACCGTCGAGCTGCTGGCCGACCCGCCCAACCGCGACGTCCCGGTTGCCGAGGCGAAGAAGAGCAACCAGTACGACCCGACGCTGTTCGAAGGCGTGGCGCTACGGATTGGGTGGTTGCGGGTGAGGTGAGGCGCACGTCCCGCGGTTGACCAGCACGAGAGCGCGGTTCACAATGCGTCCCAGGGAGCCGATCCGCAATGCGACTGGTAGACATAGCTGAAGCCCAGATCAATCTGTCTTCTCTGCTGGTGGCCGCTCGTGGCGAGCGTGTCTTCGTGGCGCAAGGGGGGGAACCTGTCGGAGTCCTGCTGAGCGTGGCTGACTACCAGGACTGGGCCGGCATGACCGACGGAGAGGT
>Ga0210027_1003708_pt1 | contig 12199 bp, 9 predicted proteins | sample CryGeymeta201510_FD_183978 | JGI IMG/M metagenome (GOLD analysis project Ga0210027, IMG submission 183978) | Groundwater microbial communities from Crystal Geyser aquifers in Utah, USA - Crystal Geyser metaG 2015-10 (SPAdes) (version 2) | ecosystem: Environmental > Aquatic > Deep subsurface >...
TAACGCCACCGCGACCTTAGAATACCGTGAAGTTGATATTGAACATGACGTACGTGACGCGGTGAGCGGTCGAGTGCCACCGGGTTCAGAATTACTTCCGGACCAAAATGGTGTGCCGCAATTGCTGAAAAAAGCGGTGATTGTCGAAGGCAGTCACATCATTGATGCCACCTCTGGGGTTGACCAAAATGGCCTACCCAAAGTATCCATCAAGTTGGATTCTAAAGGCGGCGCCAAAATGTTGGCCTTTACCAAGCGCGCTGTAGGCAAACCCATGGCCGTGGTATTTATTGAATACAAAGCCACGGGTGAAAAAGATGCTGAGGGTAAGCTGGTGTTTGAAGCCAAGCGTACCGTCATAAGTGTTGCCCGCATCAACGGTATATTCGGCAATGCCTTTGAAACCACTGGCTTAGACTCACCCAAAGAAGCACAAAACCTGGCTTTATTATTGCGCGCGGGTGCCTTGATTGCGCCCATCCAAATCATCGAAGAGCGCACTGTTGGACCAAGTCTCGGTAAAGAAAACATTGAGCTGGGCAAACAAGCGATAATTTGGGGTTTTGTATTGGTGCTTGCCTTTATGGTACTCAATTACAAAAAATTTGGTTTTGTAGCCAATATCGCCTTAGGCCTCAACTTAATAATGATGGTAGGGATTATGTCAATGATCCCTGGTGCAACTCTGACCTTGCCAGGCATGGCCGGTATCGTATTAACGGTGGGTATGGCGGTGGATGCCAACGTGCTCATTTTCGAACGCATTCGTGAAGAACAGAATGATGGACGTAGTCCTCAGCAAGCGATACACGCGGGTTATGACAGTGCGTTTTCTACAATCTTAGATGCCAATATTACTACCTTTATTGCAGGACTCATCCTCTTTGCTGTCGGTACGGGTCCCATAAAAGGCTTCTCCATCACCTTGATGATCGGGATCGCTACATCAATGTTCACGGCGATTTTGGTGACACGTGCCATCGTTAATGCTTGGTGGGGCGGTAAACGTCTGACCACGTTATCTATTTAGGGGATCAGCATGCAATTATTAAGTTTGAAAAGTACCGTCAAGTTCATGAATTTGAAGTTGCCGGCAGCCATTCTCTCTATTCTCATGGTCATGGGATCACTCGTGTCTCTGGGCATTAACCAGCTGAATTGGGGCTTGGATTTTACTGGCGGTACCCAGATTGAAGTGGGTTATCCACAGGCTGCCAACTTGGAGAACATTCGTGCGCAACTAGAGCAAAGCGAATTTCGTGAAGCGGTGGTGCAAAATTTTGGTAGCAGTAAGGATGTATTAATCCGCTTAGCGTCACAAGAAGGGGTAAAACCTTCTGAGCTTGGTGACAAAGCTATCGCAATCTTGCAACAAGCTGACAATGGTGTAGTCATGCGTGGCAGTTCTTATGTCAGTGCCAGCGTAGGTGAAGAGTTAACCGAGCAAGGTGGCTTAGCCATGTTGGTCTGTTTATTGTGTATTTTGATTTACGTCACCATGCGCTTTGAATGGCGGTTTGCCCTAGGGTCAGTGGTCGCATTAGCCCATGACGTTATCATTACCTTGGGTTTATTTTCCATTTTAAAATTGGAGTTTGATCTTACGGTACTGGCAGCTGTGTTAGCGGTTATCGGCTATTCGCTCAATGACACCATCGTTGTATTCGACCGTATCCGTGAAAATTTCCGTAAAATTCGCGATACCGAAGTAGAAGACATCATCAACCAATCGTTGAGCCAAACCTTAAATCGTACGGTGATCACATCTTTCACCACTATTCTGGTTGTCTTAGCCTTGTTCTTCATTGGTGGCGCGACCATTCATGGTTTTGCCACTGCCTTGTTGTTTGGTATCGGTATTGGCACATACTCATCAATCTATGTGGCGAGTTTGGTGGCACTGAAACTGGGTGTGAGCCGAGAAGATTTGATGCCAGCCGTAATTGAAAAAGAAGGTGCCGATCAGGACGCGCTGATTTAAAAAATTCGCAATTTTTTGGTAAAATTATGAGCAAACTTGTTAAACAGTTGGCTCTTTTTTTTTGGGGATAATTTTTATTCGTTAGCGAGTTTGCTCGACCTTGTTCATTGTTTGCAACACTTACATAATTTTTTGTCAACATTTTTTACATATCTAAATTAGTCTGCTTAAGTATTTTAAAAATATCTATAATTTACAATGACATGTAATGGATGGCATTTTTTATGCTGTAGCCTCCTCGACTCAGTTTGTCGAGCGGTCCACAGTAGCAATTATTTTTAAAAGGAAACTAAGAATATGCTCCAAAATTATAGTAAAAAACTACTCGTTGCCTTGGCTGCAACCAGTTTGCTTGGTATGGCGGTGCCCAGCACCTCTTATGCCGGTGCAATCCTAAAATACGGTGACACCATCTTAGGTGTTAACAACGAAGGTCACCTCAACTACACACCTTTAGATCCATCAGAACTACCTGCAGATTTTATTGACCCTCCACTCAGCAGCGCCTACAACGGTGCCTTTGGTCTATTTCGTAATGGTCTTGGTGATGCGACTTCACCTGGCTGTTTATGTGAAGGATGGGGCGTTGCCGCTACATTAGATGCTGGTGTTGGCTCACGTATTGCTGGTTTTGCCAGTATCGACAACGGTGGCGTAGGTGGCATTACCGATGGTATTTTTGGTTCTACCGCCAATACCGCCACCTCTACCGTCAATTTAACAGATGCAGCGATTACCGTGACTCATGCTTATGGCCCTTCTTTGGCTATGGGGGTATTCCAAGCATCCGTTACCATTACCAACAATACCGGATCAGCAATTGACGACGTTGTGTATCGTCGCGCCATGGACTGGGACATTCCACCTGACGAATTTAACGAATATGTGACTCACGGTGGTGTAGAAGCCAACTTAGAGTCCAATGGCGGTAATGTTAGATACGCCAGCGATAACGGCTTTGCCTCAGTGGATCCCAGAGACGATGCGGGTTACATCAATAATGGCACCGAAAACACTGATTTTGTTGATGATGGCCCTACTGATCACGGTTCAGTGTTTGATTTTGCTTTTGGTAGTTTAGCGGCGGGTGAAAGCAGAACGTTTAATATTTTTTATGGTTCTACTGCCAATGAAGCCGATGCGATCTCTGCCATCAACACCTTAGGTGCCAACGTTTGGTCTTTTGGTCAATACTCAGGTGGCAACTCCTTTGGCGGTGATGGCGGTGAAGGTTGTGATGCTGAAGTTTGTGATGTAGGTATATCTGCAACAGCATCGATTACTGACGGTAGCGAAGGTGGTCCAATTAGCGGTACACCAGCTACTTTCTTATTTGCCTTTGGCGGTGTGGGTGGTGTTGAACCCGGTGATAGCGCTGCTGTACCGGTACTGCCCTTTGTGCCTGCACCAGGTGAATTTGTGTTTGTTGCCCCTGAACCACGTAAATGGTTTGATCCTCCCTTTGCTGACGGTTTTGAATATACTTTAGTGGGTGGTGGATTATTTACTGAAGTAATGGCCCCTGATGCTTCATTTGGTTTTGGCACCATTGATATTGTGATTGGTGGCGTAGTTGTTGGTACATTAGCACCGGGAGATAGTTTCGATTTGTCACCCTACACGACTTCAACCTTTAAATTGGTTGGCTTAGGAAAAGTACTTGATATTGCTGATCCTGATTTTGCTACCGCATTTCCAGTGTTTTTAGACTTTACTGGCTCACCAACAGAGCTATTAATGAGCGCCCTTATCATCGCTGATCCCAAGCCCCCTACAGCTGCTTCAGCACCGGGTATCGTGTTGTTGTTTATGGGTGGATTTGTTGCAGTGTTTTTGAGAAGACGTCGTTAATTTAATTAACAACATTAACCATTGAAAAAAAGTCGTACATTCAGATAATGATGTACGACTTTTTTGTTTTAAAGAGAGTAAAAATGCGCACGATCCAAACAATTTTTTGCACAATGATATTGTTGAGTGTTGTCTCACCAACATGGGCTTTAGATAAAAATGGCAAATTTGCCATCAAAGGTGTGGGTAACGTGAGTTGCGAGCAATTTGTGCAAATAATAGAAAATAATGACCCACAAAAATTCCTATTTGCTGGTTGGTTAAACGGTTATATCACAGCTCACAATCAGCATTTAAAAGACACCTTCGATATTGTGTCGTGGGAAGATGTAGAAACGTTAGGTACCTATGTGAAAGGCCATTGTGCCAAAAATCCTAAAATTAGTTTTTTTCAGGCAACCACCCAATTACTCAATGAAATGAATGATGAACGTATTGTTGAATACGTTGGTGCAGAGAATATGGCCTTGGGTGATCAGTCTCAAAAAACCTATGTACAGGTAGTAAAACGCGTGCAATCAGCCCTTAAAGAAAAAGGCTATTACAAAGGTGACGAGGACGGAGTAGTGTCAGAAAAACTGAATGCGGCACTGAATAAGTTTCGCCAAACGCATAAATTGCCTGCTGCAAACTATTTAGATCAAATGACTCTGCATACCTTATTCAGAGAAAAATAATTGAAAATCTAGACTCCTAAAAATGGCCAGCAAATACAGTTGTTGTAGCATCTGTGGCGCTGGTCATTTTTGTTCAGAACACATTTTTTAACAGAAAAATGTGCCCACTCTTTGCTTAAGTCCCGTATATTCCAACTTTAAAATTGTGTAAGACTTTTTGACGACACACATGGGACAGCTAAGTTGCATGTTGTTACGCCAATATTGAAATTCAAAGGGAATACTATGATGTTAAGTTCTGCAACTCGTCTGCGACTGCTGTGTGTGGTCAGTGGAACCTTGTTGTTTGCTGCCTGCACGGCCGTAAAACAATCTTCGTCGCTTATTTTATCGACTCAACCTGAGCCACAAAGTGCCATCGTAAAAAGTCCCATTGACAGCCGAGAATACAAATCAATCACCTTAGCCAATAAGTTAGAAGTGGTATTAGTTTCCGATCCCACAGTTGAAAAGTCTGCTGCGGCACTCAGTGTGGGCGCTGGCTCATTTCAAGAGCCTAAGGAATTTGGTGGCTTGGCTCACTATTTGGAACACATGTTATTTTTAGGTACTAAGTCTTATCCCGATGTGGGGGAATACAGCGAGTTCGTCAGTCAAAATGGCGGTACGCAGAATGCTTACACACAACTTGACCATACAAACTACATGGTTGCAGTGAATAACAATGCCTTTGAAGAAGCGTTAAATCGTTTCACTGGTTTCTTTTATGAAGCAACCTTAGATGAAAAATACGCCGATAAAGAGCGCAACGCCGTGCATTCTGAATGGACCATGAAAAGCCCAAATGATTGGGTTATTTTAGGCCAGTTAGACGGTCTTACTCTTAACCCAGAGCATCCTATTCATCAGTTTAACTGGGGGAATCTTAGTTCGTTGGCCGACCAAGGTGATAAAAAATTACAAGATGCCTTAGTGGAATTTTACCAGCGTTATTACTCTGCAAACCTGATGAAAGCGGCTCTGGTCAGCAATCAGCCGATTGCCCAGATGGAAGAACTTGCTAAGCAATATTTTGGTCGAATCCCAAACAAGGATGAACCTCGTCCAGTGGTGAGTACACCCGTTACTACAGTCACCAACCTGAAGAAAATCATTCATTACGTACCACAAACCGAGATGAAACAGCTGCGTGTTTCATTTGTGATGGCAAACAATGCGGATGAATTTGCGGTCAATCCCAACGGTTATGTGAATTATTTATTGAACAATGAAATGCCCGGCGCCTTGGCGTCGACCCTGCGTGACTTGGGGTTAAGCGAATCTTTGTACACCAATTACAGTGCAGATGAATACGGCAATGCCGGCAGTTTTAACTTATACATCGATTTAACTGAGGCAGGGGTACAAAAACGCGATACCGTCATGGCAGCGGTATTAAAGTATCTTAATTTGTTGCGTACTCAAGGTGTCGACAAAAAATATTTTAGTGAGATAAAACAAAGCCTTAGTAATAGTTTCCGCTTCAAAGAAAAGACCAATGACTACAACTACGCTATGCAGATTGCCGCAGACTTACAACATATTCCCACGGAATATGTATTGAGCAGCAACTATGAGTATCAGCGCTTTAATCCGGTGGCCATTCAAAAAGTCTTGGATCAATTGACCCTAGAGAATGCACGGGTGTATTACATCGACAAAGCACAGCCCAGTGATACAGGTATGCAGTATTTTGCTGGACGTTATGCCTTAGAAGACATCACTGATGCACACATTGCGACATGGGAAAATATGGGCAGTGAATTTGTATTGAATTTGCCGCGTACCAATACCCTCATGCCAGAAAACTTCACGGTGGTGGCGGCACAATATACTGACAAACCTAAAGCCTTAATTGCCAACCAAGCCTACAGTGCTTTTTTAGGTCACTCAGCGTATTTTGAACAACCCAAAGGTCGTATCACACTTGACCTTAACAGCAGTGTCACTAAGGCGTCTGCGCACAATCAAGTAGCCGCCGAATTGCTGGGTCGTGGGCTCAGCCAGCGCTTAACCGAACTGCAAAATGAAGCAGCAAGCGGAGGGATGGGCTTAGGTGTGAATTTGTACAACGGCTTGTCTATTACGGCGAATGGATTCAGCGATAAACAAGATGAGTTGCTGCGCCAAGCCATTCAACAAGTGATGGCCTATAAAATGTCAGAAACTGAGTTGGCCAATTTTAAGGCGGCGTTTAAATCAGACATGATCAGCAAGAAAAAAGGTATCTTACTGAATCAATTGTTCCCGACTTTTAGCCAACTAGTGATGTTGGATGAGTACAGTGATGAAGCCCTGTTAGCGGCAGTTGAGCCCATCAGTATTGCCGATATTGAGCAGCTCAAAATGGAGATGCTGAAAAAAGCGAATTTGCGTGTTTTTGCCTTTGGTAATTATACCGATAGCCAAATTGATGCCATGGCTAACCTGCTACTGCGTGAACTGCCCGCCGATCGACAAAGTCATGCCGTGTACGAGTCTCCGCGTTTTAGCCCAGAAATCGGCAGTGTTTACACTTGGCAAGAAGACGTGGCTTTAAGTGACATTGCTTTCATCGATGCTTACATAGCTGAACGCAATGATAAAGACAGTGCCACAGCGCGTATATTGTCACAACTATTGCAACCTGCCTTATTTAATCAAATTCGTACGGAAGAACAATTGGCTTACGCCGTGGGTTTTATTAGCCAAACGAACAAAACCCAGTTGTTGTCTGCCTTTTATATTCAGTCGCCGGCCAAAGGTTTGAGTGAGGTGGCGGCGCGCATCGACGACTTTAAACAGAATTTTAAAACCGAGTTAGCCGCCGTTAGCGATGATGTATTTGCCACCACAAAACAGAGTGTGTTAATTAATCTCACCCAGCCCCCAAAAAATTTAAGTGAAGAAATGGGGCGATTCATTGGCGATTGGCGTGACCAAAACTACGACTTCGATAGCCGCAGCCGGATGATTGACGCCATCAATCAAGTGACCTTAGAAGATGTGCAGGTATTTTATCAGAGTTTGTTGGATGCCAAGGCCTTTGGCCGAGTATTAGTGCAAATGCGTGGTACAGCGTTTGCCGAGCAGGATTTTATTAGTCCGCCAACGGCTATCACCATTACCGACCTTGATAGCTTTCATCAAACACTGCGTTAAGCGATCAGGTTGACCAAGGTGTTCGAGGGAACTATGCCCTCGAACACCTTACTCCTTGTGGCAAAAACCAAAATAAACAGTGGTTTATTCGCTTTCTAAGCTAAATCCTTCATCTAACCAACCGCATACACCACCGATCATTTTTTTCACAGGCCTACCGAGTTCGGCAAATTTTATGGCAGCTTTTTCAGTGCCATTACAATGCGGCCCTGCACAATAAACAACAAACAATGTATCGGGTGGGTAGGCAGCTAAGCTTGCTTGATTAATGGTTTTATGTGGCAAATTGATGGCTTGTTGAATATGCCCTTGTTTGTATAACACCTCAGCGCGCACATCCACTAACACAAAATCCATGCGTTTATTGCTGATGCAAAAGTGCACGTCCCAGCAATCCGTTTCAAAGGCTAACAGTTGGCTAAAATGTGCGAGGGCAGCGTTGCTGCTAGCAGCAGGTACACGGGAAACAACAGAGCTCATGGCTAGTCCTTAATTATCAAGTTAGCCCTAAGTTTAAACGTGTATTGAAAATAAGGAGCGACGCTTCGTAGCCAGTTTTCACTGATTTTCAGCCATCTTTTAATCAGACCAAGTGTGATGCTCAACAGCCAATAAAAAAGCGAGCCTACGCTCGCTTTGTGCAACAGAAAATAAAAATGCTAAAGCCGTTATTTTAAGTGTTTGACCAAGGCTTGCACGACTTTAGGGGCGCCTGCCACGATTTCGCCTTTGTGCATAGGGTCATTACCACCGGCAAAATCCGTAACCAAACCACCGGCTTCACGTACTAATAACTCACCGCCAGCGATGTCCCAGGGTTTCAGTCCACGTTCCCAATAACCATCATAGCGGCCACAAGCGACATACGCTAAATCTAAGGCTGCCGAACCACTGCGGCGAATGTCACCCGCTTCAGCAAAAATTTTGCTGAAACTTTGCATGAACTGCGGTGCCGTGCTTTTGTTTTTGAAGGGAAAGGCCGTGGCAAGCACGGTTTGGCTCAATTCTTTGGCTTTACTGGCGCGGATACGGTAACCATTTAGTTGCGCGCCGGCGCCCTTACTGGCGGTAAATAATTCACTGCGAATGGGGTCGAAGACAACCGCTTGATCCAACCGTCCTTTATGCATCAGGGCAATAGAAACGGCAAAGTGGGGAATGCCTTTGATAAAATTGGTAGTGCCATCTAATGGGTCGATTATCCACTTGTAATCGTCATCTCCAGCTACAACGCCGCCTTCTTCACCAACAAAACTGTGCTCAGGATAAGACTGTTTTATTTTGTTGATAATAGCTTGCTCAGCTTCTCTATCGATACGGGTAACGTAATCGTTATCCCCTTTGGCTTGGGTCATCAAATCGGATTGATTTTCAAAACCACGAGAAATGATTGTACCGGCCGCGCGCGCTGCACGAACCGCAATGTTGAGCATAGGATGCATAGAGTAACCACCAATTTTGAAAGAACGTTAGTTTAGCCCAACTCACCGGAGCTGAACAAAAAATCGGCGCGAAGTTTACCAGAGGGAAAAATTTAAGCAATCGCTAATATTGTCAGGCGCTTTAGTGGATAGCAATCCATACTGTTGATGGTGGATGGGTATACGGTTTCTATCGTTAAGGCTCATCTAACTGAAGCGGTCGCAAAATCCGCTGTTACTTGGCTTTCTTGCAAGTGCACAGTGGTTATCCTCAAATTGACAATGGCAAGGACAAGCAAATGAACAAGATCTCGGATTACTTTGGCGATGTAGAGCGTTTTGATCCACAACTAAGTGTGGAGCCAAGGCGCGAACTCAGAGTAGGTAAGGCTGAGCAGGTATATTTTACTACGACTGATGGGGTGCAAATTCGCTTGACTCGCTATCAAGGCGGCGCTAAGGGGCCGGTTATCTTGTCTCACTGTATTGGCGTATCAAGTTTGATGTATGCCATTGATACTATTGATGAAAATCTCCTAGAGTATCTTTATCGTCACGCGTTCGACGTGTGGTTGTTGGACCATCGCTTAAGCATTGAACTGCCTGCTTCGTATCAGCAAAGCAGCATGGATGATGTTGCCACAAAAGACTACCCTGCTGCGGTGCAAAAAGTACGCGAATTAACTGGTGCTGAGGCTGTGCAGGTGGTGGCTCATGGGGTAGGCGCCTCAACCCTGAGCATGGCCTTGTTGAGTGGATTACAGGGTGTGAATGCGGCAGTCTGCTCACAAGTGTCGATGCATTTGTATTCCATTGATGTAAATATTCGTAAAGCCAGACTGCCTTTGCCCAAGTTGTTGCGCTTGTTTGGTAAAAAATGGATGACAGCCTATACCGACGTTAATGTGAACTTTTTAACCAAATTATACGATGGCAGCATGGTGTTTATGCCTGTTCCGGCGCATGAGCGTTGTAATAATGTAGTGTGTCATCGCATTAGCAGTATTTTTGGTGAACTTTACGAGCACAGCCAACTGAACCCCGCAACCCACCGAGCCTTGGCGCGCATGTTTGGGCGGGTTAATTTAACCGCTATGCAACAGTTGACCGCAATATTATTAAAAAATCACTTAATTGATGCGGCAGGTAACGACGTGTATTTGCCCCATGTGGATAAACTGAAACTGCCCATGTTATTTATCTCTGGTAGCAACAACGACTGTGTACTACCAAAAAGTACACAGCAAACCTTCGATTTGCTGTGTTCAGTGAACGACCCTCAATTATACAGCCGTGCCGAAATTCCAGCTTATGGCCATGTCGATTGCATCATCGGTCAACATGCCGCTAAAGATGTATACCCTCATATATTGAAGTTGTTGGAATCACGCTGAGAAAAATCATGCCCCTTTGTTACTCAGTCAAATAAACTCTAAACGTCAAGCTCAGCCCTTACCTGTAAAAGCATGGTGCTTGCCTCGCTGGCATTTATGCGTTTGCATGAGCCACGCATCACGAAAGTGGGCAATAAAGTAAGATGACAAATGCGCCAAGTTCCTTAGAATACGTTTTCTTTGGTGTTTCTAAGTCGCGGCTAACGTAACGAATTATCCAGATGGTGCATCCAGCATAGTGCTGAGATGGGGGAGCGAAGCTCAGTAAAAAGGGGAAGATGTGTCGAACTCGGGATTACCTCAACAAAAATACATTGCAGGCATTGATGGCTTGCGCGCCATTGCGGTTTTATCCGTCATCTTGTTTCACTTAAACGGTACTTTTTTACCCGGTGGGTTTAGCGGCGTCGACGTGTTTTTTGTCATTTCAGGTTACGTGGTAACTGGTTCGCTGAATAACTACGGACATCAGAATTTCAAGGCTTTTATTTTAGGTTTTTATCGGCGCAGGATAGTCAGAATATTCCCAGCCTTGATTGTGGTCTTGGGGGGTATCAATACTGCTGACGGTATTGTTCATTCCGCAGGTGTGGTTGAGTCGTAGCTTTAACGATACTGGTTTAGCCGCTTTTTTTGGGGTCAGCAACTTTATACTGGCCGCTGACACTGACACCTATTTCTCACCAACAGTAGAATTTAATCCTTTTGTCCACACCTGGAGTTTGGCAGTGGAGGAACAATTTTATGTGTTGTTTCCGCTGATGTTCTTTATTTGGAGTCGCAATCTCCTTACTTCTTCTAAGTCACTGATATTTAATCTAGTTTTTCTTACTGCCTTGTTGTCTCTACTCAGTTCTTGGTACGAAACTCAGCATTACCCAGCACAAGCTTATTATCATTTGACCAGTCGATTTTGGGAGCTTGCAGTGGGTTCGTTACTGTTTAAATTTCATAGCTTACGCCAATGTGCAAGTGGTCAATCGTGTCGCTAATCAAGCATTTTTTGTTGTGGGTTTTGTCCTTGTGACTATTGCGATGATCTATGCCGATGAGCATGCGTTTCCTTTTCCATGGGCCATTCCATCAGTCATTGGTACGGCTTTTCTGATCCACGCATTGGTAGGCCAGCCGACGCATATGCGCTCTTTGGGCTCAGTGCTTGAAATGCCATTGATGCGTTATATTGGTAAAATATCTTACTCCCTTTATCTATGGCATTGGCCTATTTTTGTATTTTTCAGATGGTCCGTTGGTTTGCAATCTGTCGTTGAATATTGCGCGGCAGTAGCACTGACATTTGTGTGCGGTATGTTGTCCTTTCACTTTATTGAACGCAGATTTTCTGCCCTGCCTGCCATTAAGCAAGCAAGTTCTAGAGTCGTCGTTCCCCTCGGTTTGCTGGTCATTTGCCTTAGTTATGGGTTTGGCTGGCTGATGTTTAAAGCGCAACATCGTGTAAGCTTAAGTGTGACTAGCAATAGTCAAATATGGAGCCCTTACGTTGCCGTGCCGCCTGCCGAAGGCAGTAAACCTTGGGCAGACAGAACACTTTATGTCATAGGTGATTCTCATGCAGGGGCATACAAAAAGATGTTGGGCATGCTACAGGCCGACTCGGGAATTAACGTGAAAGTCTATTCACGCAATGGTTGTGGGGTGCTGAATTTAATGTACCCAGTCATGACAGACGATAGTCCCTGTGCGCAAAAATTAGCAACTTGGTTACAAGAAATTGAAGGTAAAATCAAACCTCAA
>Ga0210027_1003714_pt1 | contig 12189 bp, 12 predicted proteins | sample CryGeymeta201510_FD_183978 | JGI IMG/M metagenome (GOLD analysis project Ga0210027, IMG submission 183978) | Groundwater microbial communities from Crystal Geyser aquifers in Utah, USA - Crystal Geyser metaG 2015-10 (SPAdes) (version 2) | ecosystem: Environmental > Aquatic > Deep subsurface >...
AAAAATTGTAGAGTGAAATGAAAACCCGCCCACATCGTTTCACGAAGTGTTTCGGGTAGGGTTGTAAAAAGAAGGCCTTTGTGATAGCTTATCATATCAATCGGTAATAAGCCTTTTGGAAGACGTATGAAACGAAGTAAGGCCTTTTTTGTCGCTACTATCAAGAATAATCGCAAGAGAATGCTTGCGACCTTTGAACAGGCCAAAAAACATACAAGACAACTTTTAGAGAATAACTCTCAGATGCGAAGAAGTATTTCCTCTCTGAGGGGGGATGATGTTTTGAAAAAAATCAGAGGTTTCTTGGAAGCCTTGCTTTCAAAGGTGAAGAAGCTCTATGCCGACGGTATCATACGGCTCGGTGCATTCTTTCCAAAAGATATCGAGATTTCTTCATTCATCCGAAAGATACCGGAAAACACCGGGCGTTTCTCCTCTGAAACATACTCGAAATTCGTGGTACGGGGCGAGTACACGAAACGCAGTCTGATAGTCCTCTTCGCAGTGGCTTTCTCTCTCGGCATAGCGATCAAAGCTATCGCAGTACAGGGCGTTACTATCGGCTTCGAAGATTATACGCTTGCACCGCACGAGACTTTGTATGATATCAATCTTTTACAACAAGAAATTATCGACCGAGGAGATGTTCTCTCACGGAACAGCCTGCTAGAAGGTGGAGTGTGTCAGGACGCGGAATAAATAATAACGATACGATTGTACTGTCTATGAATACTTTTTACTCAGAAGAGAACGCATCGGAGAAGAAAGGGAGCGTGAAGGTGAAAAACATTTCTGCTCTTGCTATTCTTCTTTTCGGATTGTTTATTGGAAGTCTTTTTGTCGACTTCGTTCAACTGATGATGGGGAGAGGATTTTCTCGGAGCGTCGTGAAGCAGTACGATCTCCTCCAAACAGGAGGGAAAGTATGGGTGGCGTACGGTGAACCGAAAGTGAACGTCCAGATAGTCACAGATGATACTTGTACCGAGTGTGATCCGAGTGAAGCCTTGGTGTGGTTGCGACGTGTGATGCCGACTATCGAAGCTTCCCCGATCGAGAGCACTTCTGATACAGGAAAATTGCTGATTGAACGGTTTGGCATAGTTTCCCTTCCTGCCCTCATATTTTCTGAGAGTGTGACCGATACTGATTTCTATGCGCAGGCATCGAGTTTGTTTGCCATAGAAAACGGGAAATATTTCTTCGATATGGGGAAAATAGGTCTTCCGGTCGGAAAATATTTGAAATTGCCTGAAGTGGGAGATGACGATATCACGAGCGGTCCGAAGGATGCCAAAGTGAGGATTATCGAATTCTCAGACTTTCAGTGCACCTATTGCAAGACGTTCCAATCCGATCTGAATACTGTCCTGAAAGGATACGCCGGTACAGTATTGTTTGTTTACAAACATCTCCCACTTTCACTTCATCTGCAAGCGAACAATGCCGCTCTCGCAGCATCGTGCGCCGATGAACAGGGGAAATTCCAAGTCTATGCGGACAATCTTTTCGCACGACAGGATGAATGGGGGAAGACAACCGGCACACAAAAATTCAAGGATTATTCCTGGCGATTCGGCCTTGATGGAAGAGCGTTCGCGAAATGCCTCGACACGAAAAAATATCAGGAGAAGGTGAACGCTGACAAATCAGAAGCCGAGAACTTCTTCATCACTGGTACCCCCGGAACGTTCATAAACGGTACATTCCTCTCCGGTGCGATAGGAAAAGATGCCCTGAAGCAAGTGATTGATGCGGAACTTGCCAAGTAGTGTCTTTATGAAAGAGGATGGGGTTTGTTTGATGTTTGTATTTTTTTCCTGTACACTGAAAAATGTTGAGTATTTTCGCCGATGTAGCTCATCAGTTGGCAGAGCGACGTACTTCCTCCAAAGGCGGATAAACTCCACGCGTAAGGTAAGATCTATAACAAAAGCCGATGTAGCTCAGTTGGCAGAGCGACGCACTCGTAACGCGTAGGTCATCAGTTCGATTCTGATCATCGGCTCCATTGTTATTTCGATAGGACGGACTTTCCCTCGGCCCGTTTTTTCTTTTAGAGAAATCAGAATTATGGTATACTGAAAAACGTATGAATATGATGCAAGAAAAAATAGTGGTTCTTCGACAAAAACTCCTGCAGTTGCAGGACTATCTTTGACTCTGGAAAGAAAGCGGTTCGCATAAAAGATCTCAGAGCAGAGAGCGAACAGCCGGGTTTTTGGAATGATCCGAAAACAGCCGGTCAGAGTATGCGGGAATTAGAGGCTTTGCAGAATGAGCAGATTTCTTTCCAGAATTTAGAAAAAAGAGTGTTTGATCTCGAAGGCCTCGCTGATTTGGAAGACCTCCAACCTGAAGATGCCATCGAGCTTGAAAAAGAATACGCGGAGATAGAGAAGACCTTCGGAGAATGGGAGCTCAAAACGCTTCTCGGAGGTGAATATGACGCTGGAAATGCCCTCCTAACCGTCAGAAGTGGTGCCGGCGGTGTCGATGCTCAGGACTGGGCAGAGATGCTCCTCCGTATATATGTCAACTATGCTGAGAAACAAGAATGGAAGACGCGCCTGCTCGATGAGTCACGCGGTACGGAAGCTGGTATAAAAAGTGCTACTATAGAGATAGTCGGCTCGTATGCCTATGGATATCTGCACGGAGAGGCTGGCATTCATCGTCTCGTGCGACTCTCGCCGTTCAATGCGAACAGTCTGCGACAAACATCATTCGCTTCCATAGAGGTGATGCCGATCATCGACGACAAGGAAATGATACCTCTCAAGCCGGATGAACTCCGTATCGATACCTACCGTTCATCAGGTGCCGGCGGTCAGAATGTCAATAAGACGGAAAGTGCTGTGCGTGTCACGCATATTCCGACGGGTCTCGTTGTAGCCTGTCAGAGCGAACGTTCCCAGCTCCAAAACAAAGAAGAAGCGATGAAAATGCTCCGTTCCAAGATGGCGCAGAAACACATAGAAGAACAAGCGGAAGCGAAGAGGAAACTGCGGGGTGATTTCAAAAGCGCCGCATGGGGAAATCAAATTCGTTCGTACGTCATCCATCCCTATACTCTTGTCAAAGATCATCGTACCGGTACAGAAACAAGCGATACAGGAAAAGTCCTTGGTGGAGATTTGCAAACTTTTATTGAAAGCGAACTTCGATATCTCCAGTCACATTGATAAAAAAATCTTAATAAAGATAAAAATATGTCAGACGTTCAGCCCATCATTCGTTTCGAAAATGTCGCCAAAATATTTCCCGGGAATGTTATGGTGCTTGATAATATCAACATAGTCTTTCGGCCGGGGGAATTCGTTTCTCTCGTCGGCGCGAGTGGTGCGGGCAAATCGACCCTCCTCAAACTTATCTATGCCGAAGAAGTGCCGACGCAAGGAGAGGTCTATTTCAATGAACGACCGGTAGGGAAGATCAACCGCAAGCATCTGCCATTTTTCCGTCGTGATATCGGCACTGTCTTTCAGGATTATAAATTGCTCCCACAGAGGACTGTTTTCGAGAACGTCGCTTATGCGCTGGAAGTCGATGGCAGAAGCACGACTGAAATCAATGAAGAGGTGCCGGAAATCCTCGAAATCGTTGGGCTCGGTGATAAAACGCACAAATTTCCGAAACAGCTTTCCGGTGGTGAACAGCAACGCGTTTCACTCGCACGTGCTCTCATCCATCGTCCAAAGGTGATCATCGCCGATGAACCGACCGGCAATCTTGATCCTGTCTCGGCCGATGAAATTATCCAACTTCTGCTCGAAATCAATTCATTTGGTACAACCGTCCTCCTCGCCACTCACAATAAGGGCATCGTTGACAAGATCGGTAGACGTGTCGTTCTGATCAGTAAAGGTCAGATTATACACGACCAAAACAAGGGTAAATACATTTTAAGTTAAAAAAAATAGTATGAAAATGCTTAAACTGTGGCGTACTTTCAAAGAAGGGAAAGAAAACTTCATCCGTAACGGCTGGTTGACGTTCGCGACGGTCAGCATACTTTCTCTTTCACTTTTTATTGTCAGTCTTTCATTTTTGCTCGGGATGACATCACAGCTCATTTTGCAGAATATGCGTGAGAAGGTGAGTGTGAGCGTTTCTTTCAACCCCGATGTCACGGAAGAGAGGATCCTCGCCATACAGAAGGAACTGACGACATACAAAAAAGAAATCGCCTCAGTCGAATACGTTTCACGCGATGCGGCATTGGAACAGTTCCTCGCTGAGAGCGGTAATGATCCTACCATCGCTCAAGCCATTAAAGAAATCGGAGAAAATCCGCTGTTTGCTTCGCTGGTCATCAGAGCCGTCAAACCGGATGATTACCCACTCATTGTGAGTGAGATTCAGAAATCGACATTCCAGAACGATATCAGCCGTATCAATTATGAGAAAAACAAGAAGATTTTCGAGCGTCTCGATCGTATCAACAAAATGACAGGGAAAACCGGATTGGCTCTCGGTGCTATCTTCATCTTTGTCGCCATTCTCATCACATTCAATACCATCCGTATCACGATATATTCTCATCGTCAGGAATTCGAAGTGATGCGTCTCGTGGGTGCTTCCAATATCTATGTCCGTATGCCATTCATTTTTGAGGGCGCGCTCTATGGTCTGGTGGCGGCTCTGGTGACAGTAGTTCTGCTCTACGGAATAGCCTACTACATCGCACCGTTCACGAACGGGGCGATGGCACAGGGAAACTTTATGAATTTTTACCTCAATTCTTTCTGGTATCTTTTCGGCGGACTGATACTGCTCGGTATCACGCTTGGTGTCGTCTCCAGCACCATCGCCATCCGCCGTTATCTCAAATCCTGAAAGCCTTCTTCAGGAACTTTTTCCTCTCTTGACGTGATGATGTTTTTGTTGTACTTTTAACTGTCTTGTTATTTACCAATTTTTTCAATTTTTCTCTGGAAGGAGACTGCTATGCTTTCTTGTGTAATAGACATACTCAGACGGCATCAAGAAGATCCTGGGTTGTTTGAGAAAGTGGTTCGGGGTGTGTTTGCGTATGGCAGTCCACAGATGCAACTTATGGCAGACGCGCGCCTCATAGCCACGGAGGCTCATCGTTTCGATACACGCCACAGTGGCGAGGCATATGTCCGTCATGCTGAATTGGTTACGGTTATCGATATGGAGTATCTTGGATGTACTGACCCTACTGAGCTTGGTGCTTGTCTCACTCATGATGTTGGCGAGGATCATGGGGATCAGTGGCCGATTTATCGGATCCGTGAAAAACTCGGCAAAGAAGTGGCTGAGACCGATGACTGGGTGAATCGACGGCGGTTTGATTATGTGGGAGACAAACAGGAAGCTAATCGTCTTTTTTTCCACAACTTATTGTTTGTAGCACCACTACGTCCCATTCGGGTTAAGCTGTGTGATCAGCTTCACAATGGGCTGACACCATGGAATTTGGCCGACAAAGAATGGGTTGGATGTAGAGTCCACGACCTTCGGGAATACTACATCCCTTTGGCCAGAAAAGTAGGAGTTCTCTATCGAGAGCTTATAGAAGTGACAAGTGCTTTGGAAAGCGGTGTCTGCCTCCTCCCAGCGGTTTTGGAGGCTTGAGAATGATTGTACATTAACGAACACCGCGGATAATTATAACAATAATTGTCCGCGGTTTTCTCTTGAATAAAATGGGAACATAGCGTAGAATAGGGGAGTGTTTTGAATAACGATAGACGGCTTAAGTTTTTTCTTTAAGCTAAAAAGCTAACAGCTAATGAAGCTACAAGCTGATTATTGGGGTGTGGCCAAGTGGTAAGGCAATAGGTTCTGGTCCTATGATCCTAGGTTCGAATCCTAGCACCCCAGCCAAGTTTCAGAATTCGTTTTTTCGCCAAAATGCGGAGCGTCGCAAAGCGACGCGACGGGGGTTTCCGCCAGAATTCGCCAAGGGTTTTTGAAATCCAAAAGAAGCGAGCGGAACGCGAGGCGGGGGTTCGAGCCAATCTTTTTAAGAAAATCTCTTTTGTCTTCGAGATTTTCTTCGGAAGCGATAATTAGGGCTTGGTTACTGTCTAAAATGAATTGTTTAGAAAGTTCGAGCCAGCGATTGCCTTTTCGTTCAAAATCTTTCAATTTCTCTGAAAAATCAATCTTTTGGTTGAGGAGCTTTTGCTTCTTTGCGATATACTCCTCGCTCGTAATAGTGCTGTCCAAATGAGCATCAAGAAGCCTGTCGAGCGTCTCCTCAACACTTTTGATTTGATTTTTCAGATTTTGAACGAAAAGGGCGTCAGAGTGAAAACTGCTCGCTTGCTCCTTTTCCAGTTCAGCGAGCATGAATTCTTTCCACTCGGACGACAAAGAAACTTTTTTGATAATATGATCAGCTTGTTCGGCGAGGAATTCTTCGCGGATATATTTTTGTGTGCAGACACCTTTCTTTTTAGTACAACGATAGTAGGTATGACCTCGTTTCCTAGTCAATACCTTTGCATCACTTGAGAGGGCGTTTGATAATCAATTCCCATATGGAGTCTTTCTTCATTGTAGTAAGGAAGATACGTTTTCAAAGCCTTCTTCAGTGTCTTGAGACCATGTGAAACATGGTCTAAACATTCTTCCTGTACAGTACGATTGAATCGTTCTACGTGTGCCTGATCATTCGATCGTCTCACCCGAGAATGTCTGTGCTGTATCCCACATCTTTTCAAAGCATGAGTGAACCCAATGGAAAACTCTGATCCATTATCACTCTGTACCATAACAAAAGGAAAAGAAGCTTTTCCTCGTGCTTTTTTCAGAAAACGAATACTGGCCTCTACTCCTATCTTTTCTATTATCTCTGCGTAAGCGAAACGAGAGTGGACATCAATGAGTGTATAGACATAGATGAGGTGTCCGAGAGGACTCCTGAGATGAATCGTATCTATCTCAAGAAAAGCCCCAGGAAAGGCTACTTCTGGACGAAGCGTAAAGTCATGAGGTCGTTTCCATGGGGAGCGTTTTTTCGTAAGGTGACAACGATCAAGGGTACGCTGTACTGAAGAAAGAGATACCTGTACTCCTGACTTGAGCAATGACTGATAAACGACTTGTCCACACCGATTCCTTTCAAGACGCTTTTCTATGATCTTTTTCACCACTTCCTCTGGCAGTGCCAGAGGACTGCTCTTTGGACGAGAGCTTTCAGTCGGAATAGGTCCAGCATGGAGCATCCGTGCTTTCTTCTCCCAACGAACGATGGTGGACTGATTATATCCAAAGTACCGTGCTACTTCTCGACTGCTCTTCCCTTCTCGAAGCATCTTGACCGCTTGCCAACGTACCTTGGGGATATGGGGATTTATTGTATATGCCATAGGCTTTGCATGTTAAACACTTAAGTATACAGGTGATGCAAAGGTATTGAAACATTACGCTTGCTAGACAAATATGTGAAAATGTGCTATAATAGGAAGTCAGTACTTTTGTAATTTTCCATTCACATTTTCCTATAAGAAAGGAAATTTTATGTCGAACAAAGGACACAGATCAGGAGGGAAGTTTGGTGGTTCACATACCACGATGATTCCTCTGGCGGGGGTGTTCGTGGATAGCATCGTGAAACGTCCGTGCGTCACAAAGATCTCTGCCGGTTATATCAAGGCGGGACTTTCACCAGCGAACGGTAATCGTCAGGTGAAGGTCTATGATACACAGGGCGGTATTTGGCTTCGCGTCAGAGACAACACCACAAGACAAGATGTCTTGGTCTGTACGACGGATATTCCTGAAACGAAACGCGTTCTGCATCAAGTAGCTTCTAAGAGGCGAGTGCGGTTTCGTTTGGGGGAGAATGCTGATGAATGATTTTTTTCTTTGGAGTGATCTGGCAAATGCCTATCACTCCCTTTTGTTTTTTATTTATTTCCACATTATTGGCAGAAAATGCAAGTTTGTACTATTATAATAAAAGAAAGAATTAAAAAGATATTATCTGCTATATGCTCAAAGAATTCAAACAATTTCTCCTCCGTGGGAATGTTGTCGATCTCGCTGTTGGTGTCGTCATTGGTGCTTCTTTTGGGACTATCGTCACTGCACTTGTTTCTGATCTCTTGACCCCGCTTATTGCAGCCATTGTAACGGTGCCTGATTTCTCAAATATTATATTTGCCATAAACGGGAGTAAGTTTATGATCGGGCATTTTATCAATGCACTTATCTCATTTATTCTTGTGGCGGGTGCCATATTTTTCTTTGTGGTCAAACCGATGAACCTGCTCGTTGCACGATCTCGCAAAGAGAAAATCCCCGCTGATCCAACAACAAAAAAATGCACCGAATGCCTGAGTGAGATACCAAAAGAAGCCAGGCGCTGTGCTCACTGTACGCAAATCATAGCATAACTTCTATCTATCAATAATTTTGACGAATGAAAAGATAAAAAAATAGTACGTCTGAATTTTTCAAACGTACCCTCGAATAGCATCTTCTCTTTCAGGGACTTTTCCCTCCGATCAAGTACTGCATGGCATCATAAGCGGTATATGTTCCGTTCTCGCTTTCGATGAGCGAATGAATGAAACGGGTATCTTTACCGAGAGTGATGATGGCCGGTTCAGAGACGCTGTTGTGTGTCATACCAAGACCGATGGTTGACAAGAGATTGTTACACAAACATTTTCTGCCGATAGTATCTTCGATTTTTCCACCTTTATGGAGGTAATCTTCGATCGGTTCGGCAGGGCAACGATAATTCACTTTTCCTTGGGTCACAAACGGTGTCCGCAAATAACCAAGATTACAGATTCTCTCACGGTTCTCATAGACCGCACAATCACTCACTGTGCCTGACATTTGTACTACCTGAAACGGGAAATCAGTGGGGGAGGCACGTGCATCAGAACGCACGATCAGTTCATTTTGGTAACTCTGACGAATGAGCTCTTTTTTCCATACCGGACTGATACCCGACTCTTCACACAATGCAAAGATACTCCCGCACTGGATGCCAGTAGCACCTACACTGATTGCCTCTTTGAGTCTCTGCGGATGGGCATACCCACCAGCGAGCCAGAAGGGAATACCGATCTTGGAGATTTTGGCGATGTCGGCTATATCTCGTTCCGTGTAGACTGGTTCATCGTATTTATTCACTGCCCCTTTCCATTTTCTCGGAGATGGGTTATGACCACCAGCAACGATCGGATCTTCGACGACAAAACCTTCACAACGACCGACCATTTTCTCCCAAAGGATGTGTGCCGTCACATCGAGCGACACGATGGGGAAAAATGCTGGGCGTTTGATCTGGATATCTCGTACTGCTTGGCGCGAGCTTGTAGAAACTCGACCAAGCAGTGCATCGATATCAAGTGTCATCTCCTGAGAGGGACCGCCATCGAGGACACTGATGCGGTACCTCGCTGGCCGGTTTTCACAGAGGGCATCGAGGATGTCCGGAATCTGCGTCGGCAATCCAGCACCAATGATAAAGACATCAATGCCAGCCCACATAGCTCCGAGCATAGTGAGGAGTGTTGGCATCTGCACCTTCTCAAGCAGATTACCGGCAACGATTCCATTGTGTCCTTCCTTGGCCAGCCACACCTCTGCAAAACTCGCGCAAATCGTGAGCCACGCAAGATCACGTGGCGGATGCACAGAAAACATCGGGATGGGAGTTTTCTCCTTCTTCCAATATTTTTCGTAGAGTCGATCTGATACTTCTTGGACAGGGAATGCTTCAAGCGCACGAAGTACGGTAGCATCCCCAAGCTGTAACCGCCGTGCCAAGAGATGAGGCACAGCCACGAGCGATACCGTACCGATATGCCCGGTGAGAGAAACGGCCCGAGCAAGGCGCCAGTGAGAGACACCAATACCCATACCACCTTGAATAATCTGAGGCCAAGCGTTCATAAAAAACTCCTTTGTTAAAAGACTGTTTGAAGGATAGCTCAAAAAGGCTTTTTTGCAAATAGAGAGGAATAAAAAAGCCTTTTCTGAGAGAAAGGCAAATGCGCAAATGTGTAACATTATTTTCGTTATTGTATCGAACGATTTTTTCGTATCACGTAAAGGGGTCGTTTGATGACTTCTTCGTGGATGTTGGCTATGTAGAGTGAAATGAGTCCGATGGACATCAAAATAATACCCACGAGAAAAACAATGAATATAGCAAGATCTTCAGAGTCGGAGAATGTCAGTGCCCAATACCATTTGAAAAAATATTTTCCGAGAAAAATATATGTGCCAGAAAGAAGTGAAAGTGTCGTGATAAGAATACCAATATATCCTGCCATTTTCAATGGGAAGAGACTGAGTGACATAAAACTGTGCAGAGCGAGCTTGGTGAGCTTCCAGACACTATACGTCGCCGTTCCGTGAAGGCGATCATTGGCTTTGAAATGGATGTAGGCGCGCTTGAATCCGAGCCAATCTATCAATCCTCGTGTGAGACGCTTCGTCTCTGTAAAACGATTGAATTCATCGATGACGGCCCTGTCCAGAAGTCGAAAGTCAGTGGCATTGGGAATGATTTCCGTATCAGATATTTTGTTGAGAATCGAATAGAAGATTTTCCCTCCAACTCTTTTTATCCACGTATCACTCTTACTTTCTTCGCGGATGCCTATTATCACATCAAATCCTTCTTCCCATTTTGTTATGAAGTCAGGAATGAGCTCGGCTGGGTGTTGCAAATCGGCATCGAGCATCATACAAGCGTCGCCGGTGCAGTGATGAAGTCCGGCTGTCGTGGCAATTTCCTTCCCGAAATTGCGTGAGAAATCGATGAGTTTTACTCGAGTATCTTGGTTTACGATTTTCCTTATTTCTTTCGCGGTGGTGTCTTCACTCCCATCATTGACGAAGAGGATTTCGAACATATAACGATCTCTCAGTGGTTCTAGAACCGACTGTAATTTTTCGTACAATGGAGCGATATTGGCCGATTCATTGTAAGCGGGGATGATGAACGAAATGGATTTCATAGTATTAAATAAAGAAGAGTATCACTCAACGGAGAAAACGTGCTTTATATATTGTTATATTACCACAAATACGCTCATCTTTGAAATAGCCGACTGATGATTATACCAGATCATCATCAGCCTCTATCTTGTTTTTCTTGACCGAAAGACTGACGCTTTCTTTATCGAGGGTCTTGGCTTCTTCGACAGCCTGTTTGGTTGGTGTCGGGAGGACAGCGAGGATATTGCGGAGAGCGATACCATCGACTTTCAGTATGGCTTCCCATTTGTCGAGCGGTTCGAGGAGCGTACGCAATTTTTCCGCATCGTATTTGTACGTTTTCCTTAGTGACTTAGCGATGATATCGGCATCATCGAACACCCGTTCCACGCCCTCTTGCTCCATATATTGTAAGATAAGTGATTGTAGTTTCGCGATACGGAGTTTCTCTTCACTCAGTTTTCCTTTCAAATCGAGATATTCACTGATAGCCGTTTTCACTTCTTCGGTTTCCAGTTTGCGAGTTTCTGCGAATTTGTGTTTCCACAGTGGACAGATTTTTTGATACCCACACCAATCGCAGAGAGGGGAGAGGATAGGATCGAATTTTTCTTCCTCGATGGATTTGATAACGCTAAGAAATGTCTTTTCAAGTTCCTCTAATTGTTCCTTAGTCCGCCTTGATGAAAGTTTGACGCCGTGTTTGACAAAATAAAGACTGACGGTAATTTTATCGAGATGGTCGATCTCTTTGGGATAGCGCGCGAGGAAGGCTTTGAGATAGATAGAGAGCTGAAGATCGTTATCGACTTTGTCTTGTGACGGCATCTTGCGAGTCGTCTTGTAATCAATGATTTCATACCCATTCTCTGTTTTGTCGATACGATCGATGATACCGGATACGGTGTGGAGACCCGATTCTTCATTGCCGATTTCGATAGCAAAACGACTTTCAAGATCGATGATATTATAATCATTTGGCTTGGTATGAGCGAGGTAATTTTGGATAATGGTTACGCCTTGAGAGAAGGCTGATCGTTCTTCCATTTCGTTCTCGTATACCTCACTATTCCATCCTTTGGAAAAATAATCGAGCGCCTGATCAATCGTCGGTGCAAGCAGGGCAGGGGTGTGAATATATTTGAGTACAGCATGAATCAGTGTTCCGAAAACAGCTTCTTTTGATTTTGGTTCTTTGATTTTATCAATTTCCCTGAACTTATACTTGAGCGGGCAATTGCGATA
>Ga0210027_1003725_pt1 | contig 12164 bp, 10 predicted proteins | sample CryGeymeta201510_FD_183978 | JGI IMG/M metagenome (GOLD analysis project Ga0210027, IMG submission 183978) | Groundwater microbial communities from Crystal Geyser aquifers in Utah, USA - Crystal Geyser metaG 2015-10 (SPAdes) (version 2) | ecosystem: Environmental > Aquatic > Deep subsurface >...
CCTCCCCTTTGCCGCACTGGCTGCCCCGGCTGCCCAGGTGCAGACCTATGCCACGCCGACACCCGGCGCGGACGGACGCATCATCTATGTTGTCGAGGAGGGAGATAACTGCCTGCGGATTTCTTTGATGACGGGCGTTTCGATGGAATATCTGCGCCAGACGAACCATTTGGACGAGAACTGCACTATCCGGAGCGGGCAGGAACTGGTCATCGGCATCGGCGGACCCGCAGCCGCCTCGCCGACCGCCGGCCCATCTCCCACGCCGACCCCTGGCCTGCCCACGCCGACCCCCTCCAGCGGAGGCGCGGCGGAGGTATGTGTGGCTTTGTATAATGACGGCAATGGCGATGGCCTGCGTCAGGCGAATACGGATGCGACGGGAAATTACCTTCCAACTGGAACTGAGCCGATCGTCGAAGGCGGCGCGATCAGCCTGACCAGTCTGACCGGCACATATTCTCGAACGTTGAACACTGTCGGGGGGTATGACCCGGTCTGCTTCACAGACGTTCCGGCAGGGGAGTACTCAGTCAGCGCGGCCGTCCCGGATGGCTATAACCCGACGACAGTGCTCAATTATTCGTCGAAAGTCGCTCCCGGCGATGCAATTTACGTCAGTTTTGGGGCGCAAGCGAAATCTCAGACCCCAACTGAAAGCGGGACGCCGACGCAGTCGCCGATATTGGGCATCGTCGGCGCGCTGCTCTTGTTGGGGGGGATCGGCCTGGGAATTTTTGCCTGGCGAATGAGGAAATAGACCTCTTGCATAAGTGCCAGCCTATGATGAAAATTTCTGCGGGACGGGCTCCCATGCCCGTCTTTCGGCAGCGTAGGAGCCGCCTCTACAAAATCCTGGAAACTTTTGCAAGAGGTCTAATAGCTCTCTTTTGGTTGCCAAGTACGCAACCACTTTGGTTGCCAAGTACGCAACCACTTTGGTTGCCAAGTACGCAACCACTTTGGTTGCCAAGTACGCAACCACTTATCCCATCGGATGGCGCATCCGCTGGCCCCCGATCAGGTGCAGATGCAAATGGGGGACTGTCTGCCCGCCGTGCGCGCCGGTGTTGACGATCAGACGGAAGCCGTTTTCTTGAACCCCCTCTTGTCCGGCTAATTGCTTTGCCACGCTGAACAAATGGCCGATCAGCGGCTCATCCTCAATTTCCAGATCGTTGAGCGAGGCGATGTGCCGGTTGGGGACGATCAGGATGTGCACCGGCGCGGCCGGATGGGCGTCGCGGAAGGCGGTCACTTGCTCGTCGCGGTAGAGGATCGCGCCGGGCGCTTCGCCGCGGATGATCTTGCAGAATATACACGGTGACATTTTAGCCAGACTCCTTAACAGTGCGACGGTCAAATCGCCGACCGCGCCGTGCGTCAGGAAGGCGCGCAATCTCGCTTGTTTCTCATCCCAGCGGGTCATGGTAGCTGCTTCTAATGCAGGGCGGACTGAAGTCTGCATTCCGTTTCCGAAAATCCCCTGGAGCGCGGGCTTTAGTCCGCAATGCTGGGCAGACTGAAGTCTGCATTCCGTTATAGGCTCTAAAGGAGCAGCTACCATCATGGTGTTGCGATCGGGATCGGCCCATAGTCAGGTGCGCAGACGATATCGTAGTATTCCAGTTCGGTGGCTTTGTTCGCCTCGGCGTAGTTGGCCGCCTCCCGGCCGATGACGCGCACGTCGTCAATGTGCTTGTCCGCGTCAGAGGACCAAAAGCGCGGCAGGACCATCAGCGGGTCGTTGACCGAATCCTCAGGCATGTACGAGGGCCGCTGCGGGTCGGGATTGTCGCTCAGCGGGATCCAATTGAACATCAATGGGCCGCGCGGGTTGATGGTAAAGCCCAGACGGTAGCCAAGCTGGCGTCCGATCTGTGCGGCGTGGGCGGTAAACCAACCGAGGGGCCAGATGTAGGCGATGGGCTTTTTGTTGAAATGCGTCTGGAAGGCGTCGATGGAGCCTTTCATTTCACCCATGATGAAATCATCAGTTGAAGACGATGTAATGCCGATGTTGTGGATCATGCCGTGAGCCTGATGGTCAACCCAGCCCTCGTTCTCCAAATTTACCTGTTGCTGCCAGAGGTCTGCGGAGCTGAGAGGGGTACTGATCCAGGCATTGACAACCGGCCAGCCCCATTGCTCCCAATAGGGGCGGAAATAGGTGTTGAAATACTCGGCGTAATGACGGTCGTCCACAACCAGCAGGACCGAACGCGGCGGGATTTTGGCGTTATGCTCCAGGAAATCGGCCAACTGCCCGGTGTTGATCGCCTGGAATTCCTGTTCGTGCAAATCGCGCATCAATATCTCGAACGCGCCCGAAGTGATCTGATTATAGTCTGTTGGTTCGTCGCCCGCTTTGAGGATGGAATGGAACATGATGACCATCACGACCGTGCCGGGCGCGGCGTTGTTCGCGTCCCACCTGGCTTTGAGATACTGGCACGTATCGGTGATGTAGGTATGCGGCGTGTCGAGCGGATTGAGCAGCGAGGTGGTAAATACAGCCGGCAAGGCCGGCGGCGTACGAATGGCAGTGGCTGTGGGTGTAGGGGTTTGGGTAGTTGAGTAGTTGGGTAGTTGGGTAGTTGAGTAGTTGGGTAGTTGGGTGGTTGGGTAGTTGGATAGTTGAGGAGTTGAGGAGTTGGGTGGTTGGGTAGTTGCGGAAGTGGGCGAGCAGGAGGCCAGAATAACGGCGAACAGGCCGAGGGTCGCTAAGAACCGGCTGATCCACATTCCACGCTTACTGAACACTGAACACTGATTACTGATCACTGATTACTTTCCCCCTTGATAAATGCCTCCGTCATCTCGCGACAGACGTCGTCGCGGAACTGCTTGGGCGGGGTTTTGAAGAAATAAGACGACGGGCCGACGATCGGACCGGACAGGCCGCGCTCAAGGGCCAGCTTGGCGCAGCGGACGGCGTCAATCACCACGCCGGCCGAATTGGGCGAATCCCACACCTCCAGCTTGACTTCCGCGTTGAGCGGCACGTCGCCGAAGGTGGTGCCTTCCATGCGGATGTAGCACCACTTGCGGTCGGTCAGCCAGGGGACGTAGTCGCTCGGCCCAACGTGCACATCCTCCGCCGGGAGTTTGTAGGGCAGCATGGCGGTCACCGCGCCGGTCTTGGAGATTTTCTTGGATTCCAGGCGCTCGCGCTCCAGCATGTTGAGGAAGTCGGTATTTCCGCCGAAGTTGAGCTGGTAGGTGCGATCCAGGCGCACGCCGCGATCCACGAACAGGCTGGTCAGGACGCGGTGCAGGATGGTCGCGCCGACCTGGGACTTGATGTCGTCGCCGAGGATGGGCAGTTTCTTCTGGCGGAAGCGTTCGGCCCAGTACTCGGAGGAGGCGATGAAGACCGGGATGCAGTTGACGAAGGCGCAGCCAGCCTCCAGCACTTGCTCGACGTACCACTTGGTCGCCATTTCTGAGCCGACAGGCAGGTAGGAAACGACCACGTCGGTCCTGGTCTCTCTGAGCAGCTTGACGATGTCGGCGGTGGGACCCGGAGCCTTCTCGATGACCTGCAAGAGATACTTGCCCAGGCCATCGTGGGTCATGCCGCGCACCACCGGGACGTTCAACCTGGGCACGTCGGTGAACTTGTAAGTATTGTTCGGTTCGGCGAAGATGGCCTCGGCCAGGTCCTTGCCGACCTTGGTCACGTTAATGTCAATGCCGAGGGTGAATTCAATGTCATGGATGTGGTAGCCTCCCAAGTTGACGTGCATCAAACCGGGAACGCTGGCGTCATCCGCTGTGTCTTTGTAGTAATGCACACCCTGGATGAGCGAGGAGGCGCAGTTCCCCACGCCGATGATCGCCACACGTACTTTTTTCTTGCTCATGGATGGAAATCTCCTTTTCGATGAAGTAGAATTTGTAGTGTTAGTGGAGTGCAAAATCTCCCGATTTTGCACCGAAGTCGGAGACTTCGGACTCCTTTAAAGCCGTCACTACTGTTTCTTTTTTGGTGAAACACCAGTATAATCCAATCAGCCAACTATGAACCAAAATGAGCGAATTCGACACCTTGAATACCTGGTTGGGCTTGCCCGCAACTTGAGCGAGTCCCTGGAAGTGGACGCCTTCCTCCAATTGATCATTTCTGCCGCCTGCGAAATGACAGGCAGTGAAGTTGCCTCCATTTTAGAGCCAGCCGAAGAGTCCGGACAGCTTCACTTCCTGGCAACGCCCTGGTTCCATCGCGACTTGCTCCGCTCGGTCAAGGTCCCGATAGAAGCCAGCCTGGCGGGTTGGGTTTTCCAAAATGTTAAACCCATCATCGTAGCGGACGTTACCGCCGAGCCGCGTCACTACAAGGGGGTGGATGAGGCGGATGGGTTCGAGACCCGCTCGCTCCTGGCCGCGCCAATCGTCTACAAGGGCGAAACCCTGGGCGTTCTTGAAGCGGCCAACAAGGCTGGGCAGGAACATTATACCGAAGAAGATGTCTCACTCCTGGAGAGTCTGGCTGCGCTGGCCGCGATTGCCATGCAGAACACGCGCCAAATGAGCAAGGTCAAGGAATCCTTCGATGAGATGGGCCAGCTCGACCAGATGAAGAGCGATTTCATTGCCATCGCCTCGCACGAACTGCGTACGCCGCTCGGCCTCATCCTGGGACACGCGGCCTCTCTCCGCGAAGCCGTTGCCGAAGAACAACGCCCGGACGTTGACATCATCGTGCGCAATGCGATGAGCCTGAAGGAAATCATTGACAATATCGCCAACCTGGACAATATCCGGCGCGGCATAACCAAATTCCGCCGCCGTCTGGCTTCCATGCGCCGCATCGTCGAAGAGGTCTTGGATTCCTTCGTCGAAGAAGCGCACCAAAAGGGCGTTTCCATGTCGGCGGATATCAGCTCTGACGACCTGATCGTAGAATGTGATGCCTCCAAGATCACCATTGTATTGAGCAACCTGGTCAAGAATGCGGTCGCCTTCACCGAGTCGGGCGGTCATGTCCAGACACCGTCGAACAGATCCCGGGCTACGTTAAAGTTTCAGTCATTGACCAGGGGATTGGCATCCCGGCTAAAGACCTGCCGCACATCTTCGAACGCTTCTATCAGGCTGAATCGCACCTGACGCGCAAGCACGGGGGGATCGGCCTGGGTCTTTCGGTCGCCAGGCTGATGGTCGAGTTGCACGGCGGGCGCATCTGGGCCGAGAGCGTGGAAGGCAAGGGCAGCACATTCAATTTCATCCTTCCACACGTCCCAGCACAGGCCGGGGCCGCCAACAATGTTTTCATCACCTGACCGATATCAGCCCATGTACCCGACATTCGTCATAGCCGGCCGCCTGCGGCGCGATTATCTCCTGCCTCCGGTGGGACATCCCCTGATTGATGTCCCAGGAGGCGATTTGTTGTACGCCGCAGCCGGGCTGGCTGTCTGGGAGGGGAGCGTTGGCCTGCTGGCGCGCGTCGGCGAGGACTATCCCCACGAGTGGCTGCGCGCCTTCGAGCAGCGCGGCCTGGATACGCGCGGCGTCCGCATCCTGCCGGAGCATCTGGATTTGCGCTTCTTCCAGGCCTACCTCGACCCCCTGACCCCGCAGCGCAACAACCCGGTGGCCCATTTCGCCCGCCTGGGCTTGACTTACCCGAAGGCGCTGCTCGGCTACCAGCCGCCGGCCGAGGTCCAGGACGACCGGAAGACAGTTGAGCCTGCCTCGCCGCGCCCGGTGGACATCCCCGAAGATTACCTGGACGCCAGCGCCGTGCATCTCTGCCCGCTGGACTATTCGACCCATAACCGCCTGATGCCGGCCTTCAGGCAGGGACGCACCACCACGTTGACCCTCGACCCGTCCGCGTCTTACATGATCCCAGCCGCCTGGGCTGACCTCCGCCTCCTGCTGCAAGGGCTGACGGCCTTTCTTCCCTGCGAGGAAGAAGTGCGCGCCCTGTTCTGGGGGCAGAGCGATGACCTGTGGGAGATGGCCGAAGCACTCGCTGCCCAGGGTTGCGAGTTGATCGTCATCAAACGCGGCGGTCATGGCCAGATGTTCTACGACGCCCCGGCGCGTCGGCGCTGGGAGATCCCGGCTTATCCGACCGACCTGTCCGACCCGACCGGCGCGGGTGATTCGTTCTGCGGCGGCTTCCTGGCCGGTTACCGGCAGACCTACGATCCCTTGCGTGCCGTCCTTTACGGCAACGTGTCAGCTTCCCTGACCATCGAAGGCAGCGGCGCATTCCACGCCCTGGAAACCCTGCCCGGCCTGGCGCAAGCGCGACTCGATTCGCTGGCCGAGATCGTGCGGCAAGTGTAGGGCGAATTACCAATTCGCCCCACGAGATCGTGCGGCAAGTAGGGCGGGATTCCAATCCCGCCGCCTGGCGGGTAAGAAACCCGCCCTACGAGTTTTGTAATGACCGATCTCATCTCCCGCCTCCTTGATCTTGCAATCGCCATTCAACAAATCCCCGCGCCGACCTTTGACGAACAGAAACGGGCGGAATTCGTGCGCGAACGTTTCCTCGAAGAAGGTTTGGCCGATGTGGAGATGGACGCGGTGGGAAATGTTTATGGCTGCTTGAAAGCCACCCGTCACTCGTCCCCCGTCACCCGTCCCCTGGTTGTAACCGCCCACCTGGACACGGTCTTCCCACAATCTGTCGAACTGACCATCCGCCGTGAGCCGCAGCGCGTCACCGGGCCGGGCATCGGCGATAATGCCATCAGCCTGGCCGGTCTGCTTGGGCTGGTCTGGGCATTACGCGAACGCGGCATCTGCCTGGCAGATGATTTCTGGCTGGTGGCGAACGTGTGCGAGGAGGGATTGGGCGACCTGCGCGGCATGAAGGCGGTTGTGAATCGGTTTGGAGCGACAACGAATGGGCCGCGCGCCTATATCGTCCTGGAGGGCATGGCGCTGGGACAGGTCTATCACCGCGCCTTGGGAGTGCGTCGTTACCAGATCGCGGTCAAGACAGCCGGAGGTCATTCCTGGGTGGATTATGGCCGCCCCTCGGCCGTGCACGAATTGGCAGCCCTGGCGGCCAGACTCGCCGCGCTCAGGCTCCCCACCGCGCCACGCACCACGTTGAACGTGGGGAAGATCAGCGGGGGCATCTCGGTGAACACCATCGCGCCCGAGGCCGCGCTGGAGCTAGATCTGCGCTCCGAGGGTGCGGAAACGCTGATCGAAGTGGCGCGGCAGGTCGAGGCTCTAGCGCGCGGCGTGGAACGCGCCGGGGTGGCGGTCGAGGTGCAAGTTGTCGGCGAGCGCCCGGCGGGGGAGATGCCGGCCGATCATCCTTTGGTCCGCCTGGCGCAGGAATGCCTGCGCGCCCAGGGCATTGCGCCAAACCTGAACATCGGCTCGACGGACGCCAACGCGCCCCTCAGCCGCGGCATCCCGGCGATCACCATTGGCCTGACGACCGGCTCCGGCGCACACACGGTGCACGAGTATATCAATGTGAAACCGCTGGAAAAGGGGATGGAGCAGTTGGTGAGGCTGGTGAGCGGGGTTCAGTGACCGCCCCTACGATTCACGTGACCAACCCCTCTGGCCACACGCTCATCCCCGTCTCGCCTCCTGCCAGCCAGAGCTCGCGGTCGAAGGTAGCGAGGGTGACGGGCGCAGTGAGAGTCTCCTGCCAGAGCATGGATGCAGCCAGATGCACCGCGTCGTAACCGCGCAGGCGATACTTCCATGCCAGGGATGCGGCACGCTCCACCAGCCGCGTTGAAACTACCAGAACCGTGATAAAAGGCCAATCCTTCAGGAACTCTTTCCAGGCATCCTGACCCTCATCGGGCGAAATCATGCCGGCCCGCATTGTTCTTGACATCGCCGAGGCAATTTCCGCTTTCGTCACCTCAACTGTACCTGTGCCATCCGCTTTATCAATTAGTTGCTCTACATCTTCTGCCCCTGGCTCGCCAATGTATTGTTTGAGCAGCGCGCTGGTATCAAGGTAAATAATCGACATCCCGCCCCTCCGAGACCAGGTCAGAAACCAGTTTTGGGCCGCGATTGATAACGGTAGGTTTATGCGGTTTTAATTTCCCTTTTCCGCGCACCAGGAAACCGGCGGCCTCCAGCGCCTGCATGCGCTCCTCGAGCGTCAGGGGAGCCGGCATGATGTGACCGATCACCTTACCGCGCTCAGTGACCACGACCGTCTGCCCGGCTTTGACGAGGCGCAGGTATTCGCTCAAATGGCTTTTCAGTTCACGCGTGCCTACTCGTGTTTCTTCCATCGCAACTCCTTTATGTAGTTGCATTATACATCATGTGGGCACATGGCGCAATGGTTGCGCACTCAGCCACGACAATGGCGCATTCCTGCTTCGAGTTAGATCCGTTCCAGCTTCTTCGGGGGCCTAGAACCTATCCGAAAAACGCTCCAGCGACAACGAATGCTTCGCTCGCCGTCCTTCGCGAAGCACTCCTGTGGAGCGGCGGCGGGGACGCCGCCGGGAGCCGGTTATCCGGATAGGCGCTTAACCCCCGAAAGAACAAGACCGCTGAGAACTGAACACTGCTCACTGCTCACTGATCACTGTTCACTGTTCACTGCTCCCTGACCTCTGCCCTCTTCACAGATGCCAGGAGGTTTCGCAGCGCGGCGCGGCTCGCTTCCTTGCGGATGGTCGCAGCCGCGCGGCGGGCGGGGTGGATGTGTCCGGCCCTCAAGCTGTACAGCGAACGCTCGTACTCGCTGAGGAGAATCTGGATCGCGGCTGCCGCCTCCGGCAGCAACCCGGCCAATGCAGCGGCAGCTTCGGCGGGCGTCCGGCTGGGGGAGGAGAGGCCTCCCAGCCGCCGCAGGCTGCGGTAGACGGCGCCGAAGACGCGTTCCATCGGCGTCAGAGCGGCCAGGTAAGCCCAGCGCTCCAGCCAGCGCGGTGGCGTGAGCGAGAGCCTCTCCAATGTGGCTTTCAGGCGGATGGGCGCCGGAATAGGGACGACGCGGCGCCTGCGGTATCTCCAGGCCAGGATTCCCAGCAGGACGACCGCCGCCAGCGCGAGTCCCAGGAGACCGGCATGCCACCATATGAGCAGCCAGCTCCTTACGGACCCGGCGCTGGTTGCCTGATCTTGGGCATTTCCTCCGCCCTCAGCGGGCAACTCATCCCCCGCCTCTTCGGCCTTTGGCTTTTGGGGAATGAGGGTATTGGATTCGGCCTCCACGCCGCTCGGACGGTAGAGCGGCGGCTGGGAGGCGGTCGGTTCGAACTGCACCCAGCCGGCGCCCGGGAAATAGACTTCCGGCCAGGCGTGCGCATCCTTGATGCGGACAGTCCACAGGTCCGGCTGGGCGACATCCCACTCCCCTTGGGCGAACCCAACCGCCAGGCGCGCCGGGATGCCAACTGCCCGCAGCAGGATCACCTCCGACGTGGCGTAATAGTTGCAGTAGCCCTCTTTGTAGTCGAGCAGGAACCATTCCAACGTGTTGCGACCGAACGGCGGTTCAGGCATGGTTTTGGTATAACGGATTTCGTTCCGCAGGTAATCCGTGACAGCTTCGGCCTTGTCATAAGGCGTGGCCTCGTTCCTGGTCAATTCCTGCGCCAGCTCGATGACGCGCGCCGAGAGATTTTCCGGGAGCTGCAGATAGCGTTCAGCGACCCAGGCGGGGTAATCCATCCCGGTTTCCCGTAATTGCTTTTCGGTGGGATTGTAGTCGAGGGATTTTACCTGGTATGTCTCACCAGCGCGGATGGCCGGGTCGGCGCGGAACATGAGAGGCTCCAGACTGGTCTCTGAGGCGCGCACGAAGAGCAGTTTGCCCGGCCGGCTGAACCAGACCGGATTGGGTGGCGTGAACAGGGTGGTGATCAGCGGCTGGTTGCTTTTGAAGGTGTATTCGGCCGCGTTCACCCCGCCCACGTCCGGGAGAGTCAGCGGCGGCTGATCCGGGGAAGAATCCCGGCTGCTTGGGGAAGAACTACTCCACTCATCCTTCTCGTATTGGTCATAGATGCGCACGCGCCAGTAGTAACGGGGCGCCTCTTTCGGCGAGGTCGCCAGCACGGTGAAGATGACCGTATCGCCTGTGGCGGCATTCCGTCCGAGTTCCAGCGTGTCGCCATAATAATCGTAGCTAACGCCAATCGTCCTGCCCTCCAGCCCGGCGACGGCGTTGCCCAGATCGTCGAGAACGGGTTGCCAGAATTTGGTGACCCGTCCCCAAAGTCTGCCCACTGCCTCGATTGGATGCGCAGGCGAGGGCGCCACCCATGCCAGGAAGATCAAAGCGGCGGCTGCGACCAGCATCGTGCTGTTCAGGTCGGTGACCGACTCGGAGGAAAGCCTGATGTGCTGTTCTTGCCAGAAGCTGCGCCTGCGCAGGTAGTTCAGCCGTCCAAAAAGGACCAGGCAGAGGAAGAGATAGAACGCCAGGAAGCCGACTCGTTCCTGGACGAACGGGTCGAATAACTGGATGAGGAACAAGATGATCCCGGCCGGCAGGGTGGCTGCCAGGTAACGGGCGTGGCGCGTCAACGAATAGGCGGAGAACAGGCTCAGGGTCCAGAAAGTGACGCATGAGAAGGCGATGAAAAGAATGGGATCTTTGACGGGCTGGCGCTCCAGGAATAAGAGGAACGCCGCGGCCAGTCGTCCTCCCAGGCTGACCAGGCGTTCACCCCACCCGATCCCATCGTACAGTCGCGCCCCGATGACCCACAGGACGAGGAACAGGCTGTAGCCGATCGCCAGCAGGCTTGCCGTCCCGCGTCTGAAATGGCTTGCTCCAAGCGCCAGGCCCAGCAGGGCGCCGAGGGCGGCCAGGAAGGCGGCGGATTCCAGCCCGGGCGTCCAGCCGGCCGCGACCAGGCGCTCGGCCGAGGTGAGCAGAGCGATGAATAAGACCGCGGCCGCCGGAAAGTCCCACCAACACGCAGGCTCGTTTTCCATGCTTTGAGTGTACAATATGAATCACATAATGCTGGTCCTGCCGGCGCTCTACTGGTGCATCAACTCCAGCCTGGGCATTCAGGTAGCATTCATCCTGATAATCAGCGGCGGCTTGAACGAAGTCTTCAAGATGGTTTTCCACGCGCCGCGTCCATACTGGTACAGTTCCCAGGTCAAGGAGCTGGCTGCGGAGACCTCGTTCGGCGTCCCCTCCGGCCATGCGCAGAATGCCATCAGCGTGTGGGGCATCATGGCGGCGGGCATCCGTAAATGGTGGGCCTGGCTGGCGGCCGCGATCATTATCTTCGTCATTGGTCTCTCGCGCCTTTACCTGGGCGTCCATTTTCCGCATGACGTGCTGCTCGGCTGGCTCATCGGCGGCTTGCTGTTGTGGCTGATGGTGCGCTTCTGGAACCCGCTGGCTGCCTGGCTGAAGAAATGTTCGCCCGGCCAGCAAATTCTCCTGGCGTTCCTGGCTTCGTTGGTCTTGATTGTTCTGCCGTTGATCCCCTTCTTCTGGCTGGGAGCCGTGAACTGGCAGCCTCCGCAGGCCTGGGCTGAGTATGCTGCCGGCGCGGTCACCATGGAAGGCAGCATGACCACCGCCGGGACATTCTTCGGCCTGGCGCTTGGCCTGGTCTGGCTGGATCGCAAGGGCGGATTCAAGACCTCCGGCGCGTGGTGGCAGCTTGTCTTGCGTTACCTGCTGGGAGTGGCCGGCGTTCTCGCCATCAGGTATGGTCTGAAAGCCATCTTCCCGGAAGGCGCTTCGTTGTTGGCTTTTGCGCTGCGCTACCTGCGTTATGCCCTGATCGGGGCGTGGATGACCGGCGGCGCGCCGCTCGTCTTTGTCTGGTTGAAGCTGGCTGGCAAGGATAAGTAGTAAACCAACCTACAGGCAAAACTGGCGGATGACACTCGAACGCGACGCGCTCCTGCATAAACGTTATCGCATCGTTGACCTTCTCAGCCAGGGAGGGATGGGCTCGGTTTACCGCGCCATAGACGAAAACCTGGGTGTAGAAGTAGCCGTAAAGGAAAACTTCTTTACGACGGATGAGTATGCGCGCCAGTTCCGGCTGGAGGCGGTCATCCTGGCGAACCTGCGCCATCCCAACCTGCCGCGCGTCACCGACCATTTCGTCGTCGGCGAGCAAGGCCAATACCTGGTAATGGATTACATCGCGGGTGAAGACTTGCGCCAGCGCATGGAACGCCTGGGGACGATCTCGGAGGAGGAAGCGCTCCTGAAAGGG
>Ga0210027_1003734_pt1 | contig 12144 bp, 13 predicted proteins | sample CryGeymeta201510_FD_183978 | JGI IMG/M metagenome (GOLD analysis project Ga0210027, IMG submission 183978) | Groundwater microbial communities from Crystal Geyser aquifers in Utah, USA - Crystal Geyser metaG 2015-10 (SPAdes) (version 2) | ecosystem: Environmental > Aquatic > Deep subsurface >...
TCGTATGTTGAAATTATACAGCGTCAGACCCTCCAGGAGGGTCTGACCCTAATTCCTAACAATAAAACTCATCATCTCCCCATAATCTTGCTTTTTGTCTCTTCTGAAAGAGAAAAAGTGTTTTTTATCACAACGGGTACAAAAAGGAAAATGGTCAATGTTTATTTCAGGAATTCCTAATTCTTTGATTTGAAGATAATTTAAAAGGGCGAGATTAAGATGAAGTTTTCCTTGATGACGGTGAAAAATTTTATCGGCATAACCATCAAATTCTTCACGAAAATCATAATAACGTTCATCATCAACATCGTAACAACATTGTCCGATTGTAGGTCCAATGGCCGCAAAAATATTTTCTTTTTTCCCACCCAACTCAATAATTTTATTTATCATTTTTTGCCCAAGTCTTTTGACACTTCCTCTCCAACCCTGATGGGAGATACCAACAATTCCTTGCCTTTTGTCCACGAACATGATGGGACAACAGTCGGCTGTAATGATCGTCAAAACCGAATTTATATCTTTCGTAATAATTCCATCGGTCTCGGAAACTTTTTCAACATTATCAATCAAATTGGCACTAAAATTTGTCACATTGGTGGAATGAATTTGTTCGGGAATAACGATTGTTTTGAAATTGGGAATATTTATTTGAGCAAAATTAATAGCCGTATCAATATTACGGCCATCGCCCATTTCTCTTGTCCCAAACCCGCCAAAATACTTACTATCATTTATTAAAGTCGAACAAAATATTTTTAGATCAGAATCGTAGAGAATCATATTTAATTATTCTAATTGACCTAATTTCTAATTGATCTAATAAATGACCAATTTCCGAATAACAAATTGGTGCTTGGTTATTATTTAGGTCAATTAGGTTAATTAGAAATTAGAAATTTTTAATGCCTTCGTTACCGCCTCATACTCATCCCACGGCTCTTCCGTCTTTCCTCGACATAAGCTCTTCTCATGGGCCTTACCTGTCAAAACAACAACGTCATTTTTTTTAGCGGCCATAATTGCTTGATTAATTGCTTCTTGTCTATTTGGAATGATTTGGTAGTTTTTTTCTTTGATTCCAGATGCAATCTGATCACATATTTTTTGTAACTCTTCTGTTCGATAGTCTTCTTCGGTGACATAAATATCGTCAGCAAATTTTGACGACGCTTCACCCATCAAAGGCCTTTTGGTAAAATCACGCAGTCCAGCCGATCCAAAAACATGAATAAGATTGCCACCTTTTTTTAAATAAAGTTTTCTAACGGCAGGAAGTAGTTCTAAAAAAGCATTCGGAGTGTGAGCAAAATCGATAATAATTTTAAAATTTTTATCATAAACTAAATCCAATCTGCCTTTCGGCAACTTAAACGTTTCCATCGCCTTTAATATCACGTTATCTGATAATCCTAACTGCTTACAAACTGTGTAAGCTGCTGAATAGTTATATTGATTAAATTGAGTTAAATTTGGAATTTTTTTAATTAAACCAATTATTTTGTCTGTATTTTTTATACCAACTTTTGCCATTTTTAATAATTTATATTTTGTGTTTCTATACTCTTCATGATTTTTATGATAGTCAAGATGTTCATGGGTGATATTAGTAATTATGACAACTTCATAGCTGATACCCCAGACCCGATTTTGATCAAGCGCATGAGAAGTAGTTTCCAATACAAAATATTCATCCTTGTTATCAGCCGACTGTTTTAATAATTTTTGCAAAGCAAACGGGTTGGGAGTTGTCACATGAAAGCCGGTATCGGATTCTTTGCCCCCGATTGATGCATAAACAGTAGAAACAAAAGAAACCTTTTTTCTTGCCGTCTTCAATATATGCGCAATCAGATGAGTCGTAGTAGTCTTTCCATCAGTACCTGTAATACCAATTACTTTAAGGCGCCGACTGGGAAAGCCATAAAGAATATTAGCTAGAACTGCTTGAAATAAGTGGTAAATATTTTTTAGTTTCTGCATATCGTTTAAAAGGTTAAAGATTAAATATTAATTTTTAAATAAACTGTTAAATATTAAACTGTTAAAACTTAAATAAACTTATAAACACTAAACTGTTAAATAAACAAATTATTTGTTTAATGTTTAAGGTTTAATAGTTTTTTTAACCGTTTAAGTTTTAAACGTTTAACTGTTTCTTTAACCTTTAATATTTAAGATTTAATATTTAATTACTGGCTTGGTGATATGCCATAGTATACTATAAGATCCTTTGTGATTTCAAAAAATAAAGGTGCGGCTGTTTCTGATCCCCACTGCGATGATTGAGGCTCATAAAGAATAACAAAAGTCAAAAACCTAGGATTATTAGCCGGTGCAAAACCAATAAAAGAAGCAATTGTCTTTGAGGCATCGTAAATTCCTTTAATTGGCACTTGCGCCGTCCCGGTTTTTCCCCCAATTAAAAACCCTTTTGGCCGGTCCCATTTGGCTTCAGCGTTTTCAACTGTAGAAATTAACATTTTTCTAATAATTTCTGATGTCATTTGAGAAACAACCCTTCTCTCTACCTGTGGTTTGATTTCCGTAATTTTATTCTTAGAAATAATTTTTTGCACTATATATGGCTTCATTAAATATCCACCGTTAATGATTGAGGCAAAAGCACGAATCATTTGTATTGGAGTAATTGCAATTCCTTGACCAAAAGTTACCGTTGCATAATCAATCGGATACCAATTTGCTTTGGGTTTTAAATAACCACTGGCTTCCCCTTCAAGATCTATACCGGTATTTTGACCGAATCCGAATTTTTCAAGATAATTATAGATTTTTTTATTCCCTAATTTTTCTCCAATATAGACCATACCAACGTTTGATGATTTTTCTAAAATTCTTGTCATCGAAATCTTTCCTTCATATTTATCATTCCATGTTTTTATATTGTATTCGCCAACAGCAATCTGACCGGTTTCGTTGTAGGTGTCATTAGGCTTGATTTTTTTTTCGTCCAGTGCCGCCGCCACAATCAGAGGTTTAAATACCGATCCTGGTTCATAAAGATCAGCAATAGCTAAGTTTTTATAAAAATTTTCATTAAATAAATAATACTTTTCTATATCATAATCAGGAAGACAAACTAAAGACAAAATTGCCATGGTTTTTGGATCTGCCGTAATGACACATCCTTTTTTTGCTTTATATTTTTCCAATCCTTCAAGTAATCTGTTTTTGCTGATTTCCTGGACATTTTTGTCTATTGTTAAAATAAGATCACGACCATCTTCCGCCTCAACTCTTTGTTGAACCCCTATTAATATTGGCCGCCCCAAAATATCTCTCTCTGTTTCTACAAATCCCGGTAAACCTCTCAAATCACGATCATAAAATCCCTCTAATCCTAAATGCCCAACATCTTCACCTTGATTATCTTTACCTAAAAAACCCAATATATGAGCTGAAAGAGAAGCTTCCGGATAAAATCTTTTTGTCTGATAATCAAAACCTATCCCTTTTAAATTTAACTTATCAATTTTATCTTTCTGTTCTTGAGGTAGGCCACCTGCAATCGCGACCCAATATTTAGACATATCAAGCTTCGCTGAAATAGAAGCTTCCTCAACCTTTAAACTCTCACTTAATAAACGCAAAAGCTTATCTTTGTCTTCAATCTTTTTTGGCTCGACATATAGTTGATAACTATTTTGATTTAAAACTAAAGCTTGATTTTCTTGATCATAAATTCTTCCTCTGATGGGATTAAGTTTATTTGTTTTTAAATACTCGCTTTTGTTTGCAGGCGAATATATGACTTGAAGAAAAAATAGCCGAACAACAATTGTCAAATAAAAAACAATAAAAAGAAGAAAAATAAATTTAATTTTCATATTTCGACTACGCTCACTATAAATTATCTATATGCAAACTTTAACTGATCGATGTATTGGGGAGCTGTCGAATTGGTAAAACCAAACTCTTTTGCTTGACTTAGCGCAAACTTAATTGAACCAAGGTTGGCCGCTTCCTTTTCTAAAGTCAGATTAATTTTATGAAGATTGTCAGTCTTTTGTTCAAAATTATTTATTTCGTCACTTATTACTATTCCGGAAATAAAAACAAAAAGATTGGCGATGACCAACCCTGTCATTATTAACCCCGTTGTTTTCAAAAATATATTTTTCATAGAATATCTTTAACTATCAATCTTAATTTAGCTACTTTTTCAAAAGTTCTACCTCTTCGATTCATAATTGGCTTTTTGTTTAATAGTTTTATTCCACCAGTTTTTGTAAAATTTTTAACAATTCGATCTTCTAAAGAATGAAAAGTGACAACGGCTATCTTTCCGTCGTCTTTAATAATTTTTGTGGCTCCGATTAAACCATTTTTCAAGTTTTCAAATTCTTCATTTACCTGAATCCGTAAAGCTTGAAAAATACGTTTATAGGCATTATTGTCTTGCTCTCCTATTGCTTTATCGATACAACTTGTCAGGTCACCAACTGTTTCTAATTCTTTAAATTGACGCTTAATAATTACTTCACGAGCAATCTTTTGAGAATTTATTTCTTCAGAGTTCTTGGCAAAAACATCAAAAAGTTCTGATTCAGACAGGTGATTTAATAAATATCCGGCAGTCATTTCTGAATTTAGGCTCATTCTCATATCTAAAGGTTCAAAAACTTTTTTAAAACTAAATCCCCGACCTGATTGACTGATCTGTCTCATCGATAAACCTAAGTCAAAAACTACTCCATCAACCGGAAAAAAATTATTTTCTTTGGCAATTTTTTCAATATCCCCAAAGTTTCCCTGAACCAGTTTTAAATTCGTTAACTCGTTAACACGTGAACTCTTTAACTGCTCTTCGTCTAGGTCTATTCCCAACACCTTCCCCCCCTTATTTAATATTGCTTCGGTATAACCTCCCTCCCCAAAAGTGGCATCAATATAAAGACCATCTTTTTTAATTTCTAACGCTTCCATGACTTGGGTCAACAAAACAGGTGTATGCATACTTAATACTTAATTCTTAATACTTAATTTATAAGTTTCCCATTTGCTTGCTTCCCATATCTCAAAATGATCTCCCACTCCAATAATGACTACTTTTTCTTTTAACTGACCGTATTCAAGTAGGTTTTTTGGAACTACAAACCGGCCTTGTTCATCTATCTCTAAATAAACTAATGATGAAAAGATATAACGGCGATTATCCATATCATTTGGCTGAAGCAGTGATGGATTTAAGAGCTCTGTTGCTCTTTTTTCCCAATCATCTTTATCATAACCGGAAAGACAGCTTCCAAAGCCTTTTGTTAAGATGAAAGTATTACCTTTAAGAAGCTCCCGAACTTTTTTTGGCAAAAGTAATCTACCCGAGCCTGAAAAGTTGATTTGATATTCACCAAAAAACACCATATGATTCCATTATCAACCATATTTAGACGGTTGTCAATAGGTATTTCGCCACAAAACACCCAATACGATTATTCAAATAATTAACTGATTATGTCATTTCCGCGAAGGCGGGAATCCAGACTAAAATTCCTACTTTTTATTCCAAAGTCCTTCTACAGATTCAGATTCATATTTGTATAGATGAAGATATAATTACTAACGCTTTAATCTATTGATAGATTGAAACATATATAAATTAACCTAATATTTTTCTGTTTTCTTGTTTTCTTTTATGATCCCAATATGATTGCCAGTCACCTTTATGAATGCCCGGGTGAATCATAATATCTGCAAAAAAATCGTCCAAATAATACAGCACCTTCTCTTTTTTTAGCATATTACTTATTATGTTTACGACTTTTGAATCCTTTTTATAAAACATCGATGAGTAAAATGTCACGGTGGCGGATGATACTTTTAAAGTTTCGGTAATATCTCGATAATCAACTTTTTTTATAAGCAAATAAATCATTGCTAATCTTTTTGACAGCATTATTTTTTCGGTAGGAGAAAGAATGTCGTCAATTATTGAAAAAAAGTCTTCTTGCCCTTCATATCTAGAAAAAACTTCGTAAAAGAGTTTATAGATTTTTGACAATAACTTCTCGTTAACTGGTTTTTTAGATATCCTCGTCATATATATTTTCACAAATTAACAATGTTTGATTTTTTGTTCTTTATGAACTCTAAAAACTTTATAACTTTATAAACCTTTTTTGTCAACCGCTTATAACCTACAAAAATTGTAATTTGGTCTGTCAAAACAACGTTTTTTTCTCAATATACGTCTTTAAATAATCTACTTATCCACGAATACTTTAATCTATTGATAGATTGAAGCATTAATCAAATTATCACTTTAGTTCAATGTGACAAGAAATTTACCAAAAATACTGTTGAAAAGTAGTAGTAGTAGTAGAATACTCTATAGTTATAATTTTAAAAAAATTAATGGCTGAACATAAAGTAGGATTACGGGCAAAAGCTGCGAGGGGAGTTGTTGCCACCCTCACTTTGTTTTTTGCTGGAATAGCTTGTGGAGGTGCTCCGAAAGCTGATCCTTGCGGTGAACATTTTGATGCACTTGCCAGAATGTATTCTGACTCAGCCTTGGCGGGAGGGAACGTATCGGATACCAGAGTAGAAATTTGGCCTTCCCTGGGGATTGACATGCCTACCCACCCTAGTGTTGTTGTTGGCAATAAAGTACTATCATATGCAGAAGCTGTTGCTTTCATAGATGAAAATTGTCGAGGTGAAGGTTATAGGGTTGAATCTGTAGGTGGATATGATTATTCAAGAGGTGTAGTTGTCAAAAGAAAACCAGCACAGAATTTTTCTTTACCTGAACAAAGTTTAAATTGGGTTAATAGCATGTTGGTAGCAGCTGCGGCCGTATTAGGTATAAGTGCTTTGTTGGGAACAAAAAAATTAATCGTAGCTTAATATTTTTTATCAAGCAACAATCGAGAGATCCTGTGATAAGACAAAGTTATTTTAAAAGATTTTCTAATTGTTTCTCGTAATTTTTTGGATGAATGTTTAATTTATGAAGCAAAAACTCTTTTTTCTAAAATAGTCACTCGACCATCAAGCCTTCGATATTGTTCTGTTTGGACAGTATTTTCATCTTTTAAATCCCTATAATCCTTAGCTAACCAATCAAGAGTTTTCAAGATGCTATCAAGCATTTCGAGTTTTTTATTTATTTTTTCAAATTTATCATCAACAATATCAAATTTCATGTCTACGTATCCAATTATTTTAGCTGTGTTTTTAATAAATTTATCATCTACATACTTTTTTGTTTCATCTAATTTAACATCTAAATACTTTTTTGTTAGATCTAATTTTTGATCCAGATACTTTTTGGTTACTAAATCACTGCCAATGTTTTTTTTATCATTCTTCATATACTCATGATAATCCTGAAAATCAACAAAATCAATAGTCAAATTTAAGTTATAATATGAACAATGGAAAAACTATTAAAGAAAACTCAGGACTTCATATTTGCCAAACAAAAAAGCATTTTTTCTTCAGCTGTTTTATTATCGTTTATGATTGTTTTGACAAGTCTTTTCGGATTTTTACGCTATCGTATTCTTGCCGGCTATTTTAATAAAGAAGAGCTTGATATATTTTTTGCTTCATTCCGTATTCCTGATATTATTTTTGAAATCCTAATAACCGGTGCATTAACATCAACCTTTATTCCAATATATCTCAAATATAAAGCTAATAAAAAGGAACTTTCAGAAAATATTTCTTCAATCATCAATTTAATCTTCATTTTATTAACTATTCTTGTTGTTATTATTTCGCTTTTTCTCAACCAAATCATCCCAACCTTAACACCAGGATATGATCTTGTTAAAATGGAAAAAATAATCGGTCTTTCAAGATTACTTCTTTTAGGCCAACTACCATTTTTTGTTCTCGGTAACTTTTTAACCGGTATCGGTCAAGCCAATAAAACTTTTTTTCTATCCGCTTTGGCTCCAATTGTTTACAATTTAGCCATTATTTTAACAACAGTATTTCTTTACCCTACCTTGTTCCTCTTAGCTCCAATTTGGGGTGTAGTGATCGGGGCATTTTTTCTTTTCGTTATTCAAATACCTCTTTTTTTTAACTCTGACTTTAACTATCAATTCATCTTGAAAAAAACCAAAGGGTTAACAGAATTTATCAAAATGGTTATACCTAGAGCTTTTACCGTGATCGTCGCTCAAATTGACGCAACCATCGACCTAACGCTAACTACCTTTTTAGGATCCGGTGCTTACACGGTTTTTTATTTAGCTCAACATCTTCAGTTACTACCGGTATCTGTGATTGGAATTGCTTTTGGACAAGCCTCTCTCCCTTATCTGACAGAAATGTTTCAAGAAAAAAAAATTGAGGAATTTAAAAAAATTATTTTCGATTCTTTACTTAATTTGTTTTATTTAACAATTCCAATTGCTTTCTTTTTTATTTTTGCCCGAACGCCTCTAGTCCGTTTATTTTTTGGTGGCCAAAAATTTGACTGGGAAGCAACCGTTTCAACCGCTGTTACTCTTTCTTATTTTTCAATATCTTTACCTTTTCATGGCAGTTATTATTTTTTAACCCGCTGTTTTTACAGCATGCAAGATAGTCGTACTCCGTTTTATGTTAGTATTTTTTCAATTTTAATTAATACTTTATTAAGTTTATTGTCAATTTTTATTTTTCACTTGCCAGTCTGGTCTTTAGCTTTGTCATTTTCTGCCAGTATGATTATTAATTCTTCACTTCTTTTTATTATTATTTCTTTGCGCCTTCATGGTTTAGGTTTAAAAAGTATTTTTGTTGAAATTGGTAAAATGTTTTTTTCTGCCTTCTTAGCAGCATTTATCAGCTATTTTTCCATGAAATTCTTAGATGGACTAATATTTGATACCAGTCGGACAATTAATGTATTTTTTCTTCTTTCAACAGTCGCCTTAATTCATTTTGTACTATACTTATTTTTATCCTGGTTATTTAATTTAAAAGAAATATATTTATTAACATCACTCGTTCTAAAATTAAAAGAATATCAGAAAAAGTTTACTGAAATTTACATTCAATATGAATGATGATAAAGAAAAACTTTTGGCAATAGAAGCTATTCAGAAAAAACTATTAGGAAAAAAGTTAACTTACCCTGAAATTTATGCTGTCATGGACGAAATCGCTCAAGAAAAACTTTCTGACGTCTTGACAACATATTTTGTAGCTTCTTCTTTTAAAGAAGGTTATTCTCCACAAGAACTTTTTTATTTTACCAAGGCAATGGTTGAAACCGGTAATAAACTCAAATTTAAGGGAATAGTCGCAGATAAACACTCTGTTGGTGGAATCGCAGGGACCAGAACAACGATGATTATTGTTCCAATTATTGCTGCCGCCGGATTTAAGATTCCAAAAATTTCGTCACGTGCAATCACGACTCCAGCCGGTACTGCTGACGTTATGGAAGCGATTGCATCTGTTGAATTTACGCCGTCTCAAATTGAAAAAATAGTCAATGAGGTGGGAGGCTGTATTGCTTGGAACGGCAAACTAGGCATTGCTCCGGCCGACGATATTATTATTCGTGTTGAAGAACCTCTATCTTTTGAATCATTTGACAAAATTATTATTTCGGTTATGGCAAAAAAAATTGCGGCCGGCACGACTCACTTAGTCATAGATATTCCAATCGGTAAAACGGCCAAGATTCATCGTTTTTCTGAAGGAGAAGAGGTGGCTAAAAAATTTGAAAGTTTAGCTCACCATTTTGGGATTAAGGTTATTTGTGATATCAATGAGACACTCGAACCTGCCGGTCGGGGAATTGGGCCAATACTTGAAGCACGCGATGTCTTGTATGTCCTGGAACAAAAAACCGATCGCCCTCTCCGTCTTGAAGCTAAGTCTCTAAGATTGGCAGGAAAGCTTTTAGATCTTTGTTATAAAGAGAAGGGAAATCCGCCGGCTGGCGGAGGAGAGGACGAAGCAAGGAAAATTCTTGAATCAGGAACTGCCTTAACAAAATTTCAAGAAATTGTAAAAAATCAAGGAGGTGTTCATAAAATCACTTCCGACTCTCTGGAACTAGCCAAAAATAAATTTGATGTCCGATCTTCCACATCTGGTAAAATTAAGGATATAAACAATCATAATCTTAACATAGTGGCAAAGATCTTGGGTTCACCAAATGATAAAAAGGCCGGGATCTATTTGTTAAAAAAACTAGATCATTCCGTAAGCAAAAATGAGCATATTTTTACTTTATATTCTGAAGATAAATATCGACTAAAAGAAGCAGAAGCAACCTTAAGGAATTTACCAATTTTTAAAATTGAATAGCGTGTCAGGGGATGACAAAACAAAAAAATATGAGAAAACTTAAAATTTTATTGCCGTTATTTATATTAATCTCTGTATTCTTCTACCTATTTTATCGTGAGGGTTCCTTGCCTGTCAATAAAAAAAGTACCGTTTTCAAAATATTTGTAATCAAACAGGGTGATCCTCTTGATACAATCGTTAATAATTTAGCCAGTGAAGGTCTAATCAGAAATAAAATCGTTTTTTATTTGATTGTTAAAAAACTCGGAATCGAAAGAAAAATTCAGGCTGGAGATTTTAAAATTTCAGCAAATATGAACGCTCAGGAGGTCGCTACTAATCTAACTCACGGAACAATAGATATTTGGCTTACTCTAATTGAAGGTATGCGAAAAGAAGAAATGGCTCAAGTAATCTCTAAAACACTTGATATCCCGGAAATTGAAATTGTCAAAACTACCAAAGAAGGATATATATTTCCTGATACTTATATGCTTCCAAAAAATGCCACAATGGACAATGTGCTTTCGATTATTGAAAGTAACGATAAATTTGTAAATGTTATTAAAACTATTAGTAAAAAATCAAAGTTAACTGAAAAGGAAGTTATGATTTTAGCATCTCTTGTCGAGCGGGAGGCAAGACAACCGGCTACAAGAGAAAAGATTGCCGGTATCATTTTAAAACGATACAAGGCTGACTGGCCCCTTGACTTGGATGCCACCCTTCAATATGTTCTTGGATACCAGCCTTTGGAAAAAACTTGGTGGAAAAATAGTTTGACGGATGAGGACAAAAAGATTGACTCTCCCTATAATACTTATAAAAATAAAGGTTTGCCACCGGAACCGATATGTAACCCTAGCCTGTCCTCAATCGAAGCTGTTCTTAATGCTAATCCAAACACACCGTTTTGGTATTATTTAACTGACAAAAACGGCGTCATGCACTACGCCGTGACACTTGAAGAGCATGAGGCAAACATACGGAAATATTTAAGATAAATAATTCTTTTTTGTCACGATTGAGCGACCGAGCTTCTGCTCCAATTCTTTTCTGGCATTGCCAGCAATTCCACCACCAATTTTGGCGTCTTTTTTAAGTTTTGAAATACATTGAGAATCTTCGTTGCGATGAATTTCTGTAGTTGACCTTTCACCAAGCATAGAAAAAATTAATTCGAAATCATCCATATGATCGCGGAGATTTTCTCTTTTTAATCCTTTAAGTTTTTTGTAATCGCTTGGAATTACGCCAAAAGTAGCTTTAGAAATTTCCTCGGTCAAAATTTCATAATCTATTTTTTCTTTTGCTCCCCGCTTCTGCCATTCATCGGTTAATTCTTCCCTAATTGCTATCCCTCTCATTCGTTTTTCAATCCAATCATCAGAATAACCTTTGAGCTTGTAAAGCATTCTGGTTCTTTTAGTTGCCAGTTCCGGATCTTCTATTTCCTGGATTCTTTCATACCCAACTTTCGCTAACCAACGTTTAAACGGTTCTGCTCTCAAAGATGGAATTGATTGGATGATACGGAAAACACCTTCTGTGTTAGCGCAATTCATTTTTTGCTTGCCACCATCAGTTAAAACCTCAAGGGTATGTACAATCTGTACCCACCCTTTAGCAAGCTGCTGATCACGTTGTTTCATTCGCTGTGTATATTGTTTTGGGTCATTAGATTCAATAAGCCCTAAAACAACGTCCTCTATAACAAACCACCACTCATTATTATAAATAACTCTCCGGACTTGTTTTCCCTTAAATATTGCAATCTTGGTCTTATCCATTTACAAATATTTTACCACTTTTCAAAAATCATTCCAAAGCATCTGGTTATAGACTTCGTGATGATAAATTACTTCGGAATTTTTGACTTTT
>Ga0210027_1003764_pt1 | contig 12076 bp, 19 predicted proteins | sample CryGeymeta201510_FD_183978 | JGI IMG/M metagenome (GOLD analysis project Ga0210027, IMG submission 183978) | Groundwater microbial communities from Crystal Geyser aquifers in Utah, USA - Crystal Geyser metaG 2015-10 (SPAdes) (version 2) | ecosystem: Environmental > Aquatic > Deep subsurface >...
TGCGCGCCCAAAATCAAAAGCCCTCCGCGTCCTTCTGGACCTTCGGAGGGTTTCCGTTTGATGAGCGATTTCTAGGCCTGGGCGGGAGCCGCGCGCCCGCGCGCCATTTTGACGAGTCCCTTTACGATTTCCGCGGCGTTGACGACGATCACCACCAGCAGGGCTACCGTGATCACCTGACTGAACAGGGTCGCGATGATCTGCGCCGCGTCTGTGGGGAGGTCCGGGTTGAAGGCCAGGAGTTTTTCCGCGGTGAGGGCCACAAGCGCCGGACCTTTCAGCATGACGTACGCCAGCGCCATCTCGCCCGCCTTGACGACAATCGAGAACCAGCGGGTGCCGGTCTGCCAGCGCATTTGCTGGAGGATCATCACGTTCAGCCCGATTTGCAATCCCCACAGCAGGTTGATCCACGGCAGGTAATTGAAGAAGGCCTGTGTCAGGATGGGCAGGAACGCGCTTCCCTTGCCGGTGAAACTGTAGAAGCCGATGATCTCGGGGTAGAAGTTGAAGATGACCAGCCCCACCACGGTGAGTACGATCTCGGCAATGCTCCCCGCCAGGCTGACCTGGTCGCTTTCCTCCACCTCGGGCAGGTCGCGCGGACTCCATTCCTCTTCCTTGTCGTCGAATTTCAAGCCCGGCGCGAACCACTGGATGAGGGCAAAGACCAAAACGATGTTGCCGAAGGCGCTCATCATTCCGCCGAGATATTGCGCCAGGGACTCGATCAGCGTTTCGATAACCTTCCCTGCGCTCAGGTCGGTGTGGCTCAGGTTAATCCCCAGTCCCACCAGCGCCAGCGCGCTCAGGACGGCGAAGACGATGCGGAGTACCATCCAGAACGTGGGGAAGAGTTGCGGGCCGACCAGATAGCGTTCGGGCAGGTAGGAGGCGGCCACCTTTTCGGGCTTGCCGTATTCCTTCAACACTTGGACGGTCATCTCCTCGTCCACGGCGCGGTCTTCCTGTTTACTGCGGTCTTCGAGCATATCCTCCAGCGCCGAGCGGATTTCCTTCTCGATGTCGGCGCGGGATTTTTGCGGCAGGCGGCGTCCGATTTCGCGGACGTAACGATCAATGAGGTTCATGGAATTCTCCTTTTGTTACGCAAGCATCTTCTTCATCACAGCCACGATACTGTTCCATTCTGCTTTCAGCCGCGGCAGGAGTTTCTTTCCCTGGGCGCTGATGACGTAATACCGTCTCGGCCGCGCCTCCTCGAGTTTCCAGACCGATTCGAGCAGTCCCTGTGATTCAAGTCTGCGGAGCAGGGGATAGAGCGTGCCCTGGTCCACTTCGAGCCCGAGGTCCGACAGGCTCTTGAGCAGGGAATAGCCGTACCGTTCCCCGCTCAGTTGACTAAGCACCGCCAGCACGATCACCCCGCGCCGCAGTTCAAGTGTGACATTTTCGGAAATTTCGTTTGGCATTGCTTATTTCCTTTATCGCATTATACTGTGTGTGCTACAGTATGTCAAGATGCAAGTATCGTGAATCAAAAAACCAGGTTTTCGCCGCTTTCGGCGAAAACCTGGTTTTGCTCACTCACCAATTACCAATTACCAATTACCAATTACCAATTACCACTTACCACTTACCAATTACCAACTTGCCCCTCACGCCCTGCTCATGGTGACGAACACCATTGGCTTGCGTTTCGTTTGCTCGTAGAGGTAATTCTTGACCGCGTTGGCGATGTCTTTTTCGCTTCCCAACCCGCCAGTGTTGACCACCTTCATCACGCGCTTGCGGATCTCGGGGATCAGGCGCTCGGCGTCTTCGGGGGAGAGGAAGCCGCGCGTGATCACTTCGGGTTCGTGGACCAGGCGCCCCTTGACTTTGTCCACGTTCAGGTCAATGACGACGATGCCGTTGCGCGCCAGTTGCTCGCGCTCCTTCATTACATCGTGGTCAATGTCGCCGATGGACTGGCCGTCCACGAAGATGTAGCCGCCGGGGATGCGCTCGCCGAGCGTCAGTTTGCCGCCCGAAAGTTCAACCGTCTGGCCGTTTTCCGCAACCACGATATTTTCCGCGGGGATGCCGACCTGTTCCGCCAGCCAGGCGTGGCGCTTCAACATGCGCAGTTCGCCGTGGATCGGCAGGAAGTTCTTCGGGCGCACCAGGTTGATCAGGAGTTTTTGCTCCTCCTGGCTGGCGTGTCCCGAAACATGGATGGGCGCGATAGCATCGTAGATCACGTTCGCGCCGAGGCGCATGATGCGGTTGATGGCGCGGCTGACGGTCTCTTCGTTGCCGGGAATGGGATGCGTGGACAGCACTACCGTGTCGCCGCGCTTCACATCGAACTGGCGGTTCGAGCCGGTCGAAAGCCGCCCGATGATCGAGGAGGGTTCGCCCTGCGAGCCGGTGCACATGATGACCACCTTCTCGTCGGGCAGCTTGAGCGCCTGGTCAATCGTCACCAGCGAGGCATCGGGGACTTTCAGGTAGCCGAGGTCGCGGGCGATCTTTGCGTTTTCCACCATGCTCGTCCCGGCGAAGGCCAGTTTGCGTTTATTTTTGACTGTCGCATCCGCCACCTGCTGGATGCGCGAGATCAGCGAGGCGAACGTCGCCACGATCACGCGTCCGGGCGCGGCAGCCATCACCTGGTCCAGCGCGGGGCCGATGATGCTTTCAGACTCGGTCCAGCCCGGACGTTCGGAATTGGTCGAATCGCTCAAGAGCAGTTCCACGCCGCGCTGGGAGAATTCCGCCAGTTTGGCGAAGTCAGTCGCCCAGCCGTCCACGGGAGTCTGATCCAGTTTGAAGTCGGCCATGTGGATGATTAGTCCCGCGCCGGTGGTGATGCCCAGCCCGATGGCGTCGGGGATGGAATGGCAGATGTGGAAGGTCTCCACCTGGAATTTGCCGATCTGGATTTTATCGCCCGCTTGCACGCGGCGCAGGTCGGCTTTTTTGTTGTAGCCGTTGCGCGCCATCTTACCCTCGATCAGGCCGAGGGTCAGGGGCGTGCCGTAGACCGGGACGGGGATTTTCTCCAGCACGTGGCGCACCGCGCCGATGTGGTCTTCGTGTCCGTGCGTGATGACAATGCCGCGCACACGGTTGGCCTTGTCGAGCAGGTAGTCGAAGTCGGGGATGATGTAGTCAATGCCGAGCATGTCGTTCTCAGGGAACATGATGCCCGCGTCTACAATGAGAATATCGCCGCCGTATTCATAGGCGGTCATATTCTTGCCGACCTCTCCCAACCCCCCCAGGGGGACGATCTTCAATTTTTCTTTCTTACTCATTAGTTTGTTTTACCTCAATTTTCAAAAGGATATTATCCGCCATTGGCGGTTAAGTTCAACGTAGAAAAATGCCCCAGCCAGAATTTCCGCCGGGGTTTGCGCGTACCATGGGTGATGCTACACAAAACTGCCAAAGGCAGGGAAAGTCAACGTTGCGTGTAAGAGTATAGCAGGGCAGGGGGGATTTGTCTATGGCAGGCGCATTCCAATTTTACCCAAAATTGCCGCAATCTAATCCGTTTCTGAACAATTTCTGTTTATATAATACCCAGGTTGAAAATTGCGCTTTCTGCCGTCTAAAAAAGCGCAATTTTCAACCGAGTGCGGTATAAAGCACACAACCAAGGAGAAACCATGCAGACTAAACCCATCCTCATCGGATTTGCCGCCGCGCTTCTCGTCCTCATCGTGGCCGCGGCCTCGTTCTCGGCGGGACTTTACCTCGGACAACGCGGTTACGTGGCGGATTTACAGTACCAGCCTCCGCAGAACGCGCAGGGACAGCCCCCCGTTGGCAATTCGCCTCAATCTGGACCTCAGGGCGGGCAGCCCAACCCGGGCGTGATCGGCCCGCCCGGCGCGCCCTCCTGGCCCCCGGACGCGCTGGGCCGCCTCGTCTCGTTGACCGCGACTTCCATCACGCTCGACACGCCGCAGGGACAGGTGACGCTGGCGGTCAACGCGTCCACCCTCGCCATAGATGAGCAAGGCAACAGCCTGGCCACGACCGACCTGAAAACAGGCGACGTGATCGCGGTCTTTGGCAGGGACACCGCGACGACCCTCATGCGCCTGCCTCCGCCCCCGTCCGCGCCGTAAGGTTTGGCCAGAGTGACCGGAGTCCAAAGTCTCCCGACTTTGGATGATGCAATATGTCGGGAAGCTTTGGACTCCTTTTCCCGCTTCGACGGATTCCCTAAACTTCGCGTAGCCAGGACAATACACCCAATCCCTTCTAAAAATCAAGACTAAAATCAAATCCCTGCCACATTACCATCAGCGCGCCGAAAGCCCCGACGCGGACGCGACCGCGTCCCTGTTGCGCGGACTGGGATTCGATGTGGAAGTCATCAACTCCGGTTGTTGCGGCATGGCGAGGATGTTCGGCTGCGAAGCCGAGCATTACGAGCTCTCGATGAAAGTGGGGGAGAAACTTCTGAATTCGGATTTCAGAATTCAGAATTCGGAAGTTGTTTGTTCAGGCGCGGCGTGCAGGATGCAGGTTACACAGATCGCACAGGGCGCGGGCGTGGAGGCGCGGCATCCGTTGGAGGTGGTGTGGGAGGTGGTCAGTAATCAGTAATCAGTCATCAGTAATCAGTGAACAGTAAGATGTTAGAATCGGACAAATTCAAAAAGGAGAATCATCATGCTCTCAATTGACATCAAGGAAAACGATAAAGTGGTAGCCATGCTGCCCGCCCCCGAAAAGGAGTTCAAGACCGGGTCGAGAGGTTATTTCGGAATGGGCAAAATCCAGATCGGCGAGAAGCGCTACCAGGTGCAGGTGCAATTGGTGGAGATCGGATCGAAGCCGAAACCCGAGGAAAAGGCGCTGAAGCCGTAGGTGAGTGGCTCACAAAGGTGCGGAGTCCAAAGTCTCCAGACTTTGGGTCCGATCTTGGAACAGTAAAAGGTTACAACCCATGAGTATCAAAACAAAACGCAAGCAGGCCTCCCAATTCATGCCATCCCTGCCTGGCCTACAACATTGCAATTTTCGGAAGCCTCGGATACCTAAACTGAGACCATGCCCCGCAAAATTTCCGAAGAACACACCCGCAAGGAAATGATTGACACTTCGACAGGCTCAGTGCACCGCCCGCAGTTGGAACAGGCGTGTTGGTATCTGCGTGAAATCTGAATCACTTGCAAGGATAGGTATTCTCTTGTATGCTTGAGGCGAAACGATGAAATCTACGCAGTACTTTCAATACACCCACCAACGGCCTGACCGCGCTATGATTCTGGATGAATGGATCGAACGCGTCATCAGAAATCCATTGCGCGAAGAGATTCAAACTGATGGACGAATTCGCCGTTGGGCACGAATTACAGAAATGGAAAATCGAGCCTTACGCGTCATATTGCTCGAAGACGGCGAGACTGTTCACAACGCCTTTTTTGATCGGAACTTTAAGGAGTAAGCCATGCGAATTAAATATTTTGAAGACACAGACACTACACTGGTGGAATTCTCCAACAACCCGCCTGTTGAAACACAGGAATTGAACGAAAACATTTATCTTGATCTCGACCGCGAAGGCCGCGTGGTCAGTATGACCATCGAGCATGCAGGTCAGTCTGCGGATATGAAAGAATTCCTTTATCAGAGAATTCCTGTAAGCCTATCTGCCGCCTAAAAAGACATCCAAAGGCTTAACCCACAGGGGATACATGCCCCGCAAAATTTCCGAAGAACGCACCCGCAAGGAAATGATCGACCCGCAACTTGAAACCGCGGGTTGGTATTTGCGTGACCATTCCAAAGTGAAGATCGAAATTCCTGCGGACGGTTACGATGCTGAACCCTGGAATGGAGTTTCTGACTACTGCCCGTATCGTGAGAACGGGGAAGTGCTGGCGGTGGTGGAAGCCAAGAAGACAGCAGTTGGAATCCTCTGGGATAAGTTCTGGATGGGTATAAGACCTGACATGTCTCCTCGAAAGTCTTGCGTTCAGAGTCTCATTTCCATGCGATGGTCACGATTGACACGCGCCACGATGAGACATGTCAGGTCTGTGGCGCGAGTCGAGGATCTGCGGGGGGCGGATGGCGGAGTCCACGCGGCAGGTGGAGGGGTTGTTTGAGGGGTTATTGGTGGAGGCGTTCAGAGTCTAGGATTTAATCAGCGCTTCGATCTCTTTCAACACAGATTCCAAATCAGGAGAATCTGCCGCGATCACATCGCTTTCCCCAACGTGTTTGTGATGCGGCGCGGTGGGCAGGTTTGGAAAGTGCGGCGCGTTATCGTAGCGAAAGACGATTGTTCCATCGGCGCGCTGGTAATGATAGGTATAGGTCTTCTTGAAGGGATTTTCCTGCCCGACGAAGAGTTCCCTGAAATGCAGGAGCGAGTTGTCAATGAAAAATACGTTGACGCGCAAAAACCAGACTTCACCCCGGTCTTCATGCTGTGTCTGGAAGTCGTTGACAAACGGCGAGCCGCGCAGGGTTTTATCAACCGATGCGAGATAATCAGTAAATGGACTACTCAACGCGGGCGTCCTTGATAAGATTACGCCTGGTTTCGAGGTGGCGCAGGGCTTCCACTTCCATCCACCAATCCAGAAAATCGAGGGTTTCTTCGATTTCGCGGGCGTTGAATTTGCGTTCGAATTCGTCGGTGGTCATGTTGTATCGTTGTTCAAAAGGCGCAAGCGCTTCGTGTGTCCGTTGGATGGAATACTCCAGTAATTTGGATTCGCGTTCCAGCGCGGTTTGCAACACGGACTTGAATTGTTCGAGATTGGAAGTTTGAATGGTGATTTCCTGTAACATTTCGTTCTCCTTGCCAGTAAAATTACTGACTGGTGATATTATAACGGCAGATTGAAATGAAATACGAACTTCTCTCCGACATCGCCCAAATCATCATGGGACAAAGTCCGCCTTCTTCAACATACAATACAGTTGGAGAAGGTCTGCCGTTTTATCAAGGCAAAACCGATTTTGGGGATATGTATCCAACACCAAGAGTTTATTGCACTGAACCAAGTCGAATCGCTGAGGCTGGCGATATTTTGATTTCTGTTCGTGCTCCAGTTGGTCCAACCAATGTGAGCCAGGAACGTTCTTGCATTGGTCGTGGCATATCTGCGATTCGTGTTGGCAAAAATCTTGAACGAGATTTCCTGCTTTACTTTTTGCGCTTTTATGAGCCTGAATTAGCCAGAGCAGGCACAGGCTCAACATTTACTGCGATTGCCCGCGAAGACCTTGAAACAATAAAAATTCCCCTTCCTCCGCTGACCGAGCAAAAGCGGATTGCGTCCCTGCTGGCGCGCGCCGACCGCCTGCGTCAACTGCGGCAGACTGCGCACGATCTCGGCGATGCCCTGCTCCAGTCCGTGTTTTTGGAGATGTTTGGGGATCCACAATACAATGACAAGAAATGGGATTTGGTAACACATGGCGACAAAATCACTTTTATGACCAGTGGTTCACGCGGCTGGGCTGAACATTATTCAGATAAAGGTGATTTGTTCTTGCGAATCCAAAACGTTGGAGCAAATCAATTACTGCTTGATGATGTGGCTTTTGTTCAAGCACCAGATACAGCAGAAAGCAAACGCACAAAAGTACAACCTGGTGATTTGCTGATTTCTGCAACGGCAGACCTTGGGAGAACTGCTGTTATTCCAGAAAATTTCCCAACGGCTTATATAAATCAACATTTGTTTCTCTTGCGATTGAAAGACTTGAATCCAGTTTATGTCGCTGGATATTTTTCAACTCCAACAGGCAAAGCACAAATTTTGAGATTAGACAGGGAAGGCGTGAAGTCTGGTCTAAACTTCAATGATGCACGAAGCCTGACAGTATTCAACCCACCGCTGAGCCTGCAAGAAGAGTTTGCGGGCGTGGTGACGCGGGTCGAGTCGCTGCGGGGGCGGAGGGGGTGTTTGAGGCTTTATACAAGAGGCGTTTCGTGACTAAACTGTCCCCATTAACCAATCAATGCTTCGATCTCTTTCAACACAAACTGTAAATCGGGAGCATCTGCCGCGATCACGTCATTTTCCCCAATATGTTTATGATGCGGCGCGGACGGTAATTTGGAAAAATGGTCGGCGTCATCGTAACGAAAAATCATCGTCTCATCCGCGCGCATGTAATGATAAGTGTAACTGACCAGTTGAATGCTCGGATCGGTGGAAACCAATTCCCTGAAATGCAGTCGGGAGCCATCTTTGAAAATCACGTCCCCGCGCAGAAAACCTTCCGTGGGCGTGCGCTTCTCAGTGTGAATATCCTGTGATTTGACAATCCGAGAAAGCGCGAGGATGCCGCTGACATAACGGAAATAGCCTGCAATCCCGCCCCGCACTTTCATTTGACCTGCGCTTCCTTATAAGCGGCTTTTTTCTCTTCGAGCAACGCCAGCATTTTGGTCTCGCCCTGCCAATCAATAAAGTCGAGCGTTTCTTCCAAGTCGCCAGGCTTGAAGCGGCGCAGAAACTCGGCGGTGCTCATGTTATATTGTTTCTCGAAGGTTTCCAAACGTTCGTAGGTCAACTTGATGCCATGCTCAACATCATCCAATTGACTCTGGATGGCGCTTTTGATGAGTGGTTTAAGCCGTTTGGCATTGCTGGTTTGAATGGTAATTTGTTGCAACATTTCGTTCTCCTTGCCAGCTAAAGGCGCCGACTGATGGTATTATACTGCCTTAAAACACAACGAAGTACACGTAGCAAATAAAATATGGAAATGATCAAACACTTGATTTTGCCTGTTCCACCGCTGAGACTGCAAGAAGAGTTTGCAGTCGTGGTGGCGCGGGCGGTTGTCGAGCCCAGTCGAGACATCGAGGGTCTGCGGGGGAGGATGTCCGAGGCGGGGAGGCAGGTGGAAGGGTTGTTTGAGGCGCTACTAAGCCAGAGTTTTGGAGGATGAATGATGCCCAAGAAACCTGGGCCGCCAATTCTAAAAGCGCTCGATAACCTTTACGAAAAAACGCGCAAGAAAGTCACGCCGCTTTATCCTGTGGATAAAAAGACAGGCAAGATTGAATTACCCGACAATGTTATTGCGGACTTGAAATTCTTTCTCCTGATTGGCAATAAACCTGCCGCCGTCAAACGTGTCTGTGAATTGACGGGTGTTGGCTTGCGAGTATCGAAAGATTTTGTAGACAGCCTACAATGACAAAACTACCCTCTACTCTCGAATATCTACTCTCTGGCTTTGCGGGCGCGGTGGCGCGGATTGAACCCGCTCACTTTTTTGCCAAGCGCGCGGATATGGCGCTCCAACGATTGAACATACTTGTCAATCATTTGATGTGCGCGGTCTGAATGATGTTTTTCTTTTCTTCGAGCAAATGAAGCGTTTCGATTTCGCCTTCCCACTCGATGAACTCCAGAGTTTCCTCCAAATCGCCGGGATGGAAACGCCGCTCGAATTCAGTCGTGCTCATATTGTATTGTTTCTCAAAATTTGCCAGGCGCTCGCGCGTCATCTGAATACCATGTTCGACATCCTCAAGCTGGATGCGAATGGCGCTCTTGATGAATGGTTTGAGCCGTTTGGCGTCGCTGGTTTGAATGGTAATTTGTTGCAACATTTCGTTCTCCTTGCCAGCCGAAGGCGACCGACTGGTGATATTATACTGCTTTAGTGCGTCACGCAGTACACGTGGCAAATTAAATATGGAAATAATCAAACATTTGCTTGCGCCCGTCCCTCCGCTGAACCTGCAAGAAGAATTTGCGGGTGTGGCGGCGCGGCCTGCCCTGCGAAGTCCCCGAAGGGGGAGCGAAGTCGAAGGATCGAGTCCCTGCGGGGGAGGATGGGGAAAAGTGAAAGGCAGGTCGAGGGGTTGTTTGAGTCCCTTTTGAATCATTTATTTGGAGAATAGCCATGCCAAGAAAACCAACCATTCCAATGGAAGTTCAGGCAGAAGTCCTGAAAATCGTTGAAGAGTTCAACCGAAAAACTTTCACGGGAGAACAACATCCCATTTTCCAAGTTCTATTCGGCAAGACCAAACGCGGATTTGCCGCGAGATTTAAAGGCAAGTTTCTTTACCTTGACCGTACAGACCGTAGGCGTCCCACCGAAATTTGCCGCCTCACCTGGAACGGCAAAATGGACAATTGGGGTTTTGCCGTCTATCGTCACTCGCGCAATTTCTACGATCCCGATGAGTGGATGTTCCCAGGCGCAGGCTATGTAAACGGCACGGTGGAAGGCGCAATGAAAGCAGGCGCGGAAGCCTATCCCATGTAGGATAGCACAGGAGTAAAATATAGCCATGTCCATCACTTACACCAACCGCAAAGGCTTCAAGTATTTCCTCAACAAAGGCGTGACCAAAACGGGCAAGCCGCGCTATTACTTTGCCCGCGAACAAAAGGGCGAACCTGTGGACGAAGTCCCGCAGGGATACGAGATCGAGGAGAGCGTCAACGGGATCGTCTCGCTGGCCAAGTTTCGCCCCAAATTGATTTCGTACGAAGAATCCGCTTGCGTGGAAGATGCGTTGGAGCGGCATCCCAAAGCGCGGAAATACCGCCTCGCAGTCAAGGATAAGCAGATCATTGTTTACGAAGCGCTGGGGGGAGGTACGGAGAGTCTGTTGAACATGCTCGGTTTTTTGGGCAATCGGGATGTTCTGCGAAAGCGGATGCAAGGCTTTGAAGACCGCCATGCCCAATTCACCCCTGTGATGCGCTTCATCCTGGAAGACCAGGAAACGCGCGAGTATCATGCCGAGCGCTGGTGTTATCGCGGCAGTATTGACGATTGGATTCACGTGGGACAACCGGGCAAAATCAAGGCGCTGGCGCGCAGTTTGATCCCCACACTTGGCACAGACGATTTTTTTGAACTCTTTTAAATGAACATCAAAACCCTCCTCCTCTTTCTCCTCTCCGCTATCCTGCTCTTCCTCGGCTTTGACCGCAACCAGTGGAGACTCGTCCCTGCCGAAGCCTTTGGCAACTTCGACAAGTTCAGTGAGAGCCTCGTCATTGGCCGCCTCGTCTGGACGGGACAGCGCGGCTTCTTCGCGGACGGCGCCCTGCTCGGCACGGGCGACGCGCCCTCGGCCATCATCGGCGAGGCGGAATTCGATCACCAGTACAAAACCTACTTGGACAACAAAACATTCGAGACCTACGCCATTTACAAATCCCAGAGTGGGGGACAGGCCTGGTTTTTCAGCCTGCTGGATTCCGCCAGCCCGTTCGCCTCCGCGGCCAATTTGCGGCTGTTCCGCGCCTTCACCTCCCTGCTCACCGCCGCCACATTGTCCGCGCTGATCGTCTGGTTCTACCTCCAATTTGGCTGGCCCGCCGCGCTGGCCGTGCTTCTCACGAGTATGATTTCGCAATGGCTGACTCTCTTCGGACGTAACCTGTTCTACTCCGTCTGGGACTACTTCCTGCCGATGGCCGCCGCCCTCTTCCTGCTCGACCGCGAGTCGCGCGGTTTATCGTGGGGCGGGATGCCATCCCGCCAAACTCCATTGGACAGGACAGAATTCCGCTTTTACCTGACCGTCGGCGCGTTGATCTTCTTCAAAGGTTTCATCAGCGGATACGATTTCCTGCTCCCGCCCATGGGCATGGTCGCCACCGCCCTCGTTTATTACGCGCTCAAGGATAAATGGACCCTGGCGCATTTCACCCGCCGCCTGCTGCTGACCGGGCTGGCCTGCGCGCTCGGCGTCCTCGCCTCCTTCCTCGTCCTCGCCGCGCAGATTGGCCCGGTGACGGGAAACTTCTCCGACGGCCTCCTGCGCATCCTCAACACCATGGGGCGGCGGACGTTTGGCGCCCCGTTCGACCCGTCTGCCTCGGATTTTTTCGCGGCCGGCCAGAATTCCAGCCTGCTCGCCGTGATTCAGACGGTGGCGGGCAAAACGGCCATCGTCGCGGGCGTGCGCTTCATCCATATTTTCTGGCTGTTCGCGGCGGTGACCGTCCTCGCGCTGCTCGTCCTCAGGCTGCGCCGCGGCAAACTGGGGGAACCCTCTGCCGTCCGCGCCCTGCTCGCCACGCTGTGGATTTCCTTCGCATCTCCGCTCGCCTGGCTGGTCGTCTTCAAGGCGCACGCCTACTACCCCACCCCTTCACTACCGCCA
>Ga0210027_1003816_pt1 | contig 11942 bp, 14 predicted proteins | sample CryGeymeta201510_FD_183978 | JGI IMG/M metagenome (GOLD analysis project Ga0210027, IMG submission 183978) | Groundwater microbial communities from Crystal Geyser aquifers in Utah, USA - Crystal Geyser metaG 2015-10 (SPAdes) (version 2) | ecosystem: Environmental > Aquatic > Deep subsurface >...
CTTCCGGGTAACTATCAACCGCAGTGGTATCCCCCACAACTTTATGATAGTTTGCAAATGTTTTATTAAGTCCTTCACCCCATGGGTAGGGGCGTCCGTCAATACCTCGTGCAGCTTTTTCCCATTGAGCTTCGGTAGGCAAGCTTCCATCACGCCATTCACAATAAGATTGAGCCATGTTCCAGTCCACATAAATAACTGGATAATTATCAAACTCGGAATTGCCAAAATAACTGGAACGAGCGTTGGAACTACTTCTTTTTGGTGCATCACATACGCCCGCATCCACACAAGTCTTGTAGAGAGCATTAGTCACTTCATAGGTATCCATATAATAACCATCCAAGTAAACATCGTGGACTGGCTGTTCATTTGTATAGCCAAAGTTTGCTCCCATGATGAAGGTTCCAGCCGGCACCAGTTGCATGGACACACCTTTACTATCCCTGATCTCGGTTGGCAAGGCGGTTGCTGTAGGAGTAAAGATTGACGTGGGTGTAAAAACTGGCGTTGATGTAATGCTTGGAGTGAAAGTGTAGGTTGGGGTGAGAGTTAAATTCGGTGTACTTGTTAATACAGGTTTAGGAGTTGATGACTCTATGGGAGTCAGGTCGGTAGCAATAGTTGGTGAAAATGTGTCTAAGATCGGCCTGGCCCAAAATATGGCACTCAGGATTGCAATTACACCGAGCAAACCGCCCCCCCAAGACCATAGGAATCGTTTGCTTGTCTGGCGAGTTATCTCCGCGCTAGTTGGTACTTCCCGCCGAATCTTCTGCATGGTAGCAGGGTCTCGTATTGGTGCATCGGTTCTTAGCGCAGGCTTACTCGCCGATATTTTGATTAATAGTTCCTTTACAGCAATGATAAATTCTTTCATGCTCTGGTAACGGTTTTCTGGTTGTTTTTCCAGCGCCTTGATTAAGACCTTCTCCACCGCATCTGGCAGATTCGGCACAAATCGCCTTGGACTTGGCAATGGTTCTGTGGCTTGCTTGATCAAAACCGCCATGGGGGTATCGGCTACAAAAGGCTTTCTTCCCGTCAACATTTCATAAAAAACAATGCCAAACGAGTAAATATCGGCGCGACGGTCTACAGTTTTGGCGGTGGCCTGCTCAGGAGCCATATACTCCGGCGTGCCGATTGCCGCGCTTGTGCCAGTCAAATCCTGTGTCTCTTCCAAATCGAGAATTTTTGCTATTCCAAAATCAGTCAGCATCGGCTGCCCACTCTGGGTAAGCAAAATATTTGATGGCTTTACGTCGCGGTGGATGATGTTTTGGCTGTGGGCAAAGTCCAATGCTTCGGCAATGGGGATCAGAAGCCGGGCAGCCTCCTGCCATGGGATGGGTTTGCCGAGTCTTTGTTTCAACGTTCCACCTGGCAGATAAGGCATTACCAAATAGGGTTTACCCTCGTACTCTCCATAATCCGTCACCTTGACGATGTTGGGATGTGTGAGGCGCGCCAATGCCTTGGCCTCGCGCTCGAATCTTTTTAGGGCGCGCTCCATCGTGCCTAGTGTCAAATTCTCGGTACGGATAACCTTCACCGCCACGTCCGTTTCGAGGCGTGTATCGAAGGCTTTGTAGACGGTCGCCATCCCACCCTCGCCGAGTTGCTCGAGGATGTGGTAGCGTCCGAGGGATTGACCGATTAAATTTGTCATTGGTTTTCCCATTTCCATGCGATAGGATTCCATCTTTCCTTGTGATTGCCTTGCAACACCGGTTCTATAAATTCCCGACATGCTTTGAGGGCTGGTGCGAGCGCTGTCCAGGCCAGGTTGGTCTCGGTCGCGAGTTTGCGAAAGGGCGCGCCCCAGTTCGTCGGCGGATTTGGCAGGAGGCGCGGGATCGGATGCGTTTGACGCGTTTCAAATGTGGCGTGGATGGCCTTGAACAGATGGTCGCTTGTCATGGAAGACAGGCTGGCAAGCAGGAGAATGTCCACCAGGTCTTTGACCCGGCTTCCTTCGCTTCCAACGTGAGGCCGGGTATAGGCGTGAATTTTCTCCGCGATCTGTTGGGTGACAGGATAGCACGGCGCGAGAGCCGGGGCGATACCGGCGAATTCCAGCAACGGCGGCAGGGACAATTTCTGCGGCGGTTCCACGAGCGACTCGCACACCCCGACATCCACGTGGAACGTCTCGAACGGCCGGCCGTCCAGGAGGGCGCGGACGTGAAATCGTTCGGATGGGCTTTCGGCAGGGCGGGAGCCTTCCACCTGGAATCCGAACCAATCGCCAAGTGAAGTGGACGCGGCCTCCACCAACCCTGTGTGAATGTCCGCCTGTGAAGGGCGCGAGCGGAAATCAAGATCCATATCCCTAGTGGTGCGGGCGCGCTCACCCAATCGAATTTGGAGCGCGAGACCGCCTTTCAATATCCACGCTTCAGGTTGCGACGCCGCCAGCCGCGCCAGGAAGCGGTCGAACGCGACCAGTTTCCGCAGGCGCGCAAGCGGGACATGTTCGCGCAGGCTGATATTTCGCAGACGCATTTCCAGCGCGCGCCGAAAGTCGCCTCCTGAGGCATAGTTCATGTCGGCGACTCCGCAGTCCAGCCGCGAACGATGAGATCAGCGACGCGACGAGCGCCGCGTGAAGTCAGCGACCTCAATTCCTGGAGAGTGGTCAGGCCGCGCTGCAAGGCCTGGCGAATGGCCTGGATCACCAATTCGTCCGCCAGGCCGCCGCTGGCGATATCCGAGATCGTGCGCGGCACAGTTGTCACTTGCAGGCCGTTGTATTGGACGATCTCACTGGCGTCCAGTCGGTTGGTGTGAAGGCGCAATCCCTCATGACGACGCGAGGCGGTACGCGGCACGGTCAGGTGGATTTCCGCAGGCAGGAGGTCCGAGAGTTCGTAAAGCGCCAGCGCGCTGTCGTGAGAGATCACGGCGCGCGGGCCGACGCTCAGGCAGGCGACGAATAGATCTTCGTGGGGCGAGGCGGGAAAACGCTTCAATCGGTATACCCCGCGATGGACGCGCTCGAAAAGTCCGCTTTGGAGGTGGTGCGCCAGCAGGGAACGGGTGAAACCGGCGGGGCGCGCCTGGGCGGCGGTGAAATATCCCGCCTGCGACTCGGCGATATGGAAGAGCGCGTCGTGGTCTGGTTTATTAATCATGTGTGCAATTTGAACAGTCTAACTGTACCTGCTACGCACATTATAACGCGAGATTCAGGGAAAACCTGACTGTCCTCCGGTGGAGACCTGACATGTCTCCGCGAAAGCCCGACCCATCAGAACCCCGTCCATGCCATCGTTCTCGTCGGTCATGGCGCGGATGAGACACCTTCGGCAGGCCGCGCGGGCGGAGGCTGGAGAACAGATCATCACCGGAGAAATAGACCATGTCATATTCATCCGTTAAAATCCCCTCGCCACTGGCAAGGATTTTATCAATCAAGCTCATCACATGCTCATCTTTTATCGTGCGCGCCAAAATTCCACGCAGGATGGCTTGGTCAATCGAGGGAAAGAATTGCGTTACATCACAGGGCAAAACATAGGCGTAGTACCGCCGCATGAAATACGTGCAACGATTCAGGGCGCGGTGCGTGCCTTTTCCCACCTGGTTGGCGTAACTGTCAAAAATAAACTGGCGTTCCAGCGGCGGGCCAATCACATTCATTAGCGCGTGATGGACAACCCGGTCGCGAAATGGCGCGGCGCTGATTTTGCGCCGCTTGGGTTCATGCACGATGAAACTGCCATATCCGCCCGGTTGATACGTTCCGCTTTCCAATTCATCGCGCAAACGACCAGTTCGGTTTCCAAATTGTATTCGAACTTCGCAACCGATGGATGACTGCGCCTGCCTTTGGAAGCGCTCACAAAGCCCTGCCAAAGATTGAGCAGATTACAAACCTGTGGAAATGAATCATCGTATTTAGCGGCCATGCCATCGCCTAAAAAAAATTCGCAACCCGCCTTCGCGAAGTACCCTGAAAGGGTCGGCGGGAGAACGGAATGCTAGATCAACCTTGTTAATTTTGAAAAATCAGCGCGATTCAGAAGACCAGAAATTCAGGGAACAGAATTCCAGAATCAAGGAAGCGAGAGCGCACACCGGAAGCCAACGAGGTTGTCGAAGCTGGAAGGATCGTCCCCGCCCCGAAGCGCAGAGCGGGCGTAGTACTCAAGGTCGCTCCACGAACTGCCCCGAAGCACGCGCGCATTTCCAGAAGACGGCCCCAATGGATTGCTGGATGGCGAATTGGAATAGTAGGCTGAATCGTACCAGTCTGCCACCCACTCCCAGACATTGCCGGCCATATCCAGCGCGCCGTACATACTTGCGCCCGCAGGATACTTGCCAACTTCAGTTGTATCTCCAACGTTTTGATTGTAATTCAATAAATTACTGTTTGGAGATTCATTACCCCAAGGGTAAGTCCGCCCATCTGTCCCGCGCGCGGCTTTTTCCCATTCGGCCTCGGTGGGCAGTCTCGCCCCGCGCCATTCGCAGTAGGTAGTTGCCTGATTCCAATCCACATAGATCACCGGATAATCCGCATATTGCGACTCGCCGTAATAGCTGGTATGGGTGTAGGAACTGGTTTGTTGCGGCGGGTCGCATACGCCCGCATTGACACAGGCTTCATACAGGGCGTTGGTCACTTCATACTTGTCAATGTAATACGAATCCAGGTACACCTGATGCGGTGGCTCTTCATCTGTAAAATAATCACGGTTACAGCTGATGTGATATTTCTGGCATTCCACCAGCGCGTCATCCGCGTCGCTGCCCATTGTGAATTCACCAGCGGGAATCAGGCGCATGGGTACGCCTTGATCGTCGGTGATCTCATCTTGGACGGCAGTGGGGGCTTGGGTGGGCGCCTCTGTAGCAGTGGGTGCTTCGGTTGGGGCTTCTGTGGCAACTGGGGCTTCAGTGATAACAGGCGGTGTAAACACAGGCGCGGTCATCTCTGGGGCTGGTGTAGCTCGGAGCCGCGGGAACAAGGCCGCGTACAAACCAATGGAGAGCGCACCCACAAGCAAAATGCCGATCAGCGCCAGCGGCCAGTAACGCAGCAGGCTGGAGGAAGCGGATGGCGGGACCGTCTGCGTGGAGCGCGTGCGCGGCGCGGGGCGATCCTGGATGGTTGATTCCTCATTTTGGTCAATGGTTGCCTGGGTATCCAGCGTTCTCTCACGCGGGCGCGCAACTTGTGGTTTGGATGGCGCTGGTTGTTGCTTTTCTGCTGGCGCAACTCCACTGAGCAGGGACTCCATCGCGTGAACCACTTCCCCCATTCCCTGATAACGATCATCTGGCCTCTTCGCCAATGCCTTGAGCAATATTTTCTCCACCGCATCCGGCAGACTTGGGACAAAACTCTTCGGCCTCGGCAATGGCTCACTTGCCTGCTTGAACAAAACTGCCAGCGGCGTATCCGCCTGGAAGGGACGACGCCCAGTCACCATTTCGTAGAAGACAATCCCCAGCGCGTAGATGTCGGCGCGGTGATCCACGTTCTTGCTGGTGGCCTGCTCAGGGGCCATGTATTCGGGCGTACCGACTGCCGCGCTGGTGCCGGTCAGGTCGAGGGTGGCCTCTTCATCTATTATCTTGGCCACACCGAAATCGGTCAGCATGGGTTCGCCCGATTCGGTGATCAGAATGTTGGAGGGCTTGATGTCCCGATGGATCAGGTTACGCTTGTGGGCATAGTCCAGGGCGCGCGCGATCGGGATAAGCAGGCGCGCGGCTTCCTGCCAGGGCATGGGCTGGCCATTCATCTTTTGGTACATGTATAGCGTCTTGAGGCATAAAGATAACAACCAAAGATGGTCAGGTTGGAGGTGATAAGCAATTGGTCAAGGAAGGTGGCATCTCGCCAAATTTTTGGAGTTTGATCAGATACTCCAAAATGGGTACGGCTTGTTGACGGCAAGTTGCCAGAACGCTACCCAGGATTGCGTGTGCTTGCGCTCCCTCGTTTGTCCGATTACATCCGTTGGTCTTGCGAGTAATCACTGCCGGGCGTAACTGCCGTTCTGCCAGATTATTGGTTGCATCCAATTCATCCACGTAAAGGAAGCGCAAGATGTGTTTCCGGTGTTTGCGCAGGCGTTTGGCAAAACGCGCGTTGTCGGGATCGGTCAATTGGCGTTTGGCGTCAATCAATTCGTCCAGGTGAACTTCCAATGCCTGGGCCTGGTCCTGATAGTCTCCGGCAGACAGTTGATCTTTCCGGGCTTTGAGTGCCAAAGCGGACTGGAGCAGTTCCTTGACGTCGCGTGCAAAGCGCACTGCGCCGCGCACTTTCGTTTCCGTCAATTCTTTCAAGTCTTTGAGCAGGTGGCTGAGACATTTTTGTTTGAGCCAATTCTCCAACTCGTGATGGTCGTACGCCAGGAAACAGTCGGAGACTAAAACGCCTTTGAATTCCTTGCCCAGGATGTTCATCACCACTTCATGCTTGCGGCTGGTTTCAATCGTGTACACGGTGATTCTCTGGTTGGCAAAGACCCACAGCCAGGCCGAAAGCGTCCCGATGCGCCATCCGGTTTCATCGCCATGTACCACGGTACATGCCTGTAGCGCTTCGATCAGCGCCGCATAGACTGGCTGGGCTTGAAGCGCCAGGCGTTGATCTGCCTGCTGCCATGCGCCGCGTGTGACGTTCAAGTGGAAGGTGTCGTTCAACACTTCGCTCACCTTGCCATACGACGCCCCAAAGCGGTGTTTCAAATCCGTCGCCAAGGCTTTGGCACGCGGACCAATCACCACTCCCGATGCGCCCACGGCGCGCGAGATTTGATCCGGATGAACCATCCAATGCCGCTTCCCGCACTGCGGACATGTGCCGCTCAACATCAAGAACAACGTGATGATCGGCTTGATTTCGGGAATGTCGATTTCATACTGCTCGTGTTCCCTGACATCCTCCAACTCGCACTGGCAATCTGGACAGCCGCTCAACTCTGCCTTCTTGGTCTCGCGGATCTCTTCCGCTTTTGGCTTTTCCCGATTCTTGAACTGACCTTTTCCATGCTTACGCCCGCGCTTCTTTGGACGCTCGACGTGTTCCCGCCGCGCAAACGGAACCGCCTGACGTTTGCCAGAACGCTGTAGTTCTTCGATCTGTCCGCTGAGTTTGAGAATCACTGCATGAGCCTCGGCTAATTGGCGTTTCAATTCGACAATTTCGCCCAGCAAACTTTCGCGGGTTCTGCGGTTTGTCAGTTCATTCATATTCGCCAGTGTACGTGCTTGCCGCTCTGTTGTATATTGATTTTCTACCTTGATTTTAGGGATTTCATTCCTTGACTTTTTGCCTACCAGCGCTTTCAGATTCAGACGCTATACATGTACGTTAACGAGACCGAGGTCGGCGCGCAGGAAATCCTCCTGCAAAACGGCGACGAGATTCGCCTGGGCAAGCGCGTGAAATTGAAATTCGAAGCCAGCGCGCGCCTTCGCGCTGGGGACGAAAAAACCTACGACGGTTTCACCTCCACCGGCGAGAGCGATACGATGGAGACGAGGCAAGGTTAGTCTGATAGTCGGATAGTCGCGCCATGTAGTGACGACTTTAGTCCGCGCCATGTAGTGACGACTTTAGTCCGCCATGTAGTGACGACTTTAGTCGTACTGGTATGGCCGGACTCAAGTCCGCGCTCCGGAGTTTTTGAGAATCATCAATGTCACCTTCATTAATCTTCAACGATTTCCTCATCGGCTCAGCCTGTGACGTGGGGCGCAAGCGCAAATCCAACCAGGACGCAATCGCTGTGCTCCTGCCTGAGGAGGGAATCGCCCTGCCGCCCCTGCTGGTGGTAGCGGACGGGATGGGTGGACACCTCGGCGGCGAGACGGCCAGCCAGTTGGTGATCGAGGCCTTCCGCGAAGTTTATATCCAGCTACAGCCCCCGCTGGATGCCGCACAAGCCCTGCGTATTTGCGCGGAAAGATCCCATCAGGCAATTCGCGAGGGCGCTTCCAAGGATCCGAATCTGAAAGGGATGGGCAGTACCGTGGCGGCGGCTTTTCTACAGAATGATCGCGTGGATATGATCAATGTGGGCGACAGCCGCGCCTATCTTCTGCGAGGACAGCAGGTCATCCAAATCAGCACAGACCAGAGTTGGGTGATGGATCAGGTGCGCGCGGGCAAGTTGACCCTCGAACAGGCGCGGCATCATCGCAAACGAAATCATATCTCCATGTCGCTGAGCGCCAACCGCCCGTCCATTACGCCGATATTAAAAGAAGAGACTTTCGAGCCAGACGACATTCTTTTGCTGTGTTCGGACGGGTTGTGGGGCGTCGTTCCCGATTCCATTCTGTGGGCCGCGGCGAATGAATTCGATCCACAGGATGCGGCAGAAAAACTGGTGACACTTGCCAACCAAAGCGGCGGCCCGGATAATATTTCGGTGATCGTGGCGCGGAGGAAGGATCGGCATGGAATTAAGATCGAGGGAGATGAAACAACGAATGGATGAGAGTCAACAGAACCCCGTTTTCTTGCCTTCGGCGGAAAACGGGGTTCTAACGCCCGCCTCCAGGGACCTTTTGGTCACGGGGAGGCGGGCGGTTTTGTATTTGCGAGTTTCGGATGGCTGCCCCGGTTTAGCCGCCGCCCACTTTCTCAAGAAAATCAGCAAAGACCAGTAACTCCTGTTCCACCTTTCCGAAATTGGCGTTCAGCTCATTCACCAGCCTGCCCACCCTTTCCGCATCAAATGAAAACGTATAAACATTGCGAACAACGTGACGAAATCGCAGGTACTCGTCCAGAAATTGGACGCTGGAGGATGTCAATATAGGCGGCCTGACCTGCGGCAAATCCAATCCCATTTGGTCAAGCAGGTCCCTGTGCCACTCCGGGTTGGATGGCACATTTCCATCCACCGTCGCGGCGATCTGCTTGAACAGCCTTTCAAACCCGGAATAGACGCCGTGCAAATTCAAGGCCGCCGAGTCGAGGTAAAGATCAGCATCCTGTGGATTGCGGCGCGCCGTATCCATGGCGCGTTGCGAACGGGCAACCAATCGTTTCAGGTCTTCCATTTCTTTCCGAATTCGCCCGGCCAGGATAACGTAGCTTTCGATCATAGGTCTTTCCCATCCTGTTCAATCGAAGCCAGCAGGGAGGGCGGGCACACGTTCACATCCACCAGGTTGACTTCAATGGTTCGATCCAAGTCCATAACAGCGCCGATGGCGCGAAAGGTTTGCTCGGCGGGGATTCCCCAGGCGGCAAGGTCAATGTCGGACCATTCGTGGAAACGTGTTTCATGGAGGAGCGAACCAAACGCCACCACCCGTGTGGCGTGGAATTGTTCGCGCAACAAGCGCGCTGCCTGGCGGGCGATGTTCCACGCCTGTATTGCGCGGGGTTTCACCCGGGCCGCCCGCGCGTTTTGGAGACTCGCCGCAGAGCGGCGATACTGAGCCAGTTTCTCCGGCAATATTTCGAGAACAGGGGTTGTCATACAGTTATTATACAACAGACCGCACGCACCCCAATCATCCAATTCACCAGTGAAACTTCAAGAGGGAGAAAAGACATACTACCCGCCTCCAGGAACCTGGCGGTCCCTGGAGGCGGGTTTTTTGTTTGCCGTTTGCAGTCGAAAAAAGCGCTTCCAGATTTTACGCGCTTTCAATTTCGTGGAGGCGTTGTTCCAACAGGAGATTGATCAGGCTTTCGGTGCTAACCCCGCGCGCATACGCCGCCTGCCGAAGACGGTTAAGTAAACCCGATTCGACGGCCACCAGATAGCGGCGGTGGAGTTCGGGGGAAATTTCGAACGCGGCGGGCTCCGTTTGATCCCAATAATCCGCCAAGCTATGCGTATCCCAAAACTCAGCCGTTTCTTCATAACTGTTCATTTCTGGAATAGGTTTATTTTCGCTCATATTGTTTGCGCTCCTTACGATCCATCTCGCGGGCGCTCAAAACCAAAGCCTCGCGCGTCTTTTTATACACGAAGAAAACAACCACATAACGCCCTGCCCTGGTTTGCCCCAGACCAGCGTAAACATCTTCGCCCGGAATGTGGCCTTTCTGGACTTTTCGATACAGGGGCTGGCCGAACAGGATATCCATCACTTCATCAGGATTGACATTATGCTTCCACTCCAATTTGTCCACAATATCGGGCAGGAAAATAATGTCTTTGATCTGCATGGCCAGGATTATAACTGATTTGCCCGCCTCCAGGGACCTGACGGTCGCGGGGAGGCGGGCTTTTTGATATTCGCCCGGCATGCACCGCGCGCTCTGGCGTAACCGCCTGATTCAGAACACGGATGCGCGGAATGCAACGGATCAATCAGGCGATTGCAAAAGAGACGAGAGCGGTCCTGACAGACTGGAGGCGGTGTTTCAGGCCTTCAGGATAACCGGCTTGAGGGCGAGGTCATGAAAGTTCGCCACAATGCCGAGTGGAACGCCTTCGACTCGCATCCAGGCTTTGAGATTGTTGTAACTGATGGCGTTGAGATCGCTGACCGCAACCGGGAAAACAAGAACTTCACTGCCAACCTTGAGATGGGCGAATTTGATCCCGGCAATCGGCTCGCTTCGATAGAGGACCTGCATTTCCTTTTGGGCTTGCACGGGCAAGGCGCGAGCCTGTAGTTCACGAAAGGCGGCATTGCCATAGATGCGATGGATGAAGCCGGGGCCGAGAACGGTATGCACTTCGTAGAGTCCGCCGATGATTTCATAGGCCAGGTCGGGGGCAATCAGGCCGGGCGGAAGTTCGGTCACTGTGTGTGAAATAGAATCGGGGGAAGCGCTGGATGGGCGCGGCTCGAAATAGATACGCTCGAACTCCGGCGCCGGGCCGCCGAAGTTGAATAACAGGCCGATTCGTTTGCCGAAGGCTCGGAGGTAAGAGAAAGTTTGCGCCTTATGCAACGCGGTCAGCCGCTCCGCGACTTTGATCTCGACGATGATTTCCTCGAACGGAAGCAGGTCAAGTATCTGGATTCCGACGAACCACTCTTTGTAGCGAACACGATGTTCCATCTGTCGGGGGCACGTGATCCCATCCTCTTGCAGGTCGCGTCGCAGGGCGCGTTCGTAAACGAACTCAGGGTAGTTGCGGCCCGTGCCGTTGTAAACGTTGTAATAGGCGCGGAGGATGCGGCCGGTGAGTTCCTTGAAGAGTAGTTCTGTCATGGTAATAACGCGGATGGGTGGAATTAAACGGATGAGGAAGAACACGGATTGGCAGAATGGAACGGATTGATCCGTTGCATTCCACGCATCCGTGTTCTTCTTTACGCGCGGTGTGTGCCTTTGCCAATTTGATTGGCGTAACTGTCAAAAATAAACTGGCGTTCCAGCGGCGGGCCAATCACATTCACCAGCGCGTGATGGACAACCCGGTCGCGAAAGGGTGCGGCGCTGATCAGCCGTCGTTTGGGTTCATGCACGGTAAAACTACTATAGCCGCCTGGCTGGTAAATCTCATTCTCCAATTCGTCACGTAACGCGATGAGTTCCTTTTCCAATTCGTACTCGAAGGCCGCCGTTGACGGATGGCTGCGCCTGCCTTTGGAGGCTTGCGTAAAACCCTGCCAAAGATTCAGCAGGCTGCATATCTGTGGGTACAAGTCATCGCTTTTTATCGGCATATCACTCTCCAAAAAAAAATTCGCGACCCGCCTTCGGCGGGAGGGCTAAAAACGCGAGTCAGAAGACCAGAATTTCAGGGAACAGGATTCCAGAATCAAGGAAGCGAGAGCGCGCAACGGAAACCCAGGAGGTAGTCGGAATCGGATGGAACGTACCTGACCCGATTCGCAGGGCGGAGGAAGTTACCAAAGTAGTACCACGAACCGCCCCGCACCGCGCGACTATCGCCTGATGATGGTCCCATTGGGTTGCTGGAAGGCGAGTTGGTATAATAACTCGAATCGTACCAATCCGCCACCCATTCCCAAACATTGCCGGCCAG
>Ga0210027_1003836_pt1 | contig 11887 bp, 13 predicted proteins | sample CryGeymeta201510_FD_183978 | JGI IMG/M metagenome (GOLD analysis project Ga0210027, IMG submission 183978) | Groundwater microbial communities from Crystal Geyser aquifers in Utah, USA - Crystal Geyser metaG 2015-10 (SPAdes) (version 2) | ecosystem: Environmental > Aquatic > Deep subsurface >...
AAATCCTTCAACCGAGATTGTTCATTAGCGTTTGAAATGATGGCGAACAGGTTTGCAAGGCAGTATGCAAGGCTGTGAGGCGTTCACAGCAGGGCTATGGACACCGAGCAGACGCTCAAAATGACCACAAGGCTGCAGCCAGCGTTCAGACAGGCGCAAAGCACCGCCTAATGGACAATCTCGGTTCAATTTCACTTTGACACCCAAGTGACAACCCCAATGCGCAAGCATCGTCCCCCACGTGACAATGGACGGGTTTTCAGTCACCCACAAGACAGACCATGACAGAACCCATCCTTACCATTGACGAACGCGCGGCGATCAACGCCGGACGCTGGTTCGCCAGCCTTTCACCGTCACTCAGACACGACATACTTCGATGCGCTTACGTCAAACGTTACAAAGACAGCGACCTGATCACCGCCCGGGGCGAATCGCCGCAAGAATGGATTGCCTGCGCCAAAGGTGCGGTACGGGTGAGCTCCACCTCGATCTCGGGCAAGCAGATCACCCTGACCTACGTGGAGCCAGGCATCTGGTTTGGCGACGTGGCCATCTTCGACGGCGACCGACGCACCCACGATGCCTATGCGCACGGCGACACCACCATTTTGTGTGTGGCACGGGCCGATTTCAAAAAAATCCTGGAGTTGCACACCGAACTCTACGAAGCCCTGCTGCGCCTGCACGCCCGACGCATCCGCCAGCTCTACGGCTTGGTGGAAGACCTCAACACCCTGCCCCTGCGCGCGCGCTTGGCCAAGCAACTGCTGCACCTGGTGCGCAGCTACGGTGTGCCGTCTTTGAGCGATGGTGCCGAGGTGCGCATTGGCCTGCAACTGGCGCAAGAAGAACTGGCGCAGCTGCTGGGGGCCTCGCGCCAGCGCGTCAACCAGGAGCTCAAGGCCATGGAGCGCGAAGAAACCATTCGCATCGAACCGGGTGGCCTGGTGGTGCGCAGCCGCGAAGCCTTGATGCGTATCACCGAAGCCGAGAGCTAGCTTGCATGGCTGCGTTGTTCACTGCGAATCATGCATCCTGGAGAAAGCACGCCATTGCACCATCCACCTTATTTGCCGTTCGATCGGTTGTTTCACGTTAATGCCTCATGACTGACTTTGACCAATTCATCGGCACCCGTGCCGTGCCCGTGGCTCAGGCCTTTGACACGGCAGCACTCGAACACTGGCTGTGCGAGCATCTGGAGGGCTTTCAGGGGCCCTTGACGGTGGAGTCGTTTAAAGGCGGCCAGTCCAACCCCACCTACAAGCTCATCACGCCCGGCCAGTGTTATGTGATGCGCAGCAAACCGGGTCCTGTGGCCAAGCTGTTGCCCTCTGCCCACGCCATCGAGCGCGAATACGCGGTGATGAGCGGCCTGGCCGGGTCGGACGTACCCGTGCCGCAGATGCTGTGCCTGTGTGAAGACGAAGCCGTGATAGGCCGCGCCTTCTACATCATGGAATTCAAAAGCGGGCGCATCCTGTGGGACCAATCCCTGCCGGACATGACCCGCACCCAGCGTGGACAAATTTACGACGAGATGAACCGTGTGATGGCTGCCCTGCACAGCGTTGATTTCAGCGCCCGGGGGCTGGCGGGCTACGGCAAACCGGGCAATTATTTCGAGCGCCAAATTGGCCGCTGGAGCAAGCAATACCTGGCCTCCATCACCCAGCCGATTCCCGAAATGGACCAGCTCATGGTGTGGTTACCCGCGCACATTCCGGCCATGGCGCGTGATGAACGCATGGTCAGCATCGTGCATGGCGACTACCGGCTCGACAACCTGATGTTCCACCCGACCGAGCCACGGGTGATTGCGGTGCTGGACTGGGAGCTTTCCACCCTGGGGCATCCGCTGGCCGACTTCAGCTACCACTGCATGGGCTGGCATATTCCACCGGGGGCGTTTCGCGGCATTGGCGGGCTGGACATTGCCGCGTTGGGCATCCCGAGCGAGGCCGACTACATACGCCAATACTGCACCCGCACCGGCATCGCCAGCGTCGAGCAGTTGGCACAAGACTGGTCTTTTTATCTGGCCTACAACCTGTTTCGTCTGGCTGCAATTTTGCAAGGCATTGGCAAACGGGTCGAAGCTGGCACCGCCGCCAGCGCCCAGGCCGTCAGTGCGGCGGCCGGAGCGCGTCCACTGGCGCAACTGGCATGGCAATTCACGCAGCGTACATGAATCATATTTGATAGCTGCTTGCGCTTATTCCATAAGGGCTAGAGCCTTATTTTGTATAAATTAATTTCATCCATCCACACACCACTGAGAGGCCATCATGGACTTCGACTACTCCCCCAAAACCAAAGAACTGCAAGCCAAATTGCTCCAGTTCATGGACGACTACATTTACCCGGCCGAAGGTGCGCACCACGCCGAGGTAGAAGCTAACACTGCCGCAGGCAAACGCTGGACACCGCTGCAAACCATTGAAAAGCTCAAGCTCAAAGCGCAGGCGCAAGGGCTATGGAACCTGTTTTACCCGGTGGACAGCGCGCAAGCCGGTGGCATTGACGCAGGTGCGGGCCTGACCAACCAGGAATACGCGCCGCTGGCTGAGATCATGGGCCGGGTACTGTGGAGCAGCGAGGTCTTCAACTGTTCCGCGCCCGACACCGGCAACATGGAAACCATTGCCCGCTACGGTTCAGCCGAGCACAAACAGCAATGGCTCAAGCCGCTGCTGGAAGGAAAAATTCGCTCGGCGTTTTCCATGACCGAACCCGACGTGGCCTCCAGCGATGCCACCAACATCGAAACCCTGATCGAGCGTGACGGCGATGACTACCTCATCAACGGCCGCAAGTGGTGGATCAGCGGCGCTGGTGACCCGCGCTGCGCCATCCACATCGTGATGGGCAAGACCGATCCACAGGCCGAACGCCATGTGCAGCAAAGCATGATTCTGGTGCCCTCCAATGCGCCGGGCGTGACGGTGCTGCGCCCCTTGAACGTGATGGGCTACGACGACGCGCCGCACGGTCACATGGAAATCAGCTACAAAAATGTGCGGGTGTCCGCCAGCAGCATCTTGCTGGGCGAAGGACGCGGTTTTGAGATTGCCCAAGGCCGCCTGGGCCCCGGGCGCATTCACCACTGCATGCGCCTGATTGGTCTGGCCGAACGCGCCCTGGAGCTGATGTGCAAACGCACCAGCAGCCGCATCGCCTTTGGCAAACCCCTTGCCGCCCAAACCGTAACGCAGGAGCGCATTGCCGAGGCGCGCTGCAAGATCGACATGGCACGACTGCTCACCCTTAAAGCCGCCTGGATGATGGACAAGGCCGGTAACAAATTTGCCAGAAACGAAATTGCCATGATCAAGGTGGTGGCACCCAGCATGGCCTGCCAGGTGATCGACTGGGCGATGCAAGCCTTTGGTGGTGCGGGCATGTGTGACGACTTTCCGCTGGCTTATTACTACGCCAGCGCCCGCACCCTGCGCTTTGCCGACGGCCCGGATGAAGTGCACCGCAATGCGATTGCCAAGCTGGAATTGCGCAAGTACGCGGCCAAGCCTCAAGCGGTGGACCTACCCGTTACACGCGGCTGCTGATCACTTCAGTCTCAGGCCAGACCACAACTCGTTGAGGTCTGGGAACTTCCAGGTGTCAGGGTCTTCGCGCTGGTGGATTTTTTCAAGGGTATCCGGGCGGGACAAATCGACCAGGTAGGGCGTGACACGCATGGCGGATTTGCTGGAATAAAACACCTTGACCATGGGCATGGTCAAGGACTTGGCGGTTTGCTCGGTCACCACGCCAATGCGCCCTGAAGTCAATCGCACCAAGGAACCGACCGGGTAAATGCCCATGCTTTTAACAAAGGCCTGGAACACCTTGGGGTCAAAATGGCCTTTCCATTCGGCCATTCTGCGCAAGGATTCGGCCGGATCCCAGCCTGATTTGTAGGGGCGGTTAGAGGTGATGGCATCGTACACATCGCACACCGCACCCATCTTTGAATGCAAGCTGATCTGATCACCCACCAAACGCTCGGGGTAGCCTGAGCCGTCGATCTTTTCATGGTGGTGCAGCACCACATCCAGCGCCACCGGGTCTACATTGGGGCTGGCCATCAGCATCTTGTAGCCCTCGGTCGGATGGGTTTTCATGATGTCAAACTCAGCGTCGGTCAGCTTGCCCGGTTTGTTGAGCACCTCGGTGGGCATGGCCACTTTGCCCAGGTCGTGCAGCAAGCCAGCCATGCCAACGGAACGTGTTTCAGGCTCATCCAGCCCCAACTGCTTGGCCAAGGCCACCATCATGGCGCAGACCGCCACCGAATGCATGTAGGTGTAATCGTCGGCTGTTTTAAGCCGCGCCAGGCTGATGATGGCCCCAGGGTTGCGCGAGATGGAGTCTGAGATTTCTTCCACCAACTCTTGCGCGCCACCCACATCCACCGCCTTGCCCATGCGCACTTCTTCAAACATGGAAACCACCGCCGCTTTGGAAGCCAGGCAGATGCGCGCCGCACGCTCCACCTCTTGAGCAGCGGCCACCGGCTTGGTGTCGCGTGGTTTGGTGGTCTTGACGGCTGGCGCTGCTGGTGGCTGCTCAACTGGGGCAGGTACCTCTTCAACCTGGCTCACAACCGTTTCACCGACTGGCACATCCAACCCCAAATCGCAGTCGATCCAGACCTCTTTGATTGGGCTAGCCCATATGAGCGCCAAGTCTTTAGGGTCTTTGAGCACAAAACCGGTGCGCCAAAACGGGTGATCCATCCAGGAGCCACAAAACGCCTTGAGGTGCATGCCCAATTGCAATTGGTGAACACTGATTTGCTTGAGCATTTAAAAACAGACAAAAATGATCAGGAAACTATTTTAAATAACAGCATCAATCTACGCGCACCGCAACACCCAATTGCCTTAAGTAGCTGGCAATCTCTGGCCGCAGGCCACCCAGCACACGGGCTTTCTCAGCCAGATCGCCAGCTGCAGTGAGTTGCCCCTGCGCCGCCAGGGAGACCGCTTGCCCAGTCATCCAGCGGGGTTCATCAGGCTTGAGCAGCAGCGCTTGCTTGTAGCTTTTGACCGCATCGGCGTGTTGCCCCAAACGCTGCGCCGCGTTGCCGCGCATGGCCCACACCTCGGCAATTTGGGACAACTGCGGCTCCAGCCGTGTCAACAGTGCCAAGGCTTGGTGCACTTGGCCTTCGGCCAGGTTCATGCGCGCCAGTTCACGTGCCAGCTGTGCCAGTGCTGACGACCCGGTCACTGGCAAAGCCACTGCGCTGCTGGCTTCCACTTTGCTCAAAGCTTGCTGCAAAAGCTCCATGGCGGCCACGCGCGAGCCTGCATGCCAAAGTGATTGGGCTTGCGCCAGCGCATCTGCGACAGGTCGCACAACCGCAGTTGGCGCAGCGTTCAAACTTGGCACTGATGGAGTCTTTGACAATGTCATATCCATGCGCAAGAACTGGGGCTGAACCACTGGGTCTGTCAAGAGCTTATTCGACGGCGCAATTTTGGTGGGTGCAATGATGCGTTTTGTCTGTATTGTGTTTTTGGCAGTCACTGCTTTGGGTTGGTTTGCTGTTGCAGGCAGTGGTGGTTTGATCTCTTCAATCGGGGTCGGTAACACCGCGACAGTGGTGGCCAATAAAGCAGATTCAGGTTCAGAGGTCACCAATGTCGGTGTCGGTGTCGGTGTCGGTGTCGGTGTCGGTGTCGGTGTCGGTGCGGGTACGGGTACGGGGTTTGCACTAGTCACCATCGATGGAGCTACAGCCAGCGGCTGGGCTGGTTTGGAAACCACTGCCGCAGTCTGACTGCCGCAGTCTGCTCATACCAGACACCACCTGACGCAGCCAGCACCAAAAGCAAACCGCCGCCCCATGCGCCTCGCCGCAACATGGATGCAGGTTTGACCATGACAGACTCCTCAGCCAGCGGCACTGTACCCCATGTCACCCCTGCACTGCGCCCAGTTTTAGATGCTGAACCGTCGGAATGGCGCTCGTCCAGATCACGCAACATTTTGTTAATCACACTCACAATAATTCTCCAGGCGACAAGCTAAAACCGATCCCACCAGAGCCGCCAGCGCGCAGGCCGGTGCGTCACCCCGGGTGTGTCTGCGGCAGCCAGGCGGACGTGGCGCACACCAATACGGTGCTCGTTTTCACCATAACTCAGCATCAAGCATTTATGCGCCAGCACGTTCACCAAGCGTGGCACACCACCGCTAAAAGCCGCAATGGCTGTTGCCGCTGCCGGTTCGAACACATGGGTGTCGGTGGCTTCATCCAGCGCAGCCTTGGTCAATCGGTGGATTAAGTACGAGGCCACACGCCGGGGCGGCATGGGCCCCAGATACTCGCTGAAAGTGATGCGCTGCAACAGCTGGCGAATTTCAGGCCGCTGCAATTTCTCATCCAGCTCGGGTTGTCCAAGCAAGACCAGCTGCAGCAGCTTGCGTTTTTCGGTTTCAAGGTTGGAGAGCAGGCGCAGGCTCTCCACGGTGGGCACGGGAATGGCTTGCGCCTCGTCAATACAAACCACTACCGCATGCCCCACCTGCGCGTGCCGGATCAGGCATGCATGCAAAGCGGTCAACACCTGGTGTCGACTGGCTTGCGGAGCCACCTCCACCCCCAGCTCATGGCACAGCGAATGCAGCAAATCGTCTGGCCCCATGTCAGGGTTGGGAATGTAGGCGGTCACGCATTTACCTTGTAGAGATTTGAGCAACTGACGACACAACACAGTTTTGCCGCAGCCGACTTCCCCCACAATTTTGACAAAGCCTTCGCCGCTGCGCAGCGCCACAAGCAAAGTGTTCAGCGCCGCCTGAGCACCCTCATGAGGGTAGTAAAAGGCACTGTCCGGCGTGATCGAAAACGGTGCCTCACGCAAGGCAAAATGCCTTAGGTACATCACTGAGCCGTATTTTTGCCTGGCAGGGTGTCCACCGAGCCGTCGATGCGGATCACCCGTGCGCGCACGGCATCCATGCCATCGAGCGCCTCTCGGGAACGGCGGGTTTGAGCCTCCCAGTCTTGCGCGGTGCGGATGATGGAGGGCTTGATCAGCACCACCACTTCTTTCTTGCGCCCGTTATTGGCTTTGTTGCCCAATAAGTTGGAGAAGAAGCCCAGGTCGCTGGTGCCAGGCAAGCCAGAAGAGCGACGGCTAGACTCAATTTGCATCAACCCCCCAATGGCAACGATGTTGCCGTCCTGAATGCGCACCAGGGTGTCTGACTCGTTCATGCTACTGGAGGCCAACGGCAAGGTAAAGTTACCCGCACTGCCCAAATCGATTTGTTTGGATTTTTCATTTACTTTGGTTACCGAAGGATGCACATGCAACATGATATTTTTGCCACCATCAATTTGCGGAGTGACATCCAAAGAAATGCCTGAGAAAAAAGGCGACAAAGTGATCGACGGCAAGGTGCTTGTGCTGCCTGTCGATCCGTTGCTGCTGGTGTTGTTAGACCCACCCGACACATTGGTCACAAAAAAATCTTCGGAGCCCACTTTCAGCACCGCCTTTTGGTTGTTGAGCGTGGCAATGCGCGGGCTGGACAAGATTTGAATGTCGCCCTGAGTCTCTAAGAATCCCAGCACAGCTTGAAAGCCATCGGTGGCAAACGCCAGGCCAAACAGTCCGGCACCAGCCGCGGGCAATGCCACACTGTCAGCCAAAAGGGCGGCACCTGCAGAAAAACCAGGTAGATTTGACTGAACCCCGCTCACCAGGGTATTGGAAGAGTTGCTGGTGCTGCCACCAATCACCCCTACCGCACGTGTGGAACCACCACCATTTTTTAATGCTGACCAATCGATGCCACTTTGGTAACCATCTCGTAGCTCAACCTCGACAATTTTGGCTTCAAGCATCACTTGTCGTTCAATAGCAATTTGTGCTGCCCTCAAAAAAGCATCTACCTGCCGCAATTCATCAGGCATGGCACGCACGGCCATGATGCCCGCTTGCGGGCTGACCACCACACTACTGTCTTTATTGCCCGCAATCAAACCCTGAACAGCATTGGCCATTTCTGCCCAAAAATCGGTTTTTGAACTGGTGCTGACACTGCTGCCTTCCCCGGTCTGTGCACCTGTCGCTGCGGTCGTGGAGCTCGATGCGCCATTTGAACCACCGCCTGAGGCCTGGAGCGATGCGCCTGGTGCAACGCGCAATTCACTGTTGCCAACGCGTTGCGAATGCAGGTAGTTGACTGTAAAAATACGTGTCTGCAAGCTGGGTGCGTAAACGGTAATGCGACGGCCGTCTATTTTGAAATCAAAACCGTAGACATCGCGAATCGCTTCCAGCGCCTCAGTCACCGTGACACCGCGCAACGTCACCGACAACGTACCAGACACATCGGGGTGCATCATCATGCTGTAGCGGGTGTCGGCCACAATGGCCAGAAACACCTCTCGCGCCTGGGCATTGTTCACCAGCAAGTCCAGGCGTGGCTCTGGCGCAGGTGCAGCCACGGCAGGTACAGGCTCGGCCAGCGCCTCACTGATACTTGCGGGCACTGCAACAATGGTTTTCGGTGCTTCAGGTGGATGCAATTCAGTACGTATCACCTGAGACACTTCAGGTGTACGCAAGGGGCGGTCAGATGCGCACCCTGCCAGCAAACCCAGTCCTATGGAAACAACTACCAGAGTGAACGCTTTCAGTGTCATAAATAAAGACCTTATGGTTTAGATGGCACTGTTTTGCGAACAGGCTTCAATGGTGTTTTAACAGCGGTAACAGCTTGGCTGACATGTCGTTCAATGCCACCAAACACCGGTACTTTGCGCAGGCTACCCTCTTCTCGCAGCCAGACTTCGGTCTCGGTGATGCGCTCAATGCTAGCCAAGCCCACCTTTTGGCCTTTGGCATACAAGCGGGTTCCCACTACCAGATAAGGTGTCCCGTTACGCACCAACACCGCCACAGCACCTGACTGAACCGTAACCACGCCATGTGCATCGCCAGCAGCTGCCGGGGTCACAGCAGCAGGCGGCACAGTGGGGTCACGCAAGCTCTGAGCAAGCAGCGGTGTGAACAACCCCAGCGCCAGCATCAAGCCGATGCCGCAACCGACTTGACTGCAGCCTAAGGCCGCGCTCATTTCGCCACCTCGGTCAACAAAAACAACTGCAACGTCAGCTCAGTCAGTCCATTGACGCTTTTGAGGTTCATCTCACCCCAGCGTACATAAGGCATGTCAAGCTCCAGGGTACTGACAAAACGGTTCAGGTCAGGGTAAGCACCTGCCACCGTGATGGCCACACCTTGACGTGTCAGCCCTTCAGGCAAGCCGGTTGACTTGGGGTTGCCGGGGTCAGCCACTTCAGGGGCCAGCACCGATGTATTGACCAGCATCAACCCCTGATAGCGCCGCAACAAATGCGTCAAGGCTTGTTCCAGCGGTGTACCTTGCGCGGGCGGCAGCAATTCACGCACAGCCTGATCGGTTTGTTCAATTTGCAACTGCAAATGCTGCAATTGCTGCTCTACAGAGGCTGGCATCGCATCCGTCTTGGCGCTGGCTTTGACCTGTTCGCGCAGGCTTTCGAGTTCAATGTTTTGCTTGTCCAAACGCAACACCATCTGTTGATGTGCCGTTTGCGCAGGCGATAGCCACAACACATCAAACAGCGCCGCGCTGCTAAGCACCACCGAAGCAAACAAAAAAATGCGTTCACGTTGACTCAAAGCATCAAGCCGTGAGATCAGGGTTTGTAAAGACTTCTTCATGGTTTAGTACCCTGTATAACCACAGGTGATGCCATGTTGCTGAGTAAGGTAAACGACCAGATCACTGGTTTGGCCAGCTCAGGCGCTGGTGCTGCACCAGACTCACCTGTGACCACCGCTGCAGTCAACAAAGCTTCTGGTTTGACCTGTTCGACCGTGACGCTGCTCAAGGTCTGACCTTGCAACAAGGGGCTTTCTGACAAGCGGTTGACCCAAGTGGTCAGCACCGCTGGCTCAAGGGTAAATCCGGTCACTTCCAAAGCCCGTTCATTCGCCGTGATTTGCGTCACCCAGGCTTCTGGAGGAATGGTGCGAGCGACCAATTGCAAGCGTGCGGCCTGGCCAAAACCAGGCTGAAAATGCCCTTGCTGCAAGGCTGCAAGCACCGCCACGCGGCGTTCAAGCGCTGCGCTGCGTTGCACCAATGTGCGTTCAGCATCAGTTTGCGCCGGTGCTTCACCCGTTTGATTTTCGACCAAGGCTGCGCGTAAAGCTTCAAGTTCAGTGCTTTGTGTAGCCAGCGTAGCGCTCAGGCTGGCACTGGCCTGTTTCAAATTCCAAATCCATGCGACACCCACCACGCCACCTAACACCAGCAAAATCAACCAAGCCTGTAACAAAGTCTGCCCGGTGAACGGGGTTTTTTGCTTGCGCAAAATTGGAAAACAAAGATTGACTTGTTGAACCATGGTAAAGCTGTGTCTGAGCGCCCAAACGCTAAGCCCGGACGCCCTCCGTGCGCAAGAAAACACCGAGCAAGGGCAAACATATGGCTTGCTGTTCAACCGGTGCGGCATCAAACCCGACAAACATCGCACCCACGTCAAATGCCACCGTGTTTTGACCCAGTTGCATTGTCAGCCAACGCGCCAATTCAACCGAGCGTTCACCGGCATACACCCGCAAACCACTCAAGGGCAAACTCGACCAGGTGCGATCCCATACATCCAAAGAACGCTGCACTTCCACCAGCAGGCGCTGCGCCGGATCGTCTTCTGCATGAAAGTTGTCTCTATTGACCGATGCCACGGCGTGAGCAGCAGAAAAGTCTTCGCCCAGCGACAAATCACCTGCGCCATAAGACGGCACATATTCTTCTACCGGTGTAAAGCCATCCACGGGTAACACTTCGGCCACACCTTGACCCCAGACAGTGGTCAAAAAACCCTCAGGTACATCAAAGCGGCGGGTATAAAAAAGCTCATCATTGGCACTGATGGTCAGCAAGGCCTGCTGCCCCGGTATTAACACCAACGCGGCGTGGGCTCGGTCTGCGGCTTCACCCTGTTTGCTCAATGCACACTGAAGGTTGCGTAGCGACATTTCCTGAATGTCAATCACCGACACACGCCAGTCCATGGCCTGGGAAAATTCCAAGACATCATGCACCACCGAGTTGAGGGCGGCCACCACAAACGAATGCCGGTTGCTGCTCTGGTGCAGTTCGTCACCCACCTGCACTACATCAATAGTGACATCGTCCACATGCGTCTTTAGCATGTCACGCACTTGGTATCGCGCCGCAGCGCGCAACTCTTCAGGTGGCACTTTTGGGGTTTCAATTTGCAAAAACTGGTATTGGTCTGCACGCAGCAGCATGACCGCTTGCAGCCCTTTCAAGCCCAGGTCTTTAAGACGCTGTTGAAAACCTGGCAAGGTGTCTGAGCCCTGGGCCAGCGTGCCCAGTTTGGAGATGGCCCACACACCACTGGCCTGGGGCGTTGCCAACACATAGGCCAGAGTTTGGGACTCCCAGGAGCACACCAGAAGATCACCTGAAGTTTGACGCTGCCAAGGCCAACGCATGGTCAGGCAGCCTCCAGTTTCAGCAGCAATTTCGAAAATATATTGGTAGCTAACATAAGGCAAGAATACACAAAGCGATTTTGCTCATATTTTAGTAGCTGTTCTGGCAAACTAGCCAAGGGCTAACCCCATAAATGTCTTGTAAATGACCGCTTTCAGTAGTTTTCACGGCGGTAGATCAGGGGGGATTTGTAGATGCCAAAGGTGGCGCGGGCTGTGGGACTGGTTGCCGTAGTGCTAGTCCAAGGGTACTGTAGCCAGCTGGGCGCTGTGACGGTGATATCCGCACTGCCCGAAACATTGGCGGAGTCCCAAATGATTGTTTTTAGCCCTTTGCAAAACACCAC